>Ga0105103_10001910_pt1 | contig 11064 bp, 22 predicted proteins | sample PPLLaktember2015_2_FD_79107 | JGI IMG/M metagenome (GOLD analysis project Ga0105103, IMG submission 79107) | Freshwater sediment microbial communities from Prairie Pothole Lake near Jamestown, North Dakota, USA - PPLs Lake P7 Core (6) Depth... | ecosystem: Environmental > Aquatic > Freshwater >...
AGGACCAAGAATTATTGAAAATTCCATTTGATGCGTTTAGTAATGATTGGAACGTATTGCAAAAATATTTGAGTAGGCGCGGTGACCCTCTATATGAATTAGTCGGTGATGTTGATTTAGCTTTTAGAAATATCAGAACTTTGGGATCTCTTGTTAGGGTTATTGGTAATTTAGATTTAAGAGAAGCACCGATTAGGTCTCTCGGTTATCTTGAGTATGTTAGCGGTGATTTGAATTTATACGATAGTCTGCTTGAGTCTTTTGGAGAATTAAAATTTGTTGGCGGCGGCTTGGTATTAAAGGGAGCGCCAATTGCAAAAAAATATCGGGAATATAAAATAAGATCCATGATTAATATTGGCGATGCCGTATTTTTATAAAACGGAGCATTAAAAATTTAAATACCGGCCTATTTTTCAAATTATTTCCCTATATTCGCATCATGGAAAATCTATGGGATAAAGCACATAAGTTTATTTTAAACTCCGAGGTGGGCGATACCTACCATACCGGAGGAAACGAAATCAAGGTTATTAAAAGAACCCCACGCAGAATTTATTTTTCTAATGGGAATATCATAACCATTCAAAAATCCAAAAGCAAAAAGTTTTATTTTCTCAACGGCAAAAAAGTTAATCAAATTCTCCGGGATATTGAAGGGTATCTATTATTTCAAATCCATTGCCAACCAATTTAAAATAAAATTATATATTATGCCGGTATGTAAAACCTGTAAAACACCTAAAGATATTGGTGATTTTAGAAAAGGTAGAATAGAATGTAAAGCTTGCGAAAGTAGAAAACGTATTGAAAGAAAAAATAAGCAAAAGCTCACAGATGAAACCTACTATATAAGACAAAGGGAATACGATAATAAAAGAAAAAAAATTAAACGCGCGAGCGGAGACGAATTCTTTGATTTCAAGGAAAAAATTAGATCGTGTGTAAAAAAATCATTCTCAAGAAAAGGGTATAGTAAAACCTCCGGAACTAGAAAAATTCTTGGTGAAGATTGGGAAGCCGTTAAATCTTATCTTGAAACAAAATTTCAAGATAACATGTCTTGGGATAATTATGGTAAATGGCATATTGACCATATAATTCCAATAGCATCGGCCAAAAATGAGGAAGAAGTTATTAAACTCTGCCATTATAAAAACCTGCAGCCATTGTGGGCCATCGATAACTTAAAAAAAGGATCCAAAATAATATAATTCTTTTATTAATATATTTATTATTGATGAAATATATAATAACCGAACGTCAATATAATTTGATTGAACAAAAAAAGGAAATTTTAACACTACCTTTCGCAGCTTTTAGTGATGATTGGTGGTTGTTGCAAAAATACATCGATAGAAAGGGAAATCCACCATATGAATTAACCGGAGATGTTGATTTAACTAATTTTGATCTCGAAACCCTTGGAACTTTAGTTAAAGTTGGCGGAAATCTTGATTTATATGACACACCGATTAAATCTCTCGGAGATCTTGAATATGTTGGCGGTTATTTGGATATAGAAAGATCAGACCTTAATTATTTAGGAAAACTTAAATATGTTGGCGACTTTTTAAATATAAATAGAACACCACTTTTATATGAATACTCCAGAATTGAAATAATGCAAATGGTTCAGGTTAAAGGCTCAATTTACGTGTAAAATGAAATATATAATAACAGAATGTCAATACAAATTAATTGAGCAGGAAGAAGAACTTCTGAAATTACCATTTGATGTATTTAGTAATGACTGGTGGATATTACAAAAATATCTTGACAGACGTGGTAATCCTCCATATAAATTAGTTGGAGATATTTCTTTGCGATATCAGTGGGAAATCGATACATTAGGATCCCTTGTCGAAGTTATAGGTTCAATTGATTTATACGATACAAGAATTAACTCTCTTGGAAATTTAAAATATGTTAGTGGATTTTTAGAATTAACCGATGCAAAAATTAAGACTCTTGGAAATCTTGAATATGTTGGCGAATGGGTGGATTTATTAGACTCAACAATTCAATCTCTCGGAAATCTTAAATATGTTGGTAAAATATTAGATTTAACTAATACTGAAGTCAAATCTCTTGGAAATCTTGAATACGTTGGCGAGTCTTTAATTTTAACCAATAGCGAAATCCGGTCTCTTGGAAATCTTAAACATGTCGGAGAAGATTTGGATATATATCATACGCCGATATCTAAAATATCTTCGGAAGAGGATATTGAAAAAAATGTTACGGTTGGTGGTCGTATAAGCTCTTAAATTTAAGTTCTCCTTATTTTCTTTTAATAAAAAAAATACTATCATTTTACAATGGAAATTGATTTAAAAAAATATACCATTGACGAGCTTGTTGAATTAAATAATACGATTAGTCGTATGGTTACTGAATACGTTGATGGTTACCGATACATTTGTAAGGTTCGTTCTTATGGCCGAATTTGGAGAGATAATCAAATTTTTAATACCTACACACTTCAAAACCTTTGTTACGAATATAATGGCGATGACGGCATTGTGGATGTTTATTCAACCAATCCGGATCTCACCAAGATTACTAATTATGGTGTTCTTATGTATATCAAATCTGAAGAAGATTATGAGAAATGGACCCGCTATGAATATCTTAAAAAATATATCGCTCAACTTGAGAAAGAACTTGACGAATGGGATAATCGCGACAATCTTCCATTCATTGAACGCCCAATATTTGCTCCGTATGTTGATCGCAATGAACTTGAAATAAGTAAAAAAGAACTTGCGGAATATGATATGTCGTTTGTTCCACCACAACCTTATTCTTAATTTTATACCCGGTAAGGTGTAATTTAAATTATTTTCAAAAAATAACAACCTAAAGGGTATAATCTCTTTTTTTATAGGGTTATTATATTTATCATTATATGAAATATATCATAACTGAAAGGCAATATAAATTAATTGAAGAAGAGGAAGAACTTCTGAAAATTCATTTTGAAGTATTCAATGACGATTGGGATTTATTACAAAAATATATCAATAAACGAAACAATCCTCCCTATGAATTAATTGGAGATTTAGATCTTCAATTAACGGATGTTAAAACATTAGGTTCGCTCGTTAAGGTTAATGGATTTTTGGATTTATCACATACTAAAATTGAATCTCTCGGCGAATTAAAGCATATTACCGGAAGTTTTTATTTCCAATTTAATTATACTATAAAATCTTTTGAAAATTTAAAATCAGTAGGCGGAGAATTAAACTTAAGGAAGTCAAAAATTCAATCTCTTGGAAGTTTAACTTCAGTCGGTGGCGATCTAAATTTACAACTCACTAATGTTGAGTCTTTGGGAAATTTAAAATATGTTGGAGGGAGTTTGGAATTATATCAAACCCCATTATCTGTAAAATACACCAAAAGCCAAATTAAAGATATGGTTACGATCGGGATCGGTGGTAGTATTTATTTTTTATAACATGAAATATATAATAACAGAACGACAATATAATTTAATTGAACAAGAGGAAGAACTTCTGAAATTACCATTCGATGCATTTAGTGATTGGGATATGTTGCAGAAATATTTGAATAAGCGCGGAAACCCACCATATCAATTAACCGGAGATGTTGATTTACATTGGAGAAATGTTGGAACATTGGGTTCGCTCGTTAAGGTTATCGGAAACCTTGATTTGTATAACGCATCAATCAAATCTCTCGGAAATCTTAAATATGTTAGCGAAAGTTTAGATTTAAGTCATACATTGATTAAATCTATTGGAAAGTTGAAATATGTTGGCGGCGATTTAGTTTTGAATGATACCCCAATATTAGAGAAATACAGTATATACGAGATAAAGTCCATGGTTCAAGTCGGTGGTGATATTTATTAACATGAAATATATAATAACAGAAAATCAATACGAAAAATTATTAAAAGCGTCATTAAAGCGACACGCTAATGATCCGGAACGAAACATTAAAGGAGGTAATTTTATTTATAATGGAAAACCTGTAAAATATTCCATATTTAGTCGAGAAGGAAAATCAATATATGTTAATTATGGATACGACAAAACGCATCATACGACTTATATTATGAGTGACGAGAATTTTATTCAGATGGATAAAAAAGAACAGGAAAAGGTGGTTGAATTTAGAATTAAGAAAAATATAGATAAAAAAACAAATCAGATTTGACATATTATTCAATTTTAATTAAGTTTATTACAAATTATTTATCTATGAATTTTAAAGCCGCATCACTAACATTTATTTTTATTTTTATTTGTGCATGTGTTTTGGGTTTGGTATCTAAATATTGTGCTCAATACATGCCAATAGTTCTTACAGTTTTGGTTTCTTTATTTATCTATTTTGCTTATGATTATATTGAAAGTAGGATAGATTAATTCGCTTAAACTATTTATAAACAAATAATTATAAATGGCAAAAGCAAAACAAAAACCAAAAGCTATGAGAAGCCGAAGATCCGGAATTAAAACCCAAAAAAGAGTTGCGTTAAATAACGAAATTCTTAAAAAATGCTCATAGTAATTTATAACCCACATTTAATGTGGGTTTTTTAATTTACATTACATATTTTTGCAAATAAAATTTAATGATTATGATAATATTTATTTAAATATGAAATATATTATTACGGAGTCACAAAGAAAAAAATTGAAACTTTATAAGTTAATCAAATTTGTTGTCGATTCATTTACATTTGATAATGTGGTGAAAACAACATTTGAATTGAATTTTAACGATAAATTTGGATTCTATGAGATAGATCCGACTTTTTATGTTACAGGTTTTATACTTAACGAAAAATCTTTTTTATTTGATGCAAAAATGGCATTAGTTAATAAACTTGAATTATATACAGGAGTGCATATTGTCCCTGTTGGTGGAAAATTAGAACGAGAATAATTATGAATAAAAAAATAACTGTAAGATTAACAGAACAACAACTATCCAATTTAATTTCCAATAGTATTTTTAATACAGATAAAGGAGATTTACTAAAGAATATGCTCGGACAACTTCTTAATAAGAAAAAAAGTTCAGAAGTATCAACTATCGGTGGATTAGATTTAAACAGTAAAGACGGATATAACGCATATAAGGAAATTTGTAATAAATTTATAGCGACAAGACCTTCTAATTTATTGGATATAAATGGCGAAATGTTAGCTTCAGCGGCTAAAAAAACATTAGCATCAACCGGGAAATTAGTTCCGCCAGAATTGGCGTTGGCTCAATTAGCTGCTGAAGGAGGTTTTTCAAATAATCCAAACGCAAGGCCAATTAGAACAAAAAATCCATTTAATGTTGGTAATGTGGATATGGGTAAAAACGTATCTCACGGATCAGTTGAATCTGGAATACAAGCGTATTATGATCTAATAGCTCGAAAATATTTATCCGGAGGTAAAACAGCAGAAGATTTAATGAAAAATTTTACAAATACAAGTGGCCAAAGATATGCGTCAGGAAAAGATTATGAAGGAATGGTTTCAAAAATTGCCACTCAAGTTAAAAACATATCACAACCAATTTATGCTGCTTTAAATAAAGGAGACAACTCTAATTTAGTGTAATGGAAAAAACAATCAAAATTAATGGGAAAGAATATCTATGCACCAATGAGAAGACAATACATTCTGACGAAGAATTAATTTTTGAAATATTGGTTAATGATCAAACGACATATGTTATTGGTTTGTTTGACGATATGATAGGCTCACCAATAAAACAAATTTGGAAGATATTATAAATTAATTTGTTTTTCATTTTAATTTTATTTATTTTTTATCAAAAATATAAAATATGAGTAAAGTTAAAATTTCAACATCAAAAGGAGATATGATTGCAGAATTATATGACAATGAAACTCCAATCACAGTTAAAAACTTCTTGACCTTAATAGGTGATAAATTTTACGATGGATTAAATTTCCACAGAGTTATACCTAATTTCGTAATCCAAGGCGGATGTCCAAATGGAAATGGAACCGGAGGTCCTGGTTACACTATCGCTTGTGAGGTATCAGCACCAAAACAATTTCACGATAAAGGTGTATTATCTATGGCACATGCCGGAAGAAATACCGGAGGATCTCAATTTTTTATTTGTCATAATAGAGTTGGAACACAGCATTTGGACGGAAATCACACATGCTTTGGTAGAGTAGTTGATGGTCTTGATATTATCGATCAAATTCAACAAGGCGATAAAATTAATGAAATTAGCGTAATCGATTAATTTTTTCAAAAAATAGGATATTTATTTTTTTATTTATTTGAAATGAAAATAAAAGTATATTCTAAAGCAATTAGTTTTACATCAACATTACTTAACATTTGTGTTAAAGTTCATTGGTGGAATATGGTTAAAACCTTAACCGAATTTAGAAAAAATAGATTGGCATCACCATTAAGAGAAATGTTAAAGTTGTCTAATTAATACAACCTCCCGGTGCATCCGGGAGGTTATTTTTAAACATGGAGCCATTTACAAAAATTAAAAATTTAATAACATCTTTCTTGGAGATTGAAATTGTTCATGATTTTAAACTAAAAAGAATAGAATATTCGATAATTTCAACATATGATGGAACATATCCCGCATTTAACGTTGTTTATGAAAATAATGATTATCATGATAAACCGATAGACTGTTTAAAACGATTAACCAATCTAATTAAAAATTATATCGGATTGAAAACACCAAAAGATTATTGGATTTCAATTACATTTGAATAATTTTGCTAAATGAAAAAAATAGAAATCATTAAAGAACTCTCCATAATATTTGGGCTGCTACTGATAGCGTCATTTTTAATTTGGAGGATGTATATTTTTTATTATATCTTTGTATCATGGTGGGCGTAAAACAAAGATTAAAAGAAATTATAATTGAAAAATTAGAATCTGATTTATCGGATGCGATATATCATCCATATAAGTCAGAATTATGGATTATAGATCCTGAAAATAAGGTATGGTATTTACAATACGAAAAATCCGGCTCACTATATTATAATCAAAAATACTTTAGCCAATTTTTTTATCTTTTTGGGATGGAATATGATGAGTATCAACCATTATTATCTGCGTGGTTTGAAACAATCACTGGGCTTAGAATTAGATCAATATCTAGAAAAAACACCAATCATGATTATATTATTGATGGTGTAATTAGACGTTCAAATAACAATAATGATTGGAGTTTATATAATCGACATGGTATCAATTTTAATGCTGTTAAGAAGTATGTTGATATTAAGAAAAAACTAAACTCTACGCAAATTAGATTTTATAATTTCATTCTTTTCAGCAAGATCGTATAATTTTGATAATTTTTTAATCATTTTATTAGCTACCAATCTAAAATTTTCTCCCTCATATTCAAAAAAAGATTCCGGAGTTTTAAATTTTCTAATTGAATTTATAAATTTATCAAAAACTTTTCCTTTTTCACCTGAAAATCCCATTATTTTTTCTATAAAACTTGATGTTATTAAATCTCTAAAGGAATCAGCTCTCCAATTAAGAATATTTACAAAAACTAATCTTAAAACTTCATTTATTTTATCATCATCGCTCATATCGTCGCGATAGATTTTTAAATGTTTAAATAACTCATCTATATTATCCATTTCTTTTTTTAATTCACTTTTAAAACCTTCTAATGTGAATTTAGAAATTTTTTTAAGTGTTGTATATGTTTCGTGTTTTAATAGAAAATTTAAAAATTCTTTTTGATTAATTTTATTCAATTTTATATCCGAAAGAACTTCCGTCGGTCGAACCAAATTTTCAATCGCTGAAATGTAATATAAATTATGTAAAAAATTATTAACCGCAGGTATTCCAAATCGTCTCCCGGCCGACGCCTCATATCTTGATCTTTCATACGAAGAATCATATTTAGATTTATAATGATCATACGCGTGCATTAATTCATGCGATAACGTATTAACCATTTCATTTTTTTTTGTATGAAAAAAATTAAGAAATTCTTCCATTGTAAAATCCATCGGCGCCAAAATTATGGAGCGCATTATTAGGTAATCATTTTTAACATTTTTTCGCTTAACATCGTCACCCGAAGGAAATTTATTTTCAACAGTTATCGATGTTTTACTTATAATAAACTCATTAGATTCTAATTCAGTGTGTCTTTCAATTTTAATTGAAAACTTTACATTATTAAAATTAAAATCCGAAATTCTAAAGTTAGACTTAAGATTAAAAGTTTCCCCATCCTCACTTGTAAGATCATCTAAATTAACTTTACTTAATTTTTCATCTAACAGTTCATATAACTCTAATGCGGTTTCGTAAATATTATCCGGAACACCCATCATTTCGTTCAATCTCTTCTTGCCACCTAATTTTAAATTTTTTACCACAATAAAAACAATTTATTCATAAATATTATCTTAAGACTATTTATATTGAATGGCCAAAATATTAATAAAAGAATCTGATTTAATTAAGTTGATTGAAACAGCGATGGATTTAGATATCTACAGCCAACCGACTGCTGTGGATACAGATAACGGAAATTTAGACACCGAAGATACAATTGAAGATATCATCAGCAAACTTAAAGAATTACTTTACATGATCAAACAAGGTAAGGCGGTTGATTGGGAAGTGGAAAATGAAATTAATAAAGAATCGGATAAAGTAAATCAAATTTATGATAGGTTAAAATATGACAAGTAGTTACATTCAAGTTATTATTTTTACTTTTTTAAAAAACATATTATGCAAGGACAATTAACTAATGAACAAAAAGCCAAATTATATAATGATTTGCTTTTTAAATATCAAAAATTACAGGAAGAAATTAGACAAATTAGAGCAAAAAATTTTGAGGTTTCAGATGATGATCAAAAGAGAATTACTTTTTTGGAAGGTGTTATGAAACGAGTGTATAACGATACACAAAGATTATATATGTAATTACATTATTCCCCTTTTCTAAAAAAAAGGGGATTTTTTTTTAATATAAGGAATATGAAAAACTATTTAATGAAAATTAAAGGTCTTTTTGTGGAAAGACCAAAGGAAAAATTAAAATGGAACTCGGAAGATTACGTAAAAGGAAAACGTTGGGCCGAAATACAACCACATCCATTTAAGAAAAATAAAACTTTATGGGATTTGGTTCATGATAAAAATGAAACAATTAGAACAATTGAGAATTTAAATAAGTTTTTATTTAACGAAATATAAACCCGGTTAATTTACTTATTTCTTCAATTGTGGTTTCATTATTTTTAAACCCATCGGGTTTGGACTCGTCATTTTTAAATAGAAATGCCGACCATAGATTTTCTTTTTTAATATATAAAACTTTCCAACAAAGTTTAGGTACCGAAACCTTACCAATTTTTTTAATTTCGCCAATATTACCCACCCAAACATGTATTGAATCCGATTTTTTAGATTCTTCTCTAACGTAAGTTTCCAAGCTTTTCCAGTCACCCGCATTTAATCTATGTGTCTGTGCCGACATATTTGAAAAATAAAAACATTCATCTTGAATTTGAGGTGTTTGACATAAGTTGTCGGCCGCCGGCATCATGTGACCTCTATCGTAACCGCTACCTTTATAATCTTCCGACAAATCAGTTTCACTAACCAACAACGGATCCGGCTTAAAATTATCTTTTCTTTTTAACGGCGCAGAACAATTTACCATAGATTTGGTCACCCACCATTCAACTAAAACCGGATAACGTTTTGATTTACTAAAAATAGAAACGTAATTAGTATGTGTTAATCTAATAGTGTCTTGAGACTTTAAATTAGATAAAAATAAAACGGATAAAAATGCTGTAATAAAAATTTTCATAATACGATAAATATCGGATTTACATTTTTTACTAACGATATATTTATATGGTATGGGAAAAAGATTTCAATTAACGGAAGCAGATAAAGCGGAGATTAAAAAACTTTATCTAATAGAACAATCTGAAGAAACAGAAGACAAAAAATTTTGTCATAGCGGAAATGTTAAAACTCTTGAGGAGATAATGGGTGATGACCAAGATGATGACTATATTGAGGGAGTTAAATTAAGAAAAAATGGTGTTAATGGTTTAACAGATAGACTCGAGTTACTTAAGACTTTAAGACTTCATCCAAAATTATCTGATGGTGGCGAACACTTGGCATTTGAGGTGACAAACCATTTAAAATCATATAAACCTTACAATTATTTTGATGAAACGAAAAAAGAATGCAACCGGGCTATGGATAAAATTATTGAGTTATATAAAGAAAATCAGCATGGTGAAGAGCTTGTAAAAGACATCGAAAAGGTATATGCTATGAATCATATTTCTTCAAAAGCTAAAGAATATTTGAAACATGGTTTGAATATAATTAAGGGTGTATAATTGAAATTACCAAAATACTTTACTAAATTAATGTCCTATATTAGGACATTTTTTTTGTCCATAAACGAACAGAAAGTGGGTAAATTTCCATTTAAATTGTTCATTAATGTATTGACCTGCTTATGGATGATAAATTGAAAATAAAGCGTTTAAAACGAATAATTGACGAACTTTTACGAACCGCATACGGTGATAAATTTTTAATTGAAAATTTAGAGTTAGCGGAGAAATATACATTTGATTCGGAATGGGTTGAAAATGAATTTATCGTAATTGCGAATTTAAGATTAAATCAAAATAGCGATATTAGTGACATATATATTTTGCAAGTAGAAGACTTAATTTTAAATTACGTCGGAGTTGATTGTTCTCTTAATTTTCTTTAGTAAAAATTTCCAGAACTAGTTCTAGAACTAGTACTAGTCTAGTATTTTTTAATCATTTAATTAAATGTTATTATTATTCTTATATAATAAGAATAATAATTATTGCGAAGTTTGCGAAAAGTCATTTTTTTGCAAAAAAAGTTATATTTATTAAAAAAAGTTAATAAATGACACAAGAATAGGTTTGGACAGTTTTAATAAAAATAGTTACAGTATTAGGATCTGAAAGTGCTTGGAGAAAATATGAAAAAAGAGAAATGA
>Ga0105103_10001911_pt1 | contig 11056 bp, 5 predicted proteins | sample PPLLaktember2015_2_FD_79107 | JGI IMG/M metagenome (GOLD analysis project Ga0105103, IMG submission 79107) | Freshwater sediment microbial communities from Prairie Pothole Lake near Jamestown, North Dakota, USA - PPLs Lake P7 Core (6) Depth... | ecosystem: Environmental > Aquatic > Freshwater >...
AGCTAAGTTATCCTATAAACGGTGAGGCTCGAGAGGATATAATCAGAGGTAGAGAGGGCAAGGTTGAATTAAAAGAGCTTCTTGAAATGTATGATAAATATGATGCTCTATGCAAAGACGCTGAAAAGAAAACTGTACTTCCAAAGAAGCCCGACTTCAATTGGGCTGATGCATGGCTAATAAGTATATTGAAAAAGTCTATTATTGATGAGAGCCGACCAACATCTCATGATGTAGAAAAGTTCTATAGAGACGAATAAAAAAGGGAGCTTCTAAGCTCCCTTTTTTTATGGTACATTTAATACAACATTACAAGTATCAAAATCTATTGTCCAGTTCCCACCCTCTGCGCTTTCCCAGTTATATTTAGAAGTATGAACTGGCCACCAGCTTTGGAAAGATAACATTACATCTGAATAATCTTTAATCAACTTATCGTACATTTCTGTATTCTTAACCTCTACCTGAGTTGTTAGTAGAGATTGAAACAAACTTTCTAAGCTGGTTTTCTTAGAATATAGATTTCTTATCTCATCTCTTTCCTCTTCTGTTACTTTACCCACTATTTTATGAGTTGCCATTTTTTTCTCCTTCTTCTATTTTACTTATTATTGACTCTATATTTTCATTAACTTCTTTCACTAATTGGTTTGCTCTATTTCTTATCGTGAAGTCTGGATTTGCACTACCTAAAGAAAGAATAGCTTCATTAAGTTTAGTGAGAGAATTTAACATTATAAATATTATATTAGCGTCTTTTGTATTCATTTTATTTTTATGCTTTAACTCCTTTATGGCACAGAATCTAGAAAACGGAAATCTTTTTTCACCTGTTATTTTTTGATTTAAATAATAACACATCTTCTTATTGCATCTATGCTTTACTGTGCACATTCTTCTAATATCACTTGGGTCGTCTTGAGTACACATCCATAATTTTTTGAAATAAAAATCTTCTAAGTGTTCTTTAAATTTTTCTTTATTAAAATCTCTGAAATTACATATGGGCTCTTTCAATTCTATAAATCCGGGGCAATAGTAAATTTTCCCATCTGGAGCCAAAACTCTTTTACTACAAGCTACTTCGTTTATTTCAAAGTCCACATCGTCTAATTCTAAAAGTTCATCTTCTGTATAATCATATTTACTTTTTTTAAAAGTGGACAAATTAAAATGTTCTAAGGCTATATTATTTTCTTTTGCCCAATCTTCTATTTCATCTAGAGTTTTTCTATCTGGAAATAATCCTAAGTCTAAATCGCTATAATAACAATCTGATTTTATTTTATCATATACTAGGCTTATCACCATATAGGCTCTCCAATTTTTTATAATAATATTTTGATGCCATAACTCTTGCCTTATGCATTTTACATATGAATGTTGCTCTTTTCATTATAGAGCCATACTTGTCATAATTCCAACCAGTACACCATGCACATCCAGATTCTATTTCGCAATCCATACAGGTTTTACAGCTTTGATCAGTTTTCGTCAAATTAAAAAATGTAGACATTCTTTCATAATCATATCCCCTTTCTATATCTCCTATTGGAAATCCATCTTTTCTATATTGCATTGAATAGGGTGCTAATCTTGTACACGGATAAAGTTTTCCCTCTGTACTTATATGTAACATTTTTCCCGAGCCACACCAATTTTTATTAGATAAAATAACTTCTCTTGTAATTAAGTTTGTATCTAATAGAGATACAAATTGTTTTTTCCAATTACCACTATCAATCAGCCAATCAGCTAATTTTATTAATTGTTCGTAAAAAATTTTATCATCATCTTCTTTCCAAACATCTTCAAAAACGACATTCATATATATTTGTAAATCCAAAGAAGATAAGAACTTTACTGATTCAAAGATATAAGGTAGGGAATCATGAGAGAGAGTAGCTTTAGTAGAAATTTTTCCTTGAAAATCTTCTCTATATAAATCTAAATTTTTAATAACATCATCAAAGGTTCCACGCCCATCTAAATAAACTCTGTATTTATCATGTAGCTCTTTTACACCATCTATAGAAAAGCCAATTGACAATCTTTCTTTATTTTTCTTTATGAATTTTCTAACATCTGGCTTGTGATATAAAGATCCATTAGTTGAGAAACTAAACATATAATTTAAAAACCAATCTTGTCTTTTTTCCCACATTTTTAATTTTAAGATATCACAAATATAATCTATTGTTTCTATTTCTAAAAATGGCTCTCCGCCAATAAATTCCCATACCACTGATTTTTCTAAAAAAGAATTAGGGTTATCAAAAATAAAATTTATATTTTTTAAAGCCTGTTCTTTTGTAAGTTTTTTTCTAGTATCCAAATTTACTAAATAACAATATTTACAAGCAAAATTACAATACTCTGTTACACAGAATGTTATGTTTTTTGCTACTCCTCCCATAAATTGATCTGGAATTTTTGGCAACTGATTTTTTAATTTTTCACTTATCATTTATTCCTCAAACATTTTATAGAACATTTGCCAACTATTTTAATAATCATCATAGTGACAGTGGAAGCACAACCAGACAAACAAGTTATTGCACAAGAATATTCACAGGAAGTCGTACAACTTATTTTACAGTTATTGTTACAATCTGAGCAACTATCCATTACTAAATTAAATATGCACTAAGAAGAATAACTTGTCTTGGCTGTGCAATTAGTACTACAACCTCCGCCGCAGGTTCCGCCGCAGGTTCCACCGCAGGTTGAATAACACTGAATATCACAAGCTCCACAAGCAGTTGCACAAGTTGCACCACAACCTAGAGCACATACTGCACTGCATGCTTTTGCACATGCTGCACCACAACCTATTGCACAAGCTACACTACAACCACCAGCACAAGCTGTTCCACAAACAGAAACACATGGACCAGCACATACTACGTTGCATGCACCTAGTCCACATTGGGTAATACAAACTACTCCACAAACCTTAACACACCATACATAACAAGATCCATCACAATTGGTTCCACACCCCCACGTACAAGCTCCACCGCAACCCTTTGCACAAGCTACTCTACATCCTCCATCACATTCGCCGCCGCAGGTTCCACCGCAAGAAGTGCTACATCCACTATCACAATCCGATCCGCATTGTGAAGAACATCCTTGACAAAATCCAGTACAAGCATTATTACAAGTTTCTGCATTCTGCTCTAATCTATTTATTTTCCACAATATCTCACTCTCTGCATTAGCGTTTTCTTTTGAATATTGAGATATAGATTCCGTCCACGAGTAGCTTATCATATCGTTTATTGCAGATCTTAATTCTGATAATGTTGCTGGTAAGGTTATTGTACTCCATTGAACTAGAGACGACCATGACTTTACGGGAGTAACTGATCTCCTAGACCTTTCGGAATCTAAAGCAACTCTTGCTTGAGTTATATTAGCTAATGTCATTACTTTTCTCTTTAATGTAGAAAAGTTAGTCATCACTGGATTTGATGGATCTCCATATCCATAAACACAAAAATAGAAACCAAATCCGCCTAAACCAAAAGCTATACCAGAACCTATATACTCATATGACATTTTCTACTCCCTAGTCTTCACTATTGTAGTCGCTTGCTAAAATTTCTACTTTCATTTTCTTTTCGTTTTTTGAGGAGTGTTTTATTTTAATTTTTTGACCATTTTTATTTTCACCAGCCCCTTTTATTTTTAAAATTATTTCATTGTCTTCAAAATACTTTTTAATAAAATCATCATCTGGACATTCTATTTCTAGATTAATCTTATCATTTTCAATTATTTGTTCTATCTTAAATATCTTTTTCATTCTTATCTCCTTACTTTATTAGAATCCAAATTCTCTTTGGTTCATCATCATTAGATTCTTCTATAGCTTTTCCTATTATTAAGTCGGGATACATTTCGGCTAGTTCTGCTTTTGTCGCAAATCCTCCCTCATCAGAAACTAACATATCACCGATTTCTATTTTTTCTTTAACCCATACTTTTACTTTTCCAGCTAAGCCTATCGGGATCTTATTGCCGCCAGGATTATTGAATGGATCGTATAATCCTTCAGCTCCCATCAATTCTCCGTAAGTATCAGAGTAAATTCCTATGGCTGCTTTATCTGCATGGGTATCACTTCTAACTAAACCGTTCTTAGTCATCTTATAAACATATCCTGGTTCTGGACTTGGCTCGGCCCTCTTGTCAAATTCAAAAGCTTCTGCGTAGTCATTCCATACGTTATTGAATACTTTGTAAGCTACAAAGTTTCCATTACAGTATACTCCCTCATATCCAGCTGGTCCAGTGAATGTTTGAGTTGTAGCATTTGAAGTATATCCAATCTTTGTATCAGTTGTGTCATCTGACCATCTTAAGAATTTACCCGTTGCCAATTCTACATCTGATGTAATCTTTAGATAATTACTTCCGCTTGATACTATTTCCCAATACGTCGCTCCATCTCCGGTTCCCATATATCCAGCAAGAGTTCCAGCATTATTTCTAAACTCTATTTTTCCGTATTTAGTATCATCTAAATATTGAACTGTTATGGCACTATCTGCCACTAAGTCTCCCGTTGCCGATGTTGCTACACCTCCAAGACGTCCTATAAGGACTTTATCATTTGCGGCATCTACATACAGCATACAAGTTTTAGAATTAGACTCAACTCTAAAATCATAATTATTACTATCTTCATTGAAGACTGCCTCAGCAGAAGTTATTCTAAATCTCTCCGTTCCAGATGTTCTCGCTTGGGTTCCGTCTCCACTGCCACTATCAGTGGAAGATCCAGTACTAAAAGTTATCATTCCCGAGCCATTTGATACTAAAGCAAAATTCTGATTACTTTTCCAAGTACCAATTGCTCCGTCTATTGATATTACATTATCCGTTCCGTTATGAATAGTGAAAGCATCCTGAGATTCATCCCAACGTATTTCAGAACTTGTAGAAGAACCTCTCTCAACCTCTAGGTAAGCGTCGACTGCTGGGAAAGGAGTTCCAGAGAATCCGTACTTCAAGGTAATATGGTCACCGATTGATATTACACTAGTTACAGTTTCTGCTATCAAATTTGATACACTCAGACTTCCTTCTATTGTAACTCCTGTTGATCCGAATGTTACTACATTAACTCCATCTGATCTTATTACTACTTGGTCTTCAAATCCAGATCCCTTATCTATTACTAGAAGCCAATTGCTACCTGATTTTTCGGTATAGATAGTATTAGAATATAAATCACCAGAAGCTAATCCAGCAAAGCTTAATCCTTTTACGTTTACTATACCAAGATCTGTTTCGCTCTTTCTCATGAAGGGATCTATTTTATTTGCATAGGTATTTACTTCTATCTCAGATAAAGTCTTATCCCCTATTCTTATAAGATCAAATAGACAGTCTGCTTGATCTCCGTGGGTAATGTCGGCTCCTATTATTGTTATCAAGCTTGGCTCAAAGTCGGACAAAGTTATATCGGTATAATATCTCTTGCTGCTAATAAACATTTCTAAGAAGCCTTCTTCCACATCCCAATTACATACTATAGTTTGCTTTTCTCTCAGATCTGTCAATTGTGAAGTTAGAGAAGCGTCACCATACTCATCTGAAGTTACTTCTTCTGTTGTTCCTGCAGAATCTTGTAGATAGAAGTGGAACTTCTGATCTGTTGTGCTATAATATAACTCATGTGTAGTATAAGTAGATCCCGAAGCATCCACAGCATAACCAGAGAAGATAGTATGATTATAAGATGTATCATAGAAGAATTGAGGAATGACTCTAAAGAAGGCACTTCCCCTCTTCTTCAAATAATAATTGTAATCAACATATCCGGCTGAAGAAGCATCTACTGAAGTTGCATGTTCATATGCTTCTAACTTTATATTATCCATTAAGAATTCATCTACTAGATCATCATCAGAGCTACTTGTTGAACTCATACTAACCGTTAAATCCGATGCAGCGTCTGTAGTGAATCCAACTATGAATCTAAATCCTCTATTGCAATTTAATGGATAAACTTCTATTAGATTTACAGTATCTGTTCCTTTTGTAGTATGAACATAATTTAAACTCTCTTCTATGCTCTCATTTTTAAATTCTATCTCTATTGCTACAGATAAGGCACCACCTGACAAGCTCAATACCCAAGTTCCAGATCTTATGAAATAGTAACCACTTATATAATGTTGAGTTGCACTAGCAATAGTTGCTGATTGCCAAAGAGTACCTTGTCCAGCAATAGCAGCATGGTTGAATTTCAAATAACCAGACCACCCAAATAAAGAATCAGTATCTTGAACTGAAGTCTCAAATGGATCTGAAGAATCATAAGATCCAGAATAATCTTTGAACCACCTAGTCGGAACTCCCGTATCGAGAACTATTATATTTCCGCCACCGGTTATATCAGTTATTGCTGAATAGTTATTAGATCCATAAATATTTGATAGGAAAACTTTACCATTTGATGCCACTGCAGATGTTCTCAGATATCCTGAATTTGGCATCTCTGTTAATCCATCATCAAATATATGATAAGTTATAGTATTAGTAGTTACTTGTTTTGCTGCAAATAAAATTCTATAATTCTCCAACATTAGGAAATCTTTTGTATAAGAGTTGGCATCGGCTGTTGCATAAATTGTCTTAGCAGCTACAGTCGCAAAACCTTCTCTATTTATTATGGCGGCTCTTATTGTTGGACCAGCTACATTTTTCCAGCTTATTAAAATATCTCCACTTCCTGGGAATACTTCTGCTTTTATTTCAGATGGCTGTTCTCCAGAAGTTAAAGTGTTTGTTGCCCATACTTTGTTTGCTACACTTGAATCATACATAACATACTTTAAAGTATTAGACGGTGACTCTGTCCACATAATTGTGTAGGTCCCATTTCCATCTTTATCTGTGGTTGCAACCGCTGCACTATATGTTAAGTTTGTTGTATCAGTAAAGTTCGTTGGTCCAAACTCTGAGGTACCATTTATGTTGATAACTCTTACATATCCCTGGGAGCCATACTTATAAGTAAATACTATATTGTTACTTGCTAATCCTGGATGAGCATATAGATAGGTTGTAGCACCAGAATTGTTTATAGTAAATTCTGCACTTACTACATTAGCAGTATCAACTGTTTTAAAGTAAGCGAAAGTATCGCCAGTCTTTACATAGGCTACTACTAGATAACTTCCCACTGTTGTCATGATAGCCGTTGATACTGCAACTCCAGTTAATATTGTAACAGAAGTAGTAGTTGCATCAATAGTAGATATTATATCTACTATTAAATCAGTACCCGAAGTATATAAAGAAGCTACTGTATTAGCTGTTGTCAATCCTGCTTCAGCACCCCAAAGAGTTACTGTTGCAGCGGCCCATTCTACAGGAGCTGCTCTATCAAACCAATCTCCACTAGTTATTCTACCATTTGATATAAGGTTTGTACTAGCGTGTTCTACAGATAATGCATTGAAATTAAATCCTTCATATGGTCTAAATACTACTATAGAATCATCGTCTGGTTGTAAAGAATTGTCTGAGAATGGATAGGGGTTATCGCAGTGGCATATTATTCCAGAAGCTTTATCATCTAATCTACCAACTCTATAATCACTTTCTAATAAGTCTATTACTTCTTTGGTTCCGAAATCTTTTAATATATTCGCTGGTATAACATCTCTACTTACTGCAAAGCTCTCTACTGTTACGTGGGCTTTATATTCAGTCCATATTGTCCAGGCTGACGAACTCCAATCTGATAACCATCCTCCTCCTACATTAAAGAAGCTACTTACTACTTCATCTGGATACCATTTGCTACCAACTATATTTACTCCACTCAAGTCTTCGAATAGAGCATTCTTTGGTGAATAGAGTCTATCAACCTTACCATCAAAGAAAGTAATTATAATTGTTTGCTTTCTAGAGGAATCATATCCAGAAATATCTGCTACATCATATTTGTTGTTATAGGTATCCTTTAAGAATAAGGAGATTGCTATTTCGTGCCAATTGTTATATTCATAATAATTAGCTGAAGTAAAGTAAGGGCCTATTACTGATATATAAGTTGCATCCCCATTGCTTACTACAAACTTAAAGCACCACTTGCTACAAGTTGTTGATGGAGTTGCTAGAACATCATACAAATAGCTATTACCATAAGTTTTATTGTCATATACTATTTGCATGAAGTCGGTTGAGTTCTTATTGAACAAGCCTGAGTCTGCATCGTAGTCGCCACTATATCTGCTATCAAATAAAACATATGGCGAAGTATTGTAAGCATCAGCTGGCTTGAACTTCATGAAGAATGAGAACTTATCGGATAATAAATCATAACGATATTCAACTCTACTCTCCCTCATATGTAGTAGAGATCTTAATCCGGCTTGTTGCTCATCGTTCTTTATTATTCCCTTTACTCTTTCTTCTAAGAATGCTCCCGCATCTTCGTGTCTATCAATATAGTCAATCGCGAATGAGTCCGAAGTATAACCTCTAGCTATTGAGCGAGAAGCTCCCGTTGCGGCTATTGTTGCAATTTGTCCTACTGTAGCAGTTTGACAATTAGAGGCTATGAGAGAACCCGTTCCAGTATTTACCGCTGCATAAGTTATAGAATTGTTTAGATAAACGTTAGCATCAGAGTTGAACTTAGTTGTAGTATCTCCTGGCAATATAGAATTGTTTATTTCTATATTTAATCCTACACTATTTGGGCAAACTATTACATTTCCAGTTCCAGAAGAATAATTTGTTATGTTGTCAAAAATAAGTTGATTCTCTAAAGTAGTATCATAGCTGTTGGGCTCAAAGTCTAATAGTTGAACATCTTGACTTATATAAACGTGGCTAAACTGAACGCTTATTAATCCCGTTATATCTAAATCTGAACCACCAGCGTCTATTACTTCTAATCCCTTTGTTGCTATTATAGAATTTTGTACTATTAAATTTATTCCACTAACAAAAGTTCCCGTTCCATCTGTTTCTATTTTTTGGAACTGACAATATTTAGAAGTTACATTGTGACCATCTTTCAATAATAAGCTAGTTGTAACATTCAATCCTTGTAGATAACATTCACTCTCAACTGTAATCTGTGCAATGGTTGCTATATACTCTGCTATAACATATAACTTAAAGGCAAGATTTATGGTAAAGTCGGAGAATGTTTCTATTACTGTATTGGAGGACTTTTCTATTATTATGTATGGCCTATCTGCACTCACGAGAGTGAGCGCTTTGGCAATCGTTTCTACGCTTTGAGACCTACTTGTTCCATCGTTCGAGTTGTTTCCTGTAGATTGGTTAACATATATTACCTGAGACGAGTCGATATTGTTATAGGTGTCGCTTCTGTTTCTATAATGATAGATGCCAACAGGGTCTGTTACTCTTACTATACTATAGTTATTATCCTCTATTATTTTATCTACTTCTACTTGTTTAGATATTGGGGATAATCCTCTATCAGAAATAAACTCTGATTCTGGTCTAAAGTATTGTGTATCACCGTCTAAATAAATTTTTCCCTCTACTATTTTGTGAGACTTATACCACGGTAATTCTACTATGTTGTTTGTGTTATAATCTTGAGAGCTGATATAAGTTGCATATAGTGGGATTTCGTCTATCTGACTATTTGGATTAAACTCTACAAATGGAGATAATGAGTTTACTATTCCTTTTACTATTTTTACTTTATGGCCATACTCGTCGGGCTCTCTGGTAACAACCAATGCGTCTAATCTTGGTAGATAATAAGAATAGTCTATTACTATTTCGTCCCCAACGGTACTATCACTAGATAGTGCTTCAATTCCATAGTGTAGTGCTGATATTTCGGCTGTGGGTCTGGAAATAGATATTTCACTATTCGATAGATTTCTTGGTTGAGTTGCATTAAAGTTATCAGACATCTCAACTTGGTTTGCTGGAGGAGTATCTGTCAAATCTAATTTGGCTAGAACTTTCTTTACCTTTGCATCCACGAAAATTAAATCTACTGGGGCTACTCCGCTTGGTTGAGAACCTAATACTATTTTCTTTTCCTCTGTATTATAAGTCCACTCACCAGCTGCTGGAATATTATTGACTGGTGGAGCTCCAGTTTTATTGGCAATCTTTGTGAGTAGTTTCTTCTCCCAGAAGTCAACATATAAAGAAGCAGATGGGTCTATTCTCGTTGTACCGTTTGGAATATAAATTCTAACATCTGATGTTGTTGGGTGACTGTATTCTACAAAGTAATCGGCATTCTCCCAAGTAAATCCAAGAGTTTGACTTCCGGAAGTTCCAAGAGCTGTGCTACCTGGAATTGGTTCATTTGGGATTAAGCTTAATCCGCCTATTCCAAACAAATAGGTACCGGTATTGTTCTCATATATTTTTACGCTTGAAGAATCGCCCGTAGTACTAGAAGTTATTACTATGTCACAATATTCGGCTGTTCCACCCAAGGTTTGTAAAGAAGCAGTTCCTCCAGTTAGGTCTGCATTGATTGCATTTATCAATCCAGTCATAGTCATAGGAGGAGTTACAGTAAAGGAAACTACATCCACTTTGCTTCCGTCTACTGTTGCGTCGAATTGAACTCTAAAAGTATAGGTTCCAGCAACTAAGCCGGTATCCATTGTGGCTGTTATTATTTTTCCATTTCCTTGAGAGAATCCAACTTCGTCTGTTGCATTGGCTCTAACTCTAACGCTTCCCGTTAGCACAGAATATCCAGATGCTATTTCGGAAGTTAGGTCTATATAGTCATTTAGACCAAATGTTAAGGCGGAAGTATTTATTCTTTTTACTTGATAACATTCAGCCGACATCCACTCTACTAATTGTAGATTAGCTTCACCCACCGAACCATTTGCAATCTCCATAGTATTTGAGCCAGTTCCAACTACAGTAGTTCCTGTTGTTGGATGACTTATGGTTATTGAGCAATCTGATTGAGTAGTTTCAGTTCCTGCTGGTACTATACTTTCTATAACTATTTTATATTCTTTTGCGTAGGTTCCGCTTGAATATTCCCAGGACCAAAGCT
>Ga0105103_10001913_pt1 | contig 11052 bp, 10 predicted proteins | sample PPLLaktember2015_2_FD_79107 | JGI IMG/M metagenome (GOLD analysis project Ga0105103, IMG submission 79107) | Freshwater sediment microbial communities from Prairie Pothole Lake near Jamestown, North Dakota, USA - PPLs Lake P7 Core (6) Depth... | ecosystem: Environmental > Aquatic > Freshwater >...
GACCACCGATTTTCCCGCGACTGTTGCGCCTGTTGCCGCAGGACCGCCGATTGCGCGGGCGTGTACGGGGCGGGCGCGACCTTCGGCGCTCCAACGTCAGTCTTTATTTCGGCGGCGTCGAGTCGGACGTCGGTCCCGGCTTGGATAATGGCGGGGTCGGCAGAATGGCCCTCAAGGAACTGGCCGATACCCTCCACGTCCGCGATGAGTCGTTTCGTCGCTTCTGAAACACAGCCACAGCAAGCGACTCCAAGAAACAGGCAAAGCCCGAGAAAAAATTTCCGCATGGCGGTTTCCCTCCCTCGTTACAGCAGAACTACAAATACGTTTGAATCGAACAGGTAGAGGTTCCCGGTCGGCGGCGTGGTGTTGGCGTACTGCAACTTGATGGTGTTCGCGCCCGCCGAGAGCAACGCCCCGCCGATGAGCGTCAGCGGGAAGCGGTATCCGTTATACCATCCCCCGACGCCGCCCGAGATATTTCCTTTTATCATGACCTTTTCGAGCGTCCCCGATGCGGTGCCGTTCAGGTTGACCCGGAAATAATAGAGCGTGTCGTTTGTGCTCGTCGTCTCAAGCGTCAGCGTCGCAAACGCCAGACAGAGCCGGGGCGACGTAATGAAATTCGCCGGGATGATAATGCTCGTGCTTGCAATATCCGACCAAGACGGATAAACCGAGGTCGTCAGCGTCCGCTGATTGCTCGCCCGGAGCGTGTCGTAATACAACGGCGAGAACTGGCGGCGGTTCACGGTGTCGGTGACGGAGGTCGCGTCGGTCGTGACCTCGTAGAGTTTGACCGACATGGCGGGGACGGTTCCCGTCGTATTGACGACAATCTCGACGTCGTCCACAAGGTCGTCAACGTCCACCGAGAGCGCAAGAAAAATATGGTTCGTTGCGGTCGGGGTCAGCGTCAGATTTTCCGCGTGCGGGACGTTGACGCGCTTGCCATCAATGTTCGCAATCCCACTCCCGATATAGACGTTGAGCCCGCTCGTCACCCCGAACCCCAAGCCCGACAGAACATGATTCTGCCGGGACATGGTCAGCATCCAGTCGGAGAGGGTTTTCTCGGTGCCGTGGTCGCCCTCAAACTCAACGTCCGCAATATCGTTTTTCGAGGGGAATACAGTCGGTTCGCTCACGGAAGGCATTGGCGTCCTCTCCTATATCAAACGACGTTCACCGAAATTTCCCACGTATAGACCACGGAAATCGAAGTTGATTTATTAATGACGTCATACGTCACCCGCGAGAGCATCGTCCCGCCCGTGAAGCGGTTAAAGATTCCTGCCTCGGTCAGGTTGTACCCGTTGGCCTCGCTCGTCGTCAGGAACATCTGCAGGATGATTTTGTAATTGTTAGGCGATGCGGGAACCTTTCGGCGCGTGATGAGTTTGCGGAACACTTCCGTTTGCAGGGTCGTGTTTCCTGCAACGGGAGCGGTCGCTCCGGTGCCAATGGCGATATGCGACGGACGGCGCGGATACCCGCCAATCAGTTCCGCGACATGAACCCGGCCCGTGGTCACGATGAGATTGTCGAACCATCCCCAGCGGATAATCTTCTGCGTCTCGACGTTTCGGGCGAGGACATGGAGCCGACCCTTGAGCACGTTTTGCATTATTCGGGCTCCCTCACAATCATAGTTCCAACCGCCTCACGATGCCGCACCCCGGCGCTATCATATCCGTAAAACGTGTAACCGACATGAGCAAACCCAACATGGAAGCAAGAAAGGGCATCGTCCTGCGCGTCGTTCAATGCCGTCGTCGTGTCAAACGTCTCGGCGATGATGATGGACTCATAGAACTGCATGAGCAGGGAGAGCGTGTCCGTTTCCCGGATGGTCTTGCGCTCGTAAGCGGCGATGGCCTTGAAAAATTCATACCACCCGCCGATATGCTCGCCGCCGAGGGTCTTGACGTCGTACCGGAGAATCGGGCCCTGTACTCCGGTCGGGAGGTCAAACGTCCGCACCGAATCAATCAGCACCGTATCGGTGAACTGGAACTCGGGCAGATTGATGGACTGGAACATTCCGGCCCGGAGTCCGGCGGAGTCCGTCTGGTAATTGCACTCGGTCAGGTCGGCGAAGATTCCATGCTTCCGCAGGAACATATCCAGTTTCTGCTCGGCGTGGTCGAATGACTCGATGGAATAATCTTCCTCGCAGTCGTAATATTTCCCGGAGCCGCCCTCGGCGCTCACCCGTGCCGATACTTCTGCCGACGTTGTTTTCTGCACGATGATGGGGAACAGCCCGTAATATTCAATCGCAATCTGGTCGCCCACGGCAGGCGGGTCCGAGTCCGCGTCAATGTTGAATTCCTTTTCGCCCTTCTGAAAATACCATTGAGCGAGACCATCGTCCTTGCCACGGGTTCCCATCACCTGCACGATGCCATTCACCGTGACAACGGGTTCCTCGGCGATTTTGTAGATGGTCTGGAATGACCGCTTCTCGCCGTCGCCCGTGAACTCCTCCCGTTGCAGGTCGGTACGGTCCTCGCCGCCCCGTAGAATCTGGACGTTGCGGTATAATTCCCGGTGCTGAACGACGTCCACGTTCCGGTAATTCCCCGAACCCTGCGCGATTCCGAAGGGCGCGGGATTTGTCGTCGGGTCGTAGAAGCGGAGATTCTTGTCGTAGTCAACTTCCCATTGATACCCGCAGATTTTGGCGAGGTCCGAAATCGCCTCCGTGACGGTGACATAGGGGAATACGCTCCGGGCAATCGTGAGCCCATCCTCGACGTAGGTCGTGGAGATTCCCTCGCCGGAGAGGTCTTTGGCGACAATGTCCTTGACGATATTCCCGGCCAGTTGCGAGATGGAATAAATCCGGGCGACCAGACGACGGTCGCAGATGCAGGTGTAATCCACGAACTCGACGTCATGGAACATCGGCGCGTTCTTCAGGGGGACGTTTCGTTTCACTCGCTCGATTTGTCCGGCGAAGATTTTGACGCCGTCGTATTTAATGACGAGCGAATTGCCGACGACGGGGATGTAGGGGACGATGGCGCTCTTGCGGTAGTTCGTCTGGTCCACCATCCGAAAGCGGCCAGTCCTCCGGCTGTTGTAACGGTCGTTGATTTCAAACGTACCGGGGACAACGTACTTCGTCCGGTCGGTTCCCGCGATGATGAACTCAAGCCAATGCGCCGGGGCCGTCTCGACCTCGCCCCAGATGAGCCGGGTGTCCATCTCGCTCTTGTGGTCGGAGGCAATCCATCCGGCGTCTTTATAATCGCCATGCACCCGGAACTCGTCCACCGAGCCGATGAGGTAGCCCGTCGCTGTCGTTACGTTTCGGGCAACAAAAATGGTCTGATTGGCAACGGGCGTGACGAAGGCGAATCCCTTGAGGATAGAATTGTCGAGGACGCCATTGACGTAAATCCGAACCTCGCCGAACCCGGAAATCGTTTCGTTCCGCACGGTGATATGGACATGGTAGGGCGTATCGTAGGCGAAGATTTGATTGCTCGTCAGGATGGGCGTCACCGACCCGCTCACGGTCCACGAAAGGACAATCTGCCGCGAGGCGTTGAATCCGATATGGAACGCCAGATATTTTTCGATGAGCGTATAATTCTGCGTCCCGAGGTCGGCGAGCGTCACCACGAAATCGAAGGTTGCCGGGAGCAGGTTGAGCGCGGTCGAGGCCCCTTTGTAGGCGGCGCTGAATTGCCCCGCGACGTCGTTGTGGAATTGAATCTGCTTCGCGTTCAGCCCGTCGGTGGATTTGATGTATCCCGGCGTGTAGGCCGTGAGGTCATAGGAATTTGAGGTCGCGTCGAGGAACGGCCCGGACGAAGATTCCCCGAAGTGCCAGACGGCCTGCGGCGTCCCGTCCCAAGTGTCCTCCGAGTCGCTCGCGTTAGATGCGCCGGAGTTCGCGGCGTACAGGTAGAACCCGACGTCCCCGGCCTTCGGCTTCACCCAGACGGTCGAGTCCCCGGCGGCGTTCCACCGCTCGATTTCAAACGGCAGAACCGTGACATGGTCGAGCGCCACGAACCGGAGGTCGTCGCCGTTGGATTTAAAGTTGGCGTAGTTGATTCTGGAGTTGCGGATTACGACCTTGACCCGCCCGTCCGGTTGCGGGTCGGAGTCGGTCAGGAGGACCCGTTTGCCCCACGAGTGGTTCCACCATACGCCCATGTCGCCTATTCCCCCACCCTAAACGCCCCGGCAACCCCCCTAACCCCCCCCCGCCCTGCTATTCCGAGGCCCCGGACGGGGGGATTCCCCATCCGAGGCCATCGGAAGCGATTCTAGGCCCTATGTCGCTTTCGCTTCTACACCGGGAGCGTCAGCGTGACCGCCGTCCGGTTCCGGTCCTCGTCCACCGTTCCCACCACCCGCGTCGCCGAGCCCGCCGGGTTCTTGAACGTCGGGGTCGCCCCGGACTGGCCGGAGGACACCCCGGAGGTCGTCGCCAGAATCGCCGCCAACGACTGCCGGGCGTTGACTCCGGTTTCCACGACCACGTTATCGAGCCCGTCGGAGGCCAGTTTGACGTTGGTCGAAACCGCGTCCCAATCCCCGGACCCGTGCGCCGCCGAAAGGGTCACGTCCACCGCCGCCGGGATTCCATTCACCGTCGCTTCCTTCGCGGTGTCGGCGTCCTTCGCCACGGTCGAATCTTTTGCCACGGTCGCATCCTTCGCGGTCGTTGCTTCCTTCGCCACCGTCGAATCGAGCGCGAGGCCAGACTGAATCGCCGTGACCGCCGTCGGGTTCGGGACGTCAACAAGGTCCATCTGCTCCCCTGCTTGCGCGGCGGTCTTGGCCGCATCATACGCCGTGGTCAGCGTCATGGCATCCCCGGCCTGTGCCGCCGTCTTGGCCGCGTCGAAATCGTCGTATACCGAACCCGTCACGGGCGACGTCGCCGAGACGTCCATATTCTTCATGGCCCGAGCGATGATGCCCCGCGTGGTCGCAGTGTCCTTGAGGTCGGTTTCTGCCGCCACCGCCGACCACGAGCCCGCGCTATGCGTGGATGATAACTGTGTGTCAATGTCCACGACGAGCGTCCCAAACGAGGACAGCGTCCGGGTCGCCGCACTCCAAATATCGGAAACGAGAGTCCCGAAGGTCGTCAGCGACCGGGTGCTGTACGCCCAGACGTCAGCCGCCAACGTCCCGAAGGAGGTCAGGGTCCGCGCCGCCGTGTTCCAGACCTTGTCTGCCGCCGCTTGGGTAATCCCGACGTCATTCGTCACGCTCGCCGTCGTGGTCACGTTGGCAACCGTATCCGTCGCCGCATTGAACGTGGACCGCGAGGACACCGCCGCGTCAAGGTACGCAATCTTCGTCTGGTCAATCGTCCCGCCGTCGCTCGTGATGTTTGTCGCGGCGGTGAGGATTCGCGTCGCATACGCCCAGACGTCCGCGACCAGAGTCCCGAATGAAGTAAGCGTCCGGGTCCCGCTCGCCCAAATATCCGAAACGAGGGTACCGAAGGAGGTCAGCGTTCTGGCCGCGCTCGACCAAACTTTGTCGGCCCCGGTCTGCGTGATGCCGACGTCGTTGGTGACGCTCGTCACCGTTGCCACCGTATCAGTTGCGGGGTTGAACGTCGAGCGCGAGGAAATTGCCGCGTCAATCCGGCTGATGCCAAGCGAGGTCGCGTCCTGCGGGTCGAAGGCCACAACTTCAAATTCCGTGTCAGTCGGGTCCGCGCCCGCGCCCGTCGCGTGGAGTGCGAGCGACCCGAGGGTGTTGGAGTCGGTCGCATTCCCCGCGACCTTGTACCACCCGGAACCAACCTCACTCACCGCTCCGGCACACGCGCCGAATCCGGCCCCGTTCTTGGAGAGGGTCACGGTCGGAGTCAGAAGCGTCTTGCCCGTGACATGGTCGGTGCTGTCCACCATCAGAAAAGCGAGCACCCGTGCGGTGGATGATTGTTTTATGAGTTTCATTCTACCCTCCGTGAACTTGCCGGGAACCCATCCGGGTCCCAACGGGCGATAAGGTTCTGCGTCCCGCCACCGTCACAGGGGCGGTGAAATCAATATTCGTGTTGTTGCCGGAATCCGTCGAGCCGTACATATCAATGTTGTTGCCGCCAGAGGCATCGCACCGGGCGACGTCGAAGTTGTCCCCGAGGTCCGTCGGGGTCTGGCTGGAATTGAGGTAGTAGTTGGAGGTCGTCGAGGCCCGCCACGTTGACTTCCGGGTGGAGGTACAGTTATTCGTGATGGCGTTCGTGACGCTCCACGTCTGCCCCGCCGTCCATGTAATCTGCTTGGATACGTCGGCGAATTGCAGGTTGTAGAATGCGTGGCCCGTGTATTCGGTCATGGTCCCGGCCCCGGCCAGAAGCCACGTTGCGGTTTGCGCGGCGAACGTCCCGCCGCCGACGTCAATGCGATGCGTCCCGGCCCCTTCCGAAGTGATGGTCCACGTTCCACTCCCGGCATTCAGAATTTCGGAGCCCGCACCCGTTCCGACAAAATCAAGGATGGACGTATTGACATTCCCGGTTCCCGTATTTACGGTCACGTTGACGGTGGAGTTTGCGCGGAGCAGGACATAATATTTTGCGTTGATGGTAGCGCCGGACAGATTCGCCGTGAACGAGCCCGTCGAATAGGCCATCTCGAAATTGATTCCGCCCTTGTTCGTTCCGAGTGACGACCCGATGTTGTAGGTCGTGTTCAACGTGAACACTGCCGCCGCACCCGGATACCCTTCCAGATACAGGTTGTTAACATAGGCGAGCCACGACCATGCGTAGAGCGTGCGCGTTTCTGAAACCAAGATGTACGCATACACGGTCGGAAATTCGGCGGGATTATTCCCGGTCCAGATATTCGCGTTCTCCAAATTCGCTCCGGCAATTTGTAGCGAAGCGGACGCTCCAAACGAGATAGTTCCACTGTTCGATACCGTTCCAGTATCGCCGATATAGAGATAATTGAGAATACTGGACAATGACGCACCAGTTCCAACCGTGAGCGTATGCCGCACCATAAGCGTTACGGTGCCGGAGCCCGTGTAGGTTCCCGTCACGGTGAAGTCATAGAACGATACCGAGAACGAAGAATGCGTCACGTTCATGTTTAACGTCTTGCCTGTTCCCGTCAACGTGAACACGCCACTACCGGAATCATAGTACGACCCGGACATAGTAACGTTGCCGCCGATGGTGAAGTCGTAACCAGCATTTACCATCGCTTGGCATACGTAATCCCCGTTCACTTGCGTATCGCCGAGCGGATACCATGCCGCATTTGATTGTGACAGCGTAAGCGCATCGAAATCATCTCCGCTCCCCGTTCCACCCGGCGTGAAGTATCCGGCCTTGTTTATTGTCTGGCAATATACCGTCCCGCCGTTGGAGGTGAACGTCCCGCCCGTCTTGGTGTAATAGGTTGCGGCCCCGGTTCCGGTCAGTACGTAGAGGATTGCCGTCGTGTTCGTGAACGTCCCGCCGGACAGGTAGTATCCGTGACAGGTAATATTGGAATTTCCACCCGAGAAATTGCCCGCCGCCCACTTGAGGTCAGCGGTAATTACGAGCGTGAATCCGCTCCCCTGCGTCAGCGTGTTGGTGTATCCGGTCGAGTCGAGCGAGTTGCAGACGGCGGCTACGTCAATCGAGAGCGACGGAGAATTGACGTCGAAGAAAACATCGTCCGAGGACGTCGGCACCCCGGCCCCACCCGCGCCGCCCGAGGAGGACGCCCACGAGTTCATGTCATTCCATCCGGTGCCGCCGCTGACCGCGTATCGTGATGCCATGATTTAATTCCCCTTCACGGCATGGAGTACGGTCGCCGACACGCTGGACCGCACTCCGAGCCGAGCGCCAAAGAATACGGCCTCGTTCTTTTCCTTCTTGCACTTCTCGCACCGTGGCCGTTCACCGTTCACGAAGCCGCACTCCATCACCCCGTTCTCCATCCGTGCGCCGCCCTGAAACGAGTACGGCGGTTTCAGATTCCACGCGAATATCGCGCCGCAATCGTGACAGCGGAAATTCATATCTGTACCCCTCGCGCCGAATCAACCTCCGCGTAGAGGTCGAGCAACTTGGAAATCGCGTCCACCTTCCACGCAAAGTTGTACGTCCGCCCCGCGAAGGCCGGATTCTTTTCGACGTCCGAATCCACCTTGACCACCCAGACGGCGTCAGCCGCGAATCCCTCGTACTCACCCCACGCCAGAAGCAGGACGGAGTTAAGCATATACGCTTGTTTCCCGATGATGCGGGACGCCGAGTTATAAAGTTCCGACCACTCGGCTTCCGTACACTCCACGCCGCCGTCTTTGTAATACGCCACGGAGTTACCCTCCCAACTTCTCGGCCCACGCCCGGATGCGCCAGTACCATTTCATCCCGCTTCCGGGGTCGGCCATCGCCGGGGTCGAGATGGACCCGAGCAGTGTTTCCTCGTCGGACTCGTTCACCGAGAAAACCTTGATGCGGATTTTTCCGCCCTCCGGGTAGCCCGTATTGTCGCTCGCGCCGCCCTTGTAAATCCCCTCGCTGTTGAGAACGAGGTCGTTGAACACGTCGGCCATGATTCCCTCCTATTGCATGATGCCCGTCTGGACCCGAAGGACCGAGGGCATATTCCGTACCGTGCTTTCCGCAATCCGTCGTCCGTCGAGGTCCACGTTAATCGTCTGCGTCCCGAATCCCTGCAACTGATTCAGCGGGATTACGGCCTCCGGTCCAGCCTCGCCCACGAGTGCGAGCGTCGGGCCATAGACGATGCCACCCTCGGCCAAGCCCTGCACCCCGAGTGCCGCCCCAAGCAGTTTTCCGAATCCTCCCCCGCCTCCGGGTAACGTCATACCGGGGAACAGCGACAGCACGACCCGGAACGCGAGCAGTTTGATAATGGCTTTCAAAATCTGCGAGATAATGTCAGATACCATGTCCCGGAAAATCTGCTTCATCGTCGCGCCGAATGATTTTCCGTAGACGATGAGTTGCGCGAAGGCGTCGGTTACTCCCCCAAGCGCCGTCCCAATGCTTTCCCCGACACCGACCCATGCCGCTTCGACAATCTGACCCTGTATTGATGCTTCCTTCACCTGCTGATAGGCCGCTATCTTTTGCCGGAGCAATTCAAGGTTGACGTATTCGCTCGTTGCAATCGCTTTCAATTCGGCGTCGTAAGCGGCAAGCAATTCCGTCGTCGTCTGCACGACACCGTATAAATCACGGTATCCGTTTGCGTTTTGATACAAGCGGCCAGATGCTTCCGAAACGGCAACGGATAATTGCTCAAATTTTTTAGCGGTTTCGAGACCGGAAATCGCAACATTAATTTCGCGTATTTTCGTTGCCGCATCCCGTGCCTGCGTGATTTGTTTTTCAAAATCGCCAAGATTGCTAGCGTGAGCCGCCTTCGCCGCGGCTTCCGTAAAACCCTTGAAATCCGATTTCGCTATTGCCAACTGGTCACTCAACGAACCAAGCGCGTCATTCGTCAATCCACCGGAAATCGCCTTCGCAACGGATTCGATGCTTGATTTCAACTGGTTATAGGTTTCGGTCAGGTTCTGAATTTTTATCAGATTCGTCTTGGCCGCTTGCTCCTGCTCGTTCATTTCCTTGACGAGCCCGATTTTCTTGAACTCGGTCGCTGATTCGATAAATCCCTCGTATGCCTTCTCGGTGGATTTAATCTGCGCGGCAAGGAATTTCAGCGCGTCGCCAGATACCTTGTAGTCCTCCTCTTGAAACATTTTCTCGGTTGCGATTTTCTGCAACCTGTCGAGGGCCTCCTTCGCTTTTTCGGAGGAAAGTTTTATTTCCTTCAACGCTCCCGAAGCAACACCACCCGAGTTGCCAATCTTGTAGAACCATGCGACGACCGCCGGAATCGCCACGGCCAGAGCCACCATTATCGTGATGAGCCCGCCCGTCGTCGCGGCAAACGCGAGGACATATTTCCCCGCGAGTATCAGATACGGCAACAACCTTTCAAGGACGATTGCAACCCCGGACACGACCTTCATCAGCGGCCCGATTACCGTTGCCAGCGCGAGAAACGCAACGGTCGTATTCTTTACCCATGTCGGCAGGGACGCGAACACCCGAATTGCATCCGACACAACTTCAAGGAAAACATCAAACGCCTGTATTGCCGTTTCGATTTGAGGAGCCAGCGCCGAAGAAAATCGCTGACCCACGGTTTCCAACTTCTGCGACAACGCCGAAAATGAATTTTTTAACTGGTCTGATTTCGAGCCGACGATAACGGCGGCGGTTGCGATGCCCGTCATTGGGATGGTGACAAGACGGGTCATAACCGACCCCATCTTCCCCATCGTCTTGCCGAACTTGCCAATGGCGGTCGTGGATTTCGACAACTTCGCTTCGAGGTCGGAAATATCGGCCCCAATCCGCACGAACATATTACCCAGATTTCCGGTCGCCATTGTTTATGCCTCGGCCCTTCGTTTCGCCTCGTCGAGCATCCGTCGCAACTTCACCTTCTTGTCCTCCTCGTGCTGTTTCATGCCACCGCCGAGAAACATGGCGGGACGGAGACGCCTCTTTGTCCAAGGTTGGATAAGATTCGCAAGCATCCACGCGTCCCGCTCATGTTCTCGTTCTCGTCTCCACTTCCATCCCGTTATCGCGGCCCTGATTTCCGCAGGGGTCGCGGTCCAGTATTCATCCGGGCGCATCGCCAATGGCCCGAAGGCCACATCCTCCAACGACGAAATCAACTCGGCGAAGCCGCCCCCGGAGGAGGGTTTCCCGTCGGAGTCCCCTTCTCCTCCGTGTCGTCCTTTTCCTTTCCGATGAGTCCCGAGGTCGCAAGCGCACGGCCCACCGTGTCGCCCACGACGTCAATCGTGCCGCCGTTCTCGAGGTAGGCGTTCAGCAGGTCGCCCACCTTCTGCGGGGTGAGAGTGCGGTCCTCCCACTTGAGCCCGGCCCAGAGCAGGGTCCGCAGGGTTTTGATTCCCGCCTTCCCATCCGTGAAGGCCGTCCCCACGGATTCCCCGAGCGCGTCCTCAATATCACAGAGGGCGTTGACGTCGAACCGGAGCCGACGCTCC
>Ga0105103_10001914_pt1 | contig 11044 bp, 10 predicted proteins | sample PPLLaktember2015_2_FD_79107 | JGI IMG/M metagenome (GOLD analysis project Ga0105103, IMG submission 79107) | Freshwater sediment microbial communities from Prairie Pothole Lake near Jamestown, North Dakota, USA - PPLs Lake P7 Core (6) Depth... | ecosystem: Environmental > Aquatic > Freshwater >...
GTAAAGAAAATATCGTAAAACCCGTAACCTATAAGGCTTCACCTGAAGCAATAGCCCTTCTTAACCTTATTTATAATATTTCGGGAAAATACATATTGACCGGACAACATAATTACCCGAACATAAAAGGGCAAAATTCGCGATTTGCAGCCGAATATATTGGTAAAACACCCGCTATATATAGTGTTGATTGGGGTTTTGAGAAAGATGGCAATACCGATTCTTATTTGGCCCGCCCGAATATTGTTCAAGAAGCAATCAGACAGCATCAAAATGGAACAATTGTTACTATTTGTTGGCATGCAGTTCCGCCCACTGCAGACGAACCTGTAACCTTTCGTCCCCTTCCCGGCGCAAAGCCTGATTCGCTTGCAAGTGTCCAGGGTCAGCTTACCGACAAGCAATTTCAGGATGTATTGACCCCGGGTACAATATTTTACAAACGCTGGTGTTCGCAAGTTGATTCTATTGCCAAATATTTAAAAATGTTGCAGGAAGCGCATGTGCCTATATTATGGCGACCATACCACGAAATGAACGGCAGTTGGTTCTGGTGGGGAGGCAGGCAAGGTAAATACAGCACAATAGCACTTTATCAGCAACTGTTCGATAGACTTGTAAAGGTTCATAAAATTGATAACCTGGTATGGGTATGGAATATTGACCGCCCAAATAATGATGCGATGCAGTTTAAAAATTTTTATCCCGGGGATAATTATCTGGATATCCTTTCATTGGATGTGTATGGCAATGATTTTAAAAAGGAATATTACGATAGTTTACTAGCCCTTTCCTTGGGAAAACCAATGATTTTTGGAGAAGTTGGCAACCCTCCTGCACCCGAAATTATTGAACAACAGCCATTATGGGCAGCCTATGTTATTTGGGCAGGCATGGTTCGAAATACTTCAAAAAAACAATACGCCCTATTGTCGAACAACAAACGCTACTTATACAAGGAAGATGATAACTATATAGCAAACCTTTCTGCTTATCGTGAAGCATGTAAATTAACTCCCCTCGAAAATAAAATTTCCAAACAAGTAAACTTGACAGGTAATTGGATATTTAATGAAGAAAAAAGCACTCTTGGAAACTCAGGGGCAAGCATGTTACCTTATAAATTGTCGGTTCTTCAACAGGTTGGCATAATTGAAATTCAAAAGACAATAATGCTGGAATATGCCGATAATAGAGTTGACACCATTAAATTATCGTTGGATGGAAAAGACATTAAATCACTTTTCATGGATACCCCTATGATTACAACAGCGAACTTATCGGCTGATAGTGATACTTTGAATATAGTTAGTAAAATCACTTATAGCTGGAATGATCGCTCATTTGAATCTGTAAACAAAGAAAAATGGTATTTAACCGACCATAATAATACACTTATTGTTGAACAATACTCAAATTCCTTCTGGGGCGAAAGAAACATAAAAATGGTGTTTGATAAGATCCTTGGATTTTAATATTAATAAAAACACGAATTTACATTTGTTTATATAATGAAGCCCTATTGAACTAAATTCAATTCCCTTAAAATGCTTTTTGTAATATCATATCTAGCAGGACTGGTTCTGTTAAAGTCGTTCGAAATAAAATTCATGGCATAATAATATACTTTATTGCCCTTTTCAATATACCCCACCAACCACATTATATAATCAGTATCGGTTAACATTCCGCCACCTGTTTTACCATTCAGTTTGTACAAATTGTTCTGCTCAATGACAATAATATCTTTTACAATATCAATAGATCGATGTGATACCGGTAAATTGTAATTATAAAATTTCTGTAGAAATTCGACTTGCTGGTTAGCGCTGATTCTTAATAATCCGGCTAACCAAAATCGGGTTGGCTGTCCTATCAGATTTTTATTGCCATAATCAAATGATTTTACATAATTATAATACTTTTCAATAGGTATTTGTTCTGCAAACCCTGTATAAACCCAAACACATGAATTTTTAATAGCTAATCTTAATGTTTGATCTTGATTCCAAGATTTCGCTGGCCACTCATGCCCATCCCATTTAATAACCTTATTTGTATCAGAAACAACACCTTCTTCCATGGCTATCAATGAATGGGGAATTTTAAATGTCGACGCCGGAATATAGCCTGTATCGCATAAAGCTGCATTATACCTGGTATATTCATTGACTGACGGATCGAATAATACAAAGCATCCATCTACCCCATATTTTTCGAAATGAGCTTTAAAATTCTTTTCAATATTATTCTGGGAGAACCCTGTCTGAAACAAAAATGTAAAAATTATTATAAAAAAGAGGTATTGCATAAGCAGTAATTTGTATAATTAATTGATTAAATAAAGAGCTTGAAATTTCAAAGACTCGTGTAAAGAACTATTCGTCTTGTTCATAAGGCCCCGTTTTCTTCCTAAAAAAAAACAATACCAGTCCGAAAAATCCAATTACTAAAATAAAATCAAACGCAATCCTGTTATTGTTTTTATTTATCATTTCAGTTAGTGTGTACGAAAGACTATTTGAATGCAAAATCTTCTCATCCGGAATATTCCTGTAATGCCACTTTCCAATGATCGTGCCTTCTTTAATCAACAATAAACCGGGATTACTACGTACCATTGTTTTAAGTGTAATATCATCGGTAGCATAGAAATTAAACACTGGCTTTAACCAGGGTTTAACTGAATTAATTACTTCCGATGTTGACGCAGTCATACCATATACCTGGTAACCGCTGGTTAGCGCTTTTACAGCAAAGTTGTTTATTTTAACCAGTGCTTCCCTGTCAGCATCTTCAAGTTTATTCGAAACTATTAAAAATGAATAGCCCTGATCATCGAGCAGTTGTTGTGTAATATCATCCCCTTCAGCTGAAATCAAGGAAAAATCGTGAATAGGTGGTTCAAAACCTTTTTTGATAAGTATATTTTTCGTTTCGACCCATTTCCAGTTAGTGTCGGCATAAGGTGCATTTTCAAGAGTAAACTCCTTATTCTCCCCTCCTTTTGCATATATCAGTTTAATTTCATATTCATCGTGTGGCATACCTTCCGGAGTTCTCATAGATTCGGGAATATTGGCCCCGATATGATATGGCCTGAAATCGATTAAAGGTAGGTTTTTAAATGAATATGTCGACAGAAAGATCCCAAACAAAAACAAAACAAGAACTAAACCCCATTCAAAAACAATATTAAACTCGTTTTCGTAATTATTCTTCTGCCAGAAAACAATAATAACCGGAATAAAAAGGATAATATTCTTATAAAATGTTTGCCAATTGGTTAATACAATAGCATCGCCAAAACAGCCACAGTCTGTTACAGGATTTGCAATTGCTGAATAAAATGTTACAATTGTAAAAAATGACATAAATAAAAATAATGCCCAAGCAGTAACTTTCATTCTTAATTTGAGAATAAGGCATAAACCAATCAACAATTCCGAACTACTTAATATAATCGCTAAAGGAAATGCAACAGGCATAAAGAAATCCCAGCCATATGCCTCGAAATAATCTAAAAATTTATAAGTTGAACCTAGCGGGTCCACTGCTTTTACAAAGCCTGAAAAGATAAATACAGTGCCGGCAAGATACCGTGCTACTAACCTTAAAATCCGAATTGCCATATATTAAGCTAGTTTAGGTTCGATTAAATTAATTATTTTATCCGAAATTGTTTGTGGCGATTGCATTTTACCTTCTTCGTCAGAACAATCAATAGCTATAAAATCGTCATTATCTTTTACCTGCCATAAATAGATATCTCTTACCTTCTCCTGAAATCCTAAATCAGCTTCATGAATATCCTCAGCTCCCTCAAGGTATTCACGATCGGAACCATTGCGGCAATTCAATAAACTGTTTCGGGTAAATTCGAAAGGAACATTCAAAAAGAGGTTTAGGTCAGGGACTGGTATTTGATTATAATCATATTCCAGCTTTTTGATCCACAATGCTAATTTCTTTTGTTCTTCTTTATTGCTCAGTTTTGCACACTGAAAAGCTATATTTGAATATAAATAGCGGTCGGCAATAATAACGTAGCCCTCATCGATCCACTGACATAGCATAGCCGAAGCATCGCTTCTATCGCCAGCATAAATAAGTGCAATTAAATATGGATTTACAGAATTGATGTCGCCCAGTTCGCCCCTGAGAAACCTGCTTACTAAATCGCCATAAATAGGCGAACCGGTGCGAGGAAAGTGGATAAACTTGCTTTTTATCTTCTTCTGAAATAAATACTCTTCCACCATTTTAATCTGAGTTGATTTTCCAGCGCCATCGAGTCCTTCTATTACAATAAAATTCATAGTTCTAATTTATACAACAAATATCAGTCAGCTGTAAAGTTAACCCGATTAATTCATAAACTTTATGAATTAATCTTGCGACCAAGAAAATATAAGGTTTCCTTCAAATAGGTACACCAATATTTTCTATGTCGGGGTTAGCCTGAACTATTCATAAATATTGAAAAAATGTAATATTGATGAATAGTTCAGGTTAAAAATGATTATCATTACCTTTATAGCCGGTTTATCATTTTATTATGGATAAAGATACTTTTTTTGCAAAAAACCGTTTACTACATTGCCGCGGAAAATATATCGACTTATCGGCACCAAAAATTATGGGAATTTTGAATATTACCCCCGATTCCTTTTTTGATGGTGGCAGATATACAGAAGAGAAAGAAATTAGGGCCCGGGTATTACAAATAATGAACGAAGGCGCCGATATTATTGATATTGGGGCATACTCATCGCGGCCGCATGCTGCTGATATTTCCCAAAAAGAAGAATGGGACCGGTTATCAAAAGCTTTGGATATAATACGCTCTGTATCTTCCGACATTATTGTTTCTGTCGATACTTTCCGTTCAGAAATTGCACGCAAAGCCATTGAAATGTTTAAGGTTGAAATAATCAACGATATCTCGGCCGGAGAAAACGATAATGAGATGTTTGATACAATCTCCAGCCTTAAAGTTGCATACATCATCATGCATATGCAGGGAAATCCTCAAACAATGCAAAATGAACCTAAGTATACTGATATTGTTCGTGAAATTGCAGAATACCTGGGTGCAAAAACTGAAAAACTTAAACGTTTAGGGATAACTGATGTTATTATTGATCCCGGATTTGGATTTGGAAAAACTTTAGAACATAACTATCAATTGCTTGAATATGTTGATGCGTTGAAAATTATTGATGCACCAATTCTCGCTGGCATAAGTCGTAAATCAATGATATACAAGTTATTAAATACATGTCCGGAAAATGCATTAACAGGTACAATTGTGCTTAATACATTGCTTCTCGACAGAGGGGTAGATATCCTTCGTGTACACGATGTAAAAGAAGCGGTTGAGACAGTTACTTTATTCAACAAAACAAAGGCTGAAGGAAAAAACTATCTTCAACTTTTATCAGATTGATTATCTTTATGTGATTAATATCAGCTGAAATGCCAATACTATTTATAACAATCAGGGTAATTGATGTAATCGATATTTTACTGGTTGCTGCGTTAATGTACCAGGTTTATATATTAATCAGGGGGACTGTTGCTTTCAAAATATTCATTGGCATTATAGGTTTCTACCTGGTTTATATCCTTGTCGATTTGCTGAAGATGAAACTACTAAGCTCTATCCTGGGTGCGTTAATTGGCGGTGGCGCTATTGCCCTTATTGTTCTGTTTCAGCAGGAATTAAGAAGATTTCTGATTTATGTAGGTGAACGATATTTCCCAAATAACACATTTTCACTTGAAAATCTTTTTAAAACAACGCATACGGAGGATAATAAAGTACGGATCACCTCTATTCATAAAGCATGCGTTAACTTGGCAGAGACAAAAACAGGTGCCCTTATTGTAATTGCACGCCAATCTTCGCTAAATCTTTACATCGAAACAGGCGATATTTTAAATGCACAAACATCAAGCCGGTTGCTGGAAAGTATTTTTATAAAAAACAGTCCGTTACACGACGGCGCTGTAATTATTAAAAACGATAAAATTGTTTCGGCCCGCTGTGTACTTCCTTTTACAGACAATACTGAAATTTCCCCATCGTATGGAATGCGTCACAAAGCTGGCCTGGGAATTAGTGAAAACACAGATGCTTTCGTAATCATTGTTTCAGAAGAAACAGGTTTAATTTCGGTAGCAGAAAACAGCGAACTGATTTGCGATATAAATAATCATGAACTTTGGCATTTATTGAATAAGAAGTTTGGATAAGTGAATAACCTGACATTACGATGTTTTGGAACGACAAGCAGCTAAAATTGAATAACAGGATCACCCTGTCCGGCTTAAAATTTTAAGTAAATCTATCCTTTTCAAGATAATTTGTTTTTCATCAATATCAATAATTTTGTCGTGCTTAAATTCAGACAAAGTGCGACTAACACTCTCTTTTGTTGATGAAATTAAATCGGCCAGTTCTTGTCTGCTTAAAGGAACTTCGAATTCATTGGTATTAAACATCTCATTAAAGAATAATAGTATTCCCGCAATCCTGCCCGGAATTTGCTTGTGTGACAGGTTCATGAGTTTATGAAAAATGAAGATTGCCTGTTCACTAATCTGCTTCATTATTTGAAGAGCATACTGCCCATTCGCCTGTAATACCTTCTTAAAAACCGCTATGTCAGTAAAAACCATCTCACAATCAATTAATGTAGAAACAGATTCATCATACTGGTTTCTGCAAAAAGATGATATCAGCCCAATGAAATTATTTGATGGGGTAATGTTTAAAATAATATTTTTGTTGCTTTCCCCTTCTTTAAAAACTTTCACCAATCCGCTTTTAATAAATATAATATGAGAAATAGGCATATTTTGCCTGTATATTATTTCATTATTTTTAAACTTAACAGCATAACTATTGCTATTTATATCAGATATTTGTTGATTATCTAATGCATCAAAAGATGGTATAATGCAAATATTATCTTCCATTGTTCGATAAAAATAAAAGATAATAAACTTTATTTGAAAATTTATTTAAAATTTGATAAATTTCAATATAAGCAGAAAACTGATTTTTAAACTTGCTTAATGGAAAAAGAAATTCTGATTATTGACGATTCATGGACAACACTTGTGTTGCTGGAATGGTTTTTAGCTGATAATGGCTTTAAACCTATTATTGTACAAGATGTCGACCATGCCATGAAATATCTTAAAGACAATAAACCATCATTAATTCTGTTAGATTTGCAAATGCCTAAAGTTTCAGGTTATGATTTCTTATCGGAATATCGTATTAACGAAAAGATCAATAAAATTCCTGTAGTAATAATTTCTGCCAACGATACAACCAGTACTATAAACTCAGTGAAAGAGTTGGGTGCTGTTGGTTTTGTACCTAAACCTTTTCAACTTGATGAACTACTTAGAAAAATTGAAGAGTATATTTAATCCGATTAATTAAGGGATCCTGAATCCTAATGTAACTTTAAACATACCGCTCCAGCCATTACCACCTTTATAAATACCTGTATTTGGATCAGGATCGCAAGGTTTCTTTATTGAACCAATATATCGGCCAAAGCCTGCATTTGAATTGATATAGAAAAATTTGAAAACATTAATTTCAACACCTGTACCAAGGTAATGTTCCATTGAAGCATATCTTGACTTTCCTACGCTCATCATTTCAGCTCTTTCAGGATACATTGATAAAGGTGCATCTAAATAAGTAACCCTGTATATCAAATTATAATTGACATAAGGCTCAATTATGCTGTTTTCGTTAAAGTACTTTCTAAGAATAAAAACTTTATGGCTGAATGCCATACCTGAAATATATCTATCGTTATTATCAAGGAACACACCAAGTTCGAATGACTTATTCTTTGATTTTACAAATACAGCAGCTTCAGTGTTTGATGCAAACCCGGATAAAGTTTTAAACTGTCCGATATGCATTCCGTATGAGGTTATAACTTTTTTATTCGTTTTTCTTTCATCTAACTTACCCAAAAATAAACTATCTAATTCAGAGATAGTCAATTGACCAAATGTAGTTTCGCCACTCCTTCCTGAAACCCTGGAATTTACCTGGGCTGCTGTATTGATCGTGGTAATGATCACTGTTATCAATATTAGCGTTATCGTTCTCATGACGTTTGCATTTGATTATGTTTACGCTATAAGAACCTCAAAGTTGACATCTATCTATTGATATTCAGAGACTTATCAAATGAAATTTATTTGCAAATTTGTTGTCTCAGTACACAATAAAAAATGATATAACTAATGAATGCTTTTAATATAAATCATTAGTTATGATGAGGCAGATCATTATCAGATCAACTTTGATATGTTTCAATCATAGAAGAATAAACTTTATGGATTGTATTTGAAGGAATTAAAAAGAAAAAACTAATGCTGGAGCTTGTTTTTCCTTTTGATTATTTTCGCTTTCGATTCTTCTTTATTAAGCAATCTTTCAATGTTCTTTTGATGGGTTAGAAGAAGAAGTATCGAAACTATCATCGAGAATATTATCAGCGATAGGATGGTTGTCTTAAAAACAAATATAATCAGGATTGGAAAAGAAATACCAGCAATCATTGAAGCTAAAGAAACATAGCGGGTTGTAAAAAACACAACTGCAAATATCCCGATACAAATAAGTAATGGTTGAGGTTGGATAGCAAGCATTATTCCTAATAATGTTGCAACACCTTTTCCTCCTTTAAAACCTACGTAAATAGGAAATATGTGACCAATTACGGCACAAGCGCCAAGTAATAACTGGAAATTAATAAAATCAGCAGTTCCGGGAATAAAAAGCTGAGTAAGCCTCACAAGGCTAACAGCAATATATCCTTTGATAATATCAATAAGAAAAACAGGAAGACCCGCTTTCCAGCCCAAAACCCGCACTGTATTTGAAAATCCGGCATTTCCGCTACCGTGTTCCCTAACATCGATACCATAAAATCGCCGACCTATCCAAACTGCTGATGGTATTGAACCAATCAAATATGCTGCTACAAGAAGTAAAACTTTAAATATCAATGACATAGTCAATGAACAGATTAATAAAGCGACACAAATGTATTGCAAATTATCAAATCAAAAAAATATTCGCAAAAAAATAGGTGAAGTATATATGAAAATGAGGCTGTGTAAAAAGATTTATAAACTTAACTTTTCTCCTCTGTGAACCTCTGTGTCTTCTCAGTGAACCTCTGTGTAACAACAATTTAAAAAAATTACACAGAGAACCACCGAGGCTTAAAGAAGAACCACAGAGACTTTTTACACAGCCTCTTATTTCGGAGCAATATAAATTATAATTGAGGCCCGGCTGGAATTAATGCTTTACCAGCAGGAGTATCAGTATATTGTTCAAAATTTTTTATATATCTTGCTGAAAGATCCTTTGCTTTCTTTTCCCATTCTGCTTTATCAGAATATGTATCGCGTGGGTCAAGGATACCTTCGCTAACACTGTTCAATTTTACAGGAGCTGTAAGGTTAAGGATAGGGATATGTTTAGTTTCTGCTTTTTCGATTGAGCCATCGATAATAGCATCAATAATAGCACGTGTATCTTTAATTGAAATACGTTTACCAGTGCCATTCCAACCTGTATTAACTAGATATGCTTTCCCACCGTATTGATCCATTTTCTGAGCAAGAACGGTTGCATACATTGTAGGGTGCAATGTTAAGAATGCTTCACCAAATGCAGGGGAGAAAGAAGGAACTGGTTCAGTAATACCACGCTCGGTACCAGCTAACTTCGAGGTATATCCGCATAAGAAGTGATATTGTGCCTGATCTCTATTGAGAATAGAAACAGGAGGGAGAACACCAAATGCATCGGCCGACAAATAAATAATCTTAGTGGCATGACCTGCTTTAGAGGGCAATACTATTTTATTGATATGGAAAATCGGGTATGAAACACGTGTATTTTCAGTTACTGAAGCGTCGCTATAGTCAATTGTACCATCTTCGCAAACAGTAACATTCTCTAATAATGCATTACGCTGGATAGCATTCCAAATATCAGGCTCGTTTTCTTTACTCAGGTTTATAGTTTTTGCATAGCAACCACCTTCATAATTAAAAACACCTTTGTCGTCCCAACCATGTTCGTCATCACCTATTAAATATCTTTTTGGATCGGCAGATAAAGTTGTTTTACCAGTACCTGAAAGTCCAAAGAAAACAGCAACATCGCCTTTTTCGCCAACGTTGGCCGAGCAATGCATAGAAGCTATACCACGTAAAGGAAGATAATAGTTCATAAGTGAGAAAATACCCTTTTTCATCTCACCTCCATACCAAGAACCACCAATAACAGCCATTTTTTCAGTAAGGTTAAAAAGAACAAATACATCAGAGTTAAGGCCATGTTCTTTCCATTTTGGATTAGTGACTTTTGAACCATTTAACATCACAAAATCAGGTTCACCATAATTCTGAAGTTCATAGCCTGAAGGACGGATAAACATATTTGTTACAAAATGTGCCTGCCAGGCGACTTCCATTATAAAGCGTACTTTCAAACGTGTATCAGCATTTGTCCCGCAAAAAGCATCAACAACAAAAAGCTTCTTTGCTGAAGAAAGCTGGTTTTGAACAAGCCCTTTGCAATCATTATATGCTTCAACAGATACAGGACGGTTGATAACACCATCCCACCATAATGTATTTTCTGTTATTGAATCTTTTACGAAAAATTTATCTTTTGGGGAGCGACCTGTAAAAACACCTGTCTGAACGGCAACAGCACCTGTATTAGTTAATATACCCTTCTCAAAACCTTCGTTTTTTGGATTCAGTTCATCTTCAAAAAGCTGTTGATACGTAGGATTATAAATAACCTCTGTTACACCTTTAATTCCGTATTTTTCTAAATCTTGTGGCTTAATCATATTATATATGTAATTTAAAATTAATAAACTTCAATTTCAATGGCAAAGATAATAAAATATGTTATATAACATGTTTTTTCAGAAAATATACATATTATATTGAATTTCAGTTAAATAGA
>Ga0105103_10001917_pt1 | contig 11043 bp, 6 predicted proteins | sample PPLLaktember2015_2_FD_79107 | JGI IMG/M metagenome (GOLD analysis project Ga0105103, IMG submission 79107) | Freshwater sediment microbial communities from Prairie Pothole Lake near Jamestown, North Dakota, USA - PPLs Lake P7 Core (6) Depth... | ecosystem: Environmental > Aquatic > Freshwater >...
AAGAAATTTTACCTGGCTGATGATCTTCCTGATGCTTTATTCAGTGGCCAGCCTCCCCGAGTATTATCCCTCTTCCTTTCTCAATGATCTGCCTCTTTATAAATACCTGAACTATGCGGTCTTGTTTATACTCATCAACTTTGCCGTATGGAACTCATTTCGAGTGGGTTGGATAAACTATCTGAACAAAAAGCAAAAGCTCGGCTGTTTTTGGGGGGGTGTTGTGCTTTTGCCGATTCAATTCTATTTCGTCGTGACGTTTAAAAAGGTCAATCCCATCATTTCGTTCAGCCCGTTGCTGGAACGTTTTGTGGAAATGAGCATTTTTTTTACCGCACTTTATTTGGGAGTCGCCTTTCTCGCTCTTGTTGCCCATTTACCGACGGCCAAACTGTATGATCGTAAACTGCAGCAGATACAATCACTCCATGATTTAAGTCGTGCTTTAAGTTCAGAATTCGATTGGTCAGTTTTGATTCGAACGATTGTCAAGCTGGCTACAGAAGTTTCACAGGCAGAATTTGCCTGGTTGGAGATATATGATTTGAAAACCAAGCAGCTTGCCTTAATTTCTTCGAAACAATTATCTTCGGCTGAGCGCAGGTCATGGGAAAGTTCAAAAGATGAAAAACGATATGAATGGTTTGCCGCATCGCGGGATTCGCTGGTGTGCAACCAGGCAAAGAAAAATTCTCTGGTTGCAAGTGTGATCAAATGGAAAACAGATATTGCCTCCATGATCGTGACGCCGTTGATTACTTCGGATCGCATTTTGGGATTTTTATATGTTGCGAAAAAGGAAGAATTCGGTTTTGAACAAGATGATGCGGAAATGATGCGCGCATTTTCCGATCAGGCAGCGGTTGCGGTACAAAATGCCCGGCTGGTTGAAGAATCTATTATTAAGGAACGGTTGGAGCAGGAGCTGCGGATTGCCCATGAAGCGCAAATGAAGCTTCTTCCTAAAAAAATGCCGCAATTGCAGGGACTTGAAATAGACGCTGTCTGCGTTACTGCGAATGAAGTAGGCGGCGATTATTATGATTTTTTCACTATTGATTCCAATACACTCGGCATCGTGATCGGGGATGTCTCGGGAAAGGGACCCTCCGCCGCATTTTATATGGCCGAAGTTAAAGGAATCATGGAGGCGTTAGCACGAGAAGTGCTGTCACCGGAAGAAATGCTGATCGCTGCCAATCAGACAATATATGCAAATTTTGATCGGGATACTTTTATCAGTCTCATTTATGGCATCATCAATATCAAAACTCGTTCCTTTACTTTTTGTCGGGCGGGACATTGTCCCATATACTATTTTAGTGCCGCCCATGCGAGTGTTCAGAGACTCGAACCTCATGGATTGGGAATGGGATTGGATGATGGCGCCGTGTTTAAAAGCACATTGGAACAAATGCAGCTCCAATTAATGAAAGGGGACACCTTATTGTTCTACACCGACGGTGTGACCGAGGCGCGAAGTCCCAATGGTGAAGAGTTCGGTGAAGAAAGATTAATTCAGGCATTTGCGGAAGCAAAGGAAAAGAATACCCTGGAGATTAAAAAGCATTTGATACATCGAATATATACCTTTTTTGACGGACAAAGCGCTTATGATGATTTGACATTCATCATCATTAAAGTTGTCTAGTGATCTTTATAAAGCGGGCGAATAAATGGAGGAAAGGATGGATACATTTGCAGTTCATCGCAGTGATTTTGAACAGTTTTCGACGCTGCAATTACACGGATTTCTCGATGCTCATACGGCACCGGAACTGGAAAAACATTTTGAAACGTTGATTTCCGAGGGGCGATACAAGATCATCGTCAATTTTGAGAATCTGAATTATATCAGCAGCGCCGGTCTGGGCGTCTTTATGGGAAAAATTGAAAATGTCCGTAACAATAATGGCGACATCAAAATGTGTAAAATGACGCCGAAAATATTCAGGGTGTTTGATTTGTTGGGATTTCCGGCATTATATGATATCGTCGATGAGGAAGAGAGAGCTAAATTTTTATTCGAAAAACCTTCATCATAATCTTTCGTACACACCAATGGAACGGGAGCATAAAGTGAAAAACGGACAACAAATCAAATAGGATTTGATCTTATGCCAAAAAAAGAATTCGAATATCATCTGCGAATTCCAAGCCGTACCGATAATCTGGAATTGATCCGCGAATTTGTAAGCAAGGTTGCTGCAATGGTAGGATTCAATGAAGATGATGTTGGCAAGATTGAACTGGCTTGTGATGAAGCGTGCTCGAATGTAATAAAACACGCGTATGAGAATCGAAATGGCAACCGACGCCTCGACGTTTTGATCCGATGTGATTTGAAGAAATTTACCTTGATTGTTACGGATCATGGTAAAGGTTTTGATCCGACGAAAATTAAAATGCCGGATATGAAAGAGTATCTCGCCGAACTTAAAGTCGGGGGATTAGGCATCTATTTGATGAAAACATTGATGGATGAAGTTGATTATTCCATAAAACCAGGCATGCGTAATCAGGTGAAAATGGTAAAATATTTAATTAATAAAAAGAACTCTTCTGCTGTCTTCGTTGGTGGAAATAGAGAATGACTGAATTTCAGGTTGAAGCGCCCAAACTGGATCACCGAAGTGTTGAACTGCGTTCACTGATCGAGACAAGTCAAATTCTGAACGCTTCTTTGGACGTCAACAATGTTCTCAATAATTGCCTGCTAACGATCATGGGCAGGATGGTGATCAGCAGGGCAATGGCGCTGGTGGCAGCAGAAGAGAATCATTTTGTAGTTAAAGTCATTAAAAGCTTGCCCCAAGATGTCGAATTGACACAATTTAACTTTGCCTGTGAATTTAGAACGCCTGTCATCCTCCACGAAATGAACGATCAGCAATGTCGCTCAAGATCGTTTTTGTTGTCTTTGGGTATTGAACTGCTCATCCCCATGATGAGTCGCGACCGCATGGTCGGCGTCATCTGCCTGGGCGGAAAAATGACCGGCGAATCGTTCACCAATCGTGAACTGGAATTTCTAAATTCGATGTCCAATATTGCCGCAACCGCTGTTGAAAATGCACTCAATTTTCAAAAACTGGAAGCGCTGAATCGTCGGCTGGATAAAAAGGTGCAGGAGCTGAATACCCTGTTTGACGTCGGCAAAGAATTAAACGCTACCCTGGACAAGCAGCATATTCTTTCAATATTGCAGTTCACCATATTGGGAGAAATGGCGGCCAATAAAATGATTATATTCATTTTTGAAAATGGTCGCTTTAATTTAAAAATATCCAACTGGCCGGAGGACGATAAAATTGAAATTGCGATGATGCGTCCTGCCGTCGGCGAGCTGTTTCTCGCACAGAAAGAGCCCATCCATTTGCGCGATGAAGATTGCCCGCGCAGGTTTCGATATTTTCTAAAATTCGGCGTCAAAGTGATCGTTCCAATGCGGATCCAGGATGCGACGCAGGGTGTCCTCTTTTTGGGTTCAAAATTATCCGGATTTTCTTATCTGGGCGAAGATTTGGAGTTTTTGTCCACACTGTCCAATCGTGTGATGATTTCATGGGAAAATGCGCGCCTTTTTGAAGAAACGCTTGAGAAACATCGGATGGACGAAGAAATAGCGATTGCCAAAGAAATACAGCAGCGTCTTTTGCCGCGCTCTTTTCCTCAGTCTGACCAAGTTGAGCTGTTTGGGTTAAATCTGCCGTCACGTCAGGTTGGCGGAGATTATTATGATGTCATTCCACTGGCGGGTCATCGCTTTGCTCTGGCAATTGGCGACGTATCCGGTAAAGGGGTAGGGGCATCATTGTTGATGTCAACCCTGCACGCCGGTCTCCATACCTTGATACAATCCCAGGCGCCGATCAGTGAAGTGATCGGCAGATTGAATGATCTGATTTATCAGAACACCAATTATGACAAATTCATCACTTTTTTTTATGCTGAATTTGATCCCTCCAGCTTTACCCTTGATTTTGTCAATGCCGGACATATTCCGCCTTATGTGTGCCATCGAGATGGTTCGCTGTCGACTTTGGATGTCGGCGGCTTGATACTCGGCATGATGCCGAATATTTCCTATGAGGTGGGGCACGTCACGCTCCAAGCGGGTGATTTGCTGATTGCCGTCACAGATGGAGTGACCGAGGCGTTCAATGTTTCTGATGAAATGTTTGATGATGAACGTTTGAAAAACCTTATCCTTGATGCCCAAAGGGATGATGTGTCGTTAAAAAAATTTGCTGAACATCTGATTTTATCATTGCAGGACTTCTCCAAAGGGATGCCGCAGGCTGATGATATCACGTTTTTGGGACTAAAATTGAATAGCTGCATTGCCCATGGATCAGAATGAGAAAGCGCGGATTCTGGTTGTCGACGATGACGTTCATAATCGCCGATATTTTCATCAGGTCCTTGAACGAAATGACTATCTGGTCGACGACGCTTCGTCAGGTGAGGAGGCGATTGCTCAAATTGAAAAAAATCAATATGATCTTATCTTGAGCGATCTGCATATGTACAAGGTCGGCGGCTTGGACGTTCTGCAGGTGGCCAAAGAGAAAAGCCGTCACACTCAGGTGGTCATCATGACCGGATACGGCAGCATTCATACCGCAGTCAAGGCGATGCAGAATGGCGCTTTTGACTATCTCTCAAAACCGGTTCAAAAAGATGCGCTGTTGATGCGGGTGCAAAAGGCGTTAAGAGAGCGACAAATTCATCTCAAACTTGATGAACAGCAAAACCGCATCGAAGTGTATAACCAAATGATCCAGCGTGATCTCGACCTCGCAGAAAAAGTTCAGGCGAGCCTTGTGCCGTCGAGTTTCTCTACGGATCGCTTTGCCATCGGCATCCAGTATCACCCGATGATCGGCATCGGCGGAGATTTTTGCAATGTACAGGTTCACGACGAGATGCATGTGACGGTGAATATGATCGATGTGACCGGTCACGGCATTGCAGCCGCACTCCTGGTCAACCGGGTTAATAACGAAATGCGTGAAATTCTCAAAAACAATCCCAAACCAAACGAGATTCTGGCTGCAATCAATGATTTTTTTTATCATACATTCGGCAATATGGGGCTCTTCCTGACAATCTTTTCGCTACAGCTGGATTTGGTCAATCAACTACTCACATTTTCCGGCGGAGCCCATCCTGCGGCGTTGTTGTTTAGCGCCAAACGTAAAGTCTTGACACCTCTGATGTCGCAAAATGTAATCATTGGTTTCATGCCGACGTCCAGCCAGTCTTTTATTCAGAATTCACATCATGTCGAAAGCGGAGATAGAATTTTGGTTTACACTGATGGAATCTTGGAAGCTGAAAATGCTGAACGAAAACAATTTGGATTTGAAGGTCTAAAAAAATCATTTTTAAGACATCTCAATAAATCAGTAGACATGGCAGGGAAAGCCATTATTGATGAAATTCGGCAATTCTGCACCCGTTCACTTCGGGATGATATGATGATGGTTTTGGTTGAACTTAAATAGAGAAACTATGCCGTCGCCGAGAAAAAACATCCTTTTGTTCAATCCCTGGATATATGATTTTGCAGCGTATGATTTTTGGACAAAGCCTTTAGGATTGCTCTATATAGGGTCTGTCCTGCGGCAAGCTGGATTTGAAATTAATCTCATCGACTGTCTCGATCGGTTTCACCCCCTGCTGCTCAGCCAATACGAGACTCCACCTGCACAATACGATTTTTCCGGAAAATATCTGCGCCAGGAAATTGAAAAGCCTGAGGTGCTAAAACATGTTCCGCGTAAATATTGTCGCTACGGACTGCCGCCGCATGTGGTCTTGGAATTACTGGATTCCCTTCACCGTCGCCCCGACGTCATCTGTGTTACCTCTTCCATGACCTATTGGTATCCGGCGGTTCGAGATGCCGTGATCATGCTGCGACAATTTTTCCCCCAAGTTCCGATCATTCTCGGCGGAATCTATGCCACCCTATGCCCCGCACATGCTCAAGAGACTGTCCATCCGACATGGCTTCTGACTGGCGGAGGAGAAAAGAGGATTCTGGATAAAATTGCGCAAATATCCGATCAAAAGATTGAGAATGTTGAATATCAGACTTTGGATGACCTCCCTTTCCCGGCGTTTGACCTGTATTCGCGTGTTGGAGCCTTGCCGCTGTTGACGTCGCGAGGCTGCCCCAATGTCTGCAGTTTTTGTGCATCTAGAATTCTGTCGCCGGAATTTCGCCATCGTTCTCCGGAAAATGTGTTTGCAGAGATTCAACACTGGAATACAGTTTTCAATGTCACCCATTTTAGCTTTTTTGATGATGCTCTCCTCCACCAAGCGGATCACTCTATAAAGCCGCTTTTGAGAAAAATTTCCGAATCGGGATTGCGACTTTATTTCCATACCCCGAATGGCATGGCGCCGAAATTTATCGATGATGAACTCTCAGCTCTATTTAAAGCGGCGGGTGTGGATACCCTTCGACTCAGTTATGAGTCCTCGGATCCCAAACGGCAGCAGAGCATGTCTGCCAAGGTAACCACTCGGGAATTAAAGGATGCGCTGAACTCTTTGGAAAAAGCCGGATATCGGCGCGATTCGATTGGAGTTTATATTCTCTTCGGCCTACCAGGCCAGACGATTAATGAAGTGAAGGACACAGCACAATTGGTTCATGATTTAGGTGCGCGATTGTTTCCGGCATCTTTTTCGCCAATTCCCGGCACTCTCGAATGGCGTCGAGCGATTGAAATGGGTGTCTGGAATGAGAGCGACGATCTTCTTCTCAGCAATACAACCTTATTTCCTATTTGGTCCCGAACGTTCGGCTATGAAAAGTGCCTTGAATTGGTCAGTTGGCTGAAAGAACTCAATCGCAAATTACATGTTCATCAACTCACAGAATTTGAATCCGTTGAACGGTTTCAATTGGTTTCAGAGTGATGGGAAAATCTGACTTTCGACTATAGCCATTCTTTGACTGATAGGAAGAATTTAATATATTGAAGAGAATGACAGCTTGAATAAAATCTGGATAAAACTTTCTGCGGTTATTGTTGTCATTGTTTTGATTCTCATGGCGATCGTTTTTTATTTTTTCACTGCCAGACAAATACTGAGTGATCGGAATGAGCTGAGGCTGAATATGCAGCGAATTGCCATGCAGATTGCATCGATTAGGCTGGCTCAAACCGAGGATCTGATTATCTATCAAGAATGGATCAAAAGAATATTAGAATCCGAAGCGGGCAAAGATATCGTTTATATTGCCATTTTTGATAAGGAAAGAAGAGTTCTTGCCTACTCACTCAACCTTGTTTATTTGGAAATACCCAATACTGAACTCTTGACCACAGAAGATGAATTGGAGATTGTTGAGCAGCTGAGCCGAGGTCAAGTTGACGAGGCGAGCTGGAATGATTTTGACCATGTGCCGGTCGAAATCCGTTCAGGACGCCAGAATTTGGGCAAAGTGGACGTTGGCTTTTCCCTGGTCGATTTTAATCAAATGGCAAAGAGAAAACTATATGTCAATATCTATATTCTAGGCGGCGCTTTTATTTCTGTCGTCCTGCTGTCAATTTTTATTGGGAAGCGGATTACCCATCCGCTGAATCAGTTGTCGAATGCAATGATCGATATCTCTCACGGCAATTACACCGCTCAAATAGCAGCCAGATCAAACGATGAAATTGGCCGCTTGACCAACAGCTTTAACTATATGAGCCGACGACTCCACGAAAAGGCCAGACTGGAAGATTTTTCCCGTGATCTGGTCTTCACTTTCGAATATACAAAGTTGCTGCAGATGGTGACCGAGCGAATTGTTACCTACATGAATGCGCAGCAAGGGGTGTTGTTTTTGCTGCATGTCGATGCCGATGATGCTTATGCTGTTTCAATGTGGGGGCATCCGCAACACATCAATCCCCAAATCAGCATTTCCTTTGATGAAAATTGCCTAAATGAGTGTCTGAGATTCAAAGAGCCGTTTATACCTTCAGCCCTCCGGCATCGCAGCACGTTTAATGAGATTTTGGTTTTGTTGCGCGCGCAAATTCTTCTTGAAAAGGTGGAAATTATCGCTCCTTTGGTCAGCCAGGGAGAGACTCTTGGATTTTTATTGCTGGCTCCTGAAAACGATCCAAGTGGATATGATGCCGACGAAATGATGTTTTTGCGCACACTCAGCCAGCAGTCGGGCATGGCGATACGGAATGGCTTTTTACTGCGTGAACTCGCGGAACAGGAGCGTCTGCAAAAAGAACTCGAGATTGCACGGGATGTGCAGCAGAACCTTCTGCCGCTTGCTGCGCCGAAGCTTCAAGGTGTTGAAATATCCGGCGTATGTGTTCCGGCTGAGGAGGTCGGAGGCGACTATTACGATTTTTTTCACATCGATGATCATCGAGTTGGCATTGCTTTGGCGGATGTTTCCGGTAAAGGGACATCAGCCGCTTTTTATATGGCTGAAATTAAAGGGATGATGAATTCATTGACCCATTTGATTGCTTCCCCCAAAGAACTCGTCCGACATCTGAATAATATCCTGAACAAGAATCCTGACAAGCGAATTTTCACGACCATGATTTACGGTGTGCTGGATGTCGACCACAAAGATTTTACCTTCGTGCGGGCGGGTCACAACGCACTCGTCGTCAAAAGGGCAAATCAAAATGGCGATATCGACGTTCTCATTCCTCCCGGAATGGCGCTTGGATTGGCAAAAGACGAGTTGTTTGGGAAGAACATTCAAGAAGCCAATATCAATTTTGATTCCGGTGATATCCTTTTCCTGTATACTGACGGTATTTCTGAAGCGATGAATGATCAATCTGAGGAGTTTGGAGAGGAGAGACTTTACTCACTCATTTGTGAACAGGAAAAATCTCGACCCCATGAAATGCAACGGCAAATCATTCGACACATCAACGAGTTCAGCAACAATAGACCGCAGCATGATGATATAACGATGATTGTCGCTAAATTTTCTTAATTTTGGGTAAAAATATGAAAAAAGGACGAATATTGTTCATCGCCGGGCTGTTGAGCTTGCTGCTTAATTGTAATTTCCAGGATGAGCAGCGCATCAGGTTGGCAAAACGCCCTGTCGAAGCCATCATGCGCGATCGCGTCAAAACGATCCAGCTCAAGGCTGATGAGAAGAAAAAAGTGGCCATATTTGATTTGCGAAATGATACACATCAATCGGATTTGGAGTGGCTCCGACAAGGGTTGGCAGAAATGCTGGCATTGAGTCTCGCTCAATCCAGACAACTCAATTTGATCGCGAGCAGAAATGTGATCAACGCAGTGGCCAGTCTTGATCTGCCCTCTGCGTATGAACTCAACAGTCTGCAGTTGCAGTCTGTCGCCCAAACTTTGGGCGCTGATGTATTGATTGCCGGGCGATATTTTTTTCAACAAGATTCGCTCCGAATTGAGCTAAAAGTGCACGATGGATTAAGTGGTGAAATTGCATCATCTCACCATGGAAGCAGTCCGGATTTAAATATCCGAAATATTTTCAAAATGGTCGATCCGATAACACATCAAATCCGTGAGCATGTCGAGGATCGATCCAAGAGCTCCACTCCCAAAGAGTATCATCTGGCCGATGTTTCGACCTCTTCATTGGATGCTTATAAATATTACACCTCAGGGATTCGATTTGAGGATAGTTTCTATTTGACGGACGCCCTGAATGCATTTGAAAAAGCGATCAGTATTGATTCGACGTTTGCCTCGGCATACTATCGTCTGGCAAGGTTGCATCTGATGCTGAAGGACGAAAGCGCAGCCCAGCCTCTCATCCAAAAGGCGATGCGTTTCTCGGAACGTACTTCTGAACGAGAACGATTGCCTATTCAGGCGATGGATGCCATGATGCGCGGGGAAAAATATAATGCTGTTCAGTATTATAACCGATATATCGAGTTGTATCCGGAAGATGATAATGGCCACTACCAACTAGGTATCTATTATTTCAGCGTGGTCTTTAATTTCGGCAAGGCGATAGAATTTTTAGAAACCACCGTCAGCTTGAATCCTGATCATAAACTTGCCTATAACACGCTTGCTTACGCATATGCCTACATCGGCGAATTGGATCATGCTTATAATGCATTAGAGAAATATATTTCCCTTGCCGCCAATGAACCCAATCCCTATGATAGTTTTGGGGAGATTTTACAGAGAAATGGTCGGATTAACGAAGCCATCGATAAATATCGGTTGGCATTAAAAAAGAATCCTTTGTTTTATCCCTCAAAGATTCATTTAGCAAATGCTTACCTGGATCTTGGCAAAATGAACAAGGCACGGCATATTTTATTGCCGATGCTTCAAAATGACAGCGATGTCTATCTAAAGATAAATGCCTTGACCATGCTCGCGTTGACCGAAATCTATGCAGAAAATATCGAAAAAGCCAAACTGTATATTCATCAGGCCATGAGTCTGCAAGACCAACCTTATTATCTATTGAGCGTGTTGTTGGCTCTTGAACCTGAATCTGAAGATTACAAACGACAATTTTTAGAAATCATTCAAAATGAAAAAAACAATATAAACCGGCCGGATTTCCATTCAGAAATCGTTTTTGATCTGGTTTCGGCGGCGCTCATTAACCAGGTCGGCGTGGCGGAGGTGCGTGATTTATTAAATGCCATTATTAAATTCAACAAAGATCCTGTGTTATACAATGTCGCTTTAGCCTATTCTTTGGTACTAGGCGATAGCGATGAAGAATTGGGAAAATTAGGCAGACGTTTTGCCGAGAGTTCACTGCCGGGTGTATTCGAATACTCTACTCCTCCATCCTGGAATTATTACTGGCGATTTTATTTCAGCTCATTAAAACCGACAAACAACAATCATGCGGCGCTTCGCTTTCTTACTGATGGTCTCAATGATTTCGCCCAACATAGCGGCAATCCTTATTTCGACGTTCAGGGATTGCTTGCATCTGCTGCTGCCGAATTTTACACGGGTGATCCTCAAATCGCAAAAGACATGATCACCCGACAGGGATTTCCGTGCGAAGGG
>Ga0105103_10001919_pt1 | contig 11042 bp, 7 predicted proteins | sample PPLLaktember2015_2_FD_79107 | JGI IMG/M metagenome (GOLD analysis project Ga0105103, IMG submission 79107) | Freshwater sediment microbial communities from Prairie Pothole Lake near Jamestown, North Dakota, USA - PPLs Lake P7 Core (6) Depth... | ecosystem: Environmental > Aquatic > Freshwater >...
TGTCAGGGACCATGGTGATAAAGCAGTGATTAAGTATACAGAGAAATTTGATAAAGTTGTCCTTTCATCTTTCGAAGTAGGCGAAGATGAGAAAAAAGCAGCCTTAAAAAAGGTTGATAAAGGTTTGATTGATGCAATTAAGATTGCTGCTGAAAATATTGCAGTATTTCATACAGCTCAGGTACCTGCCGAGATTATGGTTGAGACAATTGAAGAGGTTGAGTGCTGGCAAAGACCTGTTCCTATTGAAAAAGTAGGTTTGTATATACCTGGAGGAACTGCGCCCTTATTTAGCACTGTGCTTATGCTTGCCATCCCTGCAAGGATTGCAGGATGTAAAGAAATAATTTTATGCTCACCTCCTGATAAATCAGGAAATCTTAACCCGGCTATACTTTATGCAGCAAAAGTTGCAGGAGTAAAGAGAATTTATAAAATAGGAGGTGTTCAGGCTATTGCAGCAATGACCTATGGAACTGAAACTGTTCCCGCGGTATACAAAATTTTTGGTCCGGGTAACCAATATGTAACTACTGCGAAGCAACTTGCTACTCGTGAAGGTATTGCTATTGATATGCCTGCTGGTCCATCGGAAGTCGCTGTTTTAGTCGATGATTTATCGAACCCGGTATTTGTTGCTTCCGATTTATTAGCACAGGCTGAGCATATGGCCGACAGCCAGGTGATGCTAATTTCTATTTCGGAAAAAATGATCGTACATGTATTAAAAGAACTTGATATTCAGCTCGCCAAACTTCCTCGTAATGAATATGCTTCAAAAGCATTATCAAACAGTAAAGCTTTTCTGGTAAAGAATTATGATAGTATGATGGAGTTGGTAAATGCATACGCACCCGAACATCTAATTATATCAACCTCTAATGCTGATGAATTGGCCCTTGAGGTTGTTAATGCCGGTTCAGTTTTTATTGGTGAATATACACCCGAAAGTGCTGGTGATTATGCTTCGGGGACAAACCATACGCTTCCAACTCATGGTTATGCCCGATCGTATAGTGGGGTAAACCAGGATGCTTATTATAAAAAAATTACTTTTCAGCGCATCAGTAAAAAAGGTCTTGGACTAATTGGTGATGCTATTGAAAAGATGGCTTCTGTTGAGGGGCTTATTGCCCACAAACGTTCTGTTTCATTACGATTAAGAAATGAGTATTAATTTTCAACTTTATGTCGCAGATACAAAAACTAATAAGAAAAAATATTTCTGGGTTAATGCCTTATTCTTCAGCCCGCGATGAGTATTCGGGCGAGGATGCTATATTTCTCGATGCAAATGAAAATCCTTATAATTCGGGGGTAAATAGGTACCCCGATCCATTACAGTTAAAACTAAAAACAAAAATTGGCCAGGTTAAGAACATTCATTATGAGAATATTTTTCTTGGTAATGGCAGCGATGAACCTATCGACTTACTGATAAGGGCTTTTTGTGAACCACGTCAGGATAATATCATCAGCATTAAACCCACTTATGGTATGTATAAGGTTTGTGCCGATATTAATAATGTTGAGTTCCGTGAAGCTCTTCTTACCAAAAATCATCAGATTGATAAAGGAGGTTTACTGAAGCTTGCTGATAAAAATTCGAAGCTGTTGTTCCTGTGTTCTCCAAACAATCCGACCTCAAATAGTTTAATGAGAGATGATATTATTTATATTATCGCGAATTTTGAGGGTTTGGTTATCCTCGACGAAGCATACATTGATTTTTCAACACAAAGATCGTTTCTTGAAAAATTGGAAAATTATCCAAACCTGGTTATCCTTCAAACCTTAAGTAAAGCATGGGGAATGGCTGGAGTGCGACTTGGAATGGCTTTTGCACAGCGTGAGATCATACAAATATTGAGTAGGATCAAGTATCCATATAATATCAATATTCTTACTCAGCGTACGGCCCTCGACCGTCTTTCTTTAATTCATGAAAAAGAACAATGGGTGAAAAATATTATTGAACAGCGTGAAATATTGAAAACCAAACTAGCTGCCTTACCTTTAGTAAAAGAAATTTTACCAAGCGATGCAAATTTTTTAATGGTAAAATTCGATAATCCAAAACAGCTTTTTAATTATTTGATAGATAAGAAAATAATTGTCCGTGATCGTTCAAAAATACCACTGTGCGAAGATTGTTTGCGCTTCACCATTGGCACTGCAACTGAGAATGAAGAATTAATGGATGCTTTAAGAAAATATGATAACTAATAATAGCAAATAATATATATTTGAAATGCAATGAAAAGAGTACTATTCATCGATAGGGATGGGACTTTAATAAAAGAACCTGTTGAAGATGAACAGGTCGATTCTCTCGAAAAACTTGAGTTTATACCAGGGGTTTTTCAGGCAATGGGACTTATTGCCAAAAACCTCGATTTCGAATTGGTTATCGTTACAAATCAGGATGGTTTGGGTACTGATTTGTTCCCTGAAGAAAAGTTTTGGCCAGCTCATAATAAAATGCTGAAAGCATTGGAAAACGAAGGGGTCGTTTTTACTGATGTATTTATTGATAGAAGTCTTCCGGCAGATAATGCCCCAACGCGTAAGCCCCGTACAGGAATGCTGGGCGATTTTACAGATGGGGGTTATGACCTTGCTAATTCATATGTAATAGGCGACAGGCTTACCGATGTTGAATTGGCTAAAAATCTGGGTTCGAAAAGTATATTGTTTTCTGATAGGATAACAAATGATGAACTCTGTACATCTGGGTTAGATGGGCATTGTGCGCTTATTACCTCTGAATGGCTTAAAATATATGAATATTTGATGGCTGGTAGTCGACAAGTAAATGTTTCCAGGATTACCGGTGAAACACAAATTGAGGTTAACCTTGACCTCGACAGCGGAAAAGGTAGCAAAATCAATACCGGATTGGGTTTTTTTGATCATATGCTCGATCAGATAGCCCGTCATGCAGGTATTAGTCTTACCATTGAGGCAAAAGGAGACTTAAATGTTGATGAGCACCATACTATGGAAGACACAGGACTGGCTTTAGGTGAAGCTTTTTACAATACATTAGGTAATAAGCGTGGAATTGAACGTTATGGCTATGCTCTTCCCATGGACGATTGTATGGCCCAGGCATTAATTGATTTTGGTGGACGGCCCTGGTTGGTTTGGGAAGTTGATTTCAAGCGCGAAAGAATAGGCGACACCCCAACTGAAATGTTCTTCCACTTTTTCAAATCGTTTACCGACACTGCAAAATGTAATTTAAATATTAAAGCCGAAGGGACAAACGAACACCACAAAATTGAGGCAATTTATAAAGCGTTTGCCAGGGCAATAAAAATGGCTATAAGGCGGGATGTTTTTAATTATGAATTGCCTACTACCAAAGGAGTTTTATAAAATGAAAGAAAAGAAAAAAAACGATAGGAAAAGCACAGTAATACTATTAATTCATTGTCCCGATAAAAAAGGCATTGTTGCAAAAGTTACTGAGTTTATCGATAACAATAATGGGAATATTATAAGTCTGGATGAACATGTCGACCGCGTTTCGAATATATTCTTTATGAGGGTCGAATGGGAATTGGCAGGTTTTTTAATCCCGGCTGAAAAAATAGCTGACTACTTCAATACACAAATTGCGGTTAAGTATGGAATGAGCTGGAATATATATTTCAGCGATCAGCTACCCCGTATGGCATTATTTGTTTCAAAACTGTCACATTGCCTGTATGATATTCTTGCGCGTTACAATTCGGGTGAATGGGATGTTGAAATACCCCTTATTATAAGTAACCATCCCGATTTGGAGCCTATCGCAAATAAATTTCAAATACCCTTTCATATTTTCCCGATCGATGAAAAGAACAAGGCAGAACAGGAACAAAAGGAATTGGAACTATTAAAGATGCATAATATAGGCTTTGTTGTGCTGGCAAGGTATATGCAAGTGATTAGTGATGATTTCATTAAGCATTATCCAAATAAGATTATCAATATCCATCACTCATTTTTACCGGCATTCCCGGGGGCTAAGCCTTACCATTCGGCATATGAACGGGGAGTGAAAATAATTGGCGCGACCAGTCATTATGTTACAGCCGATTTGGACGCAGGCCCTATTATTGATCAGGGTGTTACCCGAATATCACATCGTGATCCGATTGAGAAACTTATTTTAAAGGGAAAAGACATCGAAAAAATGGTGTTATCGAACGCTATCCTGATGCATATTCAGCGCCGCACTTTGGTTTATAATAACCGGACTGTTGTGTTTGCATAGAAGTAATAATTCTATTGAGGTTTCAAATTATTATACTTTTAAAAGATTGTAATTTTTGATTAGATATGACCTCCCAACCCTCCTTAAAAAGGAGGGCTAACTTAAAAAGTATTTGATTATAGCTCATTTTTAAGAGCCTGTCCCGCTTTTGGCGGGAGGTTGGGATTAACAAGCTAAAAAATAAGATGAAAATAGCTATAATAAAATATAATGCAGGTAATATCATGTCGGTTGATTATGCCCTTCAACGATTAGGAATCGAAGCAGAGGTAACAAACGATATAGAACAAATAATGAAAGCCGACAAAGTGATTTTTCCAGGGGTGGGAGAGGCCAGTACTACTATGGCATATCTGAAAGAGCATAAACTTGATCAGCTTGTGCGGTCATTGAAACAACCTGTCCTGGGAATTTGTTTAGGCATGCAATTGATGTGCAGGCATAGTGAAGAAAATGATGTCGATTGCATAGGTGTTTTTAATGAAGATGTTAAGTTATTTGTTCCAAAACCAGGCGAAGAGAATACAATAAAAGTCCCGCATATGGGGTGGAATGATATAACCAGTCTTAAGTCATCACTATTTGATCCATCAATTGATCGGCAATATGTATATTTTGTGCACAGTTATTATGCGACAATCGGGGAACATACAGCTGCAGTTTGTAATTATATTGTTCCTTTTGCTGCTGCCATGCAGAAAGATAATTTTTACGCAACCCAGTTTCATCCTGAAAAGAGTGGACCGGTTGGTGCTCAAATATTAAAAAACTTTATTGAAAAATGTTGACAATCATACCTGCTATTGACCTGATTGATGGCAAATGTGTGCGCTTATCGAAAGGCGATTATGCACAGAAGAAAATATATAATGACGATCCGCTTGAAGTTGCGGTGCAATTTGAAGATCACGGTATAAAACGGCTTCACCTGGTAGATTTGGATGGGGCCAAGGCCAGTCATGTTGTAAATTGGAAAGTATTAGAAAAGATTGCATCCAAAACAAAGTTGGTCATCGATTTTGGTGGTGGAATAAAATCGGACCAGGACCTGGAGATTATTTTTGAGAGTGGTGCTACAATGGCCACAATTGGAAGCGTAGCTGTAAAAAACCGCGAATTATTTTTCAGCTGGCTTAAAAAGTATGGAGCAGAAAAAATAATACTTGGCGCTGATGTTAATGATAATAAAATAGCAGTTACAGGTTGGCTTGAAGTTACCGAACTTGATGTATTTGATTTTCTCGATGATTATCTGACACAAGGAGTGAAGCATGTATTATGTACCGATATAAGTAAAGACGGTATGCTCGAAGGAACTTCATTACAACTTTATATCGAAATAATGCAACGATTTAAAAATATAGCACTGATTGCCAGTGGAGGAGTAACTCATATAGATGAGCTATATAAACTCGATGAAATTGGTGTAACAGGTGCTATTATTGGAAAAGCTATTTATGAGGGGAAAATAACACTAAAAGAGTTAAGTGGATTAATTTAACTTGCCCTATTCATAAATTCTGAGTTTAATCTGTGCTAAAGCACAGCCTCGTCCCGCAAATTGCGGGATTAACCCGATTAAGTTACACTTTATTTTTGCAAAAAAATTAGTGTAACTTAATCGTAACCAACATAATAAATAATACTAATGAATTATTTAGGTTAAAATTAGTAACAAAATTTCATGATACTTCGGAAAAATAAAAAAACCGGCTTCTGGCCGGTTTTTTTTCTAATTGTTTTTCAAATCCTAGTAGTATCCGTCGTTTTGAGGTACTTTGGTCATTTTCTGAAACCCATAAGGTATAGGCCAACGTACATGAAAATCTTGCATTACATCCCCTACATCCGGATTACCCAGTTTTACTTGTTGTTGAAGGACCCCAAGTCTTTTAAGCATTTCATAACGGTTACCTTCCTGTCCCAATTCTCGAGCTTGTTCATCAAGAATTGTTTGAATAGTTATATCGCCAGCAGTAAAATTAACAACATCAGCCCTCGTTCTCAATACATTAAGTCGATCTGCTGCAATCTGGTTTTGACCTAAGTGGAAGTATGCTTCACCGGCAAGAATATAGGCTTCACCCAAACGATATTGTAAGATATTTCCGAAACCATATGCATCGCTTAAAGTGCGGCCGAAAGTTCCATCTTCAATCCATTTTTTAGTTGTTGGATTAATGTATTCATTACCTGGTTGTTCCGGATTTACATTGTTTTCGTCTGTAACAGTATCGCCTTTTTGTATACCGGCAGGTGGTACTTCTGTATTATCAGCACCTACACCAATTGTATCAAAAGTATAATATAGAATATGCCATGCCTCAAGTCGCTTATCGGTTTTATCAAAAAGATCAAAATAATATTTGGTTGGGATCATCCTGTCATAAGGCCTGCCACCATATTTAAAACTTCTTTGTACTCCTCTTACCCTATCGTACATTGGAAGAAATCTTACAGGCATACTAGTTTGAGATTCACCTTTTTTAATTTGCCATGAAAAAATGAATTCAGCATTATCACGATGTTGGCAACTAAATAATTCATCAAGTTCTACAAGTTTATAAGCGCCATCGTAAATAACTGAATCTGCTGCACTAGCTGCTCTTGTCCAATTTTCAACATCCATACAGGCCTTTGCAAGTACAAGTCGTGCAACTCCTTTGGTTACATGACCTCTGTCGGTTGTAATTGAGCTAGCTTCCGGTAAAAGTGATATAGCTTTTTCCAAATCGGAAATAATAAGATTATAAACCTGTTCTTTCGCAGCAAGTTTTATAACTTCGTTAGGGTCAGCAAATAGATGATCAGCCAAAACTATATTGTCCCAACGTTGAACCAATTGCAGGTGAAAATAAGCCCTGAAAAAATATAAAACTCCGTTAACGGCATTTGCTCTTATTTGTATTTGTGAATTTGCAATTTTCAAATTTTTAATGCTTGCTAGTGCCAGGTTACATTTATTAAGGCCTAAGTATAGATTTTCCCATAATTGACGAATAAATGTATTTTGCGCGTCAAAAGATGTCAAAGAATATACATTATAATAATTCTGGTCATCAGACAACCTTATTCCAGCCCTTGATATGTCATCCATGGTATTTTTATATGTGCTTCCGGATTCCCATGTACAAAATGAACGGCCTTGTGCATAAATACCAGGTAGTGATGATTCAATTCCCTCAATATTTGTATAAATAACATCTGGCGATAATGTAGTTGGGTCTTCAAGATCAACAAATTTATCTGTACAACCTGTAAATAAAAGAAACAGGCACGATATGTATATGTATTTTTTTAACCTATTCATAGTCATTTGTTTTAAAATTTATTATAATGTCATAGTTAAACCAATAGTCCAGTTCTTTGTAACAGGAAATACACCGAAATCGCTTTCTGGCGAATAACATTGTTTCATTTTAGTAAAGTATTTCAGGTTGTTTCCTCTTATGTAAACTGTTAATCCTTTCACAAAAATTTTACTAAATACTTTTTCAGGAAGATTATATGAAAGCGAAACAGTTCTTAAAGCTATAAATGAAGCATCCTGCAATCTTACAGCGTTTCCACTTGTAACACCTTTATTTAAAGATTTTCCATAATCGTAAGAACCTGATCTGGGGCGCGGAAACTCATTTGAAGGATTATCCGGCATCCAGTAATCAACTTTAATTGAATTGCCACGAATACCACTTAAAGGATTTGGAATAAAATCGTTGTACTTTTTAATACCCTGAACTGCTTCGAATAAGAAAGTAAATTCAAAACCTTTGTAGCTGAAAGTATTGGATATTCCTCCATACCATTTAGGAGTTACCGTGCTGCCAAGGAATGTTCTGTCTTTGTCATTGATAGTATCATTTCCATCAAGATCTTCAATTTTTGGGTCCCCGGCATAATAATATTTTTTATCGGGATGTAATCTTCTTGCTGTAGCTGTATCCTCAATTTGATAAATTCCAAGGAATTTATAATCATAAATTACATTGATATCTTGTCCGATGAACCAACCATTTGCCAAGTCATCAACAGGTTTACCATTTTCATCAACTTTCTTTCCACCAAGGTTAACAATTTCATTTCTGTCCATTGACCAGTTGATATTCATCTCCCATTTAAGATCGCCGTCTAAAATTTTGCCTGAAAGTAATACTCCAAGTCCCCAGCTTTTTGTTTCGGCTACGTTCGACATTACATAACCATCCAGATCGCCAAAAATAATGGGCACTTGCTCGTTATATAATAAACCAACGTTTCTTGCTTTATAATAATCAACAGAACCGGAAAGTCTGTTTCCGTATATCCCGAAGTCTAAGCCAGTATTAAACTGTTTACTCGTTTCCCAATGTAAATTGTAATTTCCGGTTTCACCTGAAGACCAGCCACTTAATGAATTTTGGTTAACAGCATAGGAAGCTGGAGCTGCTGTAAAAAGATAACTGAATTGTTTAATACGGTCATTTCCAACTTCACCCCAGCTAATCCTGTATTTTAAATTACTTATTTGGGGAATGTTTTGCATGAATTTTTCATTGCTTACGTTCCATGCAGCAGCATATGACGGGAAGATACCTTTCTTTTGGTTTGGCCCGAATTGCGATGTGTAATCCCAGCGACGTGAAATAGTAATGACATAACGATTATCGTAACTATAAACAAACCGGCCTACATAATAAGCTTTCCCTGATAATTGAGGTTTTATTTCCCTGGTATATGTAGATGGGGATTTTTTAGCAAAAGGATCAGCATTTACAATATCATAAATGCCCAGATAGTTTGTCATACTATCTGCAACAGTAAAAACAAAATTCTCTTGTTTGTTACTTTGAAAACCGTATACACCTGTAATATTTACCTGGTGTTTATCCAAGAATGTCTTACTAAAATTTAAAATATTATCGCACAGATAACTGCTTGCCTGGCCCAAATCCATTTTATAATAGTTGTTGTTAGGATTTTGTGAATCATACATACCATCTAACCAACGGGTATATCGTTCATTACGAAATTCAGCAGAAGTGTTAATTCTGTATGATAATCCATCAAGAATTCTTATCTCAATATAAGGTTCGATGGATGCCCTTGAATTTTTTCTTCTAACCTCTGAATGTGCCCACCTGTATATAGGATTATATTGAAATTGGTCTGAATTGACAGTCGGGACCAAATCTCCTAATGAATCAACTGTTCTTCCTAATGGTGAATTAGTAACAAAATTGCTAAAATCGGCAAGGCCATTTGGACCAAAAGAAGTTCCTGTTTCATCTGCATCTGTTAGGGTAAATTGTGTCCTGGTACCAATAGTTATAAATTTATAAGGAGTGTAGTCTGAATTCATACGTACAGAATATCTGTCGTAAGTCGTATTTGGAACTATAGGCTTTTGTGAGAAAACATCACCATTGAAATAATAGTGGAATTTATCAGTTCCTCCAGTTATTGATAAACCATACTGATTTGTCCTACCGGTTCTGGATAATTCGTCAATCCAATTTACTGATTTCCCATTCAGATAATTCTGATACTCATAAGGATCAAGCACTTGCACTGGAGTCTTTATGATTGTATCGGTGAGGTATTTTTCTGGTTTTGCTCGATATGTTTCTGCGTCAATTTTTAACTGGGCATATTCTTCTCCATTAAATAAGGTTGGTTTCTGGGTAAAAGCTTCAAAGCCTGTAGATATGTTAAATGAAATCACTGGTTTTCCGGCAGACCCACTTTTTGTTGTAATTAATACTACTCCATTTGAAGCGCTTGAACCGTAAATTGAAGTTGCAGCTGCATCTTTTAATATATCCATAGAAGCAATATCGTTAGGATTAATATCGCTCATTTTTCCACCTGTCATTGGAATTCCATCAACTACAATAAGAGGTTTGTTAGGATTTACATAATCTGATGCATTTTTATCGCTGGTGGTACCAAGAGACCTCACTCCACGAATTGTAATATCAACATCTGAACCAGGTTGTCCACTATTTCTTGTTATTCTTACACCGGGTATCAAGCCTCTAACAGCTTCAAGTGCATTTGGTGTTGGTGATTTTTTTAAGTCTTCTGATTTAACTGTTGAAATAGAACCGGTAACATTGCTTCGCTGCATCGAACCGTATCCAACAACAACAACTTCGCTTAAGGTTTCGATGTCTTCAACCATAGCAATATCAATGTTAGTTTGGTTTCCAACAACTATTTCTTCATCTGCATATCCTAAAAAGGAAACTACAATGATTGATTCACTTGAAGTCAGTTTTATTGTATAATTTCCTTCTACATCAGTAACAGCTCCATTTGAAGTACCTTTTTCAAGAATATTGGCGCCTGGGATAGGAAGGCCGTCTGAGTCGAGTACTTTACCTTTTACAACAATTGACTGTTGGGCTTCTTTCGGAACAATAACAATCATTTTGTTATCAAGCATCTTGTAATCAAGTTTAGTGTCTTTTAAAAGCCTTGCCATTATGTTATCGATCTTTTCGTTGTTAGACACGAAACTTACTTTGGTATCTAACTGGGCAAACTGGTCGTTAAAGAAAAATGCATATTCGCTGTTATTTTCGATTTCACGGAGTAAGTCCCTTAATCGAACATCATCAGCCTGAATACTAATTTTATCTTTTTGTGAATAAACACTTGCTGTTACATTAACTACAGCAAACAGGCTTAACAACAATGCGGGTAACATTGTCATTATAAACCTCTTGGATTGTTTTCCAAATAGTTTGGAAAAACGAGTAAGAATTAAATTCATAAATAATTAGATGTTTTAGTTCAA
>Ga0105103_10001920_pt1 | contig 11037 bp, 9 predicted proteins | sample PPLLaktember2015_2_FD_79107 | JGI IMG/M metagenome (GOLD analysis project Ga0105103, IMG submission 79107) | Freshwater sediment microbial communities from Prairie Pothole Lake near Jamestown, North Dakota, USA - PPLs Lake P7 Core (6) Depth... | ecosystem: Environmental > Aquatic > Freshwater >...
CAATGTGTGAAGAAGGCGCTGGATTCCATTACCTTGCAGGATGTGGCCGACCTGCAGGCAAGCAAGGAAGTTGGTGCCACACCCACAGAGGATAAGTGAGAAGAAGGGCAATAGGGGGTAGAAACATGTCACGTCTAGCTCGGTTCATTGGCATCGCAGTAATTGGTTTGGGGATAGCGGCTCTGGTCATGGGGGTAGCTTTTGTTGTCGAGGGGCAATCAAAGGCCAACTACATCAAGAAATCGATGCGCCAAGAACAGGTTACCATGGCAGCACTGGGTATTGAAGGGGCAGATCCAGATAACTTGATTGACTCGGCGGCTGAGGCCGAGAAGGTAGCCAACCTGGTTAAGGAGCACCGGCTGAGTATTGCTCCGACTTACGCGGATCTGATGGCCATGTCGCCGACGGGACGCTACGATCCCAGCATCAAGGCGCACCTAAGCTACGCGCAGGCGATGAACTTGGAGAACTACTTGTATCTTGGTGTTGCCAGCCTGGGCTTGACCACAGTCACCATAGTCAGTGGAGTATTCATGATGGTGACGGGGTTGGGTCTCAGCCTGACTGGCTTTGCTCTGGGACTCCTGGCCAGGAAGGTGCCGGCGACGGCATAGGATCGAGATCAGAGTCCACATGGAAGATGAGAGCGACCCTCTGTTGGCAGCTGAATGTGGTGAGAGGTGGTAGAGAGAGATGGAAGTAGCAGCATATGGCAACGGGGGCCGCTCCATTTCAGAGACGGCAGAACGTTGCCTCGGTCGAAACTCCAAGTTCGAGACTGCAGTGGAGAAGGTGTAGACTGGGACTACATGAGTTATGTGAAGCCTTGGCGCTGTATCACAGGGAGCCCCGATGAAAGTACGTGTGGATAGAGATCTCTGCCGCGGTCTAGGGAATTGCGTGGTCCTGGCACCCACGGTCTTCCGGCTCGATGAAACCAACAAGGCGGTGGTTCTGGATCCCCGCTCTGTGGATGACGGCCGTCTCTTTGAGGCAGCGGAGAGTTGCTCCGAGAATGCCATCGTCCTGGAGGATGACGAGGGGCACCAGCTCTACCCGTGACCTGTCTGTCTGAGGCTGCTGATTCCGGATTGTGACTCAGTTGCCCCCAGTTTCGGCCGCGATCTCCTGAGCTCTCGTCAAGTCCTCTGGCGTATTGACGTTGAAGAAGCTGAGGTGCCTCGGGTCGAACCTCTCGATTTCTGTGACTTCAACGTATCTTGCTCTGACCCGCTCCAAGAAGACTCTGATCTGAAGTTGGCCTTTCTGTATCTGTTCCCTGATTGCCGGAAGGCAGTCCCTGGAGTAGACCGCATGAAGAGGTTCTATCTCCCCATTTATCCTGGGCATCACAACATCGAAACCAGGCATCACGCCAACCAGGTGTTGCAGTAGATCAGGATTCAGGAATGGCATGTCTGCCGCTACGACCAGACTGTACTGGGAGTTGGCGGCTGTCAATCCGGTATAGATGCCACCCAGGGCACCCTTCCCTGGGTAGATGTCCTGGACTGCGGCCACTTCACTGTAGGTTGCCTGTATGGCGGGGCGCTTCTGCCCCTGCGCAGTTACCACCAGGATCCGCTCGCTGATCGGGCTCAAGCCATCGATGACCCTCTGAAGCAGTGGCCGACCCCCCACCGTCACCTGGAGTTTGTCCTTTCCCAGACGTCTCCCCCTGCCACCCGCCAGCACAATCGACGTCATCGAGTGACTTGCCAACATCCCCACCGTTTCATCATAGTGATAGCCAGCCTCTGACTCTATCATAGTCAACAAGCCACAAACCGTTCAAGGCTGTCAACCATCAGAGCGTCGGCCCTGATGTCTACGGCAGAGCGTGAATCCGGCTGCCGGACCAGCAGCCGGATTCACATCCACGAGTTAACGGGAGCACGATTAAGTGTCCAATATGTCTGTCTCAACTGAGGTGGTGAACATCGTGAGAGGCTGGACTCTTCCATTGAGACACGAATGTGAAGTTTTTGTTGCAGACTAGCTGTTGTCGGCTTGGACATGATGCTGTGTGCTCCGAAAACCATGTACCGGTATCTGTCACACCGGTGTCTGCTCAACTCTCCTATGACTAGATGGAGGGAGCAGTATAGCGCCGAACGGCAGGCGGGGCTGGGCAGTGCGACGTGCAAGGCATTTCCGGCTATGTTGGGAGAACACTGAGAACATGACACTTCGCAGAAGAGGGATAATCACGGTCGTTTTGGCGATCACTGCGGCAATCGTCATTTCCCTCATCGTCACGCAAACCATTCTGATGAGGCGCTTCGATGGACTTGAGAGGAGAGAGACACGCCAGAACGTCGGCCGGGCGGTAAGCGCGCTGTACAGTGATTTCTCCAAGATAAGCATTACCTCGGGAGAACAACTGACGGCCAACACCGTGGTCGTTGAGGGTGGGGAGACCTACCTGAGGCTGAACATCGACGAGACCACGTTTAACACCCTCGGACTCAACTTCATCCTCTTTGCTATGCCTGGCCAGCCCCCACTTGGCTACGGTCTTGACTTGGACCATGGGACCCCGTTGGCTGTACCAGCCGATCTGATGAGTCAACTCTCTCAGGACAGTCCGGTCATGCAGCCGCCGGAAGGTCAGGTTGGAGTGACCGGTATTCTGATGCTTGCTGAAGGCCCCATTCTCGTCGCTTCATATCCCACCATAGTCTCGATAGGGGGGACGCCCCTCGAAGGGAGGCTCCTTTTTGCGCGATATCTGGACACCTCCGAAGTAGCCAGATTGTCTGAGGTGACCCATTTGCCGCTAGTTCTGTATCGGTTTGACGATCCCGAAGTGCCGGACAAGGTTCGCGCTGTGGAGCCCAGTGCGGAAAGTGGCGTTCCGACCTACGTGCGAGCCCTGAGCTCAAATACTGTCGCCGGGTACGGCGTTCTCGAAGACATAAGCGGCGAACCGGCGCTTGTTCTGGAAGTTGACCTGCCAAGGGATATCCATCATCAAGGGCAGGCCACTCTGCTGTATCTCCTCTGTGCCATTACGGGGATTACCATAGTGACAGGTGTGACCTCGAACTACGCTGTGGAGAGGTCCCTGCTGCTGCGTCTGTTGCGACTGAGTAATGGGGTAGTCAAGGTCCGCACCACAGGAGACCTGTCACAAAGAGTTGATGTGACGGGGAATGACGAAATGACTAGTCTGGAGATGTCCATCAATTCGATGCTGGCCTCTTTGGAAAAATCCCAGAAGGAGCTGCGCGAGAGCGAGGCTCAAAACAAGGCTTTGGTTAAGGGGATTCCGGACTACATGTATCGGATAGGGACTGATGGCACCCTGCTGGAGGCCAGGTCAGCCAAGGGCGGAAACATGCTGGAGCCGTACAGACAGATCCGGGGGAGAATGCTCTACCACCCGTTGAAGCAGTACAGCGATCTCTCACGAGAGGTGATTACCAAGGGTCTGGATCACATGGATCAAGCAGTGAAGACGGGTGAAGCGCAGGTCTTCGAACTCCAATTTCCCATTGATGGCCGGGAGTATTTCTACGAGGTCCGCATGGTAGCCAGCGCAAAAGAAGGGGAACTGCTCTGTGTCGTTTTCGATGTGAGCCAGCGTCATGAGGAAGCGCGAAGGAAGGAAGTACTCATCAAGGAGATCCACCATAGGGTAAAGAACAATCTCCAGGTGGTCGCCAGCCTTCTCTATCTACAGTCGACGCGACTGGACGACCCGAAGACCATGCAGATGTTTGAGGAGAGTTCGAACCGGGTGAAGTCCATCTCGCTCATACACGAGAAACTGTACAAAGAGAGGCTGCAGCCCCAGAACGAGCAAGGAGAAGTTGACTTTGGGGAGTATGTTCGTGATCTGACGGATGCCTTGTTCGTTTCATATGGCGTTGACCGGAAGGCCATCCGCCTGGTACTCGATACCAGTTATGCTTTCCTCAGCCTGGATTCCGCGGTCCCGTGTGGGCTGATTGTCAACGAGCTAGTCTCGAACTCGCTGAAGTACGCTTTCCCCAATGGCAAAACCGGTGAAATACGCGTCAACCTCTATGGAGACGTTGATGGCACGACGACCATGATCGTCAGTGACAACGGAGTTGGTCTCCCGCCTGAGACCGACTTGGAGATGTCATCGTCTCTTGGCCTGCGATTGGTAAAGATGCTGGCCCAGCAATTGGGCGCAGAGATTCATATGAACAGAAGCAAAGGCACGGAGTTCAAATTCAAATTCATGGACACCAAGAAGAGAGAGTCGGCAACTTTCGGCACATCGCAACAGGGGCAAACCGCGAGCGCCAAAGTCGGAGGAGGATAGTAGAAATGGTGGAGAAGGCACGAATAATGGTGGTCGAAGATGAAGCCGTGATCTCCATGGAGATTCAAGACAGGCTTACAAGGATGGGACATTCGATATGCGGCACGGCCGTCACTGGCGAGGAAGCCGTGTCTGTTGCTACCGCCAAGCACCCTGATTTGATCCTTATGGATGTTCAGTTGAGGGGGGAGGTAGATGGTGTCCAGACAGCGAAGCAGATCCGCGATCGGATCGAGATTCCCGTTATCTATCTCACTGCTTTCGCTGACGATCGAACTGTGGAGAGAGCCAAGCTGACAGAGCCTTTTGGCTATTTGATAAAGCCCTTTTCCGAGAAAGAACTATATGCCGCTATTGAAACGGCCCTTTACAAGCACTCCATGGAAGCCAAGCTGAGGGAGAGTGAGCGGCGGTATGCCACTACAGTCAGGTGTATCGCTGACTGTGTCATCGTCACCGATACGGACATGAGGATAACACTAATGAATCCTGCTGCTCAGAACGTGACTGGTTGGAAGCAGGAAGAGTCAGTCGGGAGGAAGCTGGATGAAGTCTTCAAGATCGTGGATGAGAAGACTCTTGTCCCTGTAGAGAGCCCAATGGCTGAGACCATCCAGAAGAGAGTCGTGATGAACTTGACGGCACCGGTTCTCTTGATTACCAAGAATGGTGACAAAGTCCCGGTTGAGGACAGCGCGGCGCCTATGATCCATGATAGGGGCGAGATGACCGGAGCGGTGATGGTGTTCCGTGATATTACGGAGCGCAAGAGGGCCGAGGCTGCCATCAAGACGGCGTTTGACTCTCTCGAGGAACGGGTGCGGGAACAGACTGCCGAACTAAGGACTAGCTTCGACAAGCTAGGCAGGGCGATGGAGGGTACCATCCAGGCCTTGGCCACGATGGTAGAGGCGAGGGACCGTTACACCGCCGGTCACCAGGTTCGTGTTGCTGATCTCGCCTGTGACATTGCCAGGCAAATGGGCGTGATTGAATCGCGTCTGCCCATAATCCGCATTGCCGGGCTGATTCATGATGTAGGCAAAGTGTGTGTTCCGACTGAGATCTTGAACAAACCAGCTCCGCTGTCACCAATCGAATTCGAGATCGTCAAGCAGCACCCCAAGGCCGCGTACGACGTCCTGGAGAAGATAGAGTTCCCATGGCCGATCGCTGATATTGTGCTTCAACACCATGAACGCATGGATGGCTCAGGATACCCGTCCAAGCTGCGTGGTGATCAAATCCACCTGGAAGCGAGGATTCTAGGGGTTGCTGATGTGGTGGAAGCCATGTCATCACACCGGCCATACAGAGCCGCATTGGGAACGGAGAAGGGTCTTGAGGAAGTCTCAAAAGGCAAAGGCACGCTCTTCGACTCTGCTGTTGTAGATGCCTGTCTGTATGTATTTCGTCAAGGAGGATTCAAGTTCAAAGATGTCCAGAATGCCAGTTGATTAGACGGCGGTGGGAACCCCCAGGAGTGTCCTTTCTCAGCGGGTTCCCCGCTGGCCTCAGGCGCTCACAGAGCGATCTCACATTCGTCAGATGTCTCACAGTGCCCATATTCTTCCGGCAGCACCCTTGGCGCTTCCTTCGCCGTGATCTAGTCTAGGTCTTCTGACCTCCGTTGTCCGCGACAACCTCATCGCATCCCCGCCCAGGTGTGTTCCGTCCGATCCAGGATTGCCTCGATGCGTTTGGCCGCATTTGTGAATCCGGCGCCATCATGGCCATCCAGCCGTAGTGGGACTCTCTCCAGAACCCAGGTTGATACCATCCAACCTGCTGGTCACTCTCGCATCCGTTGACTGGTAATTGCGCGGCCTCTGATAGTCGGCCGGCTGGCTGTCTATTGCATGGCACAGCGTTGGACCGCAAGAGGGGTGGATGCTCGCATTGCAGATGACACGCAAGAAACGGAAAAGGCGTCTGAGGTGCTGCAGTGGCTTTATTGGCGAGGAATGGGGAAGGAGGTCGTTGGTGACTTGGTCAGGGTCACTCTTGCGCTTCGGAATGGCTCAGCCCGAAATATATTCTGTTGATCCTCCTCCCCATTCCTCCCCTGGGGGGTGTGACGATGGGATCGTCAGGAAGCAGTGTACCCCGGTGGACTCACCGCTGTGTCTCAGTGGGCACGACAGGCCTCACCGATCTATCTCAGAAGTGCCGAAAGACGCCACAGGAATATCACAAGAGCAGCAGCCCGGACTGGCGCTGCCCTCGGTCCACTGCCGCAACTGCCGTGGAGAGCGGGTTTCGGAGAGATGTCTGTCCTCACACGGCGGCGCTGGAGCATTGGGGCTGGGGTGATACGTGGCTCGCGTCAAGCCAAGGGAGGGCAAAGGAATGCCCCAGGCTCCCCTATTTGGGGAACTCCTTGAAGCGGTAGCCCAGACCGCGTTCGCTGAGGATGTACTTGGGGTTCTTGGGGTCCTTCTCTATCTTCTGCCTCAGATACGTGATGTACAGCCGCACGTACTGGTCTTCGTCGCGGTACTCCGCCCCCCACACTCGAGAGAGAAGCACCTCGTGCGTCAGCAGCTTGCCGGCATTGGTCACCAGTTGGTAGAGAAGGCGGTACTCCGTCGGCCTGAGTCGAACCTCTTGCCCTCGCACTATGACTTTCCGCTGGTCGAAGTTGACGCGCAGTTCGTCGTCCACCACAATCTCCGAGTTGGTCACGGCTGCCGGCTCCGTTCTCCTGAGTACTGCCCGGATGCGAGAAACCAGTTCCTTGGGGCTGAAGGGTTTGGTTATGTAATCGTCGGCACCTAAGTCCAGCCCTTTGATGCGGTCAACTTCCTCACTCTTGGCGGTCAGGAAGATGACGGGGATTGATGAGGTCTCGCGAAGTCCCTCCAGTGTCTCGAATCCATCCATTTCCGGCATCATTATGTCCAGCAGCACCAAGTCTGGGTGTTCCCTGGACGCCTTCTCCAGTGCTTCGGACCCGTTGGCTGCCCTGACAACCCGAAAGCCCTCCAACTCCAGATTCATGGCTATGAATTCCACCATGCGCGATTCATCATCGACAACGAGGACGGTCTTACCGGAGAACCCTGAAACCATAATGGCCTCCTACGACCTCATTCTTCCTTGTTCAGTGGCAGGGTGAACTTGAACTCCGAACCCTTGCCCGCTTCGCTGGATACTTCTATCTTGCCGCCATGAGCCTCAACGATCGACTTGCAGATGTACAGCCCCAATCCCATTCCCCGCACCTTCTGCACCTGGCTGTTTTCTCCACGGCGGAAGCGCTCGAAGACTCGGCCCAGTTCCCGCCGCGGAATGCCGATGCCGTTGTCGGAAACCGCTACCTCAACGCGGTCTCTGCTCGTCCTGCCGGTTATGGCAATCCGGCCGCCTTTGGGAGAGTACTTGATAGCGTTGTCCACCAGATTGGTCAGTACTTCCTCCATCCGATCTGGATCGGCGTACACCTCTGGAAAATCCGGGGCGAAGTCCACCTCGAACTCGTGGATCGCGGTTACCGACTCCAGCCGTCTGACCACCTTACTCGCCATGGCTGGCAGTTGGACAGGCTCTTTCTTGAGGGTCACGGTGCGGCTCTCGATCCGGGAGGCCAGCAGGAGTCTGTTCACCAGCTTGCTGAGGCGATCGCATTCCTCCTCGATCACCTCAAGCCCTTCACGGAGCGTCTTCTTGTTCCATTTTGCGTCACTTCGGGCGAGGGTACTGGTATACCCCTTGATGATAGACAAAGGCGTCTGTAGCTCATGGCCCAGCATCGAGAGGAAGGCAGATCTGAGGTTCTCGATGTCCCGCAAACGTTTGATGTCCCGGACGTTGATGACGGCCTTGTCCGCCCGGCCGGTGACTCGGGAGCGGGTCACCGAGTAGACCAAGGCCACCTCGATGTCTTGCCCATCGGCAGAATGAATCTTGCCCTGGAGTTCGCAAGTCGAAGGACCGCCGTTCGGACGTGTCACCATAGGGCACCTGGTGGTATTGCAGATCGATCTGTCCTCCCAATCACGGAAGTTCAGAATCTGGTAGCAGGGCAGGCCGAGAACTTGTTCTCGGGGGTGTCCGGTCATTCTCTCCATCGCGGCATTGAAGCCAACAACGCGGCGCCTTGCGTCCACGCTCATGATGCCCTCGGCGCTGCCTTCCAGCATAGACTCCATCTTCGTCTTCTCGTCCAGAAGGTCATGCACCAGTCTGGCATTGTCCACCGCGATGGCTGCTTGCCGGGCGAAGACAGTCAGCGTCGCCTGGTCCATCCCCGAGAAGAATGCCGAACCGCGGGGACGCATGATGTAGATCAACCCCAAAGACCGACGCCCGATCTGCAGCGGCAGGGCGACTATTGGGTCCAGAACCAGTCCCTGGTCAGATTTGGGCAACGGGGGGCCCAGAAGGGCGGAGAGGATATTGAAGCTCCGAGAGCTGACTGCCAGGTCGGGTATGTCCTCGTCAAGAAGGGGGAAGAGCTGTTCGAGGGCCCTGTCATCCAGCCCGTAGGAGTCACTGAGGACAAAACAATGTTCTTCTTCGTCCCATGTGGCCACCACCCCTGCACTACCCCCCAGAGCCTCTAGGGCGTTCTTCAGGATCATTCTCAGCGTCGCTCGGAGGTCAGCCTCCTGTGGCATGGCATCGGGAAAGTCCATAAGTGAGCAGCCTCTAGCTTTGGGGTACAGCTACGGCCCCCAAATTCTAATGGAATTCTAACAGTATTCCAGCGTTATTCTAACACAGCCCTGCCTATACTAATAAGTGCGGTGTTCCTGACGACACGGCCCGGATACGGGGTCGCTTATCAGGAATGCAGTCTATTGTGCGCTTAGCAATGGATGAAGAAACAGGATACAAGACAACGGAAGGAGGAATAGATGGCAAGCAAGGCAAAGACTGGCAAGCTGGAGCCGCTTGGAGACAGGGTTGTGATTAAGCCCTCCAAGCGGGAGGAAGTGTCCAAGGGAGGAATTGTCCTGCCTGACACGGCCAAAGAAAAGCCCCAGGAGGGCGAAGTAGTCGCCATCGGTCCTGGCAAGATGACCGATGACGGGAAGCGGATCGCAATGGATGTGAAGGTGGGAGACATCGTTGTCTACGCCAGGTACGCCGGCACCGAATTCAAGATTGATGAAGAAGAACTAATCGTTGTTCGCGAGAGCGACATTCTGGCAAAGAAGAGCTAGGGAAGGAGGAGTAACACATGGCAGGAAAACAGATTATCTTCGGTCAGGAAGCCAGGCGAGCCCTCAAGAAGGGCGTGGATACTCTGGCCGATTCGGTTAGACCTACTCTGGGACCGAAGGGTCGCCCCGTAGCTATCGACAAGAAGTGGGGGCCACCCATGGTCATCAACGATGGTGTCAGCATCGCCAAGGAAATTGAGCTTCCTGACCCATTCGAGAACATGGGGGCTCAGCTTCTGAAGCAGGCGTCTTCCAAGACAAATGACAAGTGTGGTGACGGCACTACTACTTCCACACTGCTGGCTCAGGCAATCGTTTCCGGCGGCTTCAAGAATATCACTGCCGGGGCGGATGCTATGGCCATCAAGCGTGGTATTGAGAAGGGCGTTGGCATCCTGGTGGAGGAGCTGAAGAAGAAGGCTATCTCCGTCTCCGGCAAGGAGCAGATCGCCCAGGTGGCTACCATCTCCGCCGTCGATGCTCAGATCGGCAGCCTTATCGCCGATGTGATGGAGAAGGTAGGCAAGGATGGAGTCATCACTGTAGAGGAATCCAAGGGACTCCTGTTCGAAACCGAGTTCGTGGAAGGCATGAAGTTTGACCGTGGCTACATCAGCCCCTACTTCATCACCAACCCCGAACGCATGGAGACCGTCATCGATGATCCGTACATACTGATCACGGACAAGAAGATCTCCGCCGTGTCCGACATACTGCCGGCTCTGGAGAAGATACTTCAGGTCAGCAAGAACCTGGTAATCATTGCCGAAGATATCGAGGGTGAGGCGCTGGCCACCCTGGTGGTCAACAAGCTGAGAGGCACCATCAACTGTCTGGCCGTGAAGGCCCCTGGCTTCGGCGACCGCCGCAAGGCTATGCTTGAGGATATGGCTATCCTCACTGGTGGTCAGGTGATCTCTGAGGAGGTTGGCAGAAAGCTTGACGCCGTTACGCCTGCCGATCTCGGCCGGTGCCGCAAGGTAGTGGCCGACAAGGACAACTGCACTGTGGTCGAGGGCAAGGGCTCGGAAGAGAAGATCAAGGCCAGAATGAAGCAGATCAAGGCCCAGGTCGACGAGACTACCTCTGATTTCGACCGCGAGAAGTTGCAGGAGAGATTGGCCAAGCTGGCTGGTGGTGTAGCTGTGATCAAGGTTGGCGCAGCCACCGAGACCGAACTGAAAGAGAAGAAGCATCGTGTTGAGGACGCTCTGTCTGCTACCAGGGCTGCCGTAGAGGAAGGCATCCTGGCCGGTGGCGGCGTGGCTCTGCTCAATGCCTCCGCTGCTCTCGATCAATACATCAAGGAGGGTGGCGACGAGGCGACTGGCGTCAAGGTCTTGAAAGAGGCCATCGAAGAGCCGATCAAATGGATTGCCTTCAACGCCGGTGTCGAGGGATCGGTGGTGGTGGACAATGTGAAGAAGAGCAAGCCCGGCGTCGGCTTTGACGCCTCGAAGAACGAATACGGAGACATGGTGAAGAAGGGCATCATTGACCCTCTAAAGGTCGTCAGAACGGCATTGGAGAATGCCTCCAGTGTGGCCGTGATGATACTGACCACTGAGG
>Ga0105103_10001922_pt1 | contig 11031 bp, 10 predicted proteins | sample PPLLaktember2015_2_FD_79107 | JGI IMG/M metagenome (GOLD analysis project Ga0105103, IMG submission 79107) | Freshwater sediment microbial communities from Prairie Pothole Lake near Jamestown, North Dakota, USA - PPLs Lake P7 Core (6) Depth... | ecosystem: Environmental > Aquatic > Freshwater >...
AATGTCGGCACCTCCACGGATAAGCGCTTCGGCTATTTCAGCCGATTGGTTCTTAACAGAGATAAGCAACGGTGTCTCATTGTTGGCAGTCATTTTATTGACATCGGGACCGTGAGCCAGCAGGGCTTTGACCGCTGCAAGTCTGTTATTTGCAACTGCGAAAATCAGGGGAGTTGCTCCTTCCCAGGTCTCTGCGTTAATTTCAGCACCCTTCGAAATCAGCCTTTCTACTTCCCGCTCATTGCCTCTTGATGCTGCGATCATCAGATTGTTCTCCAGGGCGCCCTCAATGTTCATTGGCAGATAGTCGAGGGTATCAAAAAGAAGAATCTCCTGTGAGGATAACCTGTCCGGAACCAGGCAGCAAATTAAAATACCGATACTCAACAGATATTTGTTCCGTGTTGACAACATGTTCACAAAGTTAGCTTTTTGGCCATATGCAATTTAAAAATTCAACATAAAAAAACAATATTTGTCAAAGCTGTAAGTTAAGATTTGAAGAATAATTTGCGGGAAAGCATTGATCATATAATAAAATATTTATTTTTATCCGGAAAATTTGAAATTTTGAGGGTTTCTAGAAAGATATTACTATTTCTGCTTTTATCGGTAGTCGCAAGGTACAATCCTGGAGCTGTAGAAACTTCGGAACGATATCCCGGCAACATGGTTCCGGGTTACATCCGTCTGACAAACTCCAATTCCTCCGGCACTGAATTTGAAGCCTGTACGCCGGTAGTTGATGAATTTATGAGGAAATGGTCCATTGCAGGCGCTTCGGTGGCAATTGCAAAAGACGGGAAACTGGTTTATGCAAGGGGATTCGGATTCGCCGACACTGCAGATGGGATTGAGACGCAGCCATACAGCAAATTCAGGATCGCCAGTATTTCAAAGCTTGTTACGGCAGTGGCTGTAATGAAGCTTCAGGAAGAAGGAAGGTTGTCGCTTGATGATAAAGTATTTGGACCTGAGGGTATCCTTGATGATTCATGCTTTTGCAAACCTAAAGACAAAAGGGTTTTCGACATTACGGTTGCCCATCTTCTCAGTCATGAAGGCGGATGGTCCCAGCGGTATGGCGATCAGATGTTCATGCCCCAGCTGATAGCGGCCCAGTTGAAAACAAACCTGCCGGTTGACACAAGGACCATTATAAAATTCGCACTGGGCAAGAGGCTTCATTTTACACCAGGCGCAGGACGTTCCTATTCCAATCTGGGATACAGCATCCTTGGGCTTGTTGTTGAAAAGATATCAGGCTTGCCTTATGAAGAATATTGCAGGACTCAAATCTTCGAACCTCTGGGTATCTATGACATGATGCCTGCCAGGAACCTTCCGGATCAGAAAGCGCCATTCGAGGTCACTTACTATGAACCGGCCGGGATGCCTCTCAGGCCTTCAATTTACGGAACCGGCGAACTGGTTCCGGTCAGGTACGGGGGAAATGCTATCGAAACCCTTGGAGCCGCGGGCTCCTGGCTTGCCACCGCACCCGATCTTATGCGCCTGCTCCTTGCAGTCGACGGACTTGGTTATAACAAGGACCTGCTTTCGGAAGAGAGCATAATGTTCATGACTGATACAAATAATAAATATGCCCCTGTGGGATGGAAGACCTCTTACATCGACGGCACATGGGTCAGGACAGGATCGTTTGCCGGTACGGCAGGAATGATGAAACGGCAGCCAAATGGCATATCATGGGTTGTTCTCCTGAATTCAAGTGCCTGGAACGGCCCTGAAATCCATTCATATATCAACCGGATGATGTCAAAAATGGTGTCGTGCATAGGTGAGTGGCCCGAACACGATCTGTTTGATAATTCACTTCCTCTGCCAATCCGGCTTGAATTAACAGGTATTAATTGAAACAGCAATGTGCTTTTCCGTTAATGTTAATCTGGTCAGGGATGAAATTGAAAACAGGTACAATGTCTCATTTCCTGATCGTGACAGATACCAGCCAAGCTATTATTACCATGCCTTCAGCCTTCCTGAGCTGCCTGCGATATGCTCCGGCTCTGCCGGAACGGTACAGCTGCTCAGGTGGGGACTGATCCCTTCGTGGATAAGGAATCCGGATGATGCGAAAGAGATCAGGTATAAGACTTTCAATGCCCGGGCTGAGAGTCTAAACTCAAAACCATCATACTCAAAATCATTCAGATCGAGGAGATGCATTATTCCTGTCAAGGGATTTTTTGAATGGCAGCATGCCGGAAATGAAAAAATACCATGGTACATCTGGCATGCGGGAGAGGAGATATTTTCAATTGCCGGGGTTTACGACAGGTGGGTCGAAACAAATACCGGAGAGGCACTCGATACTTTTTCAATAATTACAACTGACGCAAATGATCTTCTTGCCGTTATCCATAACTCCAAAAAAAGAATGCCGGTAATTCTTGACAGGGAAGGTGAAAAGAGGTGGATCAGCACCGATACATTGCCCGAAGAGGCACTCACCCTTCTCAGGCCTTGTCCTTCGGAAATCCTTAAGGCCCATACAATCAGCGATCTCGTAAACAACCAAAAGGCCAACAGGAATAGTCCCGAAGTGATACAACCATTTCAGCGGGGTACAGCAAATCTTTTATTCTGAAAGGCCGTTTATCTGTTATGCAGTTATGCAGTTTTGCAGTTATTCGGCTCTAAGTCTCTAAGTCCCTAAGTCTCTTCGTCTCTTCGTCTCTAAGTCTTTCCATCACACCGTCACACCGTCACGCCGTTACGCCTTCACGCCTTCACGCCTTCCTACTGCGCTACGAAAATGTAGGTAAGTGTTCCTTTTTGGATTTTGGGTGCATTCAGGTTGCTTTCGAATCTTGACCTGAGGGCAGTTCCGACAGCCGTTTCAATCAGGCATTCATCGCTTGCGGTGCTCTGGCCTTCGATTATGGATGCATTTTCAACATATCCCCTTTGATTCACCTCGATTGAAAGCACCACCTTGCCGGATCCCTGGCATTTGTAAATTGGTATCGGAAGATAAGTGTGGTTGCGCCCCTGCAGATCATAATATATCCTTGTCGGCCCCTGAAAGTTAGCTGCCATTTTCTGGGAATCAGTCGCCTTTTCTTCCGCCTCTTCCTTTTTTTTCTCATTTTCAAGGGCAAACTGATCATCTTCCGTCTGCTGGTAGTTCCCCCTCGGGCGGTCAAGATAATTATCGGTACCAAGCTTTCCGCTCTGAATCAGTTCGTCCTTAACCTTGTCGATATAATCCTGAGGATCAATTTTCTCCTCTGGTTTGCTGGCAAGGTTCCTTGCAATGTTCAGCATTTCAACGTCGTCGTGAAGTATATTCTCAACCGAAGTGGGAGGCGGTTCCTCTGGTACAGGAATGATTTTCTTTTCCTCAAACTCGGCAAATTCAATTTCGAATTTTTCAATCTGGTTTTCCTTTGTTTTGAGCGACTGCAGCTGAAATGACATAAAGATAATCGCCGCTATCAGGTGAACTATAACGGTGCCAAGGATACCGACAATTTTGCCATTATATTTGCTCACTCTTTTTTCTTCTTCTGTTTCTTAACCTTAGCCCTGGCAGGTTTGCCGGCCTGCTCCTGGTTCTTGAAAAGCCCGTTTTTAAGTCCGCTGATGAATTTTGCCCAGGCAAACGGATTCAGGAGATTGTTTATTGGATACTGGCTCCTTGTAGACATTGTACTGAAACTCTGTTGCATAGCATACCGGTACCCTGCTTCAGGTGTGATCTTTACATCGACCGTACTCGATACGGCATCCGAAATGGAAGCAATATTCCTGTTCATATTCTCGATTTCAGGCTCCAGCGGAGATGGCGTCGACATATCCTTTATAAATTCGCTGTAACTCTTCCAAGGCATCACTACAACATTGTCAATCGGGATAGTGTCAAGGCTCAATGTTACATCCAGACTGAAGTGCCGTCCCTGAAAATCCTGTGGAAGGATCATAAGCTTCCTCTTAAAACCAAGAGCCCTGAAAAATATTGTGTCCCCCGGGGTGCTTGTAATACTGTAAATACCTGTTTTTTCACTAAGCGCCCCTCTTCTGAGCTTTAGCGAAACAACACCGACATTCGGCAGGACATTGTTCTCCTCGTCCGTTATTATACCGCTGACCTGGAAAAAAATATCCGATTCACGGATCTGTCCGGACAATAAAAAAAGAGGCAGGAAAAAAACGATTATAGTATAAAGAAATCGTGTCAATCTGGTATTTTGTAATAATCTATTGCGCTACAATATATAGCGTCTGCAAAATAAACATTATTGAACGGAACCTTAAAACTTTTAACTTATTTTTAAGTAAATTTCAAAACTGAACTTTATGGGGTAACTTTGCTGCGGTTCATTTAGATGATCTGACAGCAAAATACATGTATTAATCATGCAGAAACAGCTATTACTAGGAGATGAAGCCATTGCCCAGGGTGCGATAGATGCCGGACTTAGCGGAATGTATGCTTATCCCGGGACACCATCAACAGAAATAATGGAGTATATACAGTCCTCCGGAGAGGCTAAAGAAAGAGGTATTCACAGGCAATGGTCAGCTAATGAAAAGACAGCGCTTGAGGCTGCCCTTGGGATGTCGTACACCGGAAAAAGAGCCATGGCGGCAATGAAGCATGTTGGACTGAATGTGGCTGCAGACCCTTTCATAAATTCGTCAGTTACAGGAATAAATGGCGGACTTATAGTGGTATCAGCCGACGATCCTTCAATGCATTCATCCCAAAATGAACAGGATTCAAGGTTCTACGGTAAATTTGCCCTTGTTCCGGTCTATGAGCCCTCAAGCCAGCAGGAAGCATACGATATGGTGTTCGATGCATTTGATCTTTCGGAAAAATACAGAATTCCTGTCCTGTTCCGGATAACCACACGCCTGGCCCACTCCAGGGCTGCCGTCAGACGCAGGCTCCCGGAGCCGCAGAAGCCTTTCCGGCTTCCTTCCGATCCAAGGCAGTTTGTACTTCTGCCCGCCATTGCACGGAAAAAATATAAAGCTCTGCTGTCAGTTTATGAGTCTTTGAAATACGATCACAGACTATCAAAACATAACGTTTTCAAGGATGGAAAGAACAGGAAGACAGGAGTAATTACATGTGGTATTGCTTATAATTACCTTGTGGAAAACTTTCCTGAAGGAGGTCCGGATTTCCCGGTGCTAAAGCTTACGGCTTACCCATTCCCGAAAGACCTGATCAGTGATCTTACCGGACGATGCGAAGAGGTGCTGGTTCTCGAAGAGGGATACCCGATCATCGAAGAGGGCCTCAGGGGGATACTCGACAACAGCCTGAAAATAATCGGACGCCTTGACGGGGCTTTACCCCGCGACGGGGAGCTTAATCCGTCAATTGTCGGCAAAGCCGTCGGCATCAGGTCCGAACCCTTGTACAAGATTCCTGAAGTCGTCAGATCGAGGCCACCATCATTCTGTAACGGATGCGGCCATTCCGACACTTTTCTGGCTGTTATGGAAGCGCTAAAACCCTATAAAAGCAACGGAGTCTTTTCCGATATCGGCTGCTATACACTTGCCGCCCTTCCTCCGTATAATATCATAAATTCGTGTGTCGATATGGGGGCCTCCGTTACAATGGCCATTGGTGCGGCTGATGGCGGATTGCACCCTTCGGTTGCGGTTATTGGCGATTCTACCTTTACCCATTCGGGAATGACAGGACTTCTCGATGCCGTGATAAAAAACTCGCATGTAACCATAATTATATCTGATAATTCCACTACCGGTATGACCGGAGGCCAGAAATCACACGCAACAGGCCGACTTGAAAAGATCTGCGAGGGCCTGGGGGTTGAACGGGAACACATCAGGACAATAATCCCTCTTCGTAAAAATCATGAGGAAAACGTACGGATAATGAAGGAAGAATTTGATTATCGGGGTGTTTCTGTTGTTATCTCATCGCGGGAATGCATCCAGACCGCTTCAAGGCGCAGAAAATCAGAATCGTCTGAAAGAAAAATTCAATGAACAGATCAATGAGGAATGATATAATATTGTCAGGAGTGGGAGGGCAGGGGATCCTCTCCATTGCCACCATAATCAGCCTGGCTGCCGTTGAGAATAACCTTTATCTCAAACAATCGGAAGTCCACGGTATGAGCCAGAGAGGGGGAGATGTCCAGTCTCACCTCAGGCTTTCTTCAAAACCTGTCTCTTCCGACCTTATCCCATACGGCAAAGCCGATCTTATTATCTCAGTCGAACCGATGGAATCGCTAAGATATCTTCCCTGGCTATCCAAATCAGGCTGGCTTGTTACAAATTCAACACCCTTTATTAACATAAATGATTATCCTCCGGTTGAAGATATACTTAAGGAAATCAGAAAAATAAGGAATCACAAGATTATTGACGGAGATGAGATTGCAAGGACTGCCGGCTCATCCCGTTCAGGAAATATGGTGATCCTCGGAGCCGCCTCACATCATATCGACCTTCCCTTTAAAAGCCTTGAAAACGCCGTTGAAGAATTCTTTGCAAAAAAAGGGACAGATATCACTGGTGTGAATATAAAGGCTCTCAGGGCAGGAAGGGAGGCATGATCTGGTTTTTTTCTACATAACCTAATTTTAATTCAAATCTACTGTAATGAAACGAGTTGGACTTCTTGTATTTATCTACTTATCATTTGTTGGGGCATACTCTCAGAAAGCAGATTTCAAAACAGCCGAAAAATTCAGGGGCGACAATATCGCCTCACGCTATGGCGACTTGTCAGTCAACCCGACGTGGATCGAAGAATCGGACATCTTCTGGTACTCCTTCAAAACCTCTTCAGGCAAAAACTATTACTATGTCAATGCTGCTGCCAGGTCAAGACAGCTTATGTTCGACAGCAGGTTTATGGCTTCGGAACTGAAGAAGCTTACCCGCCATCCTTATAATGAACTCGACCTTCCATTAAAGGAGCTGAAATTTGAAAAGAAGAGCACATCAAAATTCACCTTCCAGGTCGATTCAATCAAATTCCTGTATGACATGACAAATAAGAAGCTTGTCATAAAAGATACCATCGGGAAAGAAAAAAAACCATCCTGGGCAACTTATTCACCTGACAGTACCTGGATAGCTTATGCAAAAAACCATAACCTGTACCTTATGAAGTCGAAGGATAAGGACAGTGTTGAGATCCAGCTCACAACCGACGGGGAAAGATATTACAGCTTTGCAGGTTATGGAAATACGGAGGACACAACCCAAAAGAAAAAGCTCAGGACAAACGTGCAATGGTTCAAGAATGAAAAGAAGCTATATGTTGTCAGGGAAGATGAACGCAAGGTGAAGGATCTTTTCGTGATCGATGTCCTAGCACAACCAAGGCCGAAGCTTGAAACATACCGTTACTCAATGCCAGGGGAGGAGTTTGTGCCTCAGCCCGAACTAGTAATATTTGATGTTGCAACCAGGAGCCGTGTAAACGTTGATCTTAAGAAATGGAAGGATCAGACGATTGATGTAGCCTGGTCATCGCAGGAAGAGGCGAAGAAACTGATAGTCATACGGAAGGACAGGCCTCTCAAAAACCTCGATGTCTGTTCAGTTGATGCTGAAACAGGTGCCGTATCGGTACTTTTCAGCGAAGAGGCATGGCCTTATTTCAATAATGAATATTCAAGACTTTCGGTGCTGAATGAAGGCAGCGATATAATCTGGTGGTCGGAACGTACAGGCTGGGGACAACTTTACCTTTATGACAGTACCGGCAAGCTGAAGAGGCAGATTACTGACGGCTATTTTGTCACCGGAAGGATCAATCATATTGATACCCTGGGAAGGGTGCTTTACTTTGAAGCCTTCGGAAAGGAAGAGGGCGTCCACCCTTATTACAGCATGAAATACAAGGCTTCACTTGATAAACCCGGCATGGCGCTTATCACAAAAGAACCTGCGAACCATTCACTTTCTATGTCTAAATCCAGCAAGTTCTTTGTTGATACCTATTCCACGGTTGATACTGAGCCTCAGGCAGTTCTTCGCGATAACACCGGCAGCATACTTCTAAATCTCGAAAAAGCTGATTTGTCGCAACTTTATCAGATGGGATGGGAAATGCCCAAAACAGTAAAAGTAAAAGCAAAGGACGGGGTCACCGACCTTTATGGCGTAATGTATACGCCCTTCAACCTGGATTCCACAAGGAAATACCCCGTGATTTCATATGTATATCCCGGACCTCAGACCGAATCGGTGCCATACCAGTTTACAGCTACGGGCGGAAAGAACATTGCTTTGGCTCAGCTCGGCTTCATCGTTGTGAATCTCGGCCACCGTGGAGGAAGTCCCCAGCGGAGCAACTATTATCACACCTATGGCTACGACAACCTGCGGGATTATGCACTTGCAGATGATAAATACGGAATCGAACAGCTCTCAGAGCAATATAAATTCATTGATACTGATAAAGTCGGTATTTATGGGCATTCAGGGGGAGGATTCATGTCGACAGCTGCGATCCTTTCATATCCTGATTTTTATGACGTTGCAGTTTCATCAGCCGGGAACCATGATAACAATATTTACAACCAGTGGTGGGGTGAAACCCATGACGGGGTGGAGGAGGTTGATAAAAAAGTAAGGGCAAAGACGGACATTAAAAAGGATTCGCTTGGCATTGGTACAAAAAAGGATACTCTCGATTTGAAAAAGGAAACGGAAAAAACCGAAAAAGCCTTTAAGGCATCGATAGAAAAGAACCAGGATCTGGCTAAAAACCTCAAGGGGCATCTTCTGCTGACCCATGGTGACATTGACAATAACGTCCATCCCGGAAACACTCTCAGGGTGGTCGACGCCCTCGTGAAAGCCAACAAGCGGTTCGATTTCATGATGCTGCCGGGCCAGCGCCATGCATTTGGTAATGCAACAGCCTATTTCGACAGGATGATGTGGTATTATTTTGCTGAACATCTCCTTGGCGACTACCGGACAAATGTCGATCTGACTGATTTCTGATCAGCCTGATGAAATGCATGGGAGACAGTCACAAAAGCCCTTAGTGTCCTTGGTGAAAACCTTTGTGTCCTTCGTGGTTAATTTAGATTATTGAACCACAAAGGATCACAAAGGAAATCACAAAGTCGCACAAAGGAAAAACATGAAGGGATGCAGCGAGTTATGGCAACTATTCCTCCTTGGGTTCACCATTTTTGGCTGATGACCTCAGCAAAAGGATTTCATTGAGGACGATCTCAGTAGTGTACTTCGTAACTCCCTTTTTATCCTCATAGGTTTTGTATACAAGCCGTCCCTCGACTGCAACCTCCTTGCCCTTCTTAAGGAATTTGGCGGCCTTTTCTGCAAGACCATTCCAGGCAACAATACTGTGCCAGGTTGTCTCTTCCACCTTCTGACCATCGGCATTCTTGTAGCCATCATTGGTGGCGAGAGTGAAATGAGCAACTTTCTTCCCGCTTTCAAGGGTTCTGATTTCCGGATCCTGTCCGAGGTTACCGATCAGCATTACCCTGTTTCTTAAATTGTTCATGACTTAAAGGTTATTAGTTTGACATATGAACTTATTTGATGCAAACATAAACCAGCCAGGAAAACTGAATCGGTATCTAAATATTTATACCTGCTTCCAAATCATTTATAATCGTTTGCAACCGTTTGAAAACGTTTTTATATCTTTATACAAACATTCGTGCTGTGGAAAAAAAATGTCTCGATTGCGGCGACACCATACGTGGCCGCACCGATAAGAAATTCTGCTCTGATCAGTGCAGGAACAACTACAACAACAGGCTGAACCGTGACACGAACAATTTAATGAGAAATGTTCACGGATTGCTCAGGAAAAACCGGAGGATACTTGCCGATCTTTTCGATGAAGGCAGGTTGAAAATCCATAAGGATGCCCTTTTTGCCCTGGGATATAACTTCAGCTTCTTCACCCATGTAATCGAAACATCAGATGGTACCAGGTACCACTATTGCTTCGATTATGGCTACAGGGAAGCCGATAAGGATTTTATTGAGCTTAAGCAGAACAGCCAGTATATAGAATATCAATAAAAGGGAAAATAATATTTGATATTCTTTTCGGTAAGGCGGGTCCCATAACCGGAATCCTGGAATGCTTCGCAGGACTTGATCTTCGATCCTTTCTCCTTTCCGTACAGTTCAATCAGCTTAGCCCTGAAAGGTTCAGCATTTGACCTTTGGCCCCAGGTTTTGCCGAGCCATATCCTTCTTTCCTTTTCAGTAGCCGGCACCTGATCGAGCTGGCCCCTGTTGAATGGAAGCCATTCATACATCTGCGATGTATGCTGATGGTACATGTCGATCTTCTTTTCCATCACGTCATCAATATCAACAACAACATCCGCCATAAAAGGCTCCGGGTGAACGAAATGGTCATATGTATACAGAAATACGGGATTCTTCTCAAGGAACGGAACCTCCGGAAGGATTTTTGGCACTGTAACCATATATGCTGCATCAAGCACCAGTGTCCCGCAATAACGGTGATCGGGATGGTAGTCGTACGGCCGGGGGAATATCACGAGGTCGGCCTTCTGCTCACGGATAAGCTTGATTACCTGCAGCCTGTTCTCATAGGTGGGCATCAGTTGTCCGTCATGATTGTCAAGCGTGATATACCTCACACCGATAACTTCTCCTGCTCTGCGGGCTTCCTCCCTTCTTACTTTTGCAAGCTCCTCGGAGCTCAGCGACTGGTGCCCGGCATCACCGTTCGTAAGGGAAACCATCAGGACATCATGTCCTGCCTGTGCCCATTTGTAGGCGGTCCCACCGACCTCATCAGGATCGTCGGGATGAGCTCCGATTATTATTATGTGCAGCTTGTCAGTCTGCTTTACCTGCTGACCGTTCACAACTGCTATGGTCCAGGTCAATAACGGTATCATAGCCATTAATTTAAATATTTTCATGCCTTTATGTTTTAAGGTTAACAATATATAAAAAGCAATAATAAAATCAGCAATTATTCCTGTAACAAAGTAAATCAAAAATCACAAATCACAAATCACAAATCAC
>Ga0105103_10001923_pt1 | contig 11030 bp, 6 predicted proteins | sample PPLLaktember2015_2_FD_79107 | JGI IMG/M metagenome (GOLD analysis project Ga0105103, IMG submission 79107) | Freshwater sediment microbial communities from Prairie Pothole Lake near Jamestown, North Dakota, USA - PPLs Lake P7 Core (6) Depth... | ecosystem: Environmental > Aquatic > Freshwater >...
CGGGCGCTCCTTCGAAACCAGCCGGTCCGGTCGGGCCCGCGGGGCCTTCCGGACCCGCCGGCCCTGGTGTCCCGATAACCCCGCCGAGAAGGTCGCCATTGCGAAGTACGAGGCCCGCAGATGGAGTCAGTGGCAGGAACGAAGTGTTGGTCGACCAGACCCCGATCAAGTAGTAACGATCGAGCAGGCTTCCGCGGAACGGCGGGGTCACCATGACCACCGCCTGGCCGGCGCCGTCGAGCACGCCGCTTGCGAGCACGACCGCGTCGGCGCCGAGCGGCAGTGAGAGACCACCATAGGTGAGGCCTGCGCCCGTCGTGCTGCCCGCCACTGCGAAGATCTGCCCCGGGGGTCCCGTCACGGTCACAGGGACTGTCCCACCTGCAGGAACGACATCCTGTGGCACCGAGATCCGAATCGTCTGACTTTGCGCGGGCGACGCCGATGTGAGGAGCAGGGCCATGCACATCCCCAACACCGCCCCGAATCCCCTTGAACCAACCACGATCGGCGTCATCAACCTGTTCTCCTCAACCGCCGCGCCATTAGTGGCGTCGGCCGGTCGTCGCATCGCAAGAACCGGTCCCGAATCGATGAGATAAGAAGTGCACGCGACTGCACACCATCGCACTACCCAGACGGCCAAAACCGACACAATTTGGCAGTATCAGCAAATTCCTGTCCGTTGAGCTCTGGCCTTGACCGGCGGCTTTGGGGGCCGAGTCCGAGTGATTTGGCCGCGGTGTCGACGCCCCTGTGCTACACTGGCACGTCGCCATCGGGGCGTGGCTCAGCTTGGTAGAGCGCTCGGTTCGGGACCGAGAGGTCGCTGGTTCGAATCCAGTCGCCCCGACCACTTCCATCGACGTCCAAGGCCCGCGGCAACGCGGGCCTTTCGTCGTTTCCGGCTATCCTGAGTCCCTCTCCGTGACCCCTTCAGGCCCCTCGCCCCGATCCCGCGTCTCCGCGACTCGTCTGATCGTCGCCGTGCTGGGCCTGGCGCTGCTCGTCATCAGCGTCCGGCAGGCCGGGTGGGAGCCCATCCTCGCCAGCATCCGCAGCGTCGGCGCGTGGTTGATCGCGGTGGTGGCGCTCGGCGCGGCGCGCATGGCCGTGCGGGCCCGGGCCTGGACCATCTGCTCGAAAGCCGAGCACGAAGCCGGCATTCCGTTCGGAGCCGCCTTCGCCGCCACGCTGGCGGCAGACGCACTCGGCAATCTCACGCCCCTCGGGCTGCTGGCCAGTGAGCCCGCCAAGGTGATGATGGGCCGCCGGCACGTACCGACCAGCACCAGCCTGTCGTCGGTCGCCGTCGAGAACGGGTTCTACACCGCCTCGGTGCTGGCGATGCTGCTCGGCGGCGTCTGGGTGCTGCTGCACCGCGCGAACGTGCCGCTGATGATGGAGCGGGCAGGAGAGGCGGTCGTCGTCGCCTCGCTGATCGGCGCCCTGATCGCGCTATGGATGTTCCGCGCACGTCCGGCGCTGCTGTCCCGCGCCGCGGACCTGCTGACGCGACTGCGACGCACACCCACGTCGAAGGATGCCCTGCAGGCGCTCGAGCGCAGCGTCTATGATGTCGCGCGCTGGCCGGTTAGCCGGCTGCTCCACGTGAGCGCATGGGAAGGTCTGTTTCACGTCGCCGCCGTCGCGGAGGTCTGGCTGATCCTGCGCACCATGCCAGGGGGCGAGCGCATCGCCCTGACCGATGCCTTTCTGATGGAAACCGCCGGCCGCTTCATCACGGTTGCCTTCAAGTTCATCCCGTATCGCCTCGGTGTGGATGAGATGGGCTCCGGCTCGGTGTCCCAGTTGCTCGGTCTCGGTGCGCCGACGGGCGTCGCTCTCGCGCTGGTGCGTCGGGTGCGGATTCTGCTCCTGAATGCGGCTGGCATCGTTCTGCTCGCGCGGACGCCGTCGCACGACACGGTTCCTTCCTGATCCAGGCGATCAGTCCCGCCATCCGTCCCCGCCGGTCATCCCGCGCCTGCGCTACACTCGACGACGGAAGCCGCGCGTAGTACCCCCACAGCCGCGCGTGGCACAACTTGACGGAGCGGACGATGAAGAGCCTCAAGACACTAACGACGCTGGCGGGAACCGCGGCCATCGCGTGGACGGCCTGGACGTACTCGGCCCCGGTGGCCGCACAAACGGCGACGGTCACACCCCCGGCCGTTCAGTCCGCGGCCGCCGTGGACCCGGCGCTGTACAGCGGCATGCAGTGGCGCAGCCTCGGGCCCGCGCGCGGCGGTCGTTCGATTGCGGTGGGTGGCAGCGAAGCCCGCCCGAACGAATACTGGTTCGGCGCCACCGGCGGCGGCGCCTGGAAGACCACCGACGGCGGCAGCAACTGGGCGCCGATGACCGACGGCAAGGTCAGCACCTCGTCGGTCGGCTCCCTGGCCGTCTGCCAGTCGAACCCCGACGTTGTCTACATCGGCGGCGGCGAGACGCAGTTCCGCGGGAACATCATCCAGGGCGACGGCATCTACAAGACCACCGACGGCGGGAAGACGTGGACGCATCTGCCGCAGCTGCGCGAGTCACAGGCCATTGCCCGCATCCGCCTGCATCCCTCCAACTGCGACATCGTCTACGCCGCGGTGTTCGGGCAGGTCTACAACGACCATCCGGAACGCGGCGTCTTCAAGTCCACGGACGGCGGTCAGACGTTCAAGAAAACGTTGTACCGGGACGAGAAGACCCCCGCCGTCGATCTCTCGATCGACCCGAAGAACCCGAACGTGATCTACGCCGGCCTGTGGGAGGCCAATCGCAGCCCGTGGGGCATGTCGAGCGGCGGCCCCGGCAGCGGTTTGTTCAAGTCCACCGACGGTGGCGACAACTGGACCGAGATCACCAAGGCGCCGGGGCTGCCGGCCGGTCTCTGGGGAAAAGTGGGCGTGTCCGTCTCGCCGGTGGACGGCAATCGCGTCTACGCCATCATCGAGAACGAAAAGGGCGGCCTGTACGTATCCGACGATGCCGGCGCGAGCTGGAAGTTGATCAACGAGAACCGCAATCTGCGGCAGCGCGCGTTCTACTACACGCGCGTGCTGGCGGACACGAAGGACAAGGACACCGTCTACGTCCTGAACGTGCAGTTCCACAAGTCCACCGACGGCGGGAAGACCACCACGACCATTCGCGTGCCCCACGGTGACAATCACGACCTCTGGATCTCGTCGACGGACAACCAGCGCATGGTGCAGTCGAACGACGGCGGCGGCAACGTGACCGTCAACGGCGGCCAGACCTGGACCTCGCAGGACTTCCCGACCGGGCAGTTCTACAACGTGTTCACCACGAAGCACGTGCCGTATCACGTGTGCGGCGCGCAGCAGGACAACTCCACGGCCTGCGTCGGCAGCCAGGCCAACCCGGGGGCCGGGGAGGGCAGTCTCCCGCCGATCTTCTACGCGGTGGGTGGCGGTGAGAGCGGGTACATCGCGCCGGATCCGAACGACCTGAACGTCTTCTTCGCGGGAAGTTACGGCGGGTTCCTCAGCCGGCTGGATCGCGAAACCGGCCAGCAGCGCGCGGTCAACATCTATCCGAACAACCCGATGGGGTACTCGGCGATCGACATCAAGGAACGATTCCAGTGGACGTTCCCCATCGTGTTCTCGCCGGTGGACGGCAAGACGCTGTTCGCCTCGTCGCAGCATCTGTGGCGCACCACGAATGGCGGCCAGAGCTGGGAGAAGATCAGTCCGAACCTCACGCGTTCCGATCCGAAGACTCTCCAGGCCTCGGGTGGCCCGATCACCAAGGACCAGACGGGCGTCGAGACGTATGCGGTGATCTTCACCATCGCGCCGTCACGGCAGGACGCGAACACCATCTGGACCGGATCCGATGACGGCTGGGTGCATGTCACGCGCGATGGCGGCAAGAACTGGGAGAAGGTGACGCCGCCGGACCTGCCGGACTTCACCCGTATCAGCCTCATCGAGGCGTCGCCGCACCAGAACGGTGCCGCATACCTGGTGGGGAACCGGTATCAGCTGGGTGACCGCAAGCCGTACATCTACAAGACCACCGACTTCGGCAAGAGCTGGTCGAAGATCGTCTCGGGCATTCCCGACACCGACTTCCCGCGCGCGATTCGTGAGGATCCGAAGCGGAAGGGACTGCTCTTCGCCGGCACCGAACACGGGATCTATGTCTCGTTCAACGACGGCACGGCGTGGCAGCCGTTGAAGCTGAACCTGCCGACGACCCCCGTGCACGGGATCGTGGTGGAGGAGCGCGACCTCGTGATCGGCACGCACGGCCGCGGCTTCTACGTCCTCGACAACATCGGCGTGCTGCGTCAGGCGACACCGGAGCTGACCAACAACAACCTCTTCGTCTTCGAGACGTTCAACCCGCTGCGCGGGCGCGATCGCAATGTCACGTTCGACTACTACCTGGGCAGGGATGCCGACGAGGTCAAGATCGAGTTCCTGGACGCGCAGGGGAGCGTGCTGCGCTCGTTCACCGGCACGCCGAAGCCCACCGGGACCGGGTTACCCGAAGGCGTCGATCCCGAGACGGCCGCGTTCTTCGGCATGGCTCCGGTCCGCGTCGGCGTGGCCAAGGGCATGAACCGGTTCACGTGGGACATGCGCTACGAGGGCGCCACGGTGTTCCCGGGGATGATCATGTGGGCCGCGCAGCCACAGCGCGGGCCGGCCGCGCCTCCAGGGAAGTACGCCGTGCGCATCACCGCGAATGGCGAGAGCAAGACGCGGGACTTCACGCTGGGCGTGGATCCCCGGCTGGCCGCGGACGGCATCACCGAAGCCTATCTGCTGGAGCAGTTCAAGCTGTCGCAACAAGTGCGGGATCAGGTGACGGCGGCGAACATGGCCGTGATTCAGATCCGCGGTATTCGCGAGCAGATCATCCAGCGGCTCGAGAAGGTGGGGCCGCGCCGCAAGGCCGAGATCCAGAAGCTCGCCGACGGCGTGCTCAACTCGCTCGCCTCCGTCGAGCAGGAGGTCTACCAGGTGAAGAACCAGAGCGGACAGGATCCGCTCAACTACCCGATCAAGCTGAACAACAAGATTGCGGCCCTGATGGGTGTGATCGAGAGCGCCGACCACAGGCCGACGCAGCAGACCTACGAGGTGTTCGAGGAGCTCTCGAAGGCCCTGAATGCGGAGCTGCAGAAGAAGGACGCGACTCTGAAGACCGACCTGCCGCGCCTGAACGCCGCGTTCCAGCGCGAGAAGCTCGAGCCGGTGAACCCGGACGTGAAGGCGCCGCCGCAGACGCCCCCGCAGCGCCGGCAGTAGGGCCGCATCGTCCGCGCTGACGGTGTCGAACCCGGGCCACGCCGCAACCCTGCGGTAGAATTGCGGGGATGCGCGTGGCCCGACGTTTCGTGCTGAGCGGTCGCGTCCAGGGTGTCGGATTCCGGTTCTTTGCCGCAGAAGCGGCCAGGCGTGAAGGCCTGTCGGGGTCGGTGCGGAATCTGGACGACGGCCGGGTGGAAGTGGCCGCCGAAGGGGAAGCCGAGTCGGTGACCCGCTTCGAGCGGGCGCTGCGGCAGGGGCCCTCGCGGTCCCGTGTGGAACACGTGATGGTGGAAGACACCGAGCCGCTCGCCCGGGCCGGATTCTTCGTCGAAGACTAAAAGTGCCTGACGTCGAGAGCCCCCAACCTTTATGGATCATCTGAAGTCCAAGATTCGTCACGTCCCCGATTTCCCGAAGCCGGGCATCCTGTTCTACGACATCACCACGCTGCTGAGCGACCCTCGGGGCTTCCGCGACACCGTCGATGCGATGGCGGCCCCCTACATGGGTGAGGACATCGACGCGGTGGTCGGCATCGAGAGCCGGGGCTTCATCCTGGGGGCGGCGGTGGCCAACGCGCTGGGCTGCGGCTTCGTGCCCATCCGCAAGCCGGGCAAGCTCCCGTCGAAGACCGTCCGCGAAACCTACAATCTCGAGTACGGCACCGACACCCTCGAGATCCACGACGATGCCGTGGTCAAGGGCAGCCGCGTGCTGATTGTCGACGACGTGCTCGCGACCGGCGGCACGGCGGAAGCCGCGGCCAAGCTGGTGAAGCAGATCGGAGGCGATCTGCGCGCCCTGGCGTTCCTGATCGAGCTGAATTTCCTGAACGGCCGCGGGCGGCTGCCGGGCGAGACGGTGTACTCGGTGCTGCAGTACTGATCAGGCAAGAGGCAAGAGGCAAAAGGCCGAAGGCAAAAAGCGACGGGCCGGTCTGCGAGCCCTGCCGACGTCTCCAGGTGGTGCCGCCTTCCGGCCTGGTTCTGCCTTCCGCCTTGTGCCTTTTGCCTTAAGATCGAACGACCTCTTCGCGCCCGTAGCTCAGGGGATAGAGCACCCGCCTCCTAAGCGGGGGGTCGGCAGTTCAATTCTGCCCGGGCGCACCAGTCTCTTGCTCGCACCGTGACCACGGCGGGAATCTACCGACGGCGCGCCAAACCACCGCGCCGAATCGCCGGCGTCAGCGCGTCCCGCTGTCGGCGGGCGCTTGCCGCAGCGCGATGCGCAGTGTGCCCCCCGCACCCGCGTTATCACCGCCCAGCACGCGCTCCTCGCTTCGATATCCCGACATGCTCACTCGAATGCGCTTTCTTCCCGGGGGCAGGTTCGGGATGCGGAGCGGCGTCGTGCCCCGGCCCAGTCCGTTGATCGTGACGCGGGCGCCGGCCGGTTCGGTAATGACGACCAGGCCTGCAGCAGGGGCGGACGACGCCGCCGTGCGAACGATGCCACCACGCTCGCGGCGGGTGCTCCGTTCATCGGTGGCCCGCGACGGGGCCGGCGTTCGGAGAACCAGCGCGGCCCCCGACTTCGCCACCGGCGTCGGCCGTGTCGAAACCGATAACGCGTGCACCGTTACTGGCGGACTCCGCGACGGCAGTGGTTCCTGCCGCTCTATCCGGGTGTCGACCTCCGGCGGCCGATCCGGCGACGTCAACTCCTCTGGCGGCTGCTGCGCCACCGGCTCGTACGACGGTGATTGGTCTGCTGCAGCCGACCGCGCCAGCGGCGGCTCCGGCGCTGGTGCGGGCGCGCTCAGCGATGCCGACACCTCGGCGCCGGCGATCGGTCCCTCCCGGCTGCGAGACATCACCTCGCCGCCGAGCCACAGCGTCAGCAACGACACACTGGCGGAGGTGAGCGCGGCCAGGGCGATGACAGACAGTTTGTCGCGGCTGGGCAAAGCGGGCACGAGTCGCGGCTTCGCCCCTCCATCGAGTGCACGCCGGCCACTGGGCCGCAGGCGAGAGGGAAGCCGGCTCACGGTGACGGCCATCAGGCGGCCTGCCGCCACCAACCTGCGTCGCATGCGGACCGCCGGGCTCGAGCGACGGACGGGACGGAACCCGTGAAGCGGGTGGGGTGCCCTGCTTCGAGGCAGTTCCGCCAGCTGGCTCTCCGGAGCGCCGGTCGAACACTCCGACGGGAAAGCATCCAGAGGAGAGTTCATGTATACCCCCGGTTGGGGATTCTGCCCGAATCCCCGCCGAGAAGAAAGCTCAGCGGCAGGACCGGGCGCTACGTCAGCCGTTTGCGGCCGGGCGTCAAGGCCGCGGCTCAGGTACAATTAGCCGCTACACGCGCATGGTTTGCTCCGGCAACCACCGCTGGCTCGCGGCCGGCTGATGCGCCCAGATTCTGCGACACCCGAGACCGACCATGAAAACTTCCGAGCGTCATCACCTGAAGGACAACGAGTTCGTCCACGCCGTGGGCACCGCGCAGACGTGGTTCGAACAGAACCGCACGGCGATCCTCGGCGGCCTCGCGGCGATCATCATCGTCGGCGGAGGAGTACTGGCCTATAACGCGTGGCAGGCCAGCATCGACAGCAAGGCCGGCGCCTTGCTGGCCGAAGCCATGGTCGTCAACGAAGGCCGGGTGCAGCCGCCCGCGCCGCCGGCTGGCACCACCAATGACCCGACGAATCCGGGCGGACAACTGCCGGGCACGTATCCGACGTTGCAGGCCAAGCACGAAGCCGCGCTGCCCAAGTTCCTGGCGGCGGCCGATGCCTATCCCGATACCCCGGCCGGGCAGACCGCCCGCCTGCACGCGGCCGAGACGCTGGCCGACATGGGCCGCCGTGACGAGGCGATCGCGCAGTACGACCGCCTCACCGGCAGCAGCAACGCGCTCATCGCGCGCGCCGCGCGCCTGGGCAAGAGCTCGGTGCAGCTGCTCGCCGGTCAGTACGACCCGGCCATCGCCACCCTGAAGGAAATGGCCGAACAGAAGGATGGCGCGATGCCACCCGAGGCGCTGCTGATGGAGCTGGCGCGCGCCTATCGTCTGGCCGGCAAGACCGAGGACGCACGCAAGACGCTGACCCAGGTGGTGGAGCAGCACGCCGATTCGCCGTTCGCGTCGGAAGCGAAGGCCGAAATCCTGAAGCTGAAAAGCTGAGGAGGCGTCGTCGAGGCTGACGCGAGGCGCGTCCTCCGCGATCGGCCGCTGCACGTCATCCCCCCTCGGACTCCTTTTTCAGCTCCTGCAGGAGCTGCAGGGCATCGAGTGGCGTCGTGCGATTGATGTCCACCTCGCGCAGGCGATCCCGCAGCCGTTCTTCCGCCGGCGACACCGCCTCGAAGAGTCCGAGCTGTGCCTGCGGGGCCGGACGCTGTCCGCTGATCGCAGGCCGCCCTCCGCGGCTCAGTTCATCCTGTTCGAGCGCGTGCAGGATGTCTCGGGCTCGGGCGATGACCGGTGCGGGCAATCCGGCGAGCCGCGCGACCTGGATGCCGTAACTGCGGTCGGATCGGCCGGGGAGGATCTTGTGCAGGAAGACGATGTCGTCCTTCCACTCGCGCGCGGCCACGTGCGCGTTGATCACGCCGGGGAAGGCATCGGCCAGGTCCGTCAGCTCGTGATAGTGCGTGGCGAAGAGCGTCTTGGGCCGGGCGGGCCCGTGCTTGGCCAGGAACTCGGCCACGGCCCAGGCAATGGACAGCCCGTCGAAGGTGGCGGTGCCGCGCCCGATCTCGTCGAGGACGACCAGGCTGCGTGACGTGGCGCCGTTCAGGATCTGCGCGGTCTCCTGCATCTCCACCATGAATGTGGACTGCCCGCGCGCGATGTTGTCCGAGGCACCGACCCGCGCGAAGAGCCGATCGATGATGCCCACCTTCGCTTCGCGCGCCGGCACGAACGACCCGGTCTGGGCCAGCAGGCACAGCAGCGCCACCTGCCGCAGGTAAGTGGACTTGCCGCCCATGTTGGGGCCCGTGATGATCACGAGCTGGTGCAGCGTCGTGTCCAGGCGGATGTCGTTCGACACGAACGCGCCGCCCGCCAGACGCTCCACCACCGGATGCCGCACGTCGGTGGCGATCAGCTCGTCGCCGTCGCTCACGTGCGGCTTGGCGTAGTTGCAGACGCTGGCGGTTTCCGCGAGCGCGGCCAGCACGTCGAGCGCGGCGATGGCGCGGGCGGTATCGAGCACGCGGGGCGCCTCGGCGGCCACCTTCGCGCGCAGCTCCTCGAACATGGCGAGCTCGCGCTCGAGAATCTTCTCGTCGGCGCCCAACACCTTCTCTTCGTATTCCTTGAGCGCCGGCGTGATGAAGCGCTCGCCGCCGGCGATGGTCTGCTTGCGCAGGTAGTCGTCCGGCACCGCTTTCAGGTTCGACTTCGAGATCTCGATGTAGTACCCGAACACCCGGTTGAAGCGGATCTTGAGCGACGTGATGCCGGTGCGGGTGCGCTCGCGCTCCTCCATCTCGGCAATCACCTGCTTGCCCGAGCGGCTGACGTGGCGCAGGTCGTCGAGCTCCGCATCCACGCCGTCGCGAACGAAACCGCCGTCCCTGGCCAGCGCCGGTGGTTCGTCGGCAATTGTCGACTCGATCCACCCGCGCACATCCGTCAGGTCGTCGAGCTCGCCACGCAGGCTGCGCACGAGCGGCGCCTCGCATTCGGCGAGCAGCAGCGAGGCCCGCGGCACCACGGCCAGCGATGCGCGCAGGGCGGCCAGATCACGGGGGCCCGCAGTCGAGAGGGCGATGCGCGACATCATCCGCTCGAGATCCTGGATGCCCTTGAACGCGTCACGCACCTTGGCGCGGTCGGTCGCGCGAATGGCCAGTTCCTCGACCGCATCCAGCCGATCGCGAATGCGCTCGAGCACCACGAGCGGGCGAAGCAGCCAGGCGCGCAGCAGCCGGCCGCCCATGGAGGTGACGGTCCGATCGATTTCGTGCAGCAGCGATCCCTGGCGTCCGCCGTCCATGGCCTCGACCACTTCCAGGTGCTTCAGCGTGGTCGGGTCGATCAGGAGCGTGTCGCCCGCGTGCTTCAGCCGCACACTGCGGACATGGGCGAGTTCGGCCTTCTGGGTGTCGCGCAGATGGCGTACCAGCGCCCCGGCCGCGGCCACGGCGGCCGGCCGCCGTTCGAGGCCGTAGCCGTCCAGGCTGCTGACGCGGAGCTGCTCGAGCAGCGTCTGCCGGGCACTCTCGAGATCGAAGTGCCAGCCGTCCACCTCGGTGATGGGCAATTCGAGCCGGGCGATCTCCGGAATCTCGGCTTTGACGTCGTAGCCGCTCGCCACCACGATTTCGCGCGGCCGCAACACGGCAATCTCGTCCTGCAGCGCCTGCAGCCCTTCCGGGCCGCTGTACTCGGCGACGTCGAACTCCCCAGTCGACAGGTCCAGCAGCGCCACCCCGTACTCCACGGCTTTCTGGTTCGCACCGGAGATGGGGGAGATGGCCATCAGGAAGGACGGCTCGCGAGCGTCGAGATACCCGGCATCGGACAGCGTGCCCGGCGAGACCACCCGCACGACCTCGCGCTTGACCACCCCCTTCGCCTTCTTTGGATCCTCCACCTGCTCGCAGATGGCCACGCGGTAGCCCTTCTTGACCAGCCGCGCGATATGGCCGTCGGCGGCATGGTAGGGGAACCCGCACATCGGCACGGCCGTGCCCGTCGCATCCTTCGACCGCGAGGTGAGCGTCAGGTCGAGGGCGCGCGCCGCCACCAGCGCGTCCTCGTAGAACATCTCGTAGAAATCGCCCA
>Ga0105103_10001925_pt1 | contig 11024 bp, 10 predicted proteins | sample PPLLaktember2015_2_FD_79107 | JGI IMG/M metagenome (GOLD analysis project Ga0105103, IMG submission 79107) | Freshwater sediment microbial communities from Prairie Pothole Lake near Jamestown, North Dakota, USA - PPLs Lake P7 Core (6) Depth... | ecosystem: Environmental > Aquatic > Freshwater >...
ATGGTTTCGTAAAAAGCTCCAGATGCAAGGCGCGCAAAAACTGAGGAGTGAAACGTACTTACAGGTACGCTGCAACGACTAAGTTGAAGCGCAACGCCGCAGATGGACTTTTTACGAAACCATCATCATTCCTTGAGCCGCTTGATCTTGGCCCCCAGGCGGATCAATTTTTCATCGAGCTTTTCATAGCCCCGGTCAAGGTGGTAAATCCGGGACACCTCGGTCGTCCCCTCCGCCGCCAGCCCGGCCAGGACCAGCGAGGCGCTGGCCCGTAAATCCGTGGCCATAACGGGGGCGCCGGTCAAGTTGACCACCCCCCGCACAATGGCGTTCGACCCTTCGACCCGGATATCGGCCCCCATCCTTTTCAGCTCGCTTACGTGCATGAACCGGTTTTCAAAAACCGTCTCTGTTATGACCGCGAGGCCGTTAGCCAGGCACATAAGGGCCATGATCTGGGCCTGCATATCCGTGGGGAACCCCGGGAAGGGCAGGGTTTTTACGTCCACCGCTTTCAGGTTCGCCGGCCCAATGACTTTCACGCCGTCCCCTTCCGGGATGATTTCCAGGCCCGTTTCCCGCAATTTGGCAACCACCGCCTCCATCTGCGACAGGTTGCAGTTCAAGAGCTTCACGTTCCCCTGGGTAATCCCGGCGGCAACCATGAGGGTCCCGGCTTCGATCCGGTCCGGGATAATGGCATGCTCGATGGGATGGAGGTCCTTCACGCCCTCGATGACCAAGATCTCGGTTCCGGCCCCTTGAATCTTGGCGCCCATCTTTATAAGCGCGTTAGCCAGTTCGACCACCTCCGGCTCGCAGGCCGCGTTTTTCAAAACCGTTCGGCCTTCGGCCAGAGCGGCGGCCATCATGAGGTTTTCCGTCCCCGTAACGGTGGAAATATCAAAGTAGAAATCCGCTCCCCTCAAACGGTCCGCCTGAGCCTCCACATAGCCGTGCTTTAGCTCCACCTTCGCCCCCATGGCCGCCAGCCCTTTCAGATGGAGGTTGATAGGACGGGCCCCAATGGCGCAGCCTCCCGGAAGGGAAACGCGGGCCCGCTTCCACTTAGCCACCAAGGGACCCAACACCAGAACGGAAGCCCGCATGGTTTTAACGAGATCGTAGGGGGCTTCCTGGGAAACGACCCCGGCCGCATTCAACCGCACCGTTCCGCTCTCCCCTTCCGTCCTCACCCCCATTTGGCGGAGAAGCCGGGAAATCGTCCGAATATCAGCCAGCGCGGGAACGTTCTTAAGCGTGACCCAGTCTTCCACCAAAAGGGAAGCGGCAAAAAGAGGCAGGGCGGCATTCTTGGCCCCGCTGATCGGGATCTGACCGACTAAGCGATATCCGCCTTCAACAATCAGCTTGTCCATAAATTCTTCTCCAAGAAAAAATTAGGACGCAGATATCCGCAGATTAACGCAGAAGAAGATAAAAAGCCAGAGGTGTGACGGGCGCGCCAAACTCAAGGAGTCGGAGCGGGTCGCGAAACACCCCTCCTTACAGGGTGCGGCAACACCCAAGGTAAAAATCTCTTCGCAAAAACGGCGTATTTCAATCCTGCAAATCTGCGTCCCCATCACGAGGTTCGTTTCCGGGCCCCAAACACCCTTTTGATCCCCGCCAGGTCGACAGCAAAAGAAAACTCCCCAAGGACCGGGTTTTGCTCCGCGATCTCAAAAATTTTTTGATCCTGCCCCGCCCCGATTTCCCCCAGGAACCAGCCCTCGGGAAAGAGAAATTCGCCCGCCTCCCGCAAAACCCGGCGGTAAAAATCCAAACCGTCCCGCCCTCCGTCAAGGGCCAAGGCCGGTTCGAAATCGCGGACTTCCGGCATGAGTCTGGCCATCTCCTCCCGAGGAACATAAGGCGGATTGGTAAGAATCAGGTGGAACTGCTCTCCCTTTTGCAGGGGGGAAAAGAGATCTCCCTGAAGGAAACGAAGGCGATCCCTGATTCCATGGTCGGCGGCATTTTCTCCCGCCACGGTTAGGGCCTTTGCGGAGATATCCGTGGCGGTGATCGACCCGGCAGGAAGCTCTTTGGCCAGGGCGACGCTGATGGCTCCGCTCCCCGTGCCGATTTCCAGGATTCTTAGATTCTCATCCCCCGCCTGCAGGGAAGCGCACCGCGCCAGGGCTTCGGCAACCAAGATCTCGGTGTCCGGCCGGGGGATGAGAACGTCGCGGGTAACCTTGAAGGAGAGGGACCAGAACTCGCGCCGGCCGATGATGTAGGCGACCGGCTCCCGCTTGAGCCGCCGCTGGATCATTTCTTTAAATCGGACCAACTCTTCCGGAAGGAGGGGTTGGTCGAAATGGGTGTACAGTCTGACCCGGTCCACATTTAGGGCCGAGGATAGAAGCACTTCGGCATCCAGCCGAGGTGTCGGCAACCCTTCTCTTTGGAACCGCTCGGAAGTCCAGCGAATCAATTTAAGAATGGTCCAGCTTTCTGTTCCCAAATCGTTTCCTTGCATCCGTTTAGAATTTTATAAAAAGGGCGCCAACGCCTCTGTTTGGGCCCGGGGGCCAGGCCGGAACGCGCCGGAAGCATCGGTTGGGTTTTCCCTTGTCCCCGAAGATCAAAGCTCGTTTCCGCCGGAGGAGGCGGGCGGTATTTTCCCCGCCCGCTCCACGTAGAAATCAGCGCCTTATGATTCCAAGCGTTCCGGTCTGGCCCTCGGGCCCTGGAATCCCTTGGTCTTGTTGACACACCTATCTTCAAAGAACAATAGTGTCACGTTTCCTTGAGGCTCTCGTAAAAAGTTCTCTCGATGGGGTCCGGGTTGCGGAAAAAGGCGGGCGATAGCAAGCGGTCCGCGGGATCCCGGAGGGTCTCTCTCCCGCCTCGAATCTTTTTTCTATCCCCCCAGGGATCCGGCTCGGAGCGCTTCGGCCTGATAGTGGGTGTTCAGGGCGTCGATGATTTCCCCGATGTTCCCTTCCATAAAGTTGTCCAGCCGATATAAGGTGAGGCCGATGCGGTGGTCGGTCACGCGGTTTTGGGGGAAATTGTAGGTCCGGACTCGCTCGCTGCGGTCTCCGCTGCCCACTTGATTTTTGCGCGCTTCCGAAATCTCGTTTTGCTGCTCCTCCAGCATCTGATCCAGAAGGCGGGCGCGTAGGACTTTTAACGCTTTGGCCTTGTTCTTGTGTTGGGATTTTTCATCCTGGCAGGTCACAACCATGCCGGTGGGAACATGGGTGATGCGCACGGCCGAATCGGTGGTATTGACGCTTTGCCCGCCGGGACCGGAGGAACGGTACACATCGATCCGCAGGTCATTGGGGTTGATCTCAATTTCCACTTCGTCGGCTTCGGGAAGAACGGCGACCGTGACCGCCGAGGTATGGATGCGCCCCGACGATTCGGTCACCGGGACCCGCTGGACCCGGTGCGCCCCGCTTTCATATTTCAGGCGGCTGAAAACCCCCTTCCCTTCCACGAGGGCAATGATCTCTTTGAAGCCCCCGAGGCCGGTGGGGTTCTCGCTGACCACCTCCACCCGCCACCGATTCGTTTCGGCGTATTTGGCGTACATGCGAAAGAGCTGGGCCGCGAAAAGGGCGGCTTCCTCCCCGCCGGTTCCCGCCCGGATTTCCAGGAAAATATTCTTATCATCCCGAGGGTCCTTGGGCAAGAGCAGGAACTTCATTTCCTGCTCCAGGGCGGTCTGCTTCTCCCGCAGGCTGTGCAGCTCGGCCTTGGCCAGCTCCCGCATTTCTTCATCGGATTCGGCCAGCAGAACCTGGCTTGCCTGAATTTCCCCGTTCACTTTTTTGTAGGTCCGATAGGTTTCGACTAATTTGACAAGCTCGGCCCGCTCCCGGGCGAGCTTGGGCAGCTCCTTGGGGTTGCCCAGAACCTTCGGATCGGTCAGGAGCCGCTCTAATTCCTGATAGCGATTTTCGACTTCATGCAATTTTTGGAACATAGGTTACAGGATGATTTTCTGGCCGGTTTCCAGCCGCAGGGCGCCTTGCAGGGCGCGCAGGGCAATTTCCACCTGATCGTCCGAGGGCGGCCGGGTCGTGAGGCGCTGAAGCCATAAACCCGGGGCGATGATCCACCGCAGGAGGGGGTGATTCGGTTTTTTCCCGCTGATTTTGATCACTTCATAAGCGAGCCCGGCAATGGGGAAAAGCAGGGGCATCTTGATGCCGATGTAAACCAAATTCTCCAAAGTCTTCCCTAAGTCCGGAAATTTCGGCAAAAATGGAAAAGTCAGGGAGAAGAGGAAGATGCTGATCAGAAAAACCAGAAGGAGAAAGGCTGTGCCGCAGCGGGGATGAAGGGTGGAATATTTCTGGCAGCTTGAAACGGTCAGCTCGTCCCCGTTTTCATAGGCGAAAATGCATTTGTGTTCGGCCCCGTGATACTGAAAGATCCGGCGGATATCCTTCATGAAAGAGATGAAGTAAATATAGCTGACGAAGAAAAAAACCTTGATCACGCCGTCGATCAGGTGGAACAGGATGTTGTCCACGCTCAGATCCCGGCCAAAAAACTGGCCCAGGAATCCCGTCAGATAGTGCGGAAGAACCACGAAGAACAGGAGTCCGATCCCGAAGGCCGCGACCATGACCAGCGTGAGGGCGAAGGAGCTGAGCTTGTCCGCCTTTTTCCCTTTCTCTTCTTCCAGGGCCTGATTGGCCGAGTACGAGAGGGCCTGCAGGCCGTTGATCAGCGCTTCGAGGAAAACCACCGACCCGCGGATCACCGGCCACTTCAAAAATTTCAACCGGTTGGAGAGGGAACGCCAGACATCCTCTTTCACCGCCACCTCTCCGTTCGGTTTACGCACGGCGATGGCCAGGGCGTTGGGGGCGCGCATCATGACGCCCTCGATCACGGCCTGCCCGCCGACGGAAATCTTCGCCATGGTCTTCCTTTATTTTTTCAGCCCGTACTTTCTCTGGAAGCGCTCCACCCGTCCGGCCGAGTCGATCAGCTTCTGCTTGCCGGTGAAAAACGGATGGCAGCGGGAACAGATTTCCACGGAGATCTCCTTCTTCACGGACTTGGTCCGGATCTCGCTTCCGCACGCGCACTTGATGACGGATTCGACAAATTTGGGGTGAATCCCTTCTTTCATTCTGTCCTCCTATAAAAGTCGCCCATTCTGTCATTCCGGAGAAAGCCGAAATTCAGTTCTTTCATGCGGTTACAAATTTCCTGGACTCCGGTTTCCATCGGAGTGACGACTTTTTATGAAACGATTAATTTTTTGGCGTTTCCGCCGATTGGATGAGCGCGCCGCGCGCCCCCTACAAAATTTTATTTTTTTGGAATTCAGAAATCTCCGCGTTCTCTGCGTGCTCTGCGGTTAGGATGATTATCTACTCATGGAATCCAGGAACTCCTGGTTGTTCTTGGCGCCCTTCAGCTTGTCCTGGAGGAACTCCATAGCATCGATGGAATTCAAGGGCTGCAGGAGCTTGCGCAGGATCCAGACCCGGTTGAGCTCGTGGGAAGTCAGCAGAAGCTCTTCTTTCCGGGTTCCGGACTTGTTGATATCGATGGCCGGGAAGATACGCCGGTCGGCCAGTTTCCGGTCCAGGACGATCTCCATGTTGCCCGTGCCTTTGAACTCCTCAAAAATGACTTCGTCCATCCGGCTGCCCGTGTCAATCAGCGCCGTGGCAATGATCGTCAGGCTGCCCCCCTCTTCCACGTTCCGGGCCGCGCCGAAGAATCGTTTGGGCCGGTGCAGGGCGTTGGAGTCTACCCCGCCGGAGAGAATCTTCCCGCTCGGGGGAACGACGGTGTTGTACGCCCGCGCCAGCCGGGTGATGCTGTCGAGAAGGATGATGACGTCTTTCTGGTGCTCGACCAGGCGTTTCGCCTTTTCCAGAACCATCTCGGCCACCTGAACGTGGCGCTGGGCCGGCTCGTCAAAAGTGGAGCTGATGACCTCCCCCTTGACCGAGCGCTGCATGTCCGTCACTTCTTCCGGGCGTTCGTCGATCAAAAGGACGATGAGGGACATCTCTTTATGATTGACCGTGATGCTGTTCGCAAGGGACTGCAGGATCATGGTTTTGCCGGCCCGGGGAGGGCTGACGATCAACCCGCGCTGTCCTTTCCCAAGGGGGGTCAGAAGATCCATGACCCGCATGGACATGTTGTTTTCCCCTTCCACCTCCAAGTGGACCCGGCCGTTGGGATAAAGGGGCGTCAGGTTGTCGAAGAGAATTTTCTCCCGGGCCAAATCGGGTTCTTCATAATTGACGGCTTCTACCTTGAGCAGGGCGAAATACCGCTCCCCCTCTTTGGGGGGGCGAATTTGACCTGAGATTGTGTCTCCGGTGCGCAGGTTGAACCGGCGGATCTGGGAAGGAGAAACGTAAATGTCGTCGGGCCCGGGCAGGTAATTGAAGTCCGGGGACCGCAGGAAGCCAAACCCGTCGGGAAGCGTTTCGAGGACCCCTTCCCCGTAAATCAGCCCGTTTTTTTCCGTTTGGGCTTGGAGGATGGCAAAAATAAGGTCCTGTTTGCGCATCCCGCTGGCGCCTTCCACATTTAGCTGCTTGGCCAGCTTGTTCAGCTCGTTGATCTTTTTTTCTTTTAATTCAACCAGATTCATTGCCGCTCCTTAAAAAAATAAGAGTTTCCCCTGGCGTATTTTTTCAGGCTCAAGGTAGTGAGGAATGAGCTTCGCTCGTCATAATCCGAGATCGGAAAACCTTTCGATCCAGTATCTCAGGAGGGGAAAGAAGAATATTTGGCTTTTCCGGACGGAATCGCAATTACGGTTCTGATGTGTAAAAACTATGTTCCTTGAAAGGTCCTTTTACTTTATGTTCGATTTCCCAGAAAGGATATTATCGGATTAGGTTTCAAGGTAGATTCTGGAATATGAATCGGCAATCCCTACGGAAGGATTTATCAATATTTTAGAAACCGCCTGAATCCTTGTCAAGGATTATTTTCGCTGCGGGGGCAACCGGGGGTTCCAAACACGCTAAAAAGGGGCCAGGACATGGGCGCTGGCGACCGTCCTGTCCTCTTTGGGGTTAAAGCAAAGATATAAAATTCAGATGCCTTCCCCGGGTCCCTTTTTCCCTCCTGTGCGAAAAAAACAAGTCGGAACGGCAGGCCGTGCAAGGGGCAAGCCGGCGGATATTTTCCCTTTTCACCCCGCTTTTTATTAAGAGCTGAGTGTTTGCCTCCTGAAGATCCAAAGACCATTTTCCCGGCCCGCCGCCGGAAGCAAAGGATTCCCAGGGCAGGCCGCCGCCGCGGAATTCCGCCTCAACCGGTCCGTCCACCTCGTAACAGCATGGGCCGATACAGGGGCCCAGGGCGGCCTGAATCTTTTCTGGGGCGCAGCCAAAGACTTCCGCCATTTTTTCGACGACTTTTCGGGGGACCGCCTTAGCCGTTCCCCGCCAGCCCGCATGAACCACGGCCGCAATCCTCCGCTCCGGTTCAAAAAGGAGAAGCGGCAGGCAGTCCGCGGTAAAAACCCCGATGGCAATCCCGGGAGACCCTGTGATCAGCGCATCCCCTTCCCTTTCCCAGGGATCGTCCGCTTCCTCTTCCCCCCCCCGAAACACGATGATTCCATCCCCGTGAACCTGCCGCAAAGAGACGAGGGGGAGCTGTTTCCCCTGGCGGACGATCTTCTTGCCTCTCCAATCCAGCCTTGTAATTTTATCGCCGCCGCTGTTTCGGATTCCGAAACCGTGGAGGATATTTTTCTGATTTTTCCACCCTTCCACTTCCAAGAAATTCATCATCCGATCTTTCTCTCAGTTCCATTTTCGAAGCAGCGATAGAACTTCTTCCAGATCCTCCGGAAGAGGAGAAGAAAACTCCAGATACCCCCCGGCAACCGGGTGGGTGAAACCCAGGGCGGCGGCGTGCAGGGCCTGGCGCGAAAATTTCTGAAGCCCCTGCCGGAGAGCCGGCGGTTCGATTGCCGCAAGCCCCCTTCTCCCTCCGTAGGTCGGGTCTCCCAAAAGCGGGTGGCCGATCGAGGAGAGATGGACCCGGATCTGGTGCGTTCTTCCGGTTTCCAAACGAAACTCCGCGAGGCAAAAATCCGAGAAGCGCTCCAGAACTTTCCAGTGGGTTCGGGCCTCCCGACCCTTCCGGGACCGCGCCGACATCCTCTGCCGGTGCCCCGGGTGACGGCCGATTGGGGAATTCACCTGCCCTTCCTCGGGAAGCCGGCCAAAAACAATTCCTAAATATTTTCTCGCGGGGGAGTGTCTTTTAAACTGTTCGGAGAGGCCCCGGTGGGCCGCATCGTTTTTGGCCGCCACCAAAACCCCGCTGGTATCCTTGTCCAACCGGTGAACGATCCCCGGCCGGAGAACGCCCCCGATCCCTCCCAAATCCCGGCAGTGATGCAGAAGGGCGTTAACTAAGGTGCCGGAGTAGTTCCCGGCGCCAGGATGAACGACCATTCCTGCCGGTTTATCGATCACCAGCAGGTGGGAATCTTCAAATAGGATGGTCAGAGGAAGGGGCTCTGCTCGGACCTCCAGGGTCCGGGGCTCCGGAAGAACTACGGAGACTTCGTCCCCGGTTTTCAGGCGCAACCCGGCCTTGGTCTTCTTCCCGCCGACCTTTACCTGGCCCTGCTCGATCAACCTCTTGATTTGGGAGCGGGAAAGGGTCTTTTCCTGTTGGGAAAGAAAAACATCCAGCCGCTGCAGGGCATCTTGCGATTCGATGGAAAAAAGGAGGGCCGGTTTCATCCTGAAGTATAGGCCGGTTGGCTTTTTCCCCGGAAGGGAGAAAGAAAAAAGTTACGGATTTTTCCCCTCGCGATTCTTCTCCGGACCTCTTCCATCTTTTCCCGCATCGCCTCCGCGCCGGCCCATACGCAATCATCCAAATGGCCGAAATCCGACCAGTGGACCTGGGAAACGTCGGGGCAGACGATCAAGTCAGCCTCCTCTACCTGCAGCCGGCTCAGGGCGCACCGGCTGATATCATAGGTCCGCAGAACGATCCCCAGACCGGTGGAAAAATCCGTATCTTCATCCAGCTCTTCGGCCACATCGACGGCGATGACGACGTCGGCCCCCATGTTTCTGGCGGGCCGGACCGGAACCCGGTCGATCCATCCCCCGTCGACCAATTGCCACTCCTGAATTTTGATGGGCGGCATGATTCCGGGAATGGCGCAGCTGGCGCTCACGGCTCTCCGGATCGAGCCCTTCCGCAAAACCACTTCCTGGCAGGATTTCAGATCCAGAGCCGCAACGGCCAGGGGAATGGCGGTCTCTTCCAGATTTTTGTCATCCAGCAGGAAATTGATGTTCTGGGTGAAATTCTCCTCGGAAATCGGGGCCTGTTTGGTCAGGGATTGGGAGTAAAAAACCCCCTTGCGGATGAAACTGGCAAAGCGCTGAAACATTCCTTCCCAGCGGGGAACCTCTTCGCGGTTGGGGGAACGGAGAAAATCGATATGGGTTTTTTTGAATTCGGCGCTAACCAGATAATCCCGGAAGCGGTCAACCGCTCTTGCGGCGGACGGGTCCTGCGCATACACCGCAGCCACCAAAGCGCCCATGGAGCTTCCCGTTAGAAAATCGATAGAAATTTCGGCCCGCTCCAGCTCCTGCAGAATCCCTAAGTGGGCCAGTCCTCTGCCCCCTCCGCCGCCAAGCGCCAAGCCAATTTTACAAAATCTGCTCATGAATAAAAAAATTTCACCACAGAGTTCACAGAGGAAAAAATAGAACTTTAGGCAAATAAATCAATTTAAAAATCAAAAGTAGGGAATAGCCATTCCTGCTGCCTCAGTCGGTTTGGCGAATCCATTTCGAAATCTGGTTTTCCGCTTTTAGCCATTTAATTCGTATTCAATTTTCTCTGTGTTATCTGTGCGCTCTGTGGTGAGTATATTTACTCCCGCGGGGCTTTTTCGGAGACGCGGATCCGCATGCGGGCCCGCTCCAGCGCCTCCATTTCCTGGAGATACGCCGGCTCCTCCTTGGAAAGGGTCTTAAGCTTTTCTTCGGCCCGGGTCCTGGCGGCTTGAGCCCGTTCCACGTCGATCTCTCCGGCCAGCTCCGCCGTGTCGGTCAAAAGGGTTGTTTTTTCCGGCGTCACCTCGGCGAAGCCATGGTTGATGGAAACATAATGCACTTCATTCTGCTGACGGTAATGGAGCTCCCCGATTCGCAGGGAAGTAAGGAACGGCGCATGCCCGGGCAGGACGCCGAAATCCCCCTGGCTCCCCGGGATATACGCCTCTTCCACCTTGGAACTTACCACCAAGCCTTGCGGCGTCACGATTTCCAGAAGGAACCGTTTCTCCACCCTTCACCTCGTATCAGCTAATCGCCCCTAAGCGGGTGGCCTTGGCCACGGCATCCTCGATGGTCCCCACCATGTAGAAAGCCTGCTCGGGAAGATGGTCCCACTTTCCTTCCACGAGCTCCTTGAAGCCGCGAACCGTTTCTTTGATTTTTACATAGGCGCCGGCAGTGCCGGTGAACTCCTGGGCCACGAAAAAGGGCTGGGACAGGAAGCGCTGGATCTTCCGGGCGCGGGAGACGATGAGCTTGTCTTCTTCGGAAAGTTCGTCCATCCCGAGGATGGCGATAATATCTTGGAGGTCTTTGTATTTCTGCAAAATAAACTGCACTCGCCGCGCCACCTGGTAATGCTCTTCGCCCAGGATTAAAGGATCCAGGATTCGGGAGGTGGAGTCGAGGGGGTCGACGGCCGGATAGATCCCTAATTCCACCAACGATCGCGAAAGAACGGTCGTCGCATCCAAGTGGGCAAACGTGGTAGCCGGCGCCGGGTCGGTCAAGTCGTCGGCCGGAACATAGATCGCCTGGACCGACGTGATGGATCCCCGCTTCGTGGAGGTGATCCGCTCCTGAAGTTCGCCCATCTCGGTCGCCAAAGTGGGTTGGTATCCGACGGCGGACGGCATCCGCCCGAGGAGGGCTGAAACCTCGGAGCCCGCCTGGGTGAACCGAAAGATGTTGTCGATGAACAGAAGGACGTCCTGCCCTTCTTCGTCGCGGAAATATTCGGCGGCC
>Ga0105103_10001926_pt1 | contig 11021 bp, 11 predicted proteins | sample PPLLaktember2015_2_FD_79107 | JGI IMG/M metagenome (GOLD analysis project Ga0105103, IMG submission 79107) | Freshwater sediment microbial communities from Prairie Pothole Lake near Jamestown, North Dakota, USA - PPLs Lake P7 Core (6) Depth... | ecosystem: Environmental > Aquatic > Freshwater >...
TCCTGCGGCGTGATGCGGAAGACGCAGATGAAGTCGGTGTCCTTCGGCTCGTAGTCCGGCCGCCAGTAGCCCATCTCCTTGTACTTCAGCACGCCCGCCTTGTAGCGGGCCTTCGGGTCGGTGATCGCGGGGTTGTCGAGCGGCTTGTTCACGGGGGCGCTCCTCGAGTGGGCAGGTCAGTGGTAGGGACTCTAGGCCTGCGTGACGTTAAGCGGAAGTCAATGTTTCTGACTATTGAGTTAAGCTATTGCTTATGCTGAACGTGTCGATCCGCCAGCTGCGCGTGTTCACGATGGTGGCCCGCCATCTCTCGTTCGCGCGCGCCGCGGAGGAGTTGCACCTAACGCCCCCGGCGGTCTCGATGCAGGTCCGCGATCTCGAGAACGCCGTCGGATTGCCGCTTTTCGATCGCGGCGGGCGCCAGATCACGCTCACGACCGGTGGCGAGTACATGCTTCTGCACGCCCGCCGCGTGCTGGGCTCGCTCAAGGACGCCGAAGACACGATCGCGCGCCTGAAGGGCGTGCGCGCCGGCCGCGTCACCATCGGCATGGTCGGCACGGCCAAGTACTTCGTGCCGCGCATCCTCGGCGGCTTCCTGCGCGACCACCCCGGCGTCGAGGTCGCGCTGGCCGAGACCAACCGCGAGGGGCTGATCGACCTTCTCCGTCGCAACGAGGTCGACTTCGCGGTGATGGGGACGCCGCCGCGCGAGCTCGAAACCCGCTCGGAGCCGTTCGCCGCGCATCCGCTCGGCATCATCGCCGCGCCGGATCACCCCTACGCCGCGCTGGCGGAGGTGCCGCCGGCGCTGCTCGCGCGCGAGCGCTTCCTGGTGCGGGAGCCGGGCGCGGGGACGCGCGCCTCGATGGACCGCTACTTCCGGTCGCAGCGCATCGACCCGGTGGTCGCGATGGAGATGCGCAGCAACGAGTCGATCAAGCAGGCGGTGATCGCCGGCATGGGGCTCGCCTTCCTGTCGCTGCACACCACCGCGCTCGAAGTCGCGAGCGGGCTCATCAAGGTGCTCGACGTGCCCGGGTTGCCCATGGTGCGCCGCTGGCAGCTCGTGCAGTTGTCGTCGAAGTTGCTGTCGCCGCCCGCGGAAGCGTTGCGCTACTACGTGCTCGAGCAGGGCGAGTCGCTGCTCGCACGGCTGTTCCCCGGGTTGGTCGACGCGGAGCCCGGGCGCGGCGCGGCAACCCGGCCGCGGGCCGTCGACGCGTAGACGCTGCCGGCGTGCCGGGCGGATTGCGCTCGCATCCCGGCGACACGGGCGTGTTCGGCTAACATCCCCGGATGCGCCTCGCCCCGATGCTCTTCGCCGTCCTCGTGCTGCTGCCACCCGCGGCGGCGCAGACGCCCAGCGAAGCCGACCGCGTGTCGCCGTTCGCGGTGACGCCGGAGTCGGTCGTGACCGCGATGCTGGAGGTCGCCCGAGTGGGCCCGGGCGACACCGTCGTCGACCTCGGCTCCGGCGATGGGCGGCTGGTGATTGCGGCCGCCAGGGACTTCGGCGCGCGCGGCTTCGGCGTCGACATCGACCCGGTGCTCGTCGCGTACGCCACGCGCAAGGCGGAGGAAGCCGGGGTGTCGGAGCGGGCCAGGTTCTACCTGCGCGACCTGTTCAAGACCGACGTCGCCGAGGCGAGCGTGGTCACGATCTACCTCTTGCCGACGATCATGGACCGCGTGGCGGCGAAGCTCGCCGCCGAGCTGAGGCCGGGCACCCGCGTGGTGACGCACGACTACATCCTCCCGGGATGGCGCATCGATCGCGTGCGTGTGGTGCAGGCCCCGGAGAAGGACGAGATCATCGGCACGCGACAGGCGAGCATCTACCTCTTCACGGTGCCGCCGCGCGCTGTGCCATAGGTCTCGCCGCCATGGACTTCGCGTTCGTCGTCGATCCGCTGCCTTCGCTCAAGGCCTACAAGGACTCGAGCGTGGCGATGATGCGCGCGCTGGGCAAGCGTGGGCATCGGATCTTCGCGCTCGGGCAGGGCGACATCGTCTGGGACCGCGGCACGGTGCGCGTGCGGGCGTGTCCGCTGGAGGTCCGCGACGACGACCACGACTGGTACCGCGAGGGCGAGGCCGTCTCGCGCCGGCTCGCGGACTTCGCGGCGGTGACGATGCGCAAGGACCCGCCGTTCGACATGGAGTACCTGTACTCGACCTACCTGCTCGAGGCCGCCGAGCGCGAGGGCGCGCGGGTCTTCAACCGGCCGCGCGCGATCCGCGACCACAACGAGAAGCTCGCGATCGCCAGGTTCGCGCAGTTCATCGCGCCGAGCCTCGTGACGCGGGACCCCCGCGAGTTGCAGGCGTTCGTCGATGCCGAGGGCGACGTCATCGTGAAGCCGCTCGACGGCATGGGCGGCACGTCGATCTTCCGGGTGCGTCGCGACGATCCGAACCGCAATGCGATTCTCGAGGCCGTCGGGCAGCAGGGCGCGCGCACCGTGATGGTCCAGCGCTACCTGCCCGAGATCGCCGAGGGCGACAAGCGCGTGCTGCTGATCGCCGGCGAACCGGTGCCGTATTCGCTCGCGCGGATCCCCAAGGCCGGTGAGACCCGCGGCAACCTCGCCGCCGGGGGCCGCGGGGTCGCACGCGAGCTTTCCGCCCGCGACCGCGAGATCGCCGAGACGCTCGGCCCCGCGCTGTGGGCGGACGGGCTGTTGCTGGTGGGGCTCGACGTGATCGGCGCGTGCCTGACCGAGGTCAACGTCACGTCACCGACGTGCTTCGTCGAGATCGCCGAACAGACCGGTTTCGACGTTGCGGGGATGTTCGCCGACGCGCTGGTCCGCGAGGCGTCGAAGCGCTAGGGAGCCTCTGCGCAACCCCCGCGGGCGGCGCGGGTCGCGGTGTATCATCGGCCCCCATGATCGGCGTGCTCCTCATCGGCCACGACACACTGCCCGACAGCCTCGTGCAGGCGGCGAGCCACGTGCTCGGCGCCCGGCCGCCGCAGCTCGAGACGCTCTCGGTCTGCTGCACCGACGACCCGCTCGATCTGCTGCCGCGCGCCCGCGCGGCGATCGCGCGGCTGGACACCGGCGACGGCGTGCTGGTGTTCTCGGACATCTACGGCGCGACGCCCTGCAACCTGGTGTGCAAGCTGGTCGAGCCCGGCCGCGTCGAGGCGGTGGCCGGCGTCAACCTGCCGATGCTAGTGCGCGCGTTCACCTATCGCGCGAAGGGCATGGACACGATGATCAAGAAGGCGGTCTCCGGCGGCTGCGAAGGCGTGCTGCGTCTCGAGGTCGACCCGCGCTATGCCACGGCGCGAGGTTGAGATCGTCAACAAGCTGGGGTTGCACGCGCGGGCTTCGGCGAAGCTCACGCAGCTCGCCGCGAAATTCCCCTGCGAGGTGATGATCGAGCGCAACGGCCGCAGGGTCAACGCCAAGAGCATCATGGGCGTGATGATGCTCGCCGCGGGCAAGGGCGCGACGGTGGCGCTGGAGACGACCGGCGCGCAAGAGGACGAGGCGATGGAGGCGATGGTCGCGCTGATCGCGGACTACTTCGGCGAGGGCGGTTGACCGTGAAGGCGGACCGCGCCGCGGCGTGCCAGAGGCGCCTGCCGTCGGCCGCCGTGCCCGGCGCGGCGCCCATGAGAGCCGCGCCGTGGTGAGCTTCACCATCCACGGCATCGGGGTGTCGGGCGGCATCGCGATCGGCCGCGCCCAGCTCGTCTCGCACGCGACGCTCGAGGTCGCGCACTACGCGATTCCCGCCGCGAAGGTCCGCGCCGAGGTGGCGCGCTTCGAGGCCGCGGTCAACGAGGTGCAGAACGAGCTGGAGACGCTGCACGGGTCGATGTCGGGCGAGGATGTCCCCGGCGAGTTCGGCGCGTTCCTCGACGTGCACTGGATGATCCTCAACGACGCCACGCTCGCCGAGGCGCCGAAGAAAATCATCACCGAGCAGCGCTGCAATGCCGAGTGGGCGCTGACCCAGCAGATGGCGGTGCTGGTCGAGCAGTTCGACGAGATCGAGGATCCGTACCTGCGCGAGCGGCGCTCGGACGTCGTGCAGGTGGTCGAGCGCGTGCTGAAGCGGCTGATGGGCCGTCCGGGCGCGCTACCCGCGGCGTCCTCCGAGGAACAGACGATCCTCGTCGCCCACGATCTGTCACCGGCCGACGTCATCCAGTTCAAGTCGCACCGCTACGGCGCGTTCCTGACCGACCTCGGTGGGCCGACATCGCACACCGCGATCGTCGCGCGCGGGCTCAATGTGCCGGCCGTGGTGGCGACGCACAACGCGCGCGGGATGATCCGCGACGGCGAGATCCTGATCGTCGATGGCGACGCGAACGTCGTCATCGTCAATCCCGACCGGGCGGTGCTCGCCGAGTACCGGCTGAAGCAGACCCAGCTCGAGCTCGAGCGCCAGAAGCTGAAGCGCCTGCGCCTGAAGCCGGCGGACACGCTCGACGGCTGCCACATCGAGCTCCACGCCAACATCGAGCTTCCCGAGGACCTCGAGCAGGCGATGGAAGCGGGCGCGAGCGGCGTGGGGCTGTTCCGCTCCGAGTTCCTGTTCCTCAACCGGCCCGGACTCCCCTCCGAAGACGAGCAGTTCGAGGCCTACCGGAGCGTCGCCGTCGGCCTCGAGGGCAGGCCGTTGGTGATCCGGACCTTCGACCTGGGGGCGGACAAGACCAAGGAGGGGCTCGGCGGGCTCGTGCGCGTCGCACCGAATCCGGCGCTGGGCCTGCGCGCGGTGCGCTTCTGCCTGGCCGAGCCGCGCCTGTTCCTCACGCAGCTGCGCGCGATCCTGCGGGCGTCGCACTACGGCAACGTACGCATCCTCATCCCGATGCTCGCCTCCGCCGGCGAGATCGACCAGGCGCTGGCGATGATCGCGCAGGCCAAGGAGTCGCTGCGCGAGCAGGGCATCCCGTTCGACCCGAACGTGCCGGTCGGCGGCATGATCGAGATCCCGGCCGCGGTGCTCGCGATCGGCGCGTTCCTGACGCGTCTCGACTTCCTGTCGATCGGCACCAACGATCTCATCCAGTACACGCTCGCGGTCGACCGCGCCGACGAGGCGGTGTCGCACCTCTACGACCCGCTGCACCCGGCGGTGCTGCGGCTGATCGGCACGGCGATCCAGAGCGCGGCGAAGGCGCGCGTGCCGATCGCGGTGTGCGGAGAGATGGCGGGCGACTTGCGGCTGACGCGGCTCCTGCTCGGCATGGGTCTCACCGAATTCTCGATGCATCCGGCGCACATTCTCGCGGTGAAGCAGCGCGTGCTCACCACCGACGTCGCGACGATCCGGCCGATCGTCGACCGCATGCGGCGCACCGACGACCCGGCCAAGGTCGTGGCGCTGCTCGACAAGCTGAACGACTGATCGGCCGCTCGCGGCGGGTCGCGGCGATCGCGGTGGAACCGCGCATGAGCTCACGCTGTTCGCCCCGACATCCGGCCGCGCACCGCCGGACGTCCGCGACCTTGCGCGCGCCGTTCGTCGGCACCCCCGTCGACCCGGCGCCCGGTCGCAGGCACAATGCCAACGTCATGAAACGCCGAAACTTTCTCGCCGCTCTCTCGCTCGCGCTGCCGCTGTCGGTGCAGGCGACCAGTCCGGGTGCGCTGGCGCCCGCGCTCGTGCTGCCGGACGCCGCCGGACAGACCGTCGCGCTCGAGTCGCTGCGCGGCAAGGTGGTCTACGTCGACTTCTGGGCATCCTGGTGCGGGCCGTGCAAGCGGTCGTTCCCGTGGATGAACGAGATGGCGCAGAAATACGGCGCAAAGGGACTCGCGATCGTCGCGGTCAACCTGGACCGCAAGCGCGAGGATGCCGACCGCTTCCTCAAGTCCACGCCCGCCGATTTCACCGTCGTGTTCGACCCGGCGGGGACCACCCCCGCCGCGTGGCAGGTCAAGGGCATGCCGAGCTCCTATCTCGTCGATGCGACGGGCAAGGTGCTGATGGTCGAGAGCGGCTTTCGCGACGACCGCAAGGCCGAGGTCGAGGAGCGCATCCGCGTGGCGGTCGGCGCGCGGTGATGCGGAGCGCCCCGATGCGACGCACGCGCCTCGCCGTATCGCTCGCGCTACTCGTCCTCCTGTCCGGCTGCGCGTCGTTCGCGCCGCCGCAGCCCTGGGAGAAGCAGTACCTCGCGACGCCGGCGATGCAGTTTGACGCCGACAAGCTCGACGTTCGCAATACCCAGCACATCTACTACAGCAAGGAGGGTGCGGCGGGCGGCTATGGCATCGGCGGCGGCGGCTGTGGCTGCAACTGACCGGACCGCGCCACGGGTGCGTGCCCTCCTCGCGGCGGCACTCGCGCTGCCGGGCATCGTTCCGGCGCCCGCGGCGGCTCAGACCATGCCCGACGCCGGGTTCATCCAGTTCAAGTACCTCGACTATCGCGACTGGCAGCCAGGCGCGCGCCGCATGCGTGTCGAGAACCCCGGCTTCTACGTAATGAGCCCGTTCGCGGAGGCCTGGGTGGTCGAGGGCGCGCTGGTCTACGACGGCATGTCGGGGGCCTCGCCCATGTGGCACGACACGCTGTCCGGTGCGTCCGGCGAGGGCATCCACGACCGCCGCGCCGCGGGCGACGTCAAGCTGACCCGGTACTTCGACGGCTTCTCGGTGGGTGCCGGCGTCGCCTACTCGCACGAGAACGACTACATCTCGCGTGGCGGCTCCGTCGACCTGCGCGTGTGGACCGCGGACAAGAACACGACGTACACGTTCAGCTACGCGGGCGCGGCCGACCGCATCGACACGCCGGACGGCGCCGCCAACCACGAGCGCAAGTACGTCAACGACTTCCTGGTCGGCGTCACGCAGGCGCTGTCGCAGACCGCGATCGTGCAGTCGAACCTCACGTACACGCGCGGCCACGGGTACTTCGACGACCCCTACAAGACGTTCGACTCGCGCCCGGACAACCGCCGCGTCCTCGCGTGGCTCACGCGGCTCAACCGGCACTTCCCTGACCACCACGGCACGCTGCAGCTCGCCTATCGGTACATCGACGACTCGTGGGACGCGAACTCCCACATGGTCGAGGCGGCGTGGGTGCAGCCGCTGCCGCACGCCTTCAGCGTGCGGCCCAACCTGCGCTACTACACGCAGCGCGCCGCCTACTTCTACTTCGATCCGCCGTTTCCGACCGGCCTGGTGTTCGGGCAACCCTACACCGCCGACACGCGCCTGTCGGCGTTCGGAGCGTTCACGCTCGGCCTCCTGCTCGCGAAGGACTTCGGCGGCGGCTGGAGCGGGGACCTCAAGGTCGAGTACTACCGCCAGAAGTCCGACTGGCGCGCGGGCGGCAACGGCAGCCCCGACATCCTGCCGTTCTCCGCGCGCTGGATCCAGGTCGGCGTCGGCAAGACGTTCTGACGCGGTCGGGACGATGCCGCGGCGGCGAGCGAGCTTCCGCGCGATGGCGTCGGACCACGCCATCGTCGTGGACGGCGTCCCGGACGCGCTTGCCGATGCAGCGCTCGCCGCGGCGATCGCGGACGTGCGCCGCATCGAGGCGAAGTACTCGCGCTATCGCGACGACTCCGTGACGGCCGCGGTCAACCGCGGCGCCGGCGGCGCGCCGGTGGCGATCGACGCGGAGACCGCGGCGCTGCTTGCCTACGCCGACCAGTGCCATCGCCTTTCCGGCGGCCGCTTCGACGTCACCTCGGGCGTGCTGCGCCGCGCGTGGGACTTCCGTCGCTCGCCGCCGCGCCTTCCGGACGGCGCCACGCTCACGGGACTGTGCGCGCTGGTCGGCTGGCAGGAGGTCGAGTGGAACGAGCGATCGGTCCGGCTGCCGCGTTCCGGCATGGAGATCGACTTCGGCGGCATCGGCAAGGAGTACGCGGCGGATCGCGCCGCGGCGATCCTCGCGGAGCGAGGGGTCAGGCACGCCCTCGTCAACCTGGGCGGCGACGTGCGCGCGCTCGGCGGACAGGCCGACGGGACACCCTGGCGTGTCGGCGTGCGACACCCGCGTGCGATGGAAGCCGGCACGGCCATCGCGTCGGTCGAGATCGCGGACGGCGCGGTGGCGACCTCGGGCGACTACGAGCGGTACATCGAGGTCGACGGCTGCCGCTACTGCCACCTGCTCGACCCGCGCACCGGCTGGCCGGTGCGGGCGTGGCAGTCGATCAGCGTGGTGGCGCCGCTCGCGGTGGTCGCGGGGAGCGTCGCGACAATCGCGATGCTGCTCGCGGACGACGCGCCGGACTTCCTTGCGTCCCAGGGCCTGCCGTGGCTCGGCGTCGACGCGGCGGGCGAAGTACGCGGCACGCTCGGAAAGTAGCGGAAAGTGGGGTCAGGAAAGTGGGGTCAGACTCGACTTTCCTCGGGAAAGTCGAGTCTGACCCTACTTACCGGCGCGAAAGAAAACGCCCGCCAGGACACGGCGGGCGCAAGGTACGTCAGAGGTGAGTCGTCATCGCCGTCGCATCCGCGACGGGTCCGGCTAGTTCGGCGAGCAGAACCCCACGCCTTCGGGACCGAAGCCCTCGGGGATCCAGCCCTTGCCCATCATTTCGATGCGCACCGCCGGGTCGGTGGTGTAGCGGTGGTTCGGCGCGCCGCTCTGGCCATTGTTGTAGAGGCGATAGACCGCCCGGTAGCCGGTGGGGCAGCCGCCCGTCGCCGTGTTCGCCTGCTGCACGTAGAAGGCCTCGGCCTCGAACGTCCAGTCCTTGTTGCTCGCCTGGAGGCCACTGCACTCGGCGGAGTTGGACGTGTAGAAGTGCGAGCTCTTCGGCGGGAAGGCGACGGTGAAGAAGCGGCACACCGCCGTCACGTAGCCATTGGTCGACGTGTACGCGTTTAACGTCCGCCCGGTGCGGGCCCAACCGGCGAACTTGCCGCTGTCGAGCGCGGAGATCTCCCCGGCGATATTGGTGATGAAGTAGTGCCCGAACGCGGCGTGGAAGTACTCGACCACGGTCGAGGTCGGCGGCAGCGGCACCGGCGTGGGGCTGGGCTCGGGGGGCGGCGTGGGCGTAGGCGTCGGCGAGGGTGTCGGCGAGGGCGTCGGCGTAGGCGGCGGAGGGGGCGGTGGCGGCGGATTGGTGACCAGCGACAGCAACCAGTCGGCGATCAACTGGAGTTGCGCGCCACTGTACTGAGTGACGGCGGCACGCATGCCTTGATCCTTCGACGCGCCCGCGTCTATCGCCGATACGCTGCCGGCGGCATTCATCACGCCACGGAGATTGTTCAGTGGATCCGAACCATGGCACGTGCCTTGTCCGCAGCTGGCGGATCTGACCCCGGACGGGCCGTTCGTGTACAGGCTTTGCCCGGTCTGCGCGCTCGCCTCCCCCACAGGAGCGAGCCACGTGAGAACGATCGCGGCAAGTGCCGCGGTGAGATGACGAGACATGCGCATGCTCCGTTCGGATCCCACAGCCGGGTCCCCTGCAGACGAAAACGCGGGCGAGCCGCCCGCGAACACGGCTCGATGGTATGTCAGCGTCATAGCGATGCCAACGTCATGGGCTGGCCGCTGGTCGGGCGAAACCCTCCGGACACGGGGCCGTCCGACGAGCGGCGGACTCCACGGACCGGCGGACGGGGCGCGCGCTGGAAAACTGGGTCAGCGACCGGTGCATTCCCGGGCCGGGTCTTGCGGAACACCCGCGACCGGCTACACTCGGGACATCGCGCCGATTTGGGCCAGCTTGCGGGCGCGGCGGACCGGATGCCGGTCCCGAACAAATACGGCTAAAGCGGAGCGGCCTCACGGATCCGACCCGATTAGCGAAAAGGCTGGTCGGGTTTTTGTCGCCCCGGACGGGCGCCGAACGCCGCACCGACGATGCCTTCCTTTTCCGAGACGACTGCAGGATCCGACAGTGCGCGCGGCAGTGGCCGTTCGGTCGGGCGGGTCGTCGCGCGCACCGCCCACTTCACCGCGTCGCTGCCGCTCGCCTGCGGGCGCACCCTCGACTCGTTCGACCTGGCCTACGAAACCTACGGCACGCTCAACGCCGACCGCACCAATGCGGTCCTGGTCTGCCACGCGCTGAACGCGTCCCACCACGTCGCCGGGTTCTACGAAGGCGACGAGGGCAACGTCGGCTGGTGGGACAACATGGTCGGTCCGGGCAAGCCGCTCGACACCGATCGCTTCTACGTCGTCGGGGTCAACAACCTCGGCAGCTGCTTCGGCTCGTCCGGACCCACCACCACCAATCCGGTCACCGGCAGGCCTTGGGGCGCGGACTTCCCCATGGTCACGGTCGAGGACTGGGTCGACGCCCAGGCGCACCTTGCCGATCGCCTCGGCATCGAGCGCTGGGCCGCGGTGATGGGCGGAAGCCTCGGCGGCATGCAGGCGCTCGACTGGGCGATCCGCTATCCGGGCCGCGTCCGCCACGCGATCGTCATCGCCGCGGCACCGAACCTCTCGGCCGAGAACATCGCGTTCAACGAAGTCGCCCGGCAGGCGATCCTGTCGGATCCCGACTTCCACGAGGGGCACTTCGCCGCGGCCGGAACGAAGCCGCGGCGGGGCCTGCGCGTCGCGCGGATGGTCGGGCATATCACCTATCTTTCCGACGAGCAGATGGACGCGAAGTTCGGCCGACAGCTCCGCGACGGCCTGCTGTTCAGCTTCGCGCCCGAATTCCAGATCGAGTCCTACCTGCGCCACCAGGGGGACAAGTTCGCCGAGTACTACGACGCGAACACCTACCTGCGCATCACCAAGGCGCTCGACTATTTCGACCCGGCGCGCGAGACCGGCGGCGACCTCGCGCGCTCGCTCGCGCCCGCACGCTGCAAGTTCCTCGTGATCTCGTTCACCACCGACTGGCGCTTCTCGCCGGCCCGCTCGCGCGAGATCGTCAAGGCGCTGGTGGACAACCGGCACGACGTCTCCTCGGCCGAGATCGTGGCACCGCACGGGCACGACGCGTTCCTGCTCGACGACCCCCAGTACCACGCAGTCGTCGGGGCGTACCTGGACCGCGCGGCACGCGATCTCAAGGACTACTCGACCTTTCGCCTGGGGCCCGA
>Ga0105103_10001927_pt1 | contig 11021 bp, 10 predicted proteins | sample PPLLaktember2015_2_FD_79107 | JGI IMG/M metagenome (GOLD analysis project Ga0105103, IMG submission 79107) | Freshwater sediment microbial communities from Prairie Pothole Lake near Jamestown, North Dakota, USA - PPLs Lake P7 Core (6) Depth... | ecosystem: Environmental > Aquatic > Freshwater >...
CCCTGATGCTACCGGCTACAACCAGTGTCCCGGTAAACTGCTGGCTTAAGGGGGAATCCATTTGGATTTCCTCGGACCGGTCAACGATTTGGACGAGCCGCATCGTTACGGAATCTCCCATACCGTTGACCGGTACTTCAACCTTGTATGTCCCGGTTTTCAGTCCGGTGGTATCGAACACCACCCTGAAGGTCTTATCCGGTTTAACGCCGACGACCTGTCGTTTGATCTCCGTTGTGGTTGTCAGCTGATAGTAAAGGACAACATCAACTGACATGCCGGGAGGAAAGGTGGTCACACCGGTAACGATGAGCGGTTTTCCTACTGTAAGGGTTTCAGGGGCATCAATGTTCACCTGGTAGGCGATGGCTAATACCGGTAAAAAGAGCAGTCCCATCACCAGCAGGACGATCTTTTTCATCTATATCAGATCAACTATTAGGATGTTAATGATTTCTGACAGCCTGGAAAAACCGCTGGCGTCCTGGCGGGGAAAAGAGCGGCATGAAAATACATTGCTGGAATGTCTTACGGTGATATTCAAAAGTGGTGGCTGCACCTGGTCGGCCTGCCGTATGTGCAGTTACCGCCACGAGCGTTACTCTGAGTCATGTGATACCTTGCTCGGCCATCTCAGAGCCCAGCTTGCCTGGGTGATGAATGAGTATAACCCGGCAGATTACAGCATGGTTAAAATTTTTACATCGGGAAGTTTTTTTGATCCCCGGGAAGTCCCCCCGGAATTCCTCACTGACGCGGCTACTGCATTCCGTGGAAAACTGGTAATTGCTGAGACCCGGCCGGAATTTATCACGAAAGAGGTTCTTGGTCCGGTCATCGAAACACTGGATGACGGCAGCTGGAAAATACCCCTCTATTGTGCTATCGGCCTTGAAACAAGCAACGATGTGATCCGGGAAAAGTGCATCAACAAAGGATTCACCTTTCAGGATTTCCGTAATGCTGCCGGGTGTGCCCATGCTGCAGGAGCAGGTGTGAAAGCCTACTTTCTTTTCAAACCGCTTTTTCTTACCGAACGGGAAGCAGTTGAGGACATGAAGACTTCCTTTGCGGACACGATTCCTTTTGCAGACATGATCTCCATGAATCCCTGCACGGTCCAGCGGAACACCGAGCTCGAGTATTACTGGAAACGCGGGGCGTACCGGCCACCCTACCTCTGGAGCGTACTCGCCCTGCTCGCAGCTGCCCCGGTCCACGTGACCTGTGATCCCCTGGGAGGCGGACAGAAACGCGGGCCGCACAACTGCGGGACCTGTGACTATGAGATTGTCAAAGGGATCCGGGATTTCTCACTCAACGGAGATCGCGATCTGATTGGTGCCCTCCTCGATATTGCGTGCGGGTGCAAACACGAATGGGAATTTGTGCTCTCGGAAGAAAAATCGTATTGTATGCCACTGACCCGGTGATGAGAAATTCTGTCTGTAGAAACGGGCATGAACGAAGAGTTCACACCCGACCATGAAAACAGACATGAAGCCGAAGGGCCACAAGCATACAAACACATGAAAATGGCGAAGCCATTTTCATATTATAGTCAAGAACCTTGAATCGATGACAACTTAAAAAATGAAATTAATTTTATGGGAGCGAATCTGGAAAAGAGAGCGGGAAATCAGTTAAATCGATCAAGTTTGTATTAAACTTTAGGTTCTTGACTATAAATCATAGATATGAGGGCTCCCCGCCTCAGGGCCTCTCCGAGGCACGGCGGGGCAGTTCCATGTTTTCCAAAATGCACGAGGTTATTAATCCGCCGCGGGGGCGCCCCTTCGTCGTCGTCGTTCATCGCACATAATTGAGAAAGTAAAAAAATCCTAAAATCACATTTGTGTAGTGTAATTTTCATGGGAAATTCTGTCTGTAGAATTCCTTCAGAAGTCTCTGGACGCCCTTTGGGATGCTTCATCCCGGCAAGGATGAACCGGAGGGGGTTTTGAATACTCCCTCTTATCGAATCTTTCCAGAGATAAGACAGAAGAAGAGCTATCAGGATCTGTCATGCCGAATCCTATCAGGTATGAGGCGATTGAGGATAATTCAGGATCTTCAACTCTGGTGGCGTGAGGGGCGAGTTTTGTCACAATGAAAAGGGTGTCTGTAAAAAAAAATCAATGTTTCTTAAGGGTGCTCTGGATTTCCAGCTGGTGTGCGAGCAGGGGCAGAAAGGTCCCTGCATCAGATACGATACCAATCGCCTGCGTTGTGCCCCGGTCCATCAGCTTGGTCAGGTGGGCAGGGTTGATATCGACACATACTGTTTTCACATTCGAGGGCAGAAAGTTTCCAACCGCAATGGAGTGAAGGAGCGTTGCGATCATCAGCACCATACTGCACCCTGCGATATGCTTGCGCATTGCATCCTGCGCTTCCATGACATCAACAATTACGTCCGGCAAAGGACCGTCGTCCCGTATGGAACCGGCAAGTACAAACGGGACATTCTTTTTCACGCATTCATACATGATCCCGCCGGTAATGACTCCAGAATCAACCGCTTTTTTTATGGATCCTGCCCGCATAATCTCGCTGATGGCATACAGGTGGTGTTTATGTCCGCCCATCACCGGGTTGCCGGTGGAGATGTCCATGCCAAGGGATGTACCAAAGAGATTGTATTCAATATCATGGGTTGCGAGAGCATTGCCGGCAAAGAGAACGTCGATGTACCCGTTGTGGATCATGCCCGCAAGTGCTTTGTCAGCACCGGTATGGATGATGGCCGGCCCTCCGACAACCGCTATTTTACCACCTTTTTTGCGGACCTCAAGGATCTCTTTAGCAATCTTGGCAATCAGGGTCTCACTGGGACGTTCAGGGGATACGGTCCCGTGCATAAATTCGAACGTGCTCTGTTCCCGGGGCCGTTCAGGATAGATAACGCTCACACCCTGTTCCCCGACAACAACCAGATCCCCTTTCCGGATTTTTCCTAATGCCCGTGACGTTGCGGTTTTATGAACCGGATCGACAACGACGAGAAAATCAATCTCGATCGCACCAACATCTATCCACTCTCCACCATACTTCACCTGGGTGGGGTGGTTGGAGGTTGTGTAGAATCCTTTGGGAACAACGCGGTCTGCTTCTGCTGCAACAAGGTTGACGTCCCTGACCTCGACGGGTCTTGCACCCAGACGGTGAAGTTCGGAAAGGATGGAATGCAGTTTCTCCTTGCCCGAAGCATTGATCCGGAGGCGGGCATAGCTTGTATCTGTCTTCTTCTTCCCAACGTCAAAGACGAGGATCTCGAAGTTCCCTCCCATATCCATGACCCGGTCCATGAGCTGCATCATGATACCGGAGTCAATGATATGACCCCGCAGCTCAATCTCCTGCGATTCACCCATAGTACGTAAGATCTTGGTGATTAACCTTAATATGCATTGTCCAGAAATACGTCTGAATCTCCCGTATTTTGCAGCAATTGCCACAAAATGGGATGTATTGGTTGTGATGCTGACGGGTTCAGCGTGTAGCGGCCGCCAGAAGAAATGCTTCAGTCCGGGCAAGATCTTCCCGGGTATTGACATTCAGGGCCAGTCGTGGTTCATCCAGCAGGAGGGTGTATTCATCCTGCGTCTCAGCGATACGGTCACCGCGGAGAATATTCACACCGGCAGGGAAGGCATCAGAACCTCCGATCTGTTCGCGGTAGGGCATACCCCCGCGACAGGACAGAACATTCTGTGCAGGCACCCATGTTGAGAGGGCATCCCTCCCGCAATCAGTATAAGAGCGGATAATTGTTGTGATTATCCCCGGGATTATACAGGGAATGTCGGATACGCTGATGACTAATGGTTTGTTCTCATCCAGATCCTGGACTGCCTGCACCATATCATCAACATACCCATTCCCTCCCGTCCGTATAATCACGATACCCTGTGCCCGGCACCAGTTTGCGGTCATCGGAGTCTTTGGGGATACGACAACGATGGGCTCACAGCCGGCAGACCGGAAGGCATCGGTGATATAGGATATCATGGGCCTGTCGCAAACAGGGATGAGGGGTTTTTCTCCCCGCGCAAGACGGCTGCCGGCCCCGCCGGCCATGATCAGCGCACGCATGATCCCAGCGCCTCCAGAAGCTGCGAATTCTCGTCCGGTGCCCTCACTGCGATCCGGATGCAGGTCGGGAGGCCGAACGATGTACAGTCCCGGACAAGGATGTTCTTTTGGGCAAGGGCAGAACAAAGGGATAGAACATCCCTGCCACATTCAACGAGGAGGAAATTCACGGAGGACGGATAACAGTGAAGGCCCAGACCGCTGATTGCAGATACCAGTCGGTTTCGTTCTATTGCTATCTTTCTGCGCGAATCGGCCAGTTCATCGATATGCAGGAGAGCTTCCATGGCAAATGCTTCGGCAAAGGCATTCACGCACCACGGACAACGCGCTGTCTCGATCTTCTCGACAATGTTGTGGTCGCCAAAACCAAATCCGATACGGAGGCCCGGGACTGCGAAGGACTTGGTGAGGGAATGGAGTACAAAAAGGTTGGGATCACGGATATCGGCCAGACTCTCCTTCGGATCTGCAAGGCTGATAAAAGCTTCATCACAGAAGAAGATGCCCTGGTGGTCCTTCACTGTTTTGTGCAGTTGCAGAAGCTCTGCCCGGTGAAGGAGTGTGCCGGTCGGGTTGTTGGGGTTGCAGGCAAACCATACATCGGCTTTCTCCGGACGGGCCGTGCGCTCTGCACCGGCAAGGCGGGCAGAGAGTTCATACTCGCCAAAGGTCGGTGGCTCAAGGTAAAAACGCCGGATTCCCGCAGTACGGCCAAGCGTGATCAAACAAAATACCCGGATGATCTCGATGGATCCGTTGCCGACACAGATCTCGTCAGGATCACGGCAAAAAACCTCACCGATTCGTTCCTTGAGCCCGCTGTATGTATCATCCGGATAACCGGACAGGTCTGCAGGATCACAGTGCCAATCGATCTTTGGGGGAAAGGGGTTGACGCTCGCGCTGAAATCCAGAACGTTTTCTTTGGTTTTTTCCCGCTGCCGCTTTCCGGTGCCGCCATGAATCACCCGTTGTGGAAAGTCAACAGCCATGAAAAATCCGCTCTTTTTCTAGAATACTTGGTTTACCAGTCATAAATGCGTTGTGCGGAATGCAGAATCCGTAAAGAAGAAAGTTTTTATATCTTTTTGTGTTATTCTATGTTATCTGGTTAGTCAGACACGAGAATTCTCTATGTCTGACATATGCATGACAAAAGCCAGACATATGTCAGAAATGTGAGATACGATGATGCAAAGGATCACGCTCCGGTTACCCGAACAGCAGATCAACCTGCTCCAGCAGCTGGTTGATTCAGGGGAATATCCCAACGTATCAGAGGCTGTAAGGGCAGCAGTTCGCGACCTTGTTGAAAAACGCGCCAGCCGTGTCCTGAAGGAAAGCGACCAGGTTTCATTCAAGATTTGAGAGGGTAGATATGCAGAGCATTATTAATGACGCTTTAAAAAACGCTGAGCTTGAAAAAGAGATCAACAAGCCCGGCAGCGCCAATGCAACGGACGATGATTTTGTGGGCCAGCCACGGATCGTCATCATCGGTTGCGGAGGTGCAGGAAACAACACGGTAAACCGTATCCACCATATGGGTGTATCCGGTGCAGAAACGATTGCGATCAACACGGACAAACAGCACCTCGATATGATCCAGGCTGATAAGAGAGTCCTCATAGGCAAGTCCCTGACAAAAGGTCTTGGAGCCGGTGGTTATCCTGATGTCGGGAAACGTGCAGCCGAGATGGCCCGTCCGACCCTGGAAGCAATTCTTGAATCAGCAGACCTCGTCTTCATCACGGCAGGTATGGGAGGAGGTACCGGTACCGGTTCCGCACCTGTTGTTGCACAGATAGCAAAAGAGCAGGGCGCTATTGTCGTTGGTATGGTCAGCTACCCGTTCCAGGTTGAGAAGGCCCGCCTGATACGTGCAGAAGAGGGTCTCGAAGCACTTGCGTCAGCAGCAGACTCCGTGATTGTTCTTGATAACAACCGGCTGAAGAATTTCGTCCCGAACCTCCCGCTCGGCCAGGCTTTTTCCGTCATGGACCAGCTGATCGGTGAGACCGTCAAGGGTATTTCAGAAACGATCACCGAACCGTCGCTCATCAACATCGATTACGCCGATGTAAGGGCTATCATGTCCAAAGGCGGCGTCGCGGTCATGCTCGTCGGTGAGAGCAAGCAGCAGAACAAGGCAGAGAGCGTTGTCCGTGAGTGCCTGTCCAACCCGATGCTCGACATCGACTACCGCGGTGCAACCGGCAGTTTAATCCACATCACGGGCGGCACTGACCTTACCCTTCAGGATGCAGAAGAGGTCGCCACCTCGCTTACGTACGAGCTTGACCCCCACGCAGATGTTATCTGGGGCGCCCGCGTGCGCAGTGACATGGAAGGTAAAATTCGCGTCCTTGCCATCATGACCGGTGTCAAGAGCGCGCAGATCCTCGGTACCCGCCAGTCCTACAAGACGATGATTTCAGACATCGAGAACAAGCGCTCCAACCCCAAAGCAGTTGAGATGCCCGTAAGCAAGAGAAGCGGCAGGGACCAGCCAAGTGGCGGCGGCGTCCTTGAATGGGTCGGTTAATTCCACGCACCAAGCATAAAAACCTTAAAAAAACCAGAAATCTCCAAAAAAAAAATTAAGGACACCGTTGGTTTCTCCAACCACCAACTTCCTTTTTGTCGCGGTGTTTTCCTCATAGACGGTTGTATTCCAAAGCCGAGACCGATCCGTCTCACCTGTTTACGGCGAAACGCTTAATAGGCTCCCATGCCTTTAATATATAGTACATTCGGCCCATCCTTTGCCGGGTGATTGCGGGCTTAACCTCAGTAAACGGGAAAGCCCTGGTACCGGGAGATGAACATCATGAACAGAGTGATGAACAAAGACTTCCAAACGAAGTCTTGCAATAATACGTTGTCTGCTTTTTCTGATGTTTTCCATGCTACATATTGCATGCAGAAGTATTCTCTGAAAGGAAGGGATCTGGCGGCAGATCCTTCCGCTTCTATGAAAGTCTGGCCTAAAAAAATCCCGTGCCTCCCGTAAAGGAGAATCTGATGAGGAGCAGTATTGCATGTTGAATGACTTGATGGAAAAAAGAAAAAAAACTCTCGCAGAGTCTGAAGAGCATAAAAACCGCCGGAACGAGCTGAACGCATCCGCGAGCAAGTTTGCCCGTGACCGGAATACCCTTAACAACCAGACCCGAGAATTCGTGGAGGAAGCCCAGAAAAACAAGGATCTCCGGGACAAGTACAACCAGTCAGTCCTTGATATCAAAGGCCAGCGCAATGAGTTCAATGACAAAGCAAATGTCCTGTTCGAGGAAATTGAAGCGTTTAAAAAAGAACACGGCACCTTAAAAAACCGGGGGATCAAGGAACTTCAGAAACAGATCGAGTACATGGAGTACCGCCAGCAGACCGAGGTCTTCACCACCGATAAGGAACGGGAGCTGATCGATAAGATCAAGCAGATGAAGGGCCAGGTCCGCGAGCAGGAAGCTGAACTCGAACAGAATAAGGAGATGCGCACGAAGATCGCCGAAGCCCGGGAATTCCGGAAGCAGGCATCTGACCTGCACGCGAAAGTGACCGAGGTGGCGGAACTCGCCCAGAAGCACCACGACCTCATGGTCGAGTCCTATCGCAAGGCAGACAAGTCCCGGGAAGCAGCTGATGCGGCACACAAGAGCTTTGTTGAAGCGCAGGAATCCGCAGATGCAGAGCACAAGTTCTTTATTGCCTGCCAGAAGGAGCTCCGTGACTATGACAAGGTTATCTCCGGCCTCCGCAAGAAGACCAAGAAGGTCAAGGTAACAAAAGAGCAGAAGGCCGTGAGGAAGGAGGCCGAAAGCCTCTTCAAGAATTTCCGGGCCGGAGAAAAACTCACGACCGACGATATTTTACTCCTCCAGCGCTCAAAACTCATCTGATTTCTTTTTTATCTGATTTCCTGACCGTGAGGAATAATTTAATAGATTTACGGCAATTTTATAGGTAACCATAATGACGCAGGGGCGGACGCTGGTCCTGAGTGTTGACCGGGACGATGATATCGGGTGGAAGGCAAAAATCGAGAGTCCGGCGGTTGGAAGGGCAGCCTGTCTGGCAGCGGCAAACACGCTGGCGCTTGCAGATCCTGAAGATTCCGATGTCAATGCAATTTTTTCAGCCGTGAAAATCTATGACGAACTCACCGCGAAAGGTGAAGCTACTGAGATTGCCGTTATTGCCGGCAATCATCTCCACATGATCGACGGCGATCGCAGGATAGCCGCATCTCTCGAGCAGGTTGTCCGGGAGACCGGCGCGACAAACTGTATCCTCGTTACTGACGGTGCAGAAGACGAATATGTCATCCCGGTTATACAGTCCCAAATCCCGGTATCGAGTATCCGCCGCGTGATTGTCAACCAGATGCCAAATCTGGAAGGTACCTATTATATCCTGAAAAAACTGCTTGACGATCCAAAAATATCCCGCATGATCTTCATCCCGCTGGGTCTCGCCATGCTGCTGTATGCGATTGCATATCTCCTGGACGCACCGGGCATCGCCACGATCATTGTCATCGGGGTCATCGGCTTCTATATGCTCTACAAGGGATTCGGGTTCGATGAGATTGTCCATGGCATTATCGATACGCTCCGGGTATCCCTGCAGCGCGGGAGGTTCTCGTTTGTTACCTATACTATAACGATTCTGCTCGTTATCATGGGGATTCTCAATGGTTTTCTCACGATCCTGCAATATTATTCCACGGATTTCGGTGTTTTGTATTTCCTCATGGTATTTATCTACGGGGCAATCGGCTGGCTGATAGCGGGAGGTCTTGTCATGTCTATCGGAATTATCATCGACGTGTACACCCATGAACGGGAGGGTTTAGGAAAAGTGATCGTGTTTCCTTTCTTTATCACCGCAATCGGCTTGATCCTGTACTCCACCAGCCTGTTTACCCTCCCGGTAGAAGAGATCCTCCACTTCCCTCTCACACAAGAAGATGCGGCCACGCAGATAATTTATTTTGCCATAGCGGGCATCATCTCGGCAATTTCCGGTGTCATTATCCAGTTTTTCCTCTACCGGAAGCTCGCGGAACTCCGAAAACAGGAAATTATTGAGGTTATGTGAGTAATCCCGCTCCTGTTAAGGTGTGACTCCCGTCCCCATCAGAACGGGAGTGACTCTGCAGAGGATCCACGGGATGGTGGTTGCCATTCCGAAATAAGATAAAAAAATCGCAATGTGCGGGAGTTCCGGCATTTATACCCGCATTTTTTTCAGGCACTCTGAAGATACAACAGGGTAAGAACTGCAGGTATGACTATCGAGTTACCCCCCGGGTCCGTTTCTGAATATCGGTTTAAAATTACCGAAATCGACATGGAATGGCAGCCACAAGGAGTGCATTCGTTTATGCTATTTGCGGTACTTGCGGATCGCGTTCGGCAAAGAAACCCATCCCGCCAGGGAATTGTTTTGTATCCGTGAAGTTCCTGGTGGTCTGGGGAGACTGTACGGTAAGTGACGGAATCACGACATTAAAATCATGGGAAGGATACCAGTAAATCCCTTTGCCGTAGGAATATGAGGCATTGTAAACGGTGAAATCAGCGCTTGAAAGATCGATGCGCTGGATCCTCGCATCCTCGTAATTCAGGATTTTCAGAAGTTTGTTCTTAAGATCCTGTTTGCCCAGGAGAAAGAAAATAAAGCGGGTACCTTCGTCAACGGAATAATTGACATGGATGACCGCAGTCCCGTTATCCAGCCGTATACGGATATCCTCGACGGTAATATAACTGTAGCGGTCTTCACTTGCCGCAAAAGCCGGTGCTGCACAACACAGAAGGAGAAGTATAAGCAAAGCTATAGCACGGGCTCTCATCGCTGATTAATTATGTAAATTCTGCTTAAATCGTTTTGGGTTGCGTACTCCTTCTGGAACAAACCGTGAGGGAAAATAAAAAAAAAGATTATTTTTTGTGTTCGAGGATGATCTCAATACTCGAGACGTTGGTCTTTCCTGTGTCCGTGTCGATAATCTCCGTTGAGGTAATGATATCTTTTTTTACTACTCCCTCAAGAAACCTGTTTAAGGAGATCTCGGCTGTATCCACAGCACGGGAAATGGCCTTGCCCCGTGCTTTGATCGCTACCTCTTCTGCACCATTATTGAACTGTGTTACTACGGCAAGGACGTAGTTCATTACCGGTTTATTCCCGACGAATACGGTGTTCTCTTTTACCTGCTGCATGGTGTTCCCTGCCTAGAGATACTTCTTTTTCACAATCAATTCCGCATTGAGCACGCTTGCACCCGCTGCACCGCGTATGGTGTTATGCCCCATGGCAATGAAGCGGATACCTTCGCGCAACCTCCCGACAGAAACGGTCATGCCTTTCCCCCGCATACGGTCGAGGCGTGGCTGGGGGCGATCGGGTTCTTCTTCAAAGAAATGAACCGATTCCGCCGGCTGGGTCGGGAGACCCTTGATAGGAGGCTTGTAGTCCCGGAATGCTTTTCTGAGCGTATCAACCGGCTCCTTGATATCGGCCCAGATGGCCATGGTGTGTCCGTCTATGACCGGGACGCGGTGGCAGCTGGCGCTGACTTTGAATGGTGCATTGACCACTTTTTTGCCCTTCAGTGTACCCATGATTTTGAGGGCCTCGGTCTCCATCTTCTCCTCTTCCTTGCCGATATAGGGAATAACATTATCATAGATTGCCATCGCGGCAACGCCTTCAAATCCGGCGCCGGATATTGCCTGCATGGTCGCAACGCGGATATCCGTGAACTTGAACTTACGCAGGGGGGCGAGGGCGGTTACCATCATGATAGTGGAGCAGTTCGGGTTGGTAACGATAAACCCGTCCCGGCCGGCATCCTTCTGCACATCGATCAGGCCAAGATGTTCCGGGTTGACTTCCGGAACAACAAGCGGGAC
>Ga0105103_10001928_pt1 | contig 11020 bp, 9 predicted proteins | sample PPLLaktember2015_2_FD_79107 | JGI IMG/M metagenome (GOLD analysis project Ga0105103, IMG submission 79107) | Freshwater sediment microbial communities from Prairie Pothole Lake near Jamestown, North Dakota, USA - PPLs Lake P7 Core (6) Depth... | ecosystem: Environmental > Aquatic > Freshwater >...
CACCGGGCGGCACAGGTGCGACGCCCAAAATTCTCCGTCGTCATTCCGTCTTACGACCGCCATGATCACCTCGACGCGCTGATGCCCTGCCTGTCAGCGCAGACGGAGCGCGATTTCGAGGTGATCGTCGTCGACCAGTCGCCGGACCCTTGGCCCTCGCGCGACGCCGACTTCGGCCTCACGCTGCATTACTTCCACACGCTGGTGAAGGGTGCGGCGCGGGCGCGCAACACCGGTGCCTTCCTCGCCTCGGGCGAGATCATCGCCTTCACCGACGACGACTGCCGCCCGCTTCCCGATTGGCTCGCGCAAGCGCGTGCCTGCTTTTCGGACAACAAGGTGGTCGGCGTCGAAGGACTCATCGAGTCTGATCACCTGGACGACCCGAACTACCGACCCGTGACGAACGTGGGATTCGAGGGTATCGGTTTCATGACGGCCAACCTGCTCGTCAGGTCGGGCGACTTCCAGGCGATCGGTGGCTTCGACCTGGCCTTCGATCGCCCCCACTTCCGCGAGGACACGGACCTCGGCTGGCGGCTGCAGGAGCGCGGGGAAGTACCCTTTGGCCGTGACGTCCGCGTGTTTCATCCGGCGCAGCCGCGTGGCATCGAACGCGAGTCGGCGCATGCGCGCGCGCATTTCTTCGAGAAGGACGCGCTGCTGTACGCGAAGCACCCGGAGCGCTATCGGCGCTTGTTTGAGGCGGAGGGTCACTGGAGAAAGACCCCCGGATTCTGGGAGCACTTTCGCCGCGGTGGCGCCAAGTACGGCGTGGACCTTGCGCCCTTTGAGGAGTTGCTGGATAAGCCCCTGCCAAGGGAGACTGCGCCGGGCTAGCCGGCCCGACCTGCGGATGGATCGGCCGCGGGCGAGCATCCGATTCAACTGCGTTCTCAGAGCACAACACAATGGACCTCGAACTGGCTCGCGCGATCTGCGTTGAGGGCGACAAGCACAATGACTTACGAACGGCTCCCGCTGCCGTCGAGGCCGAACTGCCGGCGGCGATGACGCGTGTCGACGCGATCACCGTAACCTCGACAGTGGGTTCACACGCGGATTACTTCAAGTCATCGCGCGAGCGCTACGCGCACTACGCGGCGCTCTCAAAACTTCACCTGCCGGACAACGCGAGCGTGCTGGATGTCGGCAACGCACCGGGACACTTCGCGTATCTTCTGACGCAGATGGGGCATCGCGTGACCGGCGTGAATCTGAACGCTGAGTGGCGCAGGACCTACCCGGATCCGTCCTGGCTGCAGATGTTCAGAGTGACCGAATGCGACATCGAGCGCGAAGAACTGCCCTTTGGCGATGCCACCTTCGACGCCGTCTTCTTCACCGAAGTATTGGAGCACATCGCGATCACCGATCCGGTTACGGTGCTTGGGCGTCTACGGCGTGTGCTGAAGCCCGGCGGTGTGCTGATCTTCTCGACGCCGAACGTCTGCAACCTTTCGAACATCATTGCGCTGTTGATCGGCGTCAACATCTTCTGGCCGCGCGAGATCTTCTACGGCTCGCTGGACCGCCACAACCGTGAGTGGACCCCGCGCGAAGTGCATGCTGCTTTCGAGGCGGCGGGGTTCCGTGCGATCGAGTTCTATGGCATGAACGACCACTCGAACTGGCGCGGCGGTGGTGCTGCCGACCGTGTCTATGCGTTGCTGGGGGGATTGTCGACAGAGCATGCGCTGCTGCTGAACACGACGGTAGGCGTCTTCACGCCGGCTATCGACCAATGACACGCGGATCCAGCGGACGATGAAACGCGCTGGGAACTCCGGGGGGCGTTGCGCGGGGCTCCCGCTCTACCAAGGGGGAGCGGCATGAGAGCCTCGTGCGTCGATACAGAGCCCACGCAATTGGGGCGCAAGGGGGCAAGCGTGGTACTTGCCGTGTTTGCGCTTGCCGGACTTGGCCTCTTTTACTGGCCCGTTTTGTCGTCGCATTTTCATTGGCTGCTAGGGGAATTGGGGGACACACGCTTCAATAACGCGGTGCTGGAGCACTGGTGGGCGCTGGTGTGGAAGGGGGGCGACTGGCGCAGCATTCCGATGTTCTACCCGCTCCCCGGCACGCTCGCTTACAGCGATGCGCTGCTGCTGCTCGGACCGCCTTACGTCCTGGCGCGCGCGGCAAACCTTGCCCCGTACGAAGCACTTGCGGGAGTTGTCGCGCTGCTGCTACTGCTGGGTTACGCAAGTTCCGCCTGGCTCTTTCGGCGAGTGTTGTCCCTGCCGCTGTGGATCGCAGCGCTGGCGGCCTTCCTGTATGCCTTCGCATCGATCCGGCTCATCCACTACGGACACGTGCAACTGTTCGCGGCGATGTTCGTGCCCGTACTCGTCGGGCTCGGGATCGGCTATGCGCGGCGTATTCAGGCCGGGCAGTGGGGATCCGGACTGGCGATTTGCCTCGGAGTCGGGCTTGCAGGCCTCTTGCTGACGAGTTTCTACGTCGGCTATTTCACCGTGTTCTTCGTGGGAATCGCCGGAGCAGCCCTGGCCCTGGACATGGCGCTCGGCGGTGGTGCGGGTGCTGCGCCAACGCGGCCCTCGTTCCGCGGCCTGTTGTCAATCGGGCTGCTCGGACTCAGCTTGCTGATTGCCGCCGTGCCTCTGTTGAGCCTTTATCTGCCCCGCTATGCAGATGCGGGTAGGCGGCCCTGGGAATATGTGGCTCAGACCCTGCCGCACCTGGTCGACTTCGTCAATGTCGGTCCCAGCAACCTGATCTGGGGCCGGCCGCTGCAGTCGATTGTCCCTTCCGGTAGACCCATCGATTGGGAACTCACGTACGGAGTCGCTCCCGCGCTGCTGCTGCTGTTTCTTGCGACCGGCGCAAGCCTCATATTCCTGCGGAGACGCCGCTCCTGGCTCGGCGCGGTGAACTCGCTGCCCGGAGCCGAGTACGCACGCGCGATGGCCGTCGCAGTGTTCGTCGCATGGACCCTGATGGTCGTTGTCGACGGTTACTCGCTGTGGCGTTACGTGTATGCCTGGGTGCCGGGTGCTTCCGCGATTCGCGCCGTGTTCAGGTTTCAGGCCGTCCTTCAACTTGGCGTCGTGTGTGTAGCCGCGTTCGGCCTCGCCGCGCTTTGGCGCGCGGCTGCGGGCTCGAAGCTGTGGAGCGCGCTGGTCCTGTCGTTGGGAGCCTTTCTCGCTATCGAGCAGGTCGACGTCGGGCATCCATTGTTCGACCGTCGCGCCGAGTCCAGCCGACTGGCCGCGTGGCCGGCGCCGCCGGCCTACTGCAGGCACTTCCTGCTCGTCGCCGACCCCTCAGTGGACCGCACCTGGTATGCGGAACAAATCGACGCGGTCCTGCTCGGGCTGCGCTTCGGCCTGCCCACGATCAACGGCTACAGCGGTGATGTCCCGCATGGCTGGGAACTGCGGGATCCGCGCGCGCCCGGCTACCTTCCGGGGGCGGCCCGCTGGGTGGCGGGACACGGCATCGCGCCAGGGCTATGCACGCTCGATGCCGCGACTGGCCAGTGGAAGCAGGTACTGCCCGGCGCGCCGGACCTCAGGCGCGTGAACCTGATTGACTACGCCCCACTGTCGCTCGAGGACGGCCTGGCGCTGGGGCTTGCCGGCTTCCACCAAATGGAAGCCGGCGGACGTTGGACCAACGGACAGGGACGCATCCTGCTGTCGCCCGGAGTCTCCGCAGAGGTCTTGCGGATCGACGGCCGGCGAGGTGGCCCGGTTTCCGGTCCGCTGCGGGTATTCGTCAACGGCCGGTTGCGCCATGAGCAGGCACTGCCGGACGGGTCGTTCTCGATCGCCCTTCCGCTGGAAGCGCCTGTCGAGTCGATACAGATCGACAGCGACTCGTTCGTGCCCCAGTTGCTGAAGATCAACCAGGATCCGCGCCGACTGGGTGTCGTGATCTCGCGAGTGGTCCTGGAGTGAACCGGAGCCAACCACCTTCGCGCCGCGAGACCGGTGTCCGCGCCCAGACACGAGGACAGGCTTGTCCATCGAACTGCTAGCTATCGAGAGCGCAACATCATGAGAGTCACTGTCATTGGATCGGGGTACGTCGGTCTCGTGACCGGGGCCTGCCTGGCCGAGACCGGAAACTCGGTTGTCTGCCTGGACATCGACGAGGGCAAGATCGCCCGGCTGCGCGCCGGCGAAATGCCGATCTACGAACCCGGCCTTCGCGAATTGATCTTGGCTCGCATGATGTCCGGCAAGTTGTCCTTCACGTCGGATGTTGCCGCCGCCACGGCACACGGCACGGTGCAGTTCATAGCGGTCGGCACGCCGCCTGGAGAAGACGGTTCCGCCGACCTTAACCACGTCCTGGCCGCCGCCCGCGCGATCGGCCGCTACATGAGCGAGCCACGGATCGTCGTTGACAAGTCGACCGTGCCTGTAGGAACCGCCGACCTCGTTCGGGAGGCAATCGCCGACGAACTTCGCCAGAGAGGCCTGGGCGAGCTGGGCTTTCAAGTTGTCTCGAACCCCGAGTTCCTGAAGGAAGGAGCGGCGATCAAGGACTTCATGCGCCCCGATCGCGTCGTGATCGGCTGCGACGATGAACTCGCCCGCGCGACGATGCGCGACCTGTACGCGCCGTTCGTTCGCAGCCACGACCGGATACTGACGATGGATGTGCGCTCGGCCGAACTGACGAAGTACGCCGCCAATGCGATGCTGGCCACGCGCATCAGCTTCATGAATGAACTCGCCGCCCTGGCCGAAGCGGTGGACGCCGACATCGAGTCGGTGCGCGAAGGTCTGGGGACCGACACGCGCATCGGCCTGAGCTTTCTTTACGCCGGCTGCGGGTACGGCGGGTCCTGCTTTCCGAAGGACGTTCAGGCTCTTCTGCACACGGCGCAGGCGAAGGGAGTGGAACTGGGTGTGGTGCGCGCCGTCGAGCACGCCAATGCTGCGCAGAAGCACGTGCTGGCGGCCAAGATCAAGGCGCGCCTCGGCGACGATCTGTCGGGTCGGCGCTTCGGGCTCTGGGGGCTGGCATTCAAGCCGGACACCGACGACATGCGCGAGGCGCCGAGCCTGAGCGTCGTACGTTCGCTCGTCGCTGCCGGGGCCACCGTATGTGCTTACGATCCCGTGGCCACCGACGTCGCCCGCCCGCTGCTGCAGGATGTTCCGCGCGTCGAGTTCGCGGAGAATGCCGAGGCGGCCTGCGAGGGAGCCGACGCGCTGGTCATCGTCACCGAGTGGAAGGAGTTCCGCAGCCCGGACTTCGACGACATCTCAAGACGCCTCCGGCGCAGGCTGATCTTCGATGGCCGCAACATGTACCGGCCGGCCGCGATGCGCGACGCCGGCTTCGAATACCACTCGATCGGCCGCCGCGCCGTCTAAGGAAAGATCCGCATGCATCCTGAGGAAAAGAAGGTACTGGTCACGGGGGGAGCCGGCTTTCTCGGATCGCACCTCTGCGACCGCCTGGTCGAGGCCGGGGCCGATGTGCTCTGCGTCGACAACTTCTTCACCGGCAGCAAGGGCAACATCGAGCACCTGCTCGGCCACAAGCGCTTCGAACTGATGCGCCACGACGTGACCTTCCCGCTCTATGTGGAGGTCGACCAGATCTACAACCTGGCGTGTCCGGCTTCGCCCGTTCACTACCAGTTCGACCCCGTGCAGACGACGAAGACGAGCGTGCACGGCGCCATCAACATGCTCGGCCTGGCAAAGCGGGTCAAGGCACGCATCCTGCAAGCGAGCACCAGCGAGGTTTACGGTGATCCGGAGATTCATCCGCAGACCGAGGACTACTGGGGGCGTGTGAACCCAGTCGGCATTCGCAGTTGCTACGACGAGGGCAAGCGCTGCGCGGAAACCCTGTTCTTCGATTACTGGCGGCAGCACAATCTCGAGATCAAGGTCATGCGAATCTTCAACACCTACGGCCCGCGCATGCACCCGAACGACGGCCGGGTCGTCAGCAACTTCATTGTCCAGGCGCTCAAGGGCGAGCCGATCACGATCTACGGCGACGGGACGCAAACCCGCAGTTTCTGCTACGTGGACGACCTGGTCGAGGGCATGCTGCGGCTGATGGCAAGTCCGCCGGACTTCACGGGGCCGGTCAACATCGGAAACCCGGGCGAGTTCACCATGATCGAACTCGCTGAGAAGATCCTGAAGCAGGTGGGGGGGCGCTCAACGCTGATTTTCCGTCCGTTGCCGGCCGACGACCCACGCCAGCGCCAGCCGAACATCGATCTGGCGCGCAACAAGCTCGGCTGGCAACCGACCGTTCCGCTGGAAGATGGACTCAAGAATACGATTGCCTACTTTCGGAGGCTCCTGAAGCCATGAGCAACGGAAGCCCCGCGAAGCTGGTGGTCGTCACTCCCGTGTACGAAGACGTCGAGGCTTCCAGCCGGCTGTTTGCCGAGCTGCGCGCGGCACAGGGCGCGGGTGTCTTCGTCGTCGCCGTCGATGACGGGTCTGTGCGCCAGCCCGTCGGCACGGAGGGACTCGAGGCGGCCGGCGTCAGCGGCGTAGTGGTCAAGCTGCGCCGGAACGTGGGGCACCAGCGAGCGATCGCGATCGGCCTGGGCTACGTCGCCGAGCAACTGCCCGATGCCGAGCGCATCGTCGTCATGGATTCGGATGGCGAGGATCTGCCGCAGACCATCGATCAGCTCGCCGCACCACTGGTCGCGGATGACGTCGACATCGTCGTCGCCCAGCGGCGAAGCCGCGTCGAGACGCTCAGATTCCGCGCTTTCTACGTTGTCTACAAGTGGCTATTCAAGCTGTTGAGCGGGCGGACGATCAGCTTTGGCAACTTTATGGCCATGAAACCAGCTGCGCTGCGCCGTCTCACCGCGATGCAGGAACTCTGGATCCACGTTGCGGGGTGCGTGCTGACCTCGAAGCTGCGGGTCGCGACCTGTCCGCTCGACCGCGGGCCGCGCTACGCCGGCCAGAGCAAAATGAACTTCGTTGGCCTCGCCTTGCACGGTTTTCGTGGCCTGATGGTTTTCGCCGAGGACGTGCTGGTGCGTGTTGGCATCGCCTGCACACTGGTGGCGGCACTGTCGATCGCGGGAAGCGCTGCCGCGATCGTGCTCAAGGTGCTCGGCTTTGCAACGCCCGGCTGGTTCTCGGTGGCGCTGGGCATTCTGCTGCTTGTCTTCCTTCAGACCGGCGCCCTGACGCTGATGACTCTGATGCTGACCGGTGTGGTGCGAGGAGGCTCGGTCGCGAGGATCGAGTACCGGGACTTCATCGAGACCGTGCTTCATGCCGGCCCCGAACGGTCGCGCTGAAGCCGTGGTCGGCGGCCAGTTTGCCCGGTACGTGGTCAACGGGCTGGTGGCGACCGCGGTTCACTTCGGAGTCCTGACCTTCAACCTGCAGGTTCTGCAGATGCACTACGCCGGCCTCGCCAACTTGATCGCGGCGGGCTTCGGAATTGCGACCTCCTTCATAGGGAGCCGCTATTTCGTGTTCGAGGGGCGCGGACGGCCGCTCCTGCAGCAAGCTGCGAAGTTCGGGCTGCTCTACGCGGCGATCGCTCTGCTTCATGGTGCCGTCCTGTTCGGATGGACCGATGTGCTCGGCTTGGACTACCGTGCGGGATTCCTTGTCGCGACCGCGCTGCAGGTCCTGCTGAGCTTCTGGGGAAACAAGCACCTGGTGTTCAAGTGAAGAAACTATCGAGGGCCGTGGTCGCCACGGCGCTGTACGCGCTGCTGCTCCTGGCGGTCTACTACGCACATGTGCGCTTCGGCCGCGTCAACGTCGTCTTCTACGCCGCAATCGCCGATGCCCTGGTCGCCGCGCTGCTTGCCGGCGTCCTGCTCCTGGCCTGGCGGTACTTCGGCGTCTTCAACGGATTCGAGAAGCTGCAACTGGTCCTGATCTGGGTGCTGGCGGGCTATGCGTTCGCGATTTCCGTGCCGACGGTCATCGACCGGTCCCTGTCCTTCTACATACTGGAAAAACTGGAGCAAAGGGGCGGGGGAATCCGGCTTGCCGACTTCGAAGATGTCTTCACCAAGGAATACGTGAAGGAGCACCGACTTGTGGATGTGCGGCTCACCGAGCAACTCGAGTCGGGCACGATTCGCATCGACGACGGCTGTGTGCGCCTGACGGCCCGGGGAGAGCGACTGGCCAGCCTCAGCCGCTCCTTCAGGAAGCATCTTCTGCCCCGGCAGCGCCTCCTGATGGGCCAGTACAGCGACGACCTCACCGACCCATTCCGTAACAGCAAGCCAGCGGCGGACTACGGTTGCGGACCCTGAAGACTGCCCGGCTATCATCTGCACTCGCGATGAGGGCCTCGATCGAAGCGGCTCGCCGAGCGCCCGCAATCGCATCTTGGACGACCTGGTTTCTTGCCTGCCAACCAATCCTGAGACGAAGATCAAGACATGTCCACCGCAACGTCGGCCCTAGTCACCGGAGTCACCGGCCAGGACGGCGCATACCTCGCCGAGTTGCTGCTCCAGAAGGGCTACAAGGTCTACGGCACCTACCGAAGAACGAGTTCGGTCAACTTCTGGCGCATCGAGGAACTCGGCATTCAGAGTCACCCGAACCTGGAACTCGTCGAGTACGACCTGACCGACGTCGGCACCAGCATCGCCCTGGTGCAGAGGGCGCAGCCGGACGAGGTCTACAACCTCGCGGCGCAGAGCTTCGTCGGCGTGTCCTTTGACCAGCCGACTGCCACGGCGAAGATCACCGGCCTGGGGGCGCTGAACCTGCTCGAGGCCGTACGGCTCATCAACCCGAAGATCCGCTTCTACCAGGCGTCGACATCGGAGATGTTCGGCAAGGTGCAGGCGGTTCCGCAGGACGAGAACACGCCGTTCTATCCGCGCAGTCCCTACGGAGTGGCCAAGCTATTCGCGCACTGGATGACCGTGAACTACCGGGAGAGCTACGGCATCTTCGGAGCGAGCGGGATTCTGTTCAACCACGAGTCGCCGCTGCGTGGGCGGGAGTTCGTCACGCGCAAGATCACCCACGGTGCCGCGAAGATATCGTTGGGGCAACTCGACGTTCTTGAACTGGGCAATCTCGACGCCAAGCGTGACTGGGGCTACGCGAAGGAGTACGTGGAAGGCATGTACCGGATGCTGCAGGCCGCGGAGCCCGAAACATTCGTGCTGGCCACCAACCGGACCGAGACCGTGCGGGACTTCGTGCGCATGGCGTTCAAGGCGGTGGACATGGAGCTCGAATTCCGCGGGTTTGGAGTCGACGAGGTCGGCATCGACTCCCGCTCGGGAAAGACCGTGGTTCGCATCAATCCTCGGTTCTATCGACCCGCGGAGGTTGACCTGCTGATCGGCAACCCGGCCAAGGCGAAGGCGAAACTCGGTTGGGAACCACGGACCACTCTCGAGGAACTGTGCCGCATGATGGTGGAAGCTGACTTGCGGCGGTGTGCGAGCGGTGTCTCCTTCTAACGGCAAGCGTGTCCTGGTCACTGGCGGCTCGGGCTTCACCGGGCGCCATGTCCTTCCACGGCTGCAGGCCGAGGGCTACGAGGTCATCGACCCCGAAGCATCGGGACGCTTCGACCTCACCGATGTCGGCGCCCTGCAAGCGAAAGTAGCCGAGGCAAGGCCCGACTACGTCATCCATCTCGCAGCGCTGAGCTTTGTCGCACACGGCGATCCGGCCGCGTTCTACCGGGTGAATGCGGTGGGCACCACGAATCTCCTGGATGCGCTGGTCGTCCTTCCCAAGCCCCCGCACCGGGTGATTCTTGCGAGCAGCGCAAACGTCTACGGGAACGCGACCGACGACCCGATCACCGAGCGCACGCCGGTGGCCCCTGTGAATCACTATGCGGCCAGCAAGGTGGCGATGGAGCACCTGGCCGCTGCCTACATGGACCGCTTGCCGATCTGCATCACGCGGCCGTTCAACTACACCGGCGTAGGGCAGCGCCCGGACTTTCTGATTCCGAAGCTGGTAGGCCATTTTGCGGCTCGCAAGCCTTTCATTGAACTGGGCAACATTGACGTCGTGCGGGACTTTTCCGACGTCCGCGCCGTGACCGAGGCCTACCTGCGCCTCCTGACCTCCGAACCGGCCCCCCGGCTGACCAACATCTGCTCGGGTGTCGGCCGGAGTCTGCGTGAGGTGCTTTCGGAACTCGAGCAACTGTCGGGGCACCGGCTGGAAATCAGGATCAACCCGGCGTTCGTCCGCGCTCAGGAGGTCCGGCGCCTCGTCGGAAGCGCGAATACTCTGGTGGCGGCAGTAGGCCCGCTGCCCTGCCAGGACTTTCGCGAAACGCTTGCGTGGATGCTCGAAGGCTGCAGACAGGCGGGCTAGCCTGTCCCGGCCCGGAGTTGCCGCGCGATCTGCTTTCCGAATTCGACCCCGGGCTGGTCAAACGAGTTGATTCCCCACAGCCACCCGGAACACGCCGTTGCGTGTTCGAAGGTCGCCATCAGTGCGCCCAGCTGAGATGGTCCAAGGTCATCCAGCATCACGTCTAACACCGAGTTGAACGATCCGGCAGAGCTGCCCTGGCTCAGGGCCGTGACCTGGGCCCGTCGGTGCGCATCGAGTTCGGCTGCATGCTCCGGATAGCCGGAGGAGGCCGTCTTCGTTCCGATCACCGTGATGGCCTTGGGCCCGGTGCCTTCCCGCAAGAGCTGGAAGTAAGTGTGCTGTCCGTTGTTCCCCAGTCCGCCCCATACGACCGGCGCAGTGGGGTAATCGACCGCAAAGCCGTCTTCAGTGACACTCTTGCCATTGCTCTCCATTTCCACTTGCTGAAGCCAGGGGAGGAACTGCGCCAGCCGGCCGTCGTAGGCGACCACGCAGCGCGACGCGCATTGGAGAAAGGTCGAACTCCAGACGTTGTCGAGCGCCAGCTGGACGGGGACGTTTGAATCGAGCGGCGCGCGCACGAAATGCAGGTCGGCGGCCTGGCCGCCCTTCAGCCAACGCTCGAACACTGGCCAGCCGAGGTAGAGGGCCGCGGGCAGCCCGACCGCCCCCCACGGGCTGAAACGGCCGCCGACCCAGTCCGGGACGTC
>Ga0105103_10001930_pt1 | contig 11016 bp, 11 predicted proteins | sample PPLLaktember2015_2_FD_79107 | JGI IMG/M metagenome (GOLD analysis project Ga0105103, IMG submission 79107) | Freshwater sediment microbial communities from Prairie Pothole Lake near Jamestown, North Dakota, USA - PPLs Lake P7 Core (6) Depth... | ecosystem: Environmental > Aquatic > Freshwater >...
CTCGCGTGCTTCACGCCGCTCACCGGCGCCTCCGGCGTGACGATCGTCGCGATGGGCGGGCTGCTGCTGCCGATGCTCGTGCGCGCCGGCTACCCCGAGCGCATGTCGGTGGGGCTCATCACCGTGGCGGGGTCGATCGGCATCTTCCTGCCGCCGAGCCTGCCGGTGATCCTCTATGCGTTCTACGCCAACGTGCCGCTCGAGAAGCTGTTTGTCGCGGGGGCGCTGCCTGGCCTGCTGCTGGTCGCCGCGGTAGCGGGTTGGGGCGCGATGCGCGGCATCGCGGGCGATGCCCGTCGCACCGCGTTCTCATGGTCCGAGTTGCGCGAGGCGCTCTGGGAGGCTCGCTTCGAGGTGGCGATGCCCATTGTGCTGGTCGGCGCCATGCTCGCCGGCTTCGCCACGCTCGTCGAGACGGCAGCGCTGATGGTCGCCTACACGCTGTGCGTCGAGTGCCTGGTCTACCGCGACCTCGACATCCGGCACGACCTGCCGCGGGTCGCGATCCAGAGCGCGACGCTGGTCGGCGGCTTCATGATCATCCTCGGCGTCGCGATGGCACTCACCAACTGGCTGACCCTCGGGCAGGTCCCCATGAAGTTGCTTGCCTGGGTCCAGTCGTACATCGAGTCGCCGTGGGCGCTGCTGCTGGCGCTCAACGTGTTCCTGATCGGCGTCGGCGCGCTGATGGACATCTACTCGGCGATCATCGTCATCGTGCCGCTGCTCGTGCCCCTGATCGCGGCCTACGGTCTCGACCCGATCCACGTCGGCGTGATCTTCCTCGCCAATATGCAGCTGGGCTACCTGATGCCGCCGATGGGCGAGAACCTGTTCCTCTCCGCCTATCGCTTCGACAGGAGTCTGGCGTCGATCTATCGCGCGGTGCTGCCGTACGTCGCGATCATGCTCGCGGTCGTGCTGCTGATCACGTTCTGGCCGGCGATCAGCGTCGGCGTCGTCGGGGTGCTCGGCATCGGCGCCCCGGGCACCTGAGCGGCGCGCCGCGGTTCTACGGCCGCGACGGATTCACCAGGTAGTGGTCGATCTCGGCTTCGGCCTGCAGCCAGTCCTCGAGGTCGCCGCCGTCCGTGTAGCCGCGCTCGACGTAGTGGCGATACGCGGTCTCGCTGATCATTCGGTAGCGCAATTCCGGATCGATCTCGCTCGCCGGGCCTGCCGCGAAGGGCTGATCGGGCATGGTCTCGAGCTCGACGCCCTCGTCGACGACCCGAGAGGCGCTCGAGCGGGTGCGCGGAAGGGCTGGCTCGACCGTCGGCCGGACCGCGGCGGTCCTGGACCGGGTCACAAGGCGCTTGCTCATCACGATCCTCCTGTTGCGAAGGGGCGCCGATCCCCTGGCCACCGACGCCCTCGATGGGGCAGGCGCCTCGCTTCCATGTTCCGCGCTCGCCGGGTCGGTTGGCTTAAGCGAGGTCAACCATCACGCCGTTTTGCGGACGCACAATGCGCGACGTGCGGACGCGCTCATGCGAGCGCTGCGCCGTGCGCGGGTCCGGCGCCGAGAAGTCGCGCCAGCTCGTCGCGCACGCGCGCGATCAGCTCGGGATTGCTCTGCTGGACGTAGCGGACCAGGTCGTAGACCTGCGTGCGCGTGGCGCGGGCCGCGTCCTCGAGCGTCACGACGAAGTCCGACTGTCGCGCCACGGCGGCGTAGCGCGCGAACGCGCCGCCGCTCACCACCGCGAGTGCGAGGACGCCGACACCGGAGACGAGGCGCGACAGCAGGCGGGCGCGTTCGGCAAGGTGGAGGCGGGACATCGCGTCGGCGATGGTCGCGGCGGAAACTTCCCGGGACGTCTCAGCCATGGTGGATACCTCCTTGACGCGAAGGGTACGCCAAAACAATGACATCGTCATTACATGACCGTGATCCGCCCGGCAAAGTTCCGTGGCATCCTGCCCGCCGTATACCCGGTCCTTCGCTTCAGCGTTCGCGCACGCGCCGCCCAACGCACTTGTCGTAGAGCTCCGGGAACACGCCGTGCGGGTCGTAGCGCGCCTTGAGCGCGCGATAGGCTGCACCGCCATAGATGCGGTCGAAGTCGGCACGCTCGAAATAGCTGTCCGAGTAGAGCGACTTGATCCCGCCGTGCTCCGCCACCGCGGCTTCGATGCGGCGGTTGAAGTGCCCGGGCGGATGGCGCTCCGGCCGGTGCAGTACGTCCCAGAAGCCGAAGTTCACGTAACGCGTGGTCGTGGCCATCGGATAGAGCGCGAAACGATCTGCGGCGCGCGTCGGCGTGATTGGGCAGACCCAGACCGGAAGGATCCCGATCTCGGCGAACAGGAAGTCGAGGAAGCGCGCCGCGTTCCCGATCGGGATGTCGACGTCCTGGATCACCGGCTCGGCATGCCCGCCGGAGAGCGCATCGAGGGCACGGGTCACGCCATGCCGGGCGTTCCAGCGCATGATCTTCTGGTAGGTCCGCGAATTGAGGCGACGGCGGCCGTAGAGCCTGCGCAGCAGCGGGTGCTGCGCGCCCACGTGCTTCGAGCACCAGAACCAGTCCGTGTCCCAGCGCCACAGCCAGCCGCGCGTGGTGAGGTGATCCTCGGTGCGCTCGAGGAGGGAGCGATAGTAGATGCGCTCGTACGTGTAGTCGCTGACCGCCGGCGCGCTGGCAACGAAGCGCCCCTCGGTCAGTACCAGGCGATCGCGGCCGAACACGACGCCGTCGACGAAATCGGCGTCGCCGCGGCACGCCCCGTCGAGGGCCGCGACGAAGCTTCCGGCATCGCCGAGGCGACGATGCCGGATCGCGACGAACGGACGCACGGGCTTCGTTCGTGCGCGGAGCCGCAGCGCGTAGCCCAGCGTGCCGTACGAGTTCGGGAAGCCGTAGAACAGGTCGGCGTGCTCGTTGTCCGGCCGGCAGCGGACGATCTCGCCGGTGCCAGCCAGCACGTCGAGCTCGGTCAGCGTCTCGTGGACGAGGCCCTCACGGAACGACGTGGCCTCGATGCCGACGCCCGCGGCAGCGCCACCCAGCGTGATCGTGCGGAGCTGCGGCACGACCGCCGGCATCGCGCCGGCGGCAAGCGTCGCCTCGACGATTGCCTCGTACGTCGCCATGCCCTCGGCCTCGACCTCGCCGGCATCCGTGTCGACGGCGAGCACGTGGTCGAAGTCCCGCACGTCGAGCAGGCGTCGCCCCGTCGCGTCGCGGTCGCGGAACAGGTTCGACGTGTCCTTGGCAAGGCCGACCGTCGCGCCTCGGCTCGCGGCGAGCGCGCGCGCCAGCGCGTCCCGTCGCGCCGCGTGCGCGTCACGGGCGGCGTCCGAGCCGGAAGCGGTCACCGCATCGACCCCGCCGGATCGTCGCGGTACACGAATGCGCGGCTCATCGGGTAGCTTCCGGGCGTGACGTTGCCCTTGCTGAACACGATCTGGAACAGGTGGGTGCGCTCCGCGGGCGAGCGGAACATCTCCGCGCATCCGACGAGGTAGGCGGTCCACACGCGCCGGAAGCGCTCGTCGAAGCGCCCGGGATCGAGCGCACGGATGCGGTCCCAGTGGGCTGCGAAGCGCTCGGCCCACGCATCGAGCGTCGGCGCGTAGTGTCGGCGCAGGTTCTCCACGTCGACCACTTCGAGCCCCGCGTCCTCCATCGCGACGACCACCTCGGCGAGGCTCGGGATCCAGCCTCCCGGGAAGACGTGCTCGCGGATGAAGAACTCGGTGTCGCGCCGTCCGATATGGCCGATGAAGTGCAGCAGGCCGAGCCCGCCCGGCGCGAGGAAGTCGGCGTGCGCGCGCACCACCTCGGCGAGCTGGTCGCGCCCCGCGTGCTCGAGCACGCCGATCGAGACGACCTTGTCGAACGTGCGGAACGCGTCGCGGAAGTCGCCCTCGACGACCGCGAGCCGGTCGCCGAGGCCCCGGGCGCGGATGGCCGCGTCGACGAACGTAACCTGCTCGGTGGTCGTGTTGACGCCGGTGACGTGCACGTGCTCGCGTTCCGCGGCACGGAACATGAAGCCGCCGAACCCGCAGCCGATGTCGACGACGTGCTGGCCCGGTGCGAGCCGCAACTTGCGGCAGACGTGGTCGATCTTCGCGGCCTGCGCATCCTCGAGGCTTTCCACGCCTTCCTTCCAGTACGCGCAGGTGTACATCAACAGCGGGTCGTCGAGCCAGAGCTCGTAGAACGCGGCCGGCAGGCCGTAGTGGGCGCGCGCGTTGGCTTTCGCCTGCTCGCGCGTCGCGTTGGACCGCGCGAGCTCGTGCAGGCGGTTACGCTCGGCCACCAGCAGGTTGGGCCGCCCGTACCCGCCCTGCATGCCTGCGCGGAACACCGCGCGCAGGTCACCCCCAATGTCGAGATCGCCGTCGAACCAGGCGTCGAGCAGCCCGATGTGGCCGAAGGCGGCGGTGCGTAGCTCCGCGGCCCGACGCCTGAAGTGCAGCGCGAACTGCGGCGGGCCGTCGCCGCTCGCGAAGCGCTCGCCGTCGGCGAAGACGACCTCGAACGGGATCGGCATCGCGTCGCCGATACGGCGCATTTCCTGGGCGATCAGGGGGTTCATCGTTCCCTCTTGCGGATCGCGCGACGGCATCGCTGCACGGGTCGCTTCCGCAGAGGGTAGCGCCGTGGGGGACCGGGCGCTTGACCGCGGTCAAGCGGTGACGGGCGCCGCGGGCGATCGGCGGTGCGCCGCGCGGACCCGCCACTGCCCCTGCTGCGGTGCACCAAGTTGCTTGACGTCAACATCGGACCCCGGGATCGGCGCACGCTCGATCGGGACGTGTCGGTCGGCCGGATCGCTCGGAGGGTGGTGCATGCCCAACGCGCGGACGCCGGCCGGGAACGGGATTTGCCGCGCGTGCGCCGCCGCGGCCCCCGGAGTCGGCGCAATCGCAGAGGAGATGCGATGTCGATCGATACCGTGGCGACGAACGTCGTCGTGGAGGGCCTGCGCAGCCATCCGTTTCTCAAGGGGTTCGAGCCCTCGTTCATCGAGGCGCTCGCCCGGATCGCGAAGTCCGCGCGGTACGCCGGCAACCACGTGATCCTGCAGCAGGGCGAGGAGAGCACGCAGCTCTACCTGATCACCTCGGGCCGCGTCGCGCTCGAAATCAGCGGGCGTGATCAGCCGTTTCGCGTCGACACCCTGGGCGCCGGCGAGGAGTTCGGGTGGTCGTGGGCGCTCGGCAACCCCGGGGTCTACCAGGTCCGTACCCTCGAGCCGGTGGAGGCGCTGGTACTGTCCGCCAGCGAGCTCGCCGCCCGCTGCGACGCGGACAGCGCATTCGGCTATGCGCTGATGCGCCGGCTGCTCGGCGTGGTCGCCGAGCGCCTGCAGGCGACGCGGCTGACGGTGATCGACATGTACCTGCCTGAGGCGAAACGCGCCGGGACGTGACCGCCGGCGTCAGCCGGCGCGTACGAGCAGCGGATCGGCGAAGAGCGAGGCGATCTCGACCCGGCGGATGCCGGGGTCGTCGGGTACCGTGTAGAGGATCGGCGACACCAGCTCTTCGACGATGCCGCGCAGGCTCCGCGCGCCGGTCTTGTACTCGGTCGCGATTTCTGCGACCTGCTCGAACACCCGCCGCGCAACGACGAGTTCGACGCCTTCCTGCCGGAACACCTCGCGGAACTGCGCGTAGAGCGAGTCCCGCGGCTCGGTCATGATCCGCACCAGCAATTCGCGCGAGAGTTCGCCGAAGCGCGCGACGATCGGCAGCCGCCCTGTGAACTCGGGGATCAGCCCGTAGGTGAACAGATCGGTAGGCTTGACCCGCGAGTTGAGCCGTTCGAGGATCTTCCGGTTGTCGTCGTCCTTCGTGGCGATGTAGCCGAAGCTCTTCGACTGCACCATGATCTCGTCGAGGCCGACGAAGGCGCCGCCGCAGACGAACAGCACGTCCGTGGTGTCGACGTAGCGGCCGTCGTCGAGCTTCACCTTCGCGCCCTCCATGATCTTGAGGAGCGCGTGCTGCACGTTCTCGCCGGAGGTCGCCCGCGTCTCGCCGCGCGGCGCCTTGAGCTTGTCGATCTCGTCGATGAAGACGATGCCGCGCCCCGCGCGCGCAAGGTCGCCGCCGGCGCGGTCGGCAAGCCGCGACAGGATCGCCTCGATCTCGTCGTTGACGTAGCGCGTCTGCGCGAGCGAGGTCGCCTCGGCGGTGACGAACGGCACGTCGAGAAGACGCGAAAGTGTCTCGCAGGTGAGCGTCTTGCCGGTACCGGTCGGGCCGATCAGCAGCAGGTTGCTCTTCGCGATCCGCACGCCGCGCCGCGACTGCGTGAGCTTGCGGTAGTGCGAGTAGACCGCGACGGCGACGACGCGCTTGGCGACGTCCTGGCCGATCACGTACTCGTCGAGACCGCGGACGATCTCGCTCGGCTTGGGAACGGGTAGGAGGTCGGCGGAGTCCATCGGTCGAGTCCTGCGCGGGGCATTGCCGTCAAGTGTCGCACGGCGGCGCCAGGAGGCCGCTGCACCATGCGGGACGGCTTCCGCACGACACAACGACTCCCACTGGCCCTGCGGCACTTGCGCTATCCTCGCGCCAACGGGAGACGAGGATCATGGACCGAGATCACAACGTGCTGGGCGGGCCGATCGACCCGTGCTCGATGGCACCGCTGACGGGCTTCTATCGCGACGGGTGCTGCAACACCGGTCCCGAGGACCTGGGCCTGCACATCGTCTGTGCGCAGGTGACCCGGGAGTTCCTGGATTTTGCGCGCCGCCAGGGCAACGACCTGGTCACGCCGGCGCCGCAGTACGGGTTTCCGGGACTGAAGCCCGGCGACCGCTGGTGCGTGTGCGCGGCGACGTGGCGGCAGGCTTACGAGGCGGGCGTCGCGCCGCCGGTGGTGCTGCGTGCGACACACGAGGAGACGCTTGCCGTCGTCCCGCTCTCGGCCCTCAAGGAGCACGCGCTGGACGCGGCCTGATGCCCGCGGATCTGCTCCAGCGTCCCGGGCGAGCGCGGCTACTTGCTGCCTGCCTTCGCCTTGCCGAGCATCAGATCGAAGCGCTGCAGCACCTGCCCGACGTGGCCCTGGGCATCCGATTGGCGGACCTCGGCTTCCGAGATGCCGGCCCCCGAGCACCACACCCGCGAGCCGGGGACGATGGCGCCCTTGCCCTTCTGCGCGACCTGCAGGTCCTCGAGGTACACGTAGCAGCGTGCATACGGCGCCGGCTTGTCCCAGCTGTCGATCACCGCCTTGGGATCCATGCGGAAGCCCTTCTTCTCGAGCGCGGCAAGCACGTCCATGAAGCGTTGGAACGCGCGATCGTCGTACTTCGCGTCGTTGCGCCAGAAATTCGTCGACACGAGCGCGCGGTTGTTGCCGCCGTCCATCAGGTACACGTAGGTGTTGACGACGCGGGCTGCCTGGTCGGGCGTGCCGGACGGCTGGGCGAGGGCCGGCGCGGCGCACAGCGCGCCGGAGAGGGCGAGCACCAGGACTGCGGGAAAGCGCTGCATGGGTCCTCCGGGACGTGCCTTGGGGGATCGAGCGCGACGCGAGGTCGGGCGGCGAGCCGCGATATTACCGCGAGCGCGGTGACCATCGGCCGCCGTTCGGGATGCTCGGGGACTACGCGCTCGTGGTTGGCCGCCCGGTCGAGGTGCCGCTCGACAACTGGCCCTGCGGATCGCCCGGCGCGCGGCCCATGTCGATCGCGACGATCCGCGGTCCGAGCAGCGTGACGCTGCCCCTGCGGCGATTGTCGCCGGTGTCGCTGTACTCGAAGCCGTAGATGCGGCGCAGCGCCATGCGACCGTCGCCATCGCGCGCGGGCCGCATCGCCTGGAGCGCCACCGTGTCGTCGAGGAACAGCAACCCCTCGGCCCGGCACGCGGCGCGCATGGCGGCGTTGGCCGCTTCGCGGGCCTTGAGGCTCGTCCACAGCAGCCCGGCGGCGCCGGCCGCAGCGAGCAGGGCAAGGACTTCGAGGAAGGTCATGGGCCGCAACGATAACAGCCGCGCAGGGTGCGAGCCGGCAGTGCGTTAAGCTTGCCGCGCTGTGGCGGCGTGGTCCCTTCGGGGAACTTCCGTCGCCCGGGCTGCCTCCATCAGCCGGCGGACCGGCCGCCCGTCACCAGGATCGAACCATGGCATTGCTCTCGAGAACCCGGCGGATCACCCGCGCGATGGCGCTGGTGGTCACGCTCTTTGCTGCCGGGCCCGTGCTGGTCCTCGCGCTCGGCAGCACGTCGGCGCGCGGCGACTGGCGCAACGCGACGCACCGTCCGGTGGGCCTCGCCCCGGAGGCTGCCGCACATGCCGACGCGGTCGTCCAGGTCTACGCGGCGCGCACCTACGGATGGCGGGGCGCGTTCGCCGTGCACACCTGGCTCGCGGCGAAGCCGCGCGACGCCGACGGCTACACGCGCTACGAGGTGATCGGCTGGTACGCGCGGGCCGGGCGCTCGGCGGTGTCGATCTCCGATTACCGTGCACCGGACGCCGAGTGGTACGGCGCGGCGCCCGAGCTTCTGCGCGACCTGCGCGGCCCGGAGGCCGAGGCCGTGCTCGCCAAGCTCGAGGCGGCCGTGTCGAGCTACCCGCACGCCGACGAGTACACCGCCTGGCCGGGTCCGAACAGCAACACGTTCGTCGCCCATCTGGGTCGCGAGATCCCGGAGCTGCGGCTCACACTCCCGCCCACGGCGATCGGCAAGGACTACCTGCCCAACAACGCGATCGTCGCGCGGAGTCCCAGCGGCACCGGCTACCAGGTGTCGCTCGGGGGCCTCTTCGGCGTCACGGCCGGCAGCGACGACGGCTTCGAGCTGAACGTGTTGGGCCTCGTCACCGGATTCGACTTCAAGGTGCCGGCGTTGAAGCTTCCCGGTGTGGGTCGCGTGCCGGGCGCCTCGGGCGGCGCTGGCGTGACCCCTTAGGCGAGAGACGTCACATGAAGCTCAAGATGGCGGAGAAGTCGCTGTTCGCGGTGCTGCTGCGATCGCCGTGGTGGATCAGTCTCGCCATCGGCATCGCCCTCGGCGGCGCCGGCTGGGCGCTGTTTCCGGAGGCCTACCGGATCGCGGGCGCCGGTGCCGGCCTGCCGTTCGTCGTGATCGCGGCGATCGCCGCGTGGAGAGCGCTCCAGGCGCCCTCGGCGAAGCGTGTCGAGACCACGGTGCAGGCCGTGAGCACGATGTCCTGGCCGGAGTTCGCCAGCGCGATCGAGGACGCGTTCCGCCGCGACGGCCACGACGTGAAGCGCGTCGAGTCGGGACCGGTGGACTTCGAGATCACCAAGGCCGGCCGCACCGCCGTGGTCGGCGCGCGCCGCTGGAAGGTCGCGCGTACCGGCGTCGAGCCGTTGCGCGCGCTCCACACCGCCGGCGAGGCGCGCGAGGCCAGCGAGTGCATCCACATCGCCATCGGCGAGGTCACGCCCTCGGCGCGCGAGTTCGCGGCCAAGCACCGTACCCGCGTGCTGGGCGGTCCGGACCTCGTGAAGCTGCTCGGGGCGCAGCGCGGCGCGTCGAAGCGCTAGCCTGCCGGCGGCCGCGATCGGCGTGGCGGCGCGATCAATCGCGCCACGCGAGCGCCCGCAGCGCGGCGTCCTGGAAGCCCCGCATGAGGCTGCGGCACGCGCGGTCCCAACGCTCGCACACGTCCACCGCCTGTTCGCCCGGGGTGGACAGGTCGGGACAGGCGACCAGCGCCTCGAACTCGGCGGCAAGCGCGTCCGCCGTCGCGGCGTCGCCGCCCGCGAGGACGCTGTGCACGAACGCGGACGGCGGGTACCACGATGATGCGCGCGAGAGGTCACGGTGGATCTGCGCGAGCAGCACATTGCGCGGGCCCTCCCACAGCTCGTTGACCGCGGCGTCGCGATACAGTCGCGGCAGGCAGGAGAAGTCCTCGATCACGCCATTGCCGCCGAGGATCGACATCGCCTGGCGTATGACGTCCGTGGATTCCTCGGCGGCGACGAACTTCTGCAGCATGATCAGCTCGCGCACATCGAGCGCGCGTCGGCGCGCGGCGAAGTCGGCGTCGCGCCGCGCGTCGAGGCCACCACTGGCATCGAACGCGCGGTAGATGGCGAATCCCGCCGCGGTGGTGCGGCGCGCGGTGCGACGCATCGCATCGAGTTGCCCGCGCACCATCGGAAAGGCGTCGAGGCGGCGCCCGAAGGCTTCGCGGAAGGCCGCGTAGGCCTCGGCCTCGCGCACGGCGCGCGTCATGTACGCGCCGGACGCGAGCCCCACGGTGAGGCGCGACAGTGTCAGCACGATTGCCACGACGTTGGCGAGGCCCCGGTCCAGCGCTCCAACGGGGTAGGCGAGAGCGCCGTCGAGCGTCAGTTCGGCCGTGGGGAGCTCGCTGGTGCCGAGCTTCCACTTGAGGCGATCGATCGTGTAGCGGTTGCGGCGCTCACGAAACGCTCCCCGGTCCCACATCGGCATCGCGAAGGCCGCCACCTGCTCGGATCCCTGCGGCTTGGCGGTCACGACCGCGTAGTCGGCGTGCACCACGGAGCAGAAGAACTTCGTGCCGTGGAGGCGCCAGCCGTCCGGTCCCTCGACGGCCTCCACGCGATTGGCCGGGACGTCCGACCCGCCGTGGATCTCGGTCAGGAACTGGGCGCCGATCGCGAAGTCGCCGTCGCGGCCCTCCTTGAGGTGGGCGAGCATGTCGCGCGTCTCCGCGCGGTCGGCGAACCGCTCGAGCAGGCCGACCAGGCCCTCGGTGCAGACCACCGGGCACGCGGTGCACGCCTCGCCGTTCTGGTAGACGAGGAACATCTTGGCGAGCCGCGTCGGCACGTCGGTGCGCGACGAGAACAGGCCCTCGGCGAATACCTCGCGCTCGAGCGTGACGCTGGCGTGCGAGCGCACGATGCGGTCGACGCGCCGGTGGTGGGCGTCCCAGTGCACGAGCTGCGGGCGCCGCTCCGGCGACGCGCTCGCGTCGGCGAAGAGGCGCCAGCGCTGCGAGGCCCGCTGCGAAAGCTCGCGCGCCGCGGCGTCGACGGCAGCGGCGTGCGCCCCGGCCGAGGAATGCACCA
>Ga0105103_10001931_pt1 | contig 11015 bp, 5 predicted proteins | sample PPLLaktember2015_2_FD_79107 | JGI IMG/M metagenome (GOLD analysis project Ga0105103, IMG submission 79107) | Freshwater sediment microbial communities from Prairie Pothole Lake near Jamestown, North Dakota, USA - PPLs Lake P7 Core (6) Depth... | ecosystem: Environmental > Aquatic > Freshwater >...
CACTGACAGAGGTCACCCTCCAGTCCGACGAACAGCGGCGTCGTGTCCACGCCCGCCGAGAGACTGAAGTACTCGGCGCTGATCCGGTCGTATCCGCGCACGTCCCCGAAATCCATCCGCTGACGGAGCACGGCACCCGGTATCTCCATCCTGACGTCGACGCTGTCTTTTAATACGCGCATGGTGTCCTCCCATCGACGGCTGAGCTGATTCTAGACCGATCGGTCTAGTGGCGCAGTATACACCGGTTCAGGGGCGCCGTCGCCGCCCCGTGAACCTCTTCCGCCTGGCCCTTGGTCCCGCGATGCGGGGGCGTGGCGTTCGATCGGCCCACTCTCGCCGTTGACCCTGGAGATGGGAGGTCTCCATGGCGACGATAGCCATCGTCATCGTTCTGGCACTGGCGATGACCGGCTGCTCGGACCTGCGCACCTCGGCAATGCCGACGAGCCCCACCATGACGGATGCCGCACCGGCCGCCGTTCCCGTCCCCGCGGGCCGGGTCATACGCACCGAGCGGTGGACGCTGGACCTGACCATGCGCGAGGTGTACGGCGCGGGCAAGTGCGACCCGGGCATCGGCACGACGCGACGGGTTCTCCTGCACATCGAGTTCACCGACCACGATGCGGTGGCCATGCACTACGAGAGCGAAGCCTCGCCCGCCGACCAGGCGAGGTGGCTGGGGTGGATCCATGGCGATGGAGTGGAGGCGTCGGGCCTGGCTTTCGAGAGCCTGCCATGCGGCGACGCGCATGCGACGACGGCGGGCACGCCGACGTTACTGACCGGATACTTCGCGCCGGACGGCCAGACGTTCACCGGGACCGAGATGAGGCGCTACGCATCGCCGGTCGCCGGTGACATCGTCTACTACTTCGACTGGCGCGCACAACGGTAGGATTCCGGTATCCGGTGTCCGGGGTCCGGTATCCGGTATCCGGTATCTGAGATACCGGCTCCGGGCTCTGCGTGCTTCCTGGCAACGCGGTGCAGGTCCTTCGGATGAACCCACCTTGTGTCGCACAAGGGCCGACACTATACTTCGCGCTTCGGTAGAGTCAGCCACTGGAGGGACCATGCGTCACGTCCTCGTCGCGGCAAGTCTCGGCCTGCTCGTCTCCTCTGTCGCCGCGGCACAGACCCACACGATCGTGGCGCTGAGCCACACCGACAACACCGCGTACGAGCTGGACCCCGAGACCGGGAAGATCCTCCACCAGTTCACCGCGGAGAACCAGCCGCACGAGGGCATCGCCTCGCCGGATGGCCGGACTTATTACGCGGCCATCCCCAACGGCCCGCACGTCGTCATTCTCGACGCGACGACGTTCAAGGAGAAAGGCCGCATCGAATCACCGTTCTTCAAGTCGTCGCTGAACAAGGGCTCCGCTTCGCCGCACGGCATTGCCCTCACCACCGATGGCAGCAAGCTGTATGTGGGGCTCGAGAACGCCGACATCCCCGGCATCGTCGTCTACGACACGAAGGCGGGGAAGGTGCTCCGCAAGATCGATGTGATGCTGCGCGGCGGTCACTTCCTGGCGATTCAGCCGGGAACCGACAAGCTGTACTACCCGATGCGCGAAGACAATCGCGTGCTCGTCATCGACACGAAGACCGACACCGTCACGAAGATCGTCGCCATCGAGGGCGGGCCGGTGGGCGTGGGGTTCGCGCCGAATGGCGAGGTCTGGATTCACAACGACGGCGACGGCACCGTCCACGTGATCGACGGCAAGACCGACACGGTGGTGAAGAAACTCGAGGGGCTGGGCAAGGGCGCTGGACGCATGGCCGTGTCTCCAGACGGAAAATGGGCTGCGTCCACGCACGGCGGATCGCAGGACGTGGCCATCATCAACGCGGCCGACAAGACCGTGGCCGGCACCGTCACCATCGGCAAGGGGCCCGGCTTCCCGATCTTCTCGCCCGACAGCACGAAGCTCTACGTCATGAACTACGGCGAGGGCGATGTCGCGGTCATCGATCTCACAACCAAGAAGGTGCTGGCGCGGCACAAAGCCGGCAAGACACCGTTTGGCGGCAGCCTGCGGTTCCCCGAAGGGCGACCCGCCCCGCGCCCCTGAGCGCTCACATCCGGTCCCAAGTGCAAACCTGAACGTTCGCGGTGTCACACCGTTTCTGGAGGGGATAGATGTCCTTCACCCGTACTTTGGCGCGCGGTCTCGTCGTCTCGCTGCTTGCCCTCACCGCCGTGTCGGCTCAGCAGCGATCCACGCCGGCTCCGGAGGTTTACAGCCGGCTGCACTGGCGGACCATCGGGCCGGAGGGCAACCGATTCTCGGCGGCTGCCGGGATTCCCGGCGACCCGCTCACCTACTATGTCGGCGCGGCCTCCGGCGGGATCTGGAAGACCACCGACGGCGGCACGAACTGGGCATCGATCTTCGACGCGCATCCCGTGCAGTCCATCGGCGCACTCGCCGTGGCGAAGTCCGACCCCAACATCGTCTGGGCCGGGACGGGCGAAGGGAAGATCCGTAGCCATATCTCGGTCGGCCAGGGCGTCTATCGCTCGCTCGACGCGGGCAAGACCTGGGACCTGATGGGCCTGGAGCAGACCTCCAGGGTTCCTCGGCTGCTGATCCATCCGACCGATCCCGACACCGTGCTGGTCTGCGCGCTCGGGCACGCCTATGGCCCGCAGCCCGAACGCGGTGTGTTCCGCACCACCGATGGCGGGCAGACCTGGACCAAGACGCTGTTCGTCGACGAGAACACCGGGTGCTCGGACATCGCCATGGACCCGAAGAACCCACGCATCCTCTTCGCCGGGATGTGGCAGCTCGAGATTCACACCTGGGGCCGCGAGAGCGGCGGGCCCGGCAGCGGCCTGTTCATGTCGCGCGACGGCGGTGCCACGTGGACGCGGCTTCAGGGCCGCGGGCTTCCCACCCGGCCGGTGGGCAAGGTGGCGGTGGCGATTGCCGCCTCGAACCCCAATCGCGTCTACGCCATGATCGAGACCGGCGACGGCGTGCCCTGGAAGGGGCAGCCCACCGATCGCGGCCAGGTGTGGCGCTCCGAGAACGGCGGCGACACCTGGCAGGTCGTGAGCTACGACCACAACGCCATGGGCCGCGCTCACTACTACTCGCGCATGGCCGTAGCGCCGGACGATGAGGACGAGGCGTACTTCCTGACGGCGTCGTATGCGAAATCGATCGATGGCGCCCGGACACTGACGGTGCTGCCACGGCCCGAGGCGCCCGGTGGCGACCATCACGACATCTGGATCGATCCAACGAATGCCGACCGCCAGATCGTCGCGCACGATCAGGGCCTGTCGATCACGGTGAACCGCGGCAAGACCTGGTATCGCCAGCGTCTCAAGAACGCGCAGATCTACCACGTGACGGTGGACAACGAGATCCCCTACAACGTCCTGGGCAACAAGCAGGACGAGCCCACCTATCGCGGGCCGAGCAACAGCCGCCTGCAGGGCGGGTTCGGCGGCGACCCCGGCATCCCGCGCGCGATGTGGCACGCGGTGGGCGGCGGGGAGAGCGGCTGGGCCACGCCCGATCCTACCGACTCGAACATCATCTGGTCCACCGCCTCCGGCTCCGGCATGGTCGGCGGCATCGTGGTCCGATTCGAGGAGAGCCGCCGGCAGTTCCGCAACATCGAGGTCTGGCCCGATCAGTCGAACGGCCCGGCCGAGGGCGTGCGCTACCGCTTCGTGTGGGACGCGCCGCTGCAGATCTCGCCGCACGATCACAACACCGTCTACGTCGGCAGCCAGCACATCCACCGCACCACCAACGGTGGCCAGAGCTGGGAGGTGATCAGCCCGGACCTGACGCTGAACGACAAATCGAAGATGGGCAGTTCGGGCGGCCTGACGCCCGACAACATTGGCGTCGAGTACGCGGGCGTGGTCTACGGCATCGCCGAGTCGCCACGGGAGAAGGGCCTCATCTGGGCCGGCACCAACGACGGTCTCGTGCAGCTGACGAGGGACAACGGCAAGACGTGGACCAACGTGACGAAGAACCTGCCGAACCTGCCGCCCTGGGGATCGGTGCGCAGCATCGCCCCGTCGCGGTACGACGCGGGGACCGCGTTCCTGACGGTGGACTTCCACCAGATGAACAACCGCGACCCGTTCGTCTACCGGACGACGGACTACGGCGCGACGTGGAAGCAGATCGTGAACGGCATCCCGAAGAGCAACCTGAGCTACGCCAAGGTGATCTACGAGGATCCCGTGCGCCGCGGCATGCTGTATCTGGGGACCGAGAACGCCATCTATGTGACGTTCGATGCCGGCGACACGTGGCAGCCGCTGCAGAACGACCTGCCGCACGCACCGGTCTCGGGCATCGTGGTGCAGGAGCACTTCAACGACCTGGTCATCTCGACCTACGGCCGCGGCTTCTGGATCATGGACGACATCACCGCGCTGCGGGCGATGACGCCCGAGGTGCTGAACGCCGACGCCCACCTGTTCCCGCTCCGGCCCGCCTACCGGTTCCGCGGCATCACCGCGCCTTCGACGCCGTACGACGATCCGACGGTCGGCGAGAACCCGCAGTACGGGGCCTCGATCAACTACTACGTGAAGCAGCCGGTGCCCGCGGGCGGCACCTTGTCGATCAGCGACAGCAAGGGCGCGGTGATCCGCACGATGCCCGTGCCGGGCGACGCCGGGCTGAACCGCGTCTACTGGGATCTGCGGCAGACGCCCTCGAAGGTGGTGCGGCTCCGGACCAACCCGCTGTATGACCACGAACTGCCGCTCGGTCCCGATGGCACGCGGCCGCCGGCTGGGGGCGCCGGCCAACAGAGCCTGCTGTCCCCTCCGGGGACCTACACCGTGAAGCTCTCCATCGGCGGCCGTGATTTCACCGAGCAGCTCACGGTCCGCAAGGATCCGCACTCCGGCGGCACGGAGGCGGACATTCAGGCGCAGACCGAGGTGTTGACAGACCTGCGCACCGGGATGAACAGCGCCGTGGACGCGATCAACCAGCTGGAATACGTCCGCGCGCAGGTGCAGACCATCATGAAGTCGACGCCCGAAGGCGAGCTCCGCCGCGCGGCCACCGAGCTCCACGGCAAGCTGACGGATCTCGAGATGAACCTGTACGAGCTCCGCATCACCGGCGGACAGGATGGCGTCCGCTACGCGGCAAAACTCCTGTCACGCTTCAACTTCCTGGCCAACGGCATCTCGAGCAGCGACTTCCGCCCCACGGACCAGCACATGGAGGTCGCGAAGGTCCTGCAGGACCGGCTGAAGGGAGAGCTCGGTGCTATCGGCGCCGCGATCGAGAAGGACGTCGCCACCTTCAACGACATGCTGCGGCGACAGTCGGCAGGGCAGATTGTGACGAAAGCACCGTAGATATCTTGTGATTTTGTTATCTCGTGAGCCGGTGAGCTCGTGAGCTGGTGATCTGATCTGGTGATCTGGTGATCTGAAGATCTAGCACGATCGCGAGATCCGCGCAGATCATCACGTCACCACATCACGAGATCACGAGATTGCGATCACGAGATCACCAAATCACGAGATTCAGCGAGCTTCCTTGAGGCGTTGCGAGGCGATCTGTCGAAGGTCGGGGCGTGCGGCTCGCTCTGCCAACCGTTGGTAGTCCAGACGAGCTTCTTGAACGCGCCCGAGGCTGAGGTATGCGTCGGCGCGAGCGAACCTGGCTTCGTCGTCCCGTTCTTCCACCTCCAGGGCCCGCGTCAGTTGCTCCAATGCCGGCTCAAGCCTGCCGGTGGCCGATAGCAGCAGCCCGAGACCGGTCAACGCCCGTCCGTCTCGGGGACGCGCCGACAACACCCGCCGATAGATCGGCTCGGCCTCGTCGAAGCGCTTCGCGTCCGCCAGCAGGTCGGCGAGTTCCAGCGTCAAGGCCTGGTTCGACGGATCCTGTTTCACCGCCTCCTCCAGGGAGGCAATACCCTCGTCGCGCCGCCCGGTCGAGAACAACAGCCCGGCGCGCAACGAGATCGCCGCGGTGTGCCGGGGATCGATCGCGAGCGTGGCCTCTTCTTCGGCCAGTGCCCGCTCACGGTCGCCGAGGCGGAGGTGTGCCAGAGCCATCCAGTGATGGGCGTCGGCGCTGCCGGGCACGGCCGCGGCATACGCCCGCAGCGCGTCGATGGCCTCCCGATTGCGTCCGGCGGCGAGCGCCGCGCGTCCGAGCAGCAGTCGCGCGAACGAGTTGCCGGAATCCTGGGCCAGTACATCCCGGGCAAGCCTGGCGGCCCGGTCGGCGTCGCCACGACCGAGCTCGCGGTTGCCGTCCAGCAGCTGCTCATACAACGGCAGCATCCGTTTCGGATCGGGCAGGGTGCTGGGAGCAGCGGCGGTTGAAGGCGGCGCCGCGCTCAGATAGCCGAGCGAACTCAGGCGCTGCTGCGCGTCCGACGACAGCGGCGTCGATGCCTGTCGTCCAGCATCCGCGCCCACCAGCCCCTCGAGGACCCGTCGCATCGTTGCCAGCCGCACGGTGTCCTGCGAGGCCAGGTTCGCGCGTTCGCCGGGATCCGCCTGCAGGTCGTAGAGTTCCGGCTCGGGCGCATCGATGTACTTCCAGCGCCCGGCGTGAAGGGCTCGCAGCGGCGCCCACTGCATGAAGAACTGCGGGAAGTAGGTTTCGGCATAGGCGGGTGGCGGCTCGTCGGCTTCGTGGCCGCCCTCGAGCAGTGTGCGGAGCGTCCGCCCGTCCATGCCTTCGTCGATGGCGCCGGCCGCGATGTCCATCAGCGTAGGCGCGATATCAATCAGCCTCACCGGTGTAGATACGCTCGCCGCGCGCAGCCGCCCCGGCCAGGCCACGATCAGCGGCACGCGCAGCGCCGCGTCGTAGACGAACAGCCCGTGCGTGCTCTCGCCGTGGTCGCCGAGGCTCTCGCCATGATCCCCGGCCACGACCACCAGCGGCGAGGTGGGTGAACCGTAACCGGCCGCGTCGAGGAGGCTGCCGACCACCGCGTCCTGGAACGCGATCTCACCGTCGTAGGGACGGCCCGTGAACTGCTCGCGAAATGGCGAGGGCGGCGAATAGGGCTCGTGCGCGTCGTAGAGGTGGACCCACAGGAAGTAGGGTCGTGACGGGTCCTGGCGCCTGGCGCCGGCCAACCAGGCCCGCGCCGCGGCCGCGGTGCGATCGCCGCGGCGCTCGAGTTCGAGAGACACGAAAGGGCCGCCAGTCGCCTCGTCCAGGCCATCGTCGTAGTGGGAGAAGCCGCGCGCCAGCCCGAACTGACGGTCGAGCACGAACGAACTGACGAACGCCGCTGTGTCGTAGCCTCGAGCGCTCAGGGCCTCGGCCATCGTCGGGACATCCGCCGGGAGCACGAAATGGCCGTTGTTCCGCACGCCGTGGTGGAAGGGCTCGCGGCCGGTCAGCAGGCTGGCGTGGGCCGGCAGCGTGAGCGGCACCGGCGACAGCGCGCGATCGAACCGCACGCCGTCTCGGGCCAGCCGATCGAGGTTCCCAGTGGCTGCACCGGCGTAGCCGTAGCTGCCCAGCCGATCCGCCCGTGTCGTGTCGAGAGTGATCAGGAGGATGTCCGGTGGCTGCGTCGAGGCCACCGGCCCCGGTCGTGCGGCGCCGTCCCTGGATCCGGAGATGAACTTCGCGAGTCCGGCCGCGGCGACGAGTGCGACCACGATTCCGAGGACGAGCGCCCAGCGCCCCGCAATCCCCGTTCGCGCCGTCGGGCGCGATGCGGGCGCCTGTGAGGTGCTGCGCGAGCGGATGCGACCCATCGCCCTACACTGGACCACGAACGCCGACGGCTGGCAAGGTCGCGCGTCGAGGGGCATTCGGCCGTACACAAGAAGGGGGACCCGGTGAGGAGTCCCCCTTCCCATCGCGTACTTCCGAAAGATCCTTCGTGATCCTGGTGGTTGGCTAGAACTTGACCGCCATCGACAGCTGAAGCGAGCGCGGCGGGTGCCGGTTGAACCGCGACAGGTAGTTCGGGCTGTAGGTCTGATTGGCGCCGACGTTCCACTGCGTGTTGGCCGGGGTGTTGAACACGTTGAAGATGTTCACTGCCGGCTCGATGCTGCGCGCGCCGAAGCGGAAGATGCGGCCGATCTTCAGCTGCATGTACTTCGCGTCGTCATTGCGGATCTGGCCGTCGCTGCGGGTCGGGCCCTGGAAGCGCAGTCGAGTGGCCAACGGATTGGGCTGCGTGAGGCCGTTGGCCAGCCGCACCGTCGACGGACCGAACTGCGTCACCTGCGGATCGTTCGCCGGCAACTGGACGAGCAGCGGACCGACGTAGCCGCCCGCCTGGATGACGTAGCTGCCGCCGACGCTGATGCCCCACGGCGCGTTCCACTGGCCGCCGATGCGCAGCGAGAACGGCCGGTAGGCGGCGCCGGATTCACGGCCGCCGCCGTTCAGCGTGTTGTCGTCGCCGTTGCCGAACAGCTGCTGCGACAGATCGCGGTTGTTGTCGAACGCATCCGGCTGCACGAACCGCGCCGGGTCGGTCGGGTTCCAGGTGCCGGACAACCACTGGAACTGCCGCGTGAAGCTGGCAATCACCTGCCAGTTGTTGGACATGTTCTTGGCGAACGTCGCCTCGAACGCGTTCAAGTTGACGTCGGTCCACGTCGCGTTGGTCTCGCGGGTGATGATGCCGCGGTTCGGGTCCACCAACCCGAATCCTCCGAAGGGCTGGCCGGGCCCATCCGGGTAGATGCCGTTGATGTCGACTTCCGCGAAGTTGTCCTGATAGCGCCGGTTCGTGAACGCTACGCCGACGCTCATCTGGCCGGGGAGCTGACGGTTGTAGCCCACCGACACCTCGTCAACGAACGGCTGGTGCAGGTTTGGATCGAACAGCAGATTTGCATCGACGCCACGGGTGGGCGGTGTCACGACCGAGGTGCGGCTTCCGTCCGGAGCGATGTAGACGTCGGTGGTCTCCACGGCTCCCAGGGTGTTGAACGTCACCATGTAGTCGCGGCCGTTGACCTGCTCGGCCAGCCGCCCGTAGCTGGCGCGGATCACGTTGCGTGCGTCGTCGGTGAGCAGGTACGACACACCCACCCGAGGCTGGACCATCGTCGCCTTCTGACGGTAAATCTGCAGGATGTCGTCAAAGCGGCGATTGATGTCGATGCGCACGCCACCGTTGACGGTCAGGCGCGGGTTGGGGGTCCAGGCGTCCTGGAAGTAGAACGCGAACACCTTGTCCCGCTCCCGGATGGTGGGCACCAGGTTGGGCGAGCGGAACTGCTGCCGGAACGGAACAGTACCCGCTGAAGGGTCCACGCCGTTGACGTAACGCTCCTGCTGGAGGGAGAAGCCGCCGTTGGGATACTCGGTGGTGGTTTCCCGGATCAGGCGCGGCGCAGCCCAGAAGCCGGCCCTGAACTCGTGGCCACCTTTCCAGCCGGTCTGGTAATAGGTGAGGTCGCCGCGCAGCACCGTCATGCTGGCGTTCGACAGCGCGATGGAATCCGGGTTGTCGAGGCGGGCGAGCGAGCCAGTGCCCACCTGGAGGCCCTGCTGCGTGAACGCGTTCTGGTGGATCTCGCGCTGCGGGCCGGTGATGGTCAGGTCCGCATACGTGTCGGCGTCGTTGCCGCGTTTGTCGTTGTAGTTGTAGGCAAACGACGTGGTGAGCTGGTTCGTCCACACCGAGTTGAGGCGGCCGTGATAGAGGCTGCCGCCAGTGGAGTTGAACAGGTACGGCCGGTTGTCCAGCTCACGGTTGCTGGAGTAGCGCGACCGGTCGTTCTGGAAGAAGCCAGTCGCCTCGTGCATGCTGTTGAGCTGCGCGGTCACCTTCACGAACGGCTGCTTGCTCTCCATGAAGTTGTTGAAGTCCTGGAAGTTCGGATCGTTGGCCTGGACGTTCTGGAGATTGAACGCGGAACGGCTGATGCCGTTGCTCAGGTCTGCGCGTCGGAACGCGGTGAAGAACCAGACTCGGTCGCGCATGATCGGCCCGCCGAGTGAGAAGTCGAACTGATTCACCGACTGAATCGTCGGCAGCCCGCCCGGCGCGCTGCCGCCCTTGGTATTGTCCGCGTTCCAGTCGATGTCCTGGTAGTCGTACACGAACGCCCCGCGGAACTGGTTGCCGCCGCGCGGCGCGATGATGTTCATCACCACGCCGGTGCCGGTGGGTGACGCGGGGTCCACACCCGCCAGCTTCAGTTCCGTGTCCTGGACGGTGTCGCCACCGAAGCCGATCGAGTGGGCGGACGAGTCGAGGAACGAGCCGGCGGGCGCGCCCTCGAGCGTGAACACGTGCGAGAAGATCACCGCGCCCTTGAAGTAGTAGGAGCGGCGGCCGACGCCGTCGTCCACGTTGCGCGACGAGATGCCCGGCGCCAGGTCGAGCGCGTCGCTGAACACGCGCCGCGAACTGATCGGCGCGGCGCGGATGAGATCGCGGTCCAGGGTGATCGACGTCGTCGCCTTGCTGGTTTCGATCATCGGCGAATCGCCCGTGACCGTGATCGTCTCCTGCAGGTTGCTCAACCCCATCTGCAAGTCGATGGTGAAGGTCTGACCGGCACGGATCAGGATGCCTTCGCGACGGGTCGTCGCGAAACCGGTCAGCTCCGCGGTCACCACATAGGTGCCGGGGGGCAGGCGGTTCAGGCGGTACAGCCCGGTTTCGTCGGTCACGCTCACGACCGGCACCAGTAGTTCGGGGCTGGTGGCCGTGACGGTCACGCCAGGCAGGATTGCCTGCGACTCGTCCTTCACGTATCCGCGTAACGCGCCATCACCGGTCTGCGCCATCACCGGTGAGGCCGACAGCGCCAACAGCACACCCGCCATCCATCCTGCAACACACTTGCAAAGCATCTGAGACTCCTTTCGCGATCAACACGAACGCCGACGACGGAGAGATGACTGCGGACGGTATGAGTGAGGCGGAGGCTACTGCAAATGCAATGGGATGTAAACAGCTGGAACGCAGATTGAGGGGAAAGCGGAGCGGAGTTCAGCGGGCGCTGGTCCGGAAGGTGTCGCCGATCAGGCCGCCCGGAG
>Ga0105103_10001932_pt1 | contig 11013 bp, 10 predicted proteins | sample PPLLaktember2015_2_FD_79107 | JGI IMG/M metagenome (GOLD analysis project Ga0105103, IMG submission 79107) | Freshwater sediment microbial communities from Prairie Pothole Lake near Jamestown, North Dakota, USA - PPLs Lake P7 Core (6) Depth... | ecosystem: Environmental > Aquatic > Freshwater >...
AGGGATCAAGGTATTCGTTTCCCGATGTATCGAAGGTATCTATTTACGTTGGTACTTCAACGGTTGGCATTATTTCAACTTTACTAACCGTTACGAAATTGAGATGCAGACAGAAATGATGGATATACAGGTATCAAATTTCTTTTCTGTCATTTCAAAGATCGAACGCGATACGCGTATCAAATCTGATTACGGCTATCGTGTTTCGCTTCATGGTATTACGCCCGGAAATATTGAAGGATTCACAGGCTTGCTACTTGCTGAACGTGTCGAGCAGTATGAATCCGGCGTATGGCGTGAAGTAGATATTGTCCGTGGCACTCACTTGATCAAAGAATCAGGTACTAACGGCTACCAGTTCGAATTTGACATCGAACGTAAAGAACTGCCTGATTCGGGATCTGTCTATCAAAAGTCCCTGCGGTTATATATCGGCGATACGCTTTGTGATATGGATGACGATGAAGTGATTCCGATCAATAAACAGGTGAACGACATAGCAGAACTGCAGGATCGCCAATCAGACTTCACGGCACAATTCCGTATCAGAAAGACACGCGCCATGCGGGAACTTTTTGAACTATCCGGTGAGATAGGTTCGAATCCTTCATTCCCTTATCAGCTTCAAGAATGTCGTTTGATCTCTGATAACATTGAAATCATTACTGGCGGTATTCTGATATTGGACAAAGTATCGGATCAGTATTATTTTGTTTCGGTGATCTCGGGTAATATAAATTTCTTCAAGCTGATCGAAACGCAGAAGCTTACGGATCTCTTCCTGCCTGATATGATTCATACGTGGGATGAATCGTTTGCCGAAGCCAGTCATGCCGTTACAAGTCCCGGCGGTGGCGATGTTGTTTATCCTATGTGCGAGCCTTCGGATGATGGCGGTGCGGCAGTCAGCGATGACGGCGATTATATCATTTATAAACTGAAACATATATGGCCGTTCTGTAAAGTAAAAACGATATGGGATGAAATCTTCGCCAATCAGGGCTTCACTGTTACTGGTGGCGATGTCCTTGATTCTGAAATATTTGATAAGCTGTATCTGCCGATCGCTACACGTGACGTTTCCGATGCTTCGAAATATTATTATTCTGTTTGGTGGCAGGGAACGCACGCGATGACCGGGAATGAGATATTGGCTTTTTCAGGTGCTACATTAATTAAGGGCGATGAAACATTCCGGTCAGGGTATTATATCGCACCATTCACGGCAACGTATAAGATCGCCGTTAGCATCGTTGCAGGTGCATTACTTGAACCGCCACCAACCCTATATCTTGTCGAAGGTATTCTTGGCGATCTTGTCGCTACTTTCAACGTAACGCAGGGATGGTTTCAATGGAATTATACCGTTGAGTATCAGGCTACGGCAGGTGATCAGCTTTGGATCGTCACCACTCCGATTTATTATTATTACTATTCGATAGCTGTTACTGAAATAAAAAGCGCGCTGATCGATTACGGCTCATTGGTCGATGCCCGTCTGCACCTTCCGAACATCACACAAAAAGAATTCATAAAGCTTATCTGTCAGATGCTCGGACTTGTGCCGGATGTTACGGCACGCGATAAGACTATTCGCTTTTGGAATTATCAGGAACTGTATGAGAACATTCCTGTCGCCCGGGATTGGTCAGCATTTCTTTCTGAACGCGATGATGAAGCAGAATTCAAGTTCGGTGATTATGCACAGGAATCGAAAATGAAATACGCCAATTCCGATGATGTCCTTCCCGGAAACGGTGACGGCATCCTTCCTATTGATGATCAAACACTACCGGAAAAAAGCACTATCATTGAAACGATCCTTTCAACCTGCGATGAAGTCCGGGTGCTGACAAATAATTTTTCTGTTGATATCAGCCGAATAAATTTCAATACGTGGGATGGTGGATCTGCTGATTACGTGGCAAGCAAAGCTATCGATCCGCGAATAGTATATATCGACCGTATCCGTTCAATTACTTCTCCACCATACGAAAAGACTTTAGGTCTGCAATATACCGATCCAATTTCAGGCGAACAGGTCGTTGATATTGATTCGCCGTTAAAGGCTTCATCAATTGAAGTATCATTTTCAAACCTGATTGTCTTTTATGCTCACCTGTCACGAATGCTCACAAAAACGAACCTGCGAAGGGCAAAGTTCAATCTTCCTGTCTATGAAGTTGCCGGGCTGAAACATAACGTACCGATCTATTTACGGCAGTACAAAGCATATTTCTATGTCAACCGGATCAGTAATTATGTTCCGGGAAAACTCTGCACTATTGACCTGATAAAACTATAAGCGATGGCTGACGAAGAAAAGAAATACCTGATAAACGTTGAAGATAACCTTGACGAATACGCCAAGCGTGCGAAAGAGGCAGAAGAAAATGTTCAGAAGTTCATTGAAGCGAACAAAGATCTGTTGGCTTCCGGCGATCGGGCATCCGAAGAATACATCAAAGCATCTGCACAATTAAAAGTCCTGCAGAAGAATCGAACTGATGCGACAAAGACAGTAGAAAATGCCGTTCGTGTACAAAAAGCTGAAATAGGATCATACGAGCAACTGTATCAGGCTTGGAAGAACGCACAGACACAGTTGAAATTGATGCCGAACGCTTACACCACTAACGCCAAAGGTGTACGGGTACTGTCTGACGAATACATGAAACAGAAAAAATCTGTTGAGGATGCCAAACGTAGCTTGGATGCTTTCGGCAAGGGCGTAGCTGATAACCGCCTTAACGTAGGTAATTATTCCGAAGCTATTCAGGGTGCTATCGGTGGATTACAACAGATGCCCGGAATAGCAGGTCAAGCTGCCGGAGGCGTTCAAAAGATGGGCGTTGCTTTTAAAGCATTACTTGCGAATCCGATCGTTTTGGTAATTACTGCAATCGTCGGTGCTGTTACAGCCTTGATGAAAGTCTTTAAGGCATTCGATCCGATCATTGACCGTATTCAACAATTAATGAAAGGACTGACAGCCGTGTTTGCTACTGTCCGGGATTCGATCATCGGTTTAGTATCGGGACAAAAAACTCTCGGTGAAACATTCAGAAGTCTTGGTGACAATATCAGGTCAGCGTATAATGAGGGCGTGGCGTGGATGAAATTACAGCAGGAGCTTGATGACATGAACTGGCTGTTAATCGAATCCGAAGCGAAAAAGAAAAATCAGATCGATGAACTGATTCTGCAATCGAAAGACCGGACAAAGACAGAACAGGAACGAATCGACCTTATTGATAAAGCATTAAAAATCGAAGAAGAACTATTTCAGGAACGCAAGGCTGTCGCAGACCGTGAACGGCTTATCGCTGAAGAAGCAATCATATCAGGGCGTAACCTGACAGATGAACAGATCAGTCAATTACGGGAAGTCGGCGTGGCATATGCGATACTGCTGAAAGACACAAAAGATATTACAGACGAAGAAGTTTTGAATCTTGCAAACTCAGTCGCCAAACAGGAACAGGTATTGAATCAGTCGATATCGTTGAGGGAAAAAGCGATTAATCGTCAAAACGTACTGCTTGATAAACAGGAAGAAGAACGAAAAAAACGTCAGGAAAGTCAGGAAAAAGATGCCGAAAAAGCCAAGTCGAAAATGGAACAGGCGAAAGCCGATCTGCAGAAAGAACTCGACAACTATAAAAAATTTCTTTCCGATCAGCGAAAGGCAGAACTTGATGCACAACAGAAAAAACGCGATGATCAGATAAAGCAATACGAGTGGGAACGTGAACAGCGACTGATCAATGAAGAAAATATGCTTGCGATCCGTGAGTTGAATAATGAAAATCTTTTCGATATTGAACGGGCATCATTACGGATGCGTCAGGAACAGGAAATCGAATCAGCCCGTCAGACCGGAGCAGATATTGAACTGATAAAACAAAAATATCTTCTCGCACAACGTCAGATCGATCAGGCAGAAACGAATTCGCGTCTTGCGATATATCAGGATTTTGCCAGTCAGATAGCACAGATCTTCGGCGAGCAGACAGCCATCGGCAAGCTTGCAGGAATAGCACAGGCGACTATAAACACCTATCGCGCGGCATCGGAAGCCCTTGCGTCATACCCGCCACCATTCAACTACGTGGCAATGGCGACAGCGATAGCCACCGGGATCGCCAACGTCAAAAAGATCATGGCTGTCAAGTCCGGTCTTCCCGGCGATAAGACTACCGGAACTGTTCCGACAGCGATATCTGCCTCACAGTCCGTTCAGCGAACCTTTGCTCAGCCCGTAGGATCAACGATCTTCACACAGCCGAACTTTACGCAACAGCAGATCAACGCCCTGCCAAATCAATCAATACTGACCGCACAGGACATCGCCACAGCCGTAAGTAAATTACCTGCGCCAATCGTGACCGTTGAGGATATTAACGCCCGTGTGGAATCAAATCGTAAGGTCGAAGTACGTGCCGTGATATGACGCTTTTCACTTACATAAATCAAAACATTGACCGGATAAAATTTGATATGCGCATCGGTCTGATTTCCTGCGCCATCATGCGCCATTATCAAATTTATTCCCGGTACGATTATTATAAACGTCTTGGAAATTCAACTTGTAATGCCGTAATTTACTGCTGTAATGACTTTCAAGTAGCACAGAGTTGGGTATATGTAATCATCAAAAAGATGGAATCAGAATTATGAACTTACTGGATTACTTTCTTAATAATGAACGCGGAAATATGATTCATAAGCCGATGTCATATTTCCCTGTTTACGAAAAATATTTTTTCCCTCTGCGTGACCGGAAAATAAAAGTTCTTGAAATAGGCGTTGAGAACGGCGGTTCATTACAAATGTGGCGACAGTACTTCCATCCTGATTCTGAAATCATCGGGATCGATATTAACCCCGCCTGTCGTCAATTCGAACAGCCCGGAATACGTATTCACATCGGTGATCAATCTGATATGCACTTTCTTCGTTCAGTCATTGATCAGGAAAAAGAATTCGATATCATAATTGATGACGGCGGGCATCATGTTTACCATCAAATAATCAGCTTTGAAATATTATACCCACATACAAAAAGCATCTATTTATGTGAAGACACAGGTACGAGTTATCAATCTATTTATGGCGGTGGATTGAAACGTCACGGCACATTTATTGAAATGTCTAAAAGCCTTGTCGATCAGCTTTATTCGTTTGAATCGTCAGAAATTCAAAAAACATATTTTTCGCTCAATACGTTAGGTATTTATTTTTACCGAAGCATCGTTGTTTTCGAAAAAGGCATTCAGCTTTCACCTGATACCCGCGCAATAGGGATTAAAAAAATATGACATGAAAATAGAAACTTACGTAATGGTTAATAATGAAGAACTACTCGTTCCATATATAATGCGACACTATGGTAGTTTTTCGAAAGTCATTTTCTTGGAAAGTAATTCAACTGACCGCACCGTCGAATTAGGCATAAAGCTTGGAGCAATTATTCGAAAATATGAGATCCCTGATGAACTGGATAACATGACAATGCTTCAAATAAAAGAATACTGTTGGCATGGGTCGGAAGCAGATTGGGTAATCGTCTGTGATGCTGACGAATTTGTTTATCATCCTGATATTATTTCCGTACTGGACAAATCAAAAGCTACCGTTATTCATCCGACATTTCATAATATGTTTTCAGATCAGTTTCCGACAACCGAAGGTCAGATATATGATGAAGTGAATATGGGAACGCCTGACGGTGATTTTTGGTTAAGCAAGATGAATCTTTTCAAGCCTAAAGAGATTATTAAAATGAACTACGCTATCGGCGCGCATCATGCTTACCCGGAAGGTAATGTGATCATTGATAATAATTCAGGAATAAAAACTCTGCACATGAACTTTCTTGGTCGTCAATATCTCATCAATCGTTACCGAAGAAATAAAGAACGGCACAGCACAAAAGATCGTCAAAACGGTTGGGGAATTCAATCCTTATGGAGTGAAGAACAAATCAATCATTATTTCGATGAACAGCTGAAACGTGTAATAAAAATAGTATGAAAGAATACATACCTGTAATTCTTGATGATCCGCGTATCATCCAAGTGACTTCCGCTTGGGAGCCTCTTCGCCACGTGATCAAAGATATTATTAATCGGTTCAACATCAATCAGGAAAAAGCTTTGGAGTTTGGCGTGGAACGTGGTTATTCGACTGTCGTTCTTGCTAATTATTTCAATACAGTTATCGGTGTCGATCCTTTCAACTGGATCTTCTCTGACGGTGCTGATCGCGGGTTCGATGCTGTAAAAAAACTTCTTATCGATTGGAACAATATAAAACTAAAACAAATGATGTCCGATCAGTTCATTGAAGAAAATGCTGATGCCCGTTTTGACATTATTCATATTGATATCGGTTACGAAACTCATTGTTATTCGACTACGTTTCCAAGTGCCAAGTGGGCTGTTCAGCATTCCGACTGTGTTCTGTTTCATGATATCTTTTCATTTCCTGAAATCAATCAAGTCTGCGAAGAATTGTCTTCCGAATTCGGTTTCGATTATTATGGTTATGCAGAACCAATCGGCCCTTCAGGTTTAATCTGTGGACTTGGAATCTTAATAAAAAAAATATGATAGCATTAATTACACCGACCGGATGCCGTGTTAATCAATTCGATATCTGTCAATACCTGATGTACCGTCAGACGTATCAGGAAAAAGTTGTTTGGGTAATTGTCGATGATGGCTTGCCCCGCACTACCGATCAGGTCACGCAAGGTTTCCGGGATAACTGGCACATAATAAAAACTTATCCCACACCTGCTTGGTCGGCAGGTCAGAATACACAGGGCAGAAATCTTGAAGCCGGGATCACAGCCCTGTTGAATGCTTATAAACTGAATGAGATTGATGCTGTTTTCATTATCGAAGATGATGACTATTATCGCCCCCGATATCTTGAACGCATGATGACTTATTGGGGCGACTGCTTAGTGCTTGGCGAAACGAAAACTATTTACTATAATCCCGTCATTCGTCATTTTTCAATTAACAACAATACGACATACGCAAGTCTGTTTCAGACAGCTTTTGCACCAAGTATCGTTCAGCAATTCCTGTCGGTAAAAAAACATAAGTTCATTGATGGTGAATTTTGGAAGATTGCCACAGGTAAAAAGCTGTTTTATGAGGATGATCTTGCCGTTGGTATTAAAGGCTTGCCCGGTCGTGCAGGTATCGGTGCAGGTCACGCAGTCAATTATTACGGGATGATGCCCGACCGTGAAATGAAATTTCTACTAAACAAGATCGGCGAAGATGCACGACTATATCAACAATTTTATAAGCTTGCACCGATTAACAGACCGAAACGCCGGGATCTGCTTAACAGAAGATAATTAACAACTTTTAACAATTCATATGATGAACAATTTAACAGATGTAACCGCCATCACCGTTTCACATAATACCGAAAAACTTTTAAAAAACGCCGTTGAATCATTCCGTTCTTTTCATCCTGACATGAAGCTTATTATCATTGACGGTTCAGATTACAATGATCCCTGTTTTCAGTATGTCATTACGCTGATGGATGACTTTACTGACGTTTATCGTTTCGGCTATAACATCGGTCATGGGCGTGGAATGGATTACGCCATTAATCGTACAGAAACACGTTTCGCCCTTATCTTCGATTCCGATACCGTTATGATTAAAAGTCCTGTTCAGGCAATGTTAGATATGATGGAAGCCGATACTTACGGCGTAGGTTACTTGGAAAAGTCAGGGCTCGATGGCTATGAATACGGCGCGCATCCTTGGCATAAGTCACAGCCACATATGATGATGATGCACCCATTTTTTCACCTTATACAAATTTCAGAATATAATAAGTTCCCGCCTTATATTCACCACGGCGCGCCATGTTGTAAAACAGCTTTAGAAATTCATAATCGCGGGCTAACCAATAAGATACTAAAACAATTTCCCGGTCTTGGACATACCTCGGGTAAAGGTTGGTCTTGGGAGCCAGTTCCGGGCGAATGGATCATACACAATACTGCCGGGACGCGCAAAGAACGTGTACGGCGTGGAAAAACTGAAATTGAAGGTAAGTGGGAACTCTGAATAAAATAGCCGTACTTGGATTAGGTCAATCAATCAGCCTGTTTCTTAAAGAACCGCCGTTCGATTTCTCGCTCACCGTAGGCGTGAATGACATATACCGCCACGTAAAGACCGACATCATCGTTTGCGTTGACCGCCCTTCCGCTTTTACACCTGAACGTTTACGTTTCATCAATGACGCTACGCCGAAATATTTCTATTCACAGATGGTTGACTGGGATCGGCGACCGGACTTCCGTAAAATAAATATCATATCAGGCTATCCCGATCGCGGGTTGAATCTGAATCAGCCCGGTTACTGGAAATCTTATTGCAGTCCTTTCATCGCCGTTCAGGTCGCTTATCGTATGCACGAAGCCAATGAAATACACCTGTTCGGCGTTGACCTGACAAATCATCCGCATCTTGATCGGGATCTGTGTAAGAAAATAAAGATCCATTTTACCCATCTTATCAATGCCCTTCACGAACGTAACTGTCAGGTCATCGTTCACGGTAACGGCATACTTACTCTATAATTAGCCGGAGCGATTTATTTTTCTGATCGTTTACATTTGTCTTTTAATTCTAAAACGAATTAATCCTGACAGTCATGGAAAACGATACTTTGTGTTTTGCTTACAACTACTTGGGGACAATCGCAATGGAAACGTTCCTGTTCCACGATGAATATAATGAATACACAGAGGATGCAGACGGCGATCATACCATTGATGATTTCTTGTACTATCAACTGTTCAACTGTCACCTGACATGAAATCAGCAATTTTAAAAATCTATGGCGACATAGGTGAGAATACCTGCGAAGGTCCTTTCTGCGAAGGTCCGAAATCTATTTCGTCAAAAGCTGTTTCCGAATGGATCGAAGAAAACAGCGATGCCGATGAATATATCGTTCGGATCAATTCCCGTGGCGGTGACGTTCAGGAAGGGTGGGCGATACATGACTTGCTTGTCAGTTCAGGTAAGAAGATACGAACCGTCGGCGAAGGGAAAATTTATTCGATCGCCACGATCATTTTTCTTGCAGGTGTTGAACGTGAGATAATGAAAAATGCCGATGGTCTTATTCACAATCCCTTCATCCCGCCTTATACTCTTGCTGATCAATATGAAGCAGGTGATCTTGAAAAGATTGCCGAATCGCTGAAACAGGAAGAAGCAAAGATCCTTAATTTCTATGCCGAACGTACCGGGACTGAAAAAGAAAGACTGGCTGATTATATGTCCCGCGACACGAAGCTGTCTGCAGAAGATATGCTGACGCTTGGGTTTGCCACGAAGATAATTGAGCCGATTGTAGCATTTGCATATATGAATCTAAAAAACGATTTCGAAATGAATGAAAAATTATTTTTTGAAAAATTAGGATCGACACTCGACAGTGCCGTTCTTAAATTTAAAAATCTCTCCCGGCTTGAACCTGAAAATCAGACGTTGACCGATGTTGATGGTAAGGAGTTGAAGTTGGAAAAGACAGAAGGTGATCCTGCCGTTGGCGATATAGCTTCGCCCGATGGTGAATATAAGATGTCGAACGGCAAAGTCGTTGTCGTATCTGACGGTAAGATAACAGAGATACGCGAAGCCGAAGAATCAGAACTGGAACAGGCAAAAAAACAGATTGCCGAACTGACCGAACAGCTTGAAAACGTGAAGAAAGAAACTGAAAAGGCTCTCGTTGCCGAAGCATCCTTCCGTAAAAAAGAAACAGAAGCGAAAGCCCTGATCGAAGAACTATCATCGCTGAAAAATAGTTGGCAACCTGAAACACGCACCAACGTAGGATCATCTGAAAAAATTGGTGATCTCAATATATCCCGTGTCCGGGAACTTAGAGAAAAATTGTTAAACGCTAAAACTGAATAAAATGTCACAAACATCGCCCGTGTGTGGTCACACAATCAATTTAGACAATCTTCATTTTTCACCTGATGAAATAAGGTCGCTGAATGAACTGGTTGTCAACGCTGTTCTCTTAGCCCCGGAACTGACAAAGTTTCATACGCTTGTTACCGGAATCAAAAACGATAAACGAATCGGTACGATTCCCGGTTCTTTCGGACTTATCGGCAAGGCTGCACAAGCCTGTAATCCTGTCGCACAATGTTACGAACTTCCCGCCACAGAAAAGACTTGGGAGCCCCGCTACCTTGAACTAATAATCGATATGTGCATAGATGAGTTGGCTGATACTATGATGAAGCTTGCCATCAACTGCGGTGTCGATATGTTCGATCTCACAAAGACCGAAATTTTCACCTTCATTCAGGACATCCTTGCCAAAGACCTGAAAAAAATGGTGTTCCGTCATGCTTGGTTCGGCGATACCAACGCCGCGAACTTTCCTGCAGGTATCCTTACACCGGGTATTGATCCCGATTTCTTCAACGTCATCGATGGCTTTTGGGTACAGTTTGCAGAGATTTACGCCGCGAATCCCGATCAGCAGATCGACCTTCCCGGAAACAATCAGGCATCAATAGCCCTGCAGTTCTCTGTCGCCACCCCGCTTCTGATGTATAACGCCATCAATAACCTGATCGACAGCGCACCGTGCGAACTGTCCGAACAGCCCGATCGTATATTGCTCGTCACCAAGTCTGTAATGGATAGGCTACGCCGTCAGCTTCAGGCTCTCGGAACAGCATTTCAAGACTATAAGCTGATGACTAACGGTATTGAAATCGCTATGTGGGATGGCATCCCGATCTATTCGATATGTCTGTGGGATCAGTGGATCAGGGCGTATGAGAATAACGGAACTACGCTGAACGATCCGCACCGTGCCGTGTACACCACGAAGTCGAACCTGAACATCGGTATGGCTTGTACTTCTCTGTTCGAAAACATTAATTCGTTCTATGATCCACGTTCACGTTATAACAGGATCGAAGCTACCGAC
>Ga0105103_10001934_pt1 | contig 10996 bp, 14 predicted proteins | sample PPLLaktember2015_2_FD_79107 | JGI IMG/M metagenome (GOLD analysis project Ga0105103, IMG submission 79107) | Freshwater sediment microbial communities from Prairie Pothole Lake near Jamestown, North Dakota, USA - PPLs Lake P7 Core (6) Depth... | ecosystem: Environmental > Aquatic > Freshwater >...
ATGACGTATTTGATCTTTTCAATAGTGGTTATTTGAAGTTGGAAGGAACAATCAAATATAAAAATTTAGGTGGCAACAAAAAGAAAAAAGTTAGAACATATGAATCAAACTTTTCAGATCCCATAGCGATGAAAGATGAAACAGTTGAGAAACTTTTGCCAAAATTGTATGTTCTTGAAGATTTGATGAAAGAAAAAAAATATGAAATAAAATCACATGACGAACTTGCAAAGAAACTCACTGGAGTAAATAATGCGGCAGAAAAAGAAATTGCCCCGCCAAGTGGAATTGATGAGAGTTTTTTAAAAGAAGGGAGTGGTGAAGTTGAAGAAGCAAAAGATTTGTTAAAAGAAGATAGAGATAATATCAAAGCACCCCCCGAAAATAACAGTCGAGAAAGTGAAGATTTTGAGGTTGATGATTTATTTTCAGGGGAACAGCCAAAAGAAGAAACTAAAACAAAAGAGAAAAAGTCAGATGATTTAGACGTTGATTCATTGTTTGGTTAAAAAAGAATTTTTCCATATTAACCACCTTTTTCATATTTTTTCTTAGATTATACTTTTGAGCTAGGGCTAATCAGAAATGGTTGGCCCTAGATCTTTTTCTGTAAATATATAAAAATCTAAATCATGTTCACTACAAAATATTTTAGCAGCATCCCATTTGTTTTTATTTTTGATATAATCAACAACTCGTCGTTTGTATGCTTCAGTTATTCTTCCAGGTTGTTTAGGCTGTGAGCAAAAACTTAATGGTTTTATTTCAACTAATGCTTTTCTTTTTTTCCCAGTTTTGTCAATAAATTCAATGAAAAAATCTGGAAAATAATTGTGTATTTTTTTATCTACTTCAAAAAAATATGGGATATGAATTTCTTCACTCCCCCATTTTACAATTGAAATTCTTTCATCAAAAATTCTCATAAATCTATATTCCAAAGAAGATCTAAAAATAATATTATCAACATTTCCAATATATTTTTCAGGATTTGATGGTTTAAATTTGCCCTGTTTATACTTATTTCTTTTCATAAAATTTTTAAATTTATCCTCTAAGATATATATATCATATGAGCCAAACTTTTAAATATCCTACGGACAGCGTCTTTGCCAACGATTCGGCATTTGGTAAAACTAATTCTGGCAAAGAACGATTTGTCATTTTTCATTGTTATGATTATAAAATCAGGAATAAAAAATCACTGGACAATATTAGTCTTGAAAACACTAGACTTGTAACAATTGCTCTACATTTACCAAATTCATTTCAAGAAGATATTTCTCAAGATTGGTCAACTGGTGTAATTTTTAGTGGATCTTCTGTTGTGGGTAAAGGAATTAATTGGTTGAAATCAAAATTAGGGGACTCAATTGGAAATTTAGGCACTGCACGATTAGGTATAGCGCCAAATCCATCAGAAGAACTTTTATTTAGTGGTCCTGGGTTAAGAGTATTTTCATTTTCATACGATTTTACCCCACGTAATCAACAAGAATTAACCCAAATAAAAGCAATAGTTGCCTCATTCAAACGATTCTCATTACCATTAATAAATAAAAGTTCACTCTTTATACAATTCCCAGCCATTTGGAAGATGGATATATCTGGTATAGATGGTGATGTTGACGACACAAATTTTGTAATGTTTGGAATAAAAGATAGGCCAATGGCACTTACAGATGTTGGAATAAATTATACTCCAGAGGGATCATTTATTTCTTTCCATGATGGATTTCCAATAAAAATCTCTCTATCATTAACTCTTAGAGAATTGAAACCACTATATAGAGAAATTTCAAATATGTCAGACGATGAAGGTAAAGAAATAATAGATAATATTTCTTCTGGCGGCGAATTATGAAACATTTTTTAACTCAAAAAATTTCATACAACGGAACAACAGTAACTGATATTTTCAAACGATTCCGTTTTATAGAACAATTCAAAAGAAGTTCAAAATTTTATTTTGATTACTATGTGAAAGATGGAGAAACACCTGAATCAATTGCACACAATCAATATGGCTCTACCAATTGGTGGTGGATCGTTTTAATTTTTAATGAAATACATCACCCGTTTTTTGACTGGGTTTTAACTCACGAGCAAATTGAAAATTATGCAAAGTATCAAGTACCAAACTGGGAAGAAGATGGGGCGTCTTATCTTGCTGCAATTTCAACTATAACAACAGAAAATGATAATAGAAGAAAGATAAAACTATTAAGAGCTGAATATTTGGATACAGTGATTAAAAATCTAAAGGGGTTTTAAAGAATGGATATCAAGACACTTTTTAAAAAATCTTTATTAAGTGAACAATTTTTGTTTGCAGAAAAATTGGCCGGAGTTAATTATTTCTTTTTCAAAAACCCCACAACAACCGATTTTGCAGATAGTAAATCTGATGGAAATAGAGGATTTGTCGATACTGACGGAAATTTATTTATGGAAGCAGCAATTGATACAACTAGATCTTATTTAGAACACGAAGCAGTTGTATCAGTGTTAGAAAAAAAAGGATATTTAAAAAATGTACCTGCAATGTGGCATTTGAACTATAAAGGCGGAATTGCAGTGTTAAGAAAAGGATCTACAAGAACATTTGAGTTGTCAGAAAGTGTTCATGAAGTAATTCAAGCCTTTATTGACGATGACCCCAGATATGAACACGCAAGAAAAATGTACAAACCAATGATCAATTTAACAAAGGGTTGGAAATCTGGTGAATACCAATTAAATGAAGTAATTATTCCAATATTAAAAAGGTGTAAACAGAAAAATTCAACTTATTCATTTGAATTGGATTTTAGAAATAGGAAGATTAATATATGATTGAAAATACTGTTTTTTCTGATATAGACATGTCTTTAGGGCTAAACATAAATAATGATATTGCAAAAAAATTAAATGAAAATGCAATCAAACAATCTCTAAAGAATATTATAATGACTAGGCACAAACTATTTAAACCAAATTTTGGCCCTGGTGTTGAAGAGTCATTATTTGAACTAATTGACCCAGTGTCAGTTAGCATTTTATCTTCTGATATTTCAGAAGCAATTAAAAGATGGGAACCTAGAATTCAGTCAATTAAAGTAAAAATAGACGAAGCAAAGATTGACGAAAATGAACTCGTATTGGATATATATTTTAAAATAAGAGACAATAAAGAAATATATAGCACAAAAATTATTTTGGAGGTTCTGAAATGAGCCAACTTACAATTTCAGAAGTAGAATTTAACTCAATAAAAGATAATCTTAAAACATACTTGTCTGCAAAAACAGAATTTCAAGATATAAGTTTTGAAGGCTCAGGAATAAATTTTCTTTTGGATGTTTTGGCTTATGTCACACACTATATGAGTTTCTATTTGAATATGTCAGTGAATGAAGTATTTTTGTCTACTGCTCAATTAAGAAAAAATATAACAGCTAGAGCAAAAGAATTGAACTATATTCCTAGACGTAAAACTGGGTCAATTGCAACAATTGAATTTGAAATAAAAACACTATATAAACCAACAAATCCTTCTACTGTCATAACAATACCAAAATACACAGATTTTGTAATAAGTGGTTTTCATTTTTTTACAACTGAAGATTATCAATTAACATTTGCAAATAATTATAAAATAGATGAAATGAGTCTTCGGCAGGGAACATATCAAACTGAAAGTCACACTTCTGACGGAACAAGCAATCAAACTTTAAAAATTGAAAATGATAGTGTTGATGAAGAAACTCTAGAGGTGTATGTTGACGGAGAATTATGGACTAATGAGAATGATTTAACGAGTGTAGACGAAAATTCAGAAATGTATTCAATAGAATTAGACGATGATGATTTTGTTGAAGTAATTTTTGGTGATGATATTATTGGTAAAATTCCTCCTGTTGGAACGACTATTCAATTTATTTGGACCCAAACTGAGGGTGAAGACGGTAACGGTTTTTCCAATTTCATACTTGATGATGTTTTAACTGATAATTTTCTAGGAACTTATGACGCAAGCAAAGTAACAGTGACAGTATTAGAAAACGCATTAGGTGGTGCTGATGAAGAAACAGATTTAAGCATTAAAACAAATGCTCCTAAATTTTACGAATCACAGGGAAGCTTAGTCACAGCCACTGACTATGAGGCATTTTTATCTCAACACCAATATGTTGAATCAGTAAACGTTTATGGTGGGAATGAAGATGAATATAATCCAGTATATGGAAATGTTTATATTGCAATAAAACCAGTTGGAGCTTTATATTTAACCCCTGCTCAAAAAATTGCAATAAATTCTTACATTGAAGGAAAAAATATTCTAACAATTCACCCAATAATCATTGATATCAATTACATTCATGTTGATATTTCAGGCGTAATATATTTTAATCAAATTTACGAAGCTGAATTGCCTAGTGTGCGGGATGATGTGAGTCAAGAAATAACGGATTATTTTGATGAATTAACACCATTTGATAGTTTATTCAAAATGGCAAAATTCACAACAGCAATCAATAATCTTGAACAAATTGAAAATACAAATTTATCAATTCAACCATATTTTTATTTTTCAAAAGTAGGTACTGGAAATTATTACTGGAATTTAGAAAATGAAATCGTTGTTGGTAGTATTGATTGTGATATCATCACTGGATTGCTAAATGAAGGATTTTACGATGATGAAGATGGGAACATTTTAACAAAAAAATCCGGAAATGCAGTGATTGGAACCATTGACTATACAAATGGGGTTATTGAAATTTTACCTAACTATGCAATTTCAGCAACTGAACCAGATGATGGATTTAGAGTTAATTTTTCAGTTGATAATGATGACGTATTTTACACTAAAAATAGAAAAATAACATTGGGCAGTGTATCATTAACTTATACCAGATTTGTATAATGGCAAAAAAATTATTTGATGGTCAATTAGGGTCAGTTGAATTAGAAATTAAAATAACATCTCACTCTGGAAAAGAACTTGATTTTTCTGAAAATATAATTCTTTTGGAAGTAATTGAAGATATTACAAATTTGTCAACTGTAGGTTCTTTTGTTTTTATTGATACCCAAGGTATTAAAGAATTTCTACCTTTAATTGGCGGTGAAAAAATAAAAATATCATTCAGAACAAATTCTGATTTTGATGAATGGGAAAATGATTTTATTATTATAAAAATTGGTAAAGAAGAGCAAATAAAAAATCAAACACCAATGAAACAAATTCAAGTATATTTTGCATCAGAACCATTTTACACCAATTTTAAACAGAAAATAAGTAAATCATTTTCACATAAAAATATTTCTGAAATTGTAGATACTTTGTATAATAAAATATTAAAAGGGAAAAAAGAAATTGATCTTGAATCTACAATTGTTCCCATTTCATATATTGCGCCATGGGAATACCCCCTTGATATTATTGTCAATTTGATGAAAAGAGCAATTTCGTCATCAACAAAAAAAGGTGGTTTTTTATTCTACGAAGATAAAGATAAATATTATTTCAAAACTCTTGATAAAATATATAAACAAAAATCGGATAAAAAAATCACATTTACAGATATTCAAAAACAAGATGGTACTTCAAACGTGGGGTATATAGGTATAGTTGATTATTATGAACACATAAAAAGTTTTGATATTATATCAAATTTGAAAAGTGGGGTTCAAGGTTCTTCTTTTTACACTTTTGACTATGCGACTAAAAATTTCATGTTTCATTCCATTAATTATGAAAACATATTAGAGAATTCCAAAATAGGAAAAAATGCAACAATCAAATCAGGTGAAATATACAAAGAATCCAATGTAGAAGATTTTGAAGACTATTTTATTGAGAGACTAGGAGATGGGGTTGAATTTCAAAAAAATATTGAAGAGTATGCAAAGATTTGTTTATATAATAGATTCATTTACAACACACTAAATGAGAACGCAATAGTTGTAGGTAAAAACGGAGATTCAGAACTAACTTGTGGAATGATTATAGAAGTTGATTATAGAAGTTTTGATGTAGATGAAAAATTGAATGAACGACTTTTTGGAAATTTCTTAGTAAAGTCTGTTAGACATAAAATTGATTTACAAGATGGATATAAACAAGTGTGCATGTTAACAAAACCATTTTTTACAAAAGATCCTGATTCTATTACAACGGCGGTATAAAATGAAATTTTCTAATACTCTCATAAAATGGGCAAATGATAATGTTAGATGGAATTTTACCTCTCAACAAGTCGAATTAATTATAAATACTATATGGGATGCATAAAATGACATTTGAAAAAATATTTAAACACTTATTGAATGAAAAAGAATCAAAATTAAAAGAACTTCAAACTCAATTGATAAATGCATATGAAAAAGAAGATTATAGTGAAGCAGAAAAACTTGTCAGTAAAATAAATAAATTGATGGATGTTCAATTGAAGAAAATCAAAGAAATAAAAAAAGAGGAATAAAAATATGGAAAAATTTAAAGAATTATTTTTAAATGAATCTACTAGTGTGTGGTATGATTGGGGAGTAAATGAACAATATTACAAATTAGCAGATAATATGATGGAAGAAATTCTTCCTATTGTTAAAAAATATAAAAGTAAAATTTCAGAAAATGATATCAAAGATTTTTTGAGTTCAATCGTAAAAGAAGCAATATTTCAAGTATATGAATTACCGAAAAAAAATAAAGAATACCAAGAAAAAAAGAGATGGAAAAAATCATAAATTGGTTTAAAATCTACAAGGGAGTAGTTGAAGACAACAATGACCCATCAAAAATGGGTAGAGTACGAATTCGCATCTTAGGAATACACACCCATAAAAAAGAAGCAAGTGATTCAAGTGGAATACCATCAAATGAATTACCATGGTGTAATCCAGCTCACCCCATTTTTTCTTCATCAGTCACTGGAGTAGGAGTATGGAAACCACCAGTCAATGGAACATGGGTATATTGTTTTCCTGAAGATGAGTTGCTACAGAGATGGGTATATTTTGCTTCATTGTCTGGTTTTCCTCAAGAAAAAGCAAATTCAGATTTAGGTTTCAATGATCCGAACGGTGAATACCCATTAGAAGATAGAATTGAAGAACCAGATATGAATCGATTGGCGGCAAATAGAGAAATAGACAAAACAATAGTTGATATTAAAATAAAAGAAAAAGTAAAAAATATCAAAGTTGCAAGTCTAATGATTGTTGGGTCTTCTGTTAACAGTTTTAAAAAACCTCATGATTTAGATAAAAAATATGATGAGCCTCAGGAACCCTATGCTACTGAATACCCACACAATATGGTGTTTGAGTCTGAACCAGGAAAATACAAATCTGGCCACATCATTGAAATAGACGATACCCCAGATAAAGAAAGAATAACAGTATGGCATAAAACTGGCACCTTTGTTTCAATTCATTGGAATGGGCAAAAGATTGAAAAAACAGTAAATGATAGATTTGAAATAAATCTGAAAAATAGATATGAATATACAAACTATGATAAAATTGAAACGGTGTGGGGTGATAGTAGGTCATTGGTTAGGTCAAACCGGCAAATTGAAACGTATGGTTGGAAAAAAGAATACGTAAAAGGGTCAGAAACGCAATATGTTTCTGGTGATGTTGGAGTCTGGATTGGTGCAGAAATGCCATCAAATCCAACCAAAGCAGAGATTATAACAGAGAATAAATTAAAAGAAGGATCATCTCCTGAACCACCCGAAAAAACTGTTCCAAATGAAAATTCAATCGGTGGAAATAGAAATTATACAATTGAAAATAATGATATCCTTCAAACCAAAGGAAATTCGCATAATACAATTGATGGTACATATTATATTGAAGTTACTGGGTCTAGAACACACACTAAAAATAAAGTCGGTGATCCTGGGTCTTATACGATTGAACCTCATTCCACATATTTAGTACGCGGTCATTCAATGTGTAAAATTCGAGGAGTTTCACAATTTTTAGATTTTGGTTGTGTATCTCAGTTCTCAATATGCCCATTCATAATTAATCAGCATCTTATGCCTAGTTTTTCTGTAAAGGTGACATCGTGAATTTGAATAAATTTACAACTTTTGGTGAACAAGAATTCTCAAATGAATTGTCTGAATATACTCAAACACCCACTACTTATGAAATGGAAACTGTTAACATATCAGATTTACCTGGTGGAAATATTTTAAATGTACTTCTTTGTTCTGATTTGATTTCTCTTCCATCAATTTTAATGGAGTTACCTGCATTGCCTGCAATACCTCCATTGCCCGGGTTTCATTTACCAGAACCAAGTATAATTTGTTCACCAACAACTCCAGATTTAACACAATTATAAGGAGATTATTTTATGAGTATAAGTATTGTTACCCCTTTAGATGCGACTTTTGATGCTCAACAAGATGTAGAATTTGAATTATTGTCAGAGTTAACTACAGATAATCCAAATGCACATCTTACATATCAATGGTCAAAATATCTAATTTCTGATGGTGGGCCATATGTAGATATTGATGGCGAAACTAGTAATTCAATAACAACAAAAATACATGATCCAACATTTTTCAAATTAACAACAAAAGAAATAGACAATAACACATTAGTTGAACTTGAAATATTAGAACAAGAATGTGATGTTGAAATTTTGTGCCTTGAATGCGAACATTCATGTGAAGGAAAACCGGGGTGTTGGTGTGAAAACTGTTTAGGAAACTGTTACGAAAAATGGTGGGATGAAGAAGAATCAGAAATTGAACCATATCATCCTGATGGATTTGTTGATCATTCAGGAAAACAAGGTATTGAATATGATTTAAATTTTGCAACAAATGGCACTCCGGGTTCACCTGCATTAGCAGAAGGATTTCGAGTTAACATAAAAAATATTGTGCAACAAGTAAAAAATGATATGGAATTATTGTCTGAAGAAATAGCAGCAAATTCACATTTATCTCCTCAAACAAAAAATGAAAATGATTTAAAAAATCTATTTAGTGGGTATGGATTAGATATAACAAAAGCATTAGATCACCAAGAATTGAATAATAGAAAACAATTTGAAGGAAAAAATTTTTCATCTTATATCATGTCAAAATTTTTAACCAATATTCTTGAACCGGTTGATAGAGTATTGTGTTGCTTACAAATGAATATAAATTCTATACGAGGGATGACTTCTGCTTTTACACGGCAAAAATTAACAAAAAATACACTAATCACAATTGTTGACTATTATTTAGATGCAAATGGGGTATATGCCCCTGTAATTGAACCGGCTTCTTCTTTGTCATTATTGCCAGTTCATGGATTCGTTGCTCATGATACTGATGAATATACTTGTGTTCCCATCTTTTTTTATGGCATTATGCATTTTGATGAAATAATAGATTTTTACCCTGGGGATAAAGTTTTTCTTAGCCACTCAAGTGATGGAGAATATAGTTTTGGTTGTTTATCTTCCGATGAAAGTGATCCAAATAATTTTCCATGTTTATACCAAAGAATTGGGACTGTTATGAAAGGGAATAGAATTTGGGTTCAACCAATGGAACCTATTATACGGTATTACACAGATCAATCTGCAGGTGGTGGATTGGTTGCAGTAAAAAGACCGGTATGTATTTATGTTACTGGATTAGAGGAATTAAGTGGTGATGATATTGTTGCAAATATACCTGAAGGTGGCGGTGGATAATTATTTTAAAATTATAGTTCAACTAATTATAAATATTCTGTAAGGAATTGAATCAAAATGATAGCAAAAGAAAAAAATTTAAAGTTAATGCGAGGCGATTCAAAAATTTACACGCTAAGATTCCAAGATAAAGAAACAAAAGAAGCAATAGATATAACAGATTGGAAAATTTATTTTACCATAAAACGACGGTTAAACGATTCTGATGATGATGCATTATTAAAAAAAGATGTAAGTGTTCATTCTGATCCAGAAAATGGAACAACACAAATCCAATTAAACCCATCAGATACAGAAGATTTATTAGTTGGGTCATTTTTTTATGACATACAACTTAAAAGATCTGCTACATTAATTGATACAATTTTAATTGGAGATATTCAAATATATGGTGATTCTACACGGAGACGATCATAATGGCTGATGCAGAAAATATTTTAGTTGAATTAACTGAAGATGAAGCAATAACATTTGATATAACACTAAATGATTCTGGTGTTGCTGGATTAAATGAAATAAAAAATGTTTTTTATGCTATTCCTGCTAGTGGAATTGCGGCCCTTGAAAGTATAGTCATTCCGGAATCATTGACATATGTGCAAAAAGAAGAAAATTCTCAATTCTTATATATCTATGTTAATGGTATTTTACAATTAATTGATACAGATGAATCTTCTAATGATAATGATTATTGGGAAGTATCTGAAACTTCAGTTCGTTTTAATTATAATTTACCAGAAGGAGCAATAATTCAATTTGTGATTATGCAAGGAGCCTAAATGCCCAAAACACCAAAAATGATTTTAGATGGCGAACGTCTTCAAATATTTGGTCCATCAAATACAAACAAATTTGAATTATATATTGACTCAAATGGGTCATTGAAATTTGGAAACAATTCTCAAAAAATACAATTTGGAAATGTAGATGATGATTTTGTTTGGAATAATTCAACTAAAAATTTATCATTAGGCCCAAATTCGCAGTTAATTCTTACTAATGCGACAGAAGCACCATTTATAATTTCATCTGATGTAGAAATTGAAAATTTAAATTCAAATTTTTTACAAGGAAATACCGCTGCGGATTTTGCCGCAGACGATCATAACCACAGTGGAGTTTATGAACCGGCAATAAGCAAGGCTACCGGATACTTGAGGTATACCGGAACAGCATGGGAATTTAAAAACGAGACTTACCTAACAGCTATAACCAAAGCCATGGTTGAAGCAGTTCTGACAGGTTCAATAACTTCTCATACTCATTCCTACGAGCCACTGATCAGCAAGTCCA
>Ga0105103_10001938_pt1 | contig 10962 bp, 9 predicted proteins | sample PPLLaktember2015_2_FD_79107 | JGI IMG/M metagenome (GOLD analysis project Ga0105103, IMG submission 79107) | Freshwater sediment microbial communities from Prairie Pothole Lake near Jamestown, North Dakota, USA - PPLs Lake P7 Core (6) Depth... | ecosystem: Environmental > Aquatic > Freshwater >...
ATGAATTTATTCTTCAAGTTGTTGAACTTCTATCTTCTTTAGGTATAAAATCCAGAGTAAGTAGAAGGTTAATAAATCAATGTTGGTATCATACTGTTCGTTTTCCCAGTAAGGAAAATATTTTCAATCTTCCAAGAAAATCTAAATTAATAAATTTTGACGGAAAAGGTAGACCTCAAAATAAAAGACACTATATACAAAAAATAGAAAAGGTTGATAGTGTCCCAGTTGCATGTATTCAAGTAGATAGTGATGATCATTTATTTTTATGCGGAAAAACATTCATTCCTACACATAACACAACAACTGTAGTATCTTACTTATTGCATTATGTAGTTTTTAACGATAATGTAAATATCGGAATTTTGGCAAATAAAGCTTCCACTTCAAGAGAGATACTTGGTAGATTGCAATTATCTTATGAGAATTTACCAAAATGGATGCAACAGGGAATAGTCTCTTGGAATAAAGGATCATTAGAGTTAGAAAATGGTTCAAAAATTATTGCAGCATCCACATCTGCATCCGCTGTTAGGGGAATGAGTTTTAATATTATTTTCTTGGACGAATTTGCGTTTGTTCCGAACCATATCGCAGATGACTTTTTCGCTTCGGTATATCCAACAATTTCTTCAGGTAAATCTACCAAAGTTATTATTGTATCCACACCAAAAGGTATGAATCACTTCTACCGTATGTGGCACGACGCAGAGCGTGGTAAAAACTCATTTGTGCCCACAGAGGTTCACTGGTCCGAAGTTCCCGGAAGAGACGAAGAATGGAGAATACAAACTATAGCAAATACAAGTGAAGAACAATTCAAGGCAGAACATCTTTGCGAATTTTTGGGGTCAGTAAATACTCTTATTAATTCTGCAAAATTAAAAAATTTAATGTATGATGACCCAGTAAAAAGAAATAAGGGTCTTGATGTTTATGAAGAACCTGGTGAAGATAGAGATTATTTAATTACTGTTGATGTTGCTAGGGGTCTTGGTAATGATTATTCAGCATTTGTAGTTTTTGATATTACAGAATTTCCATATAAGATAGTTGCCAAATATAAAAATAATGAAATTAAACCGATGTTATTTCCCAGTATTATCAATGAAGTAGGAAGAGGTTATAATTATTCTTGGTTACTTGTAGAGGTAAATGATATTGGAGATCAAGTAGCAAATATTCTTCATTATGATCTTGAATATGATAATGTTCTTATGTGTGCAATGCGTGGTAGAGCAGGGCAATTAGTTGGTTCTGGATTTAGTGGAAAGAAATCTCAACTTGGAGTAAGAACAACTTCCGCTGTTAAAAAATTAGGTTGCTCTAACTTAAAATTACTACTTGAGGATGATAAATTATTGGTAAATGATTATGATATTATTAGTGAATTAACAACTTTTGCCCAAAAACATAATTCATTTGAAGCAGAAGAGGGGTGTAATGATGATTTAGTAATGTGTCTGGTTATTTTTTCTTGGTTAGTTGCACAGGAATATTTTAAGGAAATGACGGATAATGATGTCCGTAAAAGAATTTATGAGGAACAAAAAAACCAAATTGATCAAGATATGGCACCATTTGGATTTATTTCCGATGGAATTAATGAAATGACTAGTTTTGTTGATCAAGATGGAGATCGATGGCATTTAGATGAGTATGGAGATACCTCATATATGTGGGACTATATGTAGTAAGGTAGGGCAATTTATAAATACTTTTAGAATAAATTTGGATTGCGAGGGGAATTAAGATGCCACTAAATTTAGCATCTCCTGGAATTGTAGTAAGAGAGGTTGATTTAACGGTAGGTAGAGTTGATCCAGTATCAGCTGCAGTTGGAGCACTCGTTGCACCTTTTGCAAAGGGCCCTGTAGATTCTCCTTCCACTATCGAAACTGAGGCAGACTTACTTAACACTTTTGGGCAGCCATACTCTACAGATAAGCATTATGAGCATTGGATGGTAGCATCGTCTTATCTTGCTTATGGTGGAACTTTACTCGTTTCAAGAGCAGATGATGCGTCACTGAATAATTCATTTGTTGGAACTGCTTCAAGTATTAAAATTAAAAGTGAAGAGAATTATAATCAATTAGGATATGATGAAAACACTATCACTAATGTAACTATTGCGGCAAGAAATCCTGGATCTTGGGCAAATGGAATTAGAGTTGCTATTATTGATGCAAAAGCAGATCAAATTTTAACCGGAATTACAACTACTAATGTTGTGGTTGGTTATGGATTTACTCAAGCAATTTCAACAACATTACCTGGAAATGGAACAACCAGTACTCTTAATGGATATCTGAAAGGTATTATTACCGAAGTTGGATCTGGAACAGTTTCGACAAAGTTGGTAAGTCACGTTTCTGCAGCAGGAACTGAAACTGCAGTAGATTATCAACAATCTGGAGTATATGCATTAGCACAGACCGGTAATGTTGCTATCCACACAACTGGGCAAGCATCATCATTTGCTACAAGAGCATATACTGGAGAACTTGATTGGTTCGAGCAACAATCAATTACTCTTTCGAATGGATCAATTGAATGGGATACAATCGCGGATCGTCCATCAACATCCGCATATGCCGCAGCAAGATCTTCGAGATTTGATGAAGTTCATATCATCATCATTGATGATCAGGGAACAATAACTGGAAATGCTGGAACAATTTTAGAAAAACATCTTTCACTTTCGAAAGCAAAAGATGCAGAGTTTTCGGTAGGAAGTCCATCCTATTGGAGAAAGTATCTTTATAATGCATCTTCTTATATTTTTGGTGGTTCGCAACCAGTAGGAGTTGTAACTACAGGATTCAGTGATAGTGGAAGTGCTCAATTTCAACTTGATAGCGATACGGGTTGGGATCAAGATGCTCAAGATACAATTTTTGCTGCAGCAGGATCAAATAGTTATGCATTATCTGGAGGAAAAAATTATGACGGAGGGACAGATTTAACTTCTGCAGGATCTCTTAGTTCGGGACTTGATGATATTGTAAGTGGATATACATTATTTGAAAACACTGAAAATTACAGAGTTGATTTTGTATTAATGGGTTCTGCTAATTATGCAAAAGAATCTGCACAGGCATTAGCGAATAAAATTATTACTGTTGCAGAAACTAGAAAAGATGCTGTTGCATTCATTTCTCCATATAGACAAGCATTTTTAGTGGATAATACTGTAGGAGCAGTAACCGTTAATGATGATGATACTATTACAAGTAATGTAATTAGTTTCTATTCTCCAGTTACATCTTCAACTTATGCAATCTTTGATAGTGGTTATAAGTATATGTTTGATAGGTTTAACAATACCTTCAGATATGTACCTCTAAATGGTGATATTGCCGGAACTTGTGCGAGAAATGATATTAATCAGTTCCCTTGGTTCTCTCCTGCAGGAACTTCTAGAGGAACAATCTTAAATGCAGTCAAGTTGGCGTATAATCCAAGTAAAGTTCAAAGAGATAAACTTTATTCAAATAGAGTAAATCCAGTTATCTTCTCACCAGGTGCAGGTATTATTCTGTTTGGTGATAAGACAGGATATGGAAAATCTTCCGCATTTGATCGTATTAATGTTCGCAGACTCTTTATCTATCTTGAGAATGCGATCTCATCAGCGGCAAAAGATCAACTCTTTGAATTTAATGATGAAATTACAAGAACTAACTTTGTAAATATAATTGAACCTTTCCTTCGCGATGTTCAATCCAAGAGAGGTATTTTTGATTATGTTGTAATTTGCGATGAAACAAACAATACTGCAGCAATTATTGATGCTAATGAGTTTGTTGCTGATATCTATATTAAACCAGCAAGATCGATTAACTTTATCGGTCTTACCTTCATCGCCACCAGAACTGGTGTTGCTTTTGAAGAAGTAATCGGATCAGTTTAATTAACTAGAGGTTTTAAAACTATGGCAACCAGAAATCAACTAAATCCACCTCCTTTAAGAAAGATTACCGACTTCAAGAGTAAACTTACTGGTGGTGGTGCTCGTCCCAATCTATTTGAGGTTGAGCTTTCCTTTCCAGATGCAGTTAATGTTTCTGGATTGAATGATATTCTCCAAAAGGCAAGATTCCTTGTAAAGGCAGCAAATCTTCCAGCATCTAATGTTGCTCCAATTGAAGTTCCATTTCGTGGAAGAACTCTGAAAATTGCTGGAGATAGAACATTTGATACCTGGACTATCACTGTTATTAACGATACCGATTTTGCTATTCGTTCTGCTTTTGAAAAGTGGATGAATACAATTAATCGTGTTTCAGATAATACAGGTACAACAAATCCTGCATTATATCAAGCAGATGCTTTTGTCTATCAGTTGGATCGTACCGGAGAAACCTTAAGAAAGTATCATTTTTATGATGTTTTCCCAACTCAAGTTGCTCCTATTGAACTATCATATGATGCTCAGGGTATTCAGGAGTTCACGGTAGAACTTCAGGTTCAGTGGTGGGAAGCAGTTAAAGGTAACGGCATTTCTGCTGGCGGTGAGGATATCAACTAAATAGAATATAATACAGAGTTAAAAATTATAATATGGCGAAACTCTTTGGTTTTTCGATTGATAATGGCGAAAACAAATCACCAGGCGTTATTTCCCCCGTTCCTCAAACTAATGAGGACGGGGTTGATAATTATATTGCTAGTGGTTTCTATGGTCAATATATTGATATTGAGGGAGTATATCGTACAGAGCACGATCTAATTAAAAGATATCGTGAGATGGCACTTCATCCAGAGTGTGATGGTGCTATTGAAGATGTTGTAAATGAAGCAATTGTAAGTGATCTTTATGATTCTCCAGTAGAGATTGAACTTTCCAATTTAAACGCATCAGATGCACTCAAAAAAGCAATTAGAAAAGAGTTTAGATATTTAAAGGAAATAATGGACTTCGATAAGAAGTCTCACGAAATTTTTAAAAATTGGTACGTTGATGGGCGACTATACTATCTGAAAGTAATTGATGTAAAGAATCCTCAAACTGGAATTCAGGAATTGAGATATATTGATCCGATGAAGATGAGATTCATTCGTCAAGAAAAAAAGAAGGATGGAAATAATCAAATAAATTTCAATAAAATGACGGAGACACAAAGATTTATGTCTCCAGAAATTGAAGAATACTTTATGTACACTCCAACTCCAAATTATCCAACAGGAATGATTTCTGGTGCTGGTGGACAAAAATCAGTAAAAATTGCTAAAGATGCAATTACTTATGTTACCTCTGGTCTTGTAGATCGCAATAAAGGTACGGTTCTTTCTTATCTCCATAAAGCAATTAAAGCACTCAATCAACTGAGAATGATTGAAGATTCTTTGGTTATCTATCGTCTATCACGGGCACCTGAGCGTAGAATTTTTTATATTGATGTTGGTAATTTGCCGAAAGTAAAAGCAGAGCAATACCTCAAGGAGGTTATGTCTCGCTATAGGAATAAACTTGTTTATGATGCTGCTACTGGAGAAGTAAGAGATGATCGCAAGTTTATGTCTATGATGGAAGATTTCTGGTTGCCTCGCCGTGAAGGTGGAAGAGGAACAGAAATTACTACTCTTCCTGGTGGACAAAATCTTGGAGAACTTGCCGATATTGAATATTTCCAGAAGAAACTTTATAGAGCACTTGGAGTACCTGAGTCCAGAATTGCTTCCGATGGTGGATTTAATCTTGGAAGATCGTCAGAAATTCTGAGAGATGAACTTAAGTTTTCAAAATTTGTAGGAAGATTGAGAAAGCGTTTTGCGAACTTATTTAACGATATGCTTCGCACACAATTGATTCTTAAAAATATCGTTTCTCCGGAAGATTGGAAAAGAATGGAGGATCATATTCAATATGATTTCCTTTATGATAATCAATTCGCAGAACTTAAAGAAAGTGAATTGATTAATAATAGACTTGCAACATTATCAACTATTGAACCTTATATTGGAAAATATTATTCGACAGAGTATGTTCGTAAAAGAATTCTCCGTCAAACCGATCAAGAAATTATTGATAATGATGAGCAGATTGAAGATGAAATCAAGAAAGGAATTATTCCAGATCCATCTCAAGTTGATCCAATTACAGGAGAACCTTTAGCACAACCAGAAGATATGCAACAATCTGGAGCAATGGGAGAAGTTCCATTGGAACCAAATCCAGAACAAGATGCTAATGCTGCAGTAAATGCCGAAAAACAAGCAGCAAAAGATCTCAAGAACGCTGAAATATAAATAGATCATAGACATACATCTTATTTTTATGGAAGAAATTATCGATTTGATTGCTACAGATTCTTCTCCTTCTGAAATTAGTAATAAAATTAAAGAAGTTTTATTCACTAAAGCTTCAGAAAGAGTTGATACTTCTAGACCATTTGTAGCATCTTCATTATTTGGAGAATCTGAAAGTGATGATGAATCAAGCACAGAGGATGCAGAATAATGGCAATTAAAGTAGTTCAAACTGTTAATAGATTTAGTGTTGCTGGAACATCAATTTCTAGCAACCCGATTACATTAAAAAGTGGTTATTTAAGAGTTTCTGTTGCTCAAACTGGTGCTTATATTGCTATCGGAACTGAACCAGTAGCAACTATTAATACTTTTCATATACCAACTTATGGAAATGAAGTTTTGAAAGAAAGACTTGCAAGACAGCAAATTGCAGGTATTACTACTGGTACTAGCACTATCGTAACATTTTCCGAAAATGCAGGAAATCCTTTCAAAATTAATGACTATGTAACTATAGAAGGTGCCCCAACTTCAGGAATTAACACCACATATAATTCAATTCTTGCTATTACAGATTCTACAGTAACTCTAAATTTCAATAGTAGTTCAGTGGTTTCTCCGAATATAACTGGATCAACTCTTGCACGGTGTGTAAAAGTTGCTGCTGTAAGTTCTGATTCTGGATCAGATATAAGCGTAACAGAAGTAGCTCAATTAGTTTCCGAATAAAACAATGAAACTCATCACAGAAGAAGTCCAACAAGTAAAGTTTATTACCGAAGGAAAAGGTAGTGAAAAGAGAATGTTCATTGAAGGCATTTTTCTTCAAGGTGATATTTGTAACCGTAATGGAAGAATGTATCCAATGCAGACTCTTGCCCGTGAGGTAAATAGATATAATGAATCATTTGTCCGTAAAGGTCGTGCTCTTGGAGAACTTGGTCATCCTGAGGGTCCTACCGTTAATCTTGATCGTGTTTCTCATAAGATTGTTTCTCTTGAACAAAAGGGAAATAACTTTATTGGTAAGGCACAACTTCTCGAAACTCCGATGGGTAAGATTGCAAAATCTTTGATTGGTGAGGGAGTTTGTCTGGGTGTTTCTTCTCGTGGTATTGGTTCATTAAAGATGACTAATGAAGGTCATAAAATTGTCGGTGAAGATTTTATGTTAGCAACTGCTGCAGATATCGTTGCCGATCCTTCTGCTCCTGATGCTTTTGTTCATGGAATTATGGAAGGAAAAGAATGGTGTTGGGAGGGAGGAATCCTTCGTGAAAAATTTGCAGAATCTACAAAGCGTAGAATTAATACGCTAGTAGATCAAAAAACACTTGATGAGCATAAAGTTCAGTTATTCCAAGATTTTATCACAAATCTTTGATTTAATAAATAAATATAGATTATATAAAGATCTAAAACAAATGTCCGTTGGTAGAAATTTACAAGAAATGGAAAACGTAGTAACCAAAGGAGCTGCATCTGCCGAGCCAATGCACAACATCACCCAGAATTCATCCGGAGTAACTACTCCTGGTCAAACTGGTAGTTGGGAAGATCTCGGTGGTCCTACTCCAGAAAATTCAAGACCCGATGACGATTCTAACAAACTCGCCACACCAGGAAGAACTCTTGCTCAAGTCAGAGATGTTGTTAATTCAAAGGCTGCCGCTGCAGAACCTATGAAAGGTATGAAGGAAGAATCTGAGGAAGATGAAGATCTCATAGAAGATGATGAACTTGATGGTGAAGAGGAAGTAGTTTCTGAAGCTTCTGAAGAAGAGGAAGGTGAGGAAGAAATGCATCCAAAGACAAAGAAAGCAAAGAAAGGCAAGGGCGAAGATAAAGAAGAAGAGGAAGAAGAAGATGATGATGAAATGAAGGAAGAGTATGATATCGAAGAAGATGTTAATGCACTTCTCTCTGGCGAAGATCTTTCCGAAGAGTTCCAAGAGAAGGCACGTATCATTTTCGAATCTGCAATTAAATCTAAAGTTTCGGAAATCAAAGAAGAACTACAGTCAGCATATGAAGTTGCACTCGTAGAAGAACTTGAGACTATCAAGGTTGGACTCTCCGAAAGAGTTGATTCATACCTTGAGTATGTTGCTGATGAGTGGATTCAAGAAAATGCACTCGCAGTTGAGCACGGTCTCAAGACTGAAATGACTGAATCATTCCTTCAAGGAATGAGAGGTCTTTTTGAAGATCATTATGTAACAATCCCTGAAGATAGATATGATGTAATAGAGAGTATGGTAGATAAACTTGATGAAATGGAAGGAAAACTCAACGAGCAAATTGAAAGAAATGTTGCTCTAAATAGAAGATTAGCGGAATCAGTTGCTGATGTAATTTTTGCAGATGTCGCTGAGGGTCTTGCACTTTCTCAGAAGGACAAACTCGCTTCTCTTGCCGAAAATGTTGAGTTTGGAAGTGAAGCAAACTATCGTGAGAAACTGGTAACACTAAGGGAATCTTATTTCCCATCGAATGCTGGTACTCAAAGAGACGACTCAGAAACGCTTTCTGAAAGCACCGATATGCAACTTCAGCATCCTGAAGTATCTCCAATTATGGAAGCATATTTACAAACTCTGGGTAGAGTTTCTAAAAAGTGATTTTTAAATGATAAAGTTCAAACAACAACAATTTTAACAGAGGTAAAACAAATGCAAATGTTCAATGCAGAACATCTGCAGGAAAAGTGGTCACCTATCCTGGACTATGATGGTCTCGATCCAATCAGAGATTCACACCGTAGAGCAGTTACCGCTATCCTGCTAGAAAACCAAGAAAGAGAACTCCGCGAAGAGCGTTCATTCCTTTCAGAGTCACCAACAGTTAATACTCAGTCAAGCACCGGAACTCCTGGTTTCTCTGCTGGCGCTTCTTCACCTGTTGCTGGTTTCGACCCAGTTCTGATCTCACTGATCAGACGCGCAATGCCTAACCTGGTCGCTTATGACCTCGCTGGCGTTCAACCAATGAACGGTCCTACTGGACTTATCTTCGCAATGCGTTCGAAGTATAAGACCCAGAACGGTTCAGAAGCTCTCTTCGGAGAAGCTGATACCGCATTCTCCGGTCAGGATGACGGATTCAATCTTAGCAATGGTTTCACCAACGGCGCAGTTGGTATGGGTACTACTGCTCAACAGGGCAGCAATCCTGGTCTTCTCAACCCACAATCAGGTCAAACTGCTACTACCTACAACGTAGGTCAGGGCATGAGAACTGATGACGCTGAGAATCTTGGCGCTGGTGCTGGTGATCAGTTCAACGAGATGGCATTCTCAATCGAGAAAGTCACCGTTACTGCAAAGTCACGCGCACTGAAAGCTGAGTATTCACTCGAACTCGCACAAGACCTGAAGGCAATTCACGGTCTGAATGCAGAAGCTGAACTTGCAAACATTCTCAGCACTGAGATCCTTGCTGAAATCAACCGCGAAGTTATTCGTACCATCTACAGAGTTGCTGAGTCTGGTGCTCAAGCAAACGTTGCTCAGGCAGGTACTTTTGACCTCGACGTTGACTCCAATGGTCGTTGGTCAGTTGAGAAGTTCAAAGGTCTTATTTTCCAAATCGAGCGCGATGCTAACGCAATCGCACAAAGAACTCGTAGAGGAAAGGGTAATATGATCCTTTGTTCCGCTGACGTTGCTTCGGCACTCACAATGGCAGGCGTTCTTGATTACACCCCTGCACTTAATGCTAACTTGAACGTTGATGACACCGGCAATACTTTTGCTGGTATTCTTCAAGGCAAGTACCGCGTATATATTGACCCATATTCGGCAAACGTATCCGCTGATCAGTATTATGTTGTTGGTTATAAGGGTTCTTCCCCTTATGATGCTGGACTGTTCTACTGTCCTTATGTTCCTCTCCAAATGGTTCGTGCCGTTGGTCAGGACACCTTCCAACCCAAGATTGGATTTAAAACCAGATATGGTCTGGTTGCAAACCCATTCGCTGAAGGAACCAACGCTGGTCTTGGCGCTCTTAATGTTAACGCAAACCGTTACTACAGAAGAGTCAAAGTTGCAAATCTCATGTAAAATTAGATTTTAAATTGAAATTCAGAGGGGAGAAATCCCCTCTTTTTTAGTATAAATAAAAGATACACACCTATTTAATATATTGGCTTTCATATATAAAGCAACAAATAAAATTAACCAAAAATTTTATATTGGTAGAACTTGTTATGATAAACTATACAAAAGAATTAGCACACATATTTGGTATGCTAAACATATAAATTCCAACATTCCATTTTCAAATGCTTTAAGAAAATATGGAAAAGAAAACTTTGAGTGGGAAATTTTGGAAGAATGCAATAATAAAAATATGGGAAATAGGGAAATATATTGGATAAATCAATTAAATCCAGAATACAATGTAACTCTTGGGGGAGATGGAGGAACTTATGGAAGACCTTGCCCAGATCATGTAAAAGAAGCAACTAGTAAATCAAATAGTAAACCAGTACTAGATGCAAGAACAGGAATTGTATATAAAAGTGCAACAGAAGCATCTAAAAAATTAGGAATTTTAAGAACTAGTATTTATAGAAGTTGTGAAAGAGATGAAAGTAAGAGCAGCCCTAATAGAAAACCATGGTTTAGATATGCATAAATCCACTAAATAAAAATAAAACATTATGTCAGCAGCGTTTGCTAATCAAATAGGTAATAGAAA
>Ga0105103_10001939_pt1 | contig 10955 bp, 12 predicted proteins | sample PPLLaktember2015_2_FD_79107 | JGI IMG/M metagenome (GOLD analysis project Ga0105103, IMG submission 79107) | Freshwater sediment microbial communities from Prairie Pothole Lake near Jamestown, North Dakota, USA - PPLs Lake P7 Core (6) Depth... | ecosystem: Environmental > Aquatic > Freshwater >...
AAAGCAATGATATAGCTTTAAACTTATACCCTTCGCTAAAAAATCAGGTGTTGGAATCAGATGACCCCTTTAACAAAGCCTTAAGATTAGCAATTGCAGGGAACATTATGGATTATTCAGCAACCAACGGCGATTTTGATATTTATGCAACAATAGAACAAGTATTAAACTCCAACTTTGCCATCGACCATTCCGAAATGCTTAAAAGTTCGTTGCAAAAGGCCAAAACTGTATTATATCTTGGTGATAATGCAGGGGAAATTGTTTTTGACAAACTGTTTATTGAGAAAATAATGCACCCACACTTGTTTTTTGCTGTACGTGGGGGCCCTGTTATTAACGATATTACAATCGACGATGCAAAATATACCGGAATGGATATAGTCGCCGATATTATCTCAAATGGCTACAATGCGCCATCAACAATTATAGAACATTGTTCCCCTGAGTTTCAGGAGGTATTTGAACAAGCTGATGTCGTTATTTCAAAAGGCCAAGGTAACTTAGAAGGATTGCTCTCTAAAACCAACAAGGATGTTTTCTATCTTCTTATGGTCAAATGCAACGTTATTGCAGATGCCTTAAAAGTAAATAAGGGCGATTTTGTTGTATTTAATGAAAAATATAAATGAAAATTGCAGTTGCAAGCGGAAAAGGTGGCACAGGCAAAACAATGGTTTCGACAAATTTGTTCCAGGTGGCCAGGAATGCAGGAATGCCTGTATCAATAGTAGATTGCGATGCCGAAGAACCTAATGTAAGGGAATTTATTTCAAGTGATATATTATATTCATTCATTGTTACACAAAAAATACCGGTTATTGATCAGGATAAATGCACGTATTGTAACAAATGCCATGATTATTGCTATTACAATGCTATAATTTGTCTTCCACCTGCAAAATTCATTAAAGTAATTGAAGAATTGTGCCACGATTGCGGGGCATGTATAGCAGCTTGCGAATTTGGGGCAATTACGGAAAAAAGCAAAAAAATTGGAACTATTAATTCAGCAGATCTCAATAGTTACGCCGAATTAATTGAAGGCTGCACTGAAATCGGGGTTTATTCACCTGTTCCGGTTATAAAGCAAGCCATACACATGGCTGATAAGAACCCGCTAAACATTTTTGACTCTCCTCCCGGAATATCCTGTCCTTTTATTGCTACAGTTGACAAGGCTGATTACGTAGTTCTGGTAACCGAACCAACACCTTTTGGTTTAAACGACCTAAAACTTTCGGTTGACACACTATACAAACTTAAAAAAACTTTTGGCGTAATTATAAACCGGGCAGGACTTGGAAATAATAATATTTATGACTGGATAAGCGAAAATAAAATCACTTTACTGGCCGAAATACCTTTCGACAGGGAAATAGCACGTATATATTCTGAAGGAAGGTTGCTAGTCGATGAAAACAGTGTTTTTGCAACACTGTTTTCAAACTTATTAAAAGAAATTACAAATCAAATTAAAGAAGATTAAAAAGATAGTTGTATTTGTCATGAAAAGATTTTTCCGGATAACAGAAATTATTTCAAGGATTATTGTTGGCTTTGTTTTCCTTTTCTCAGGGTTCGTCAAAGCTATTGATCCTTTGGGTTCGACTTACAAATTCATCGATTATTTTTACGCTTTCAAATTACCATGGCTTGAACCAACTGCATTTATTTTGGCAATTATCTTAAGCAGCCTTGAATTTACCATAGGTTTTTGCCTTTTGCTTTTCATCCAAAACCGGTTGGCTAATTGGGGCGCTTTGTTGTTTATGATAGTATTCACGCCTCTTACCCTTTGGCTTGCAATAAGCGACCCGGTTCAAGATTGTGGTTGTTTTGGCGATGCAATAATTCTTACAAACTGGCAGACTTTTTATAAAAATATTATTATAAGTGCCCTGACAATTCTTTCGTTTATTTGTCGCAATTCAATTATCCGATGGGTAAAATATAAAACTGAATGGACAATCACATTAACAATTGTATTATTGATATCGGGATTTTCGTGGTATAATTATCAACACCTGCCTGTAATAGATTTCAGGCCTTATAAAGTTGGCATCTATATTCCCGATAAAATGGTAATCCCCGAAGGTGCACCTGCCGATCAATATGAACAATATTTCACACTTATTGATACAGTTACTGGTGAAGAGAAAGTTATTGAGATAGCCAAATATACAGCAGATTCGACCTATTGGTTTAAAGGAACAACCTGGAAATTTGTATCAGCCGGTGAACCCAAATTAATTAAAAAAGGGTACGAACCCCCTATTCACGATTTTACTATTGTTTCGCTCGAAGGTGACGACATAACTGAAGATGTCCTTTCCGATTCAGGATACTATTTTCTCCTGGTCGCATATGATCTGAACAAATCCAACATTAAAAACCAGCAAAAAATAAATAACCTTCATAATAAGGCAATTACCGATGGTTACAAATTCATTGGCCTAACTTCGGTTACAACAGATGAGATATTAGGATTTAAAACTTCACATAACATACCCTACGATTTATATATCACCGATCCAATTACGCTTAAAACTATAGTCCGTGCTAATCCCGGACTTGTGCTACTTCATAAGGGTACTATTCTTGCTAAATGGCATTCCAACGATATCCCTGACTTAGAAAATATACTGGAAAACTATATAAAAGAATGAACGAGATTGCAATACTGAGTGGAAAGGGCGGAACAGGTAAAACAAGTTTAAGTGCAGCATTTGCTACCATAAATAAAGATATGGTAGTTGCCGACTGCGATGTAGATGCTGCTAATTTGCATTTAATATTATTGCCTGAAAAAGAAACAGAAGAAAAATTTATAACAGGCTATAAAGCTGTAATTAACTATAATACATGCACCCATTGCGGGTTGTGTGCCAGATATTGCCGTTTTGGGGCTATTTCCATAATAAATGGGAAAGTAACAATTACTGAAACTTCATGCGACGGATGCAAACTATGCTATCGGATTTGTCCGTCGCAATCGGTTCAAATGATTAAAAGCGATAACAGCCGATGGTTTGCTGGCAGCTATCGGAATGGAAAGATGGTTTATGCAAGGCTGGCCCCCGGTGAAGAAAACTCGGGCAAACTGGTGAATATTGTTCGTGAACGTGCAAGAAAAATAGCTGAAAATTCAGGCATCGATACAATTATCATTGATGGGCCTCCTGGCACAGGATGCCCTGTAATATCGTCAGTTACAGGCGCACAAACAGCTATTATCGTTGCCGAACCTTCGAACTCAGGGTTTCACGATATGAAAAGGATAATTGAGTTAACAATCAATTTTAAAATAAAAACGTATGTTGTCATCAACAAATTCGATCTAAACACGGATATTTCTGTTGAAATTGAAAAATGGTGTTCTGCTAATACTATCAAAGTACTTGGCAATATTCCTTTCGATGCCCAGGTAGTTGAAGCTATGGTAAACTGCAAAAGCATTATCGAATGGAAACCTGATTCGGAAGCAAGCATGAAAATAAAAGAAATTTGGAATAAAATAATTATGAATTAATGATAAGTTTTGGCCCCATACCATCGCGCAGATTAGGAAAAAGTCTTGGGATCAATAATATTCCCTCGGGTAAATCATGCACATATTCTTGTGTATATTGCCAGGTTGGCCTTACAAAAAATTACAGTTCCAATAGGTCGCAGTTTTATAGCCCTGATATTCTGTTGTCTGAAATTAAAAAACATATCGGCAAGCTTGATGAAAGCAACAAACCAGATTTTTTAACATTTGTTGCAAATGGAGAACCTACTTTGGATATCAACCTTGGAAAATCGATCGAAAAATTAAAAACCCTCAACATACCTATTGCAGTAATTACTAACGCATCATTGCTGCATCTAGCTGATGTAAGGGAGGAATTGTGCCTTGCCGACTGGGTTTCGGTAAAAGTTGATGCAAATAATAAAGAACTCTGGCAAAAAATAAATTTACCCGAACAGCACCTTAACTTTGAGAAACATATAGAAGGCATACTGGCATTTTCTGAACAATATCAAGGTTTTTTGGCTACCGAAACCATGCTGGTCAATGGTTTTAACGATGATTTGAATAGTTTTTCCCAAACTTCAGAATTAATAAAACGCATTGCCCCAAAAGTTGCCTACTTATCGATTCCTACACGTCCGCCAGCTATTACAAACGTTGTTGCCCCCCATGAACAAAAAATAAACGAGGCATACCATACTTTTTCTGATAAAGGGATTAAAACAGAATTGCTGCTTGGTTTTGAAGGGACCCATACAGGTTACACCGGAAATGCTTATGAAGATATTATTAACATATGTGCTGTGCACCCTATAAGGGAAGATACTATGCTGGAGCTACTAAAAAAGGATAATGCTGATGCTAGTGTCTTAAGTTCACTTCTTAAAGGTAAATATATAAAGCAGGTAAGCTATAAAAACAATAACTTTTACGTACGGCAATACCATACTAAATAAATGATTTTACCAATTCTAAAATATGGTTCGCCGATACTGAGAAAACATTCAGTTGATATTAAAGAACAAGATATTGTTATGCAATTATCTGAGAATATGTTCTATACCTTAAAAAAATCAAAAGGGATCGGGTTAGCTGCCCCTCAAATTGGACTGCTGAAAAAGTTTTTTATCATCGACACCACACCACTTATTGAGGACGATAGCTCAATAGAAAAGTATGAAAAGGCATTTATTAACCCCGAAATTTTATGGGCTTGTAATGACTATATCAGCTATACAGAAGGTTGTTTGAGTATACCCGAAATATATGAAAATGTATTGCGTCCGGAAAAAATAACAGTACGGTACCTCGATTTTTCGTTCAATGTAATCGAAGAGGAACTTGATGGTATTAAAGCCCGCATATTCCAACATGAATTCGATCATCTTGAAGGGATATTATTTGTTGACAAGATAAACAACCTAAAGCGAAAGCTGATTTCGGGTAAGTTGTACAAATTAAAAAAACTATATACACGATAAAGATTGAAAAAATGGAAAAAGGACATCCGATAGAAAAAACAAAATTCGATGAAATAAAAAATATTATTGTTGTTGCCTCAGGCAAAGGTGGTGTTGGAAAATCGACTGTTGCTGCAGGGCTTGCTTTATCACTGGCAATGGAAGGTTATTCAACCGGATTGGTTGATGCCGATATTTACGGGCCTTCGGTACCTACCTTATTTAACCTGAAAAATGAACGCCCATCTGTTACAGAACAAAATGGTAAAACAATGATTGAACCTTTTGTCCGTTTTGGGATAAAAGTAATGTCAATAGGTTTTTTTATCGACCCATCGCAGGCTGCACTTTGGCGCGGACCAATGGCCTCAAACGGATTAAAACAACTTATCAACGATACCAACTGGGGCCAGCTCGATTACCTGATTATCGATACGCCCCCGGGGACAGGTGACATACATATTACACTTCTACAGCAATATGAAATTAGTGGGGCAGTAATTGTTACAACTCCTCAATCTGTTGCCATTTACGATGTTCAAAAAGCAATTGATATGTTTACCAATGCACATGTCGGGGTACCGGTATTAGGTATCATTGAAAATATGTCGTGGTTTACACCTTCAAAACACCCCGATGAAAAGTATTATCTGTTTGGAAAAGGAGGAGGTAAAATCCTGTCTGAAACATTTGATATTCCATTATTGGCGCAAATACCAATGAATGAATTTGCATGTGAAATATGCGATACTGGAAGGTTAAACGAGCTGTTAAACTACCCTGACTTAAAAGAAGGGTTTGATAAATTATTAAAAGAAATAATTAGTAAACAAAAAGTACCAATAAAATGAGACTGTTGATATTATCATGTATTCAAAGTAGCTTTAGACTAATATTGTTTGCAATACTAATTATTACAATCAGTGGTTGCGCTGCACAAAAGAAACATCATAAGTCAGTTCCCTGTCCTTGTGAAAAAAAGAGCAGGAGGTAGCAATATGATTGAACACGAATATAAATTTCGGGTTAAGTATGCCGATACTGATCAAATGGGGACAGTGCACCATTCAAATTTTCCAAAATATTGCGAAACTGCCCGTTGGGAGCTCTTCCGTAGTATTGGAATTTCATACCAATCGGTCGAAGAGGCAGGTTTTTTGATTCCTGTTATTTCTATGAAATTTAAATTCCTTAAAACTACTTCTTACGACACACTTTTAACTGTTAAAACTACCCTAAAAGCTGTCAAAGTAGCACGTATATGGTTAACTTACCAGTTCTGTAACGAACAAAATGAATTAATTAATGAGGCGGAAACAGTGTTGGCTTTTGTTAAAAAAGATACCTGGAAACCTTGTATAGCCCCTACTTTTGTTTTAAATGCAATTGAGGAATACAGTAAACCACAATTTTCAAATAACTAAGTGTTCAGTTATGGAACAAAACAAAATACAACAATTATATACCCATGAAGATATTCAGAAAATGCGTATTGCTGAAAAAGCAAGATTACCGGGGAAAAATCGTGTTGAAGAAATTAAAAACTATGCGCGTTTGTCGGGTATAAGACGAATAGGAATAGCTTATTGCATTTCCTTAAAAAAAGAAGCAGCCATGCTTACCGAAAAGTTAAATGATGAATTTGAAATTTATTCAATTGATTGTTTCAACGAGCGTATACCCTCTTCTGAATTATTAGGAATTGAAGCACGTGGCATTTCGTGTAACCCTGCCGGACAGGCTGAATATTTAGCCCAGCAAAATACTGAACTAAACATATCTTTTGGATTATGCATGGGGCATGATATAATTTTTAACCAAAAATCGAAAGCCCCTGTAACCACTCTTATTGTTAAAGATAGAGAATATAAGCATAATCCTTATAAAGCTTTTGAAGAAAAAGAATGATAGCATTTACGATCATAGCGGTTTTAATTGGTAATATCGGTAGTGTACTGATGGCTTCGCTTATGATGAAACTTAACGATGACCGTATACAAAAGCTTACAAAACACATTAATGCATTTGCAGGAGGTACTTTGCTTGGAGCTGCATTTTTAGGCATGCTGCCCAACGCCATTAAATTGGGTGGTTATCAAATATCGTATGCTGTACTTGCTGGTATCCTGTTTTTCTTTGTTATCGAAAAAATCATGCTATGGCGCATATGTGTCGACGAAAATTGTGACCGCCATAGCAAAGCAGGAGCTTTAATGCTGATGATTGGGGATTCGTTTCACAATTTTCTGGATGGAATTGTTATTGCTGCAGCTTTTCTTCATTCTACATCTTTTGGTATTGTTGTTGCAATTTCAGTTTTCGCTCACGAAATTCCTCAGGAAGTTGCCGATTTTGGGGTAATGTTAAAAGCAGGTTTTTCTAAACGTAAAGCTGTCCTATATAACCTTTTTTCGGGATTTACCGCAATTTTCGGGGCTTTATTGGCTTGGTATGCCGGTTTATATACCCAAAAGGCAATGCCTTATATTCTTGCAATATCCGCAGCAGGGTTTATTTACATCGCGTTAGCCGATTTAATACCCGAATTACACAGAAAAACCAATATAAAGCAATCTGTATTTCAATTTTTACTTCTTATTGCTGGCATTTTGGTAATCATTATTTCAATAATTGCTAAACCTTAAGTATACATGTTTTACAATTCTCTAAATAAGTGAATTATGGCCATACTCAGAAATGAAAACCTCAGTTGGAGAGATATTGATTCTCTTAATCGTGATAAAAGTGTATTCATGTTAAGTTTGAGCCCTATAGAGGAACACGGGCCTCATTTGCCATGCGGTACTGACTTTTTTGCTGCAACTGACTTTACAGAGTTGGCAGCCCAAATGCTTGAACAACAACACCCGGATTTTAACTGGATCATATATCCTCCAATCCCTTTGGGATGTACCGATATGGCTGCCGATTTTCCTGGGACGGTTTCGCTACGCGGAAAAACACTTCTTCGCTTGTTAACTGATATTTTGTCTTCGATAGCCTGTCATGGTTTTAAATACATTGCCATCTCGAACCACCATCTCGATCTCGGACATTTTAAAGCGATTTTGCTCGCCATAAAAAAAGTGGAAAAAAAATATCCTGTAAAAATAATTGAACCAGCAGGAATGACGATTCATTCTGGAAACAATAAAATAGATCTGTACAATGGGACATCACCTGTGGATATGAAAAATGAAATCCATGCAGGTTTCCAGGAGACATCTTATATGCTTTACAAATACCCTTCGTTGGTAAACCCTTTATACAAAAAGCTTTCGCCATTTTTTGTAAATATTGAACAGGCCTTCCGCAAAGGAAAAAACACCCTCAAAAAAATGGATGCCAATCAGGGATATATTGGCAATCCTGCACTGGCAACCGAAAGTTTTGGTAAAATTCACCACGAAACAGGAGGAAAACTATTAGTCAACTGCATTATAGACATGCTTGATAACAAACCCAAACCACAATTAAGTAAAGAAATGAAATTCGTTTTAAAATTCTTTGTCCGGTTAAAATAATAAAATTATGGAAAACAAGAGAATTATCGTAATAGGCGGTTCAGCTGCTGGGCCCAAAGCAGCCGCAAAAGCGCGCCGCATGGATGAAAATGCAGAAATTACTATTTATCAAAAAGCCGCAGATCTTTCAATGGCTTCTTGTGGTTACCCATATTATATCGGTGGTTTTTTCGACGACCGTGACCAGTTACTATGTTCACCGGCAGGAGTAATCCGCGATTCAAAATTCTTTTGGAATGCTAAAAAGATTACCACCAAAGTAAATACCGAGGTAACCTCGATCGACCGGAAAAACAAGACCATTGAATTTTTTGATACAATTACCGGTGAAAAAGGTACTGCCGAATACGATAAATTGGTAATTGCTACTGGGGCAACCCCTCGTAAACCACCTATTCCAGGAATAGACCTTGAGGGTATTACAACCCTGCAATCATTGCCCGATGCCGACTTTTTGCGTAAGGTGCACGACGAAGGGAAAATCAAAAAAGCTGTTGTCATTGGAGGTGGTTTAATAGGGATTGAAACATGCGAAGCTTTGCACCTGGCAGAAATTGATATAACTATTATTGAGCTGTTGCCCCAATTGCTTACCTTCCTTGATAAACAAATGGCCAAACTTGTCGAAAAATATGTCCAAAGTAAAGCAAACGTTATCCTGCAAAACGGTGTGTCAGCATTTTTAGGCGAAAATGGAAAATTAACAGCTGTTAAGCTTCAAAATGGAACTGAAATACCATGCGAATTAGCAGTAATAGCAATTGGGGTAATACCTAGCACTAAGCTGGCAAAAGAAATAGGATTGAAAATTGGCCAAACTGGTGGTATAGTGGTAGATGAATATATGCAAACTTCCGATCGCGACATTTATGCTGTTGGCGATTGCATTGAAATCTCAAACCTGATTACTAATAAGCCTGTTCATGCCCCTTTTGGTGATTTAGCTAACTTGCAAGGCCGTGTTGCTGGAGAAAATGTCATTTCGGGCAATGTTGCAAAATTCCCAGGCACAATTCAAACCGGAATATGTAAAGTATTTGATTATGGAGTTGGGTCTACAGGGTTATCGGAGCAAAATGCTATTAAAAACGGCATTACTAATATCGAAACCCTTGTAAATGCCAGCCTCGACAAACCTGGTTTTATGCAAGGGAAAATATTAGTTACCAAGCTGATAGTCGATAAATCCAATGGCCAAGTTATTGGCGCCCAGGTACTCGGACCCGGCGATGTAAGTAAACAAGTTGCTATATGGGCAATGGCTGTTAACTGTAAACTAACTGTTGACGATATGGCAAATGTCGACCTTCCATATGCCCCTCCATATTCGCTGGCTATCGACCATAGTATTGCAACAGCTCACATCATGCAAAATAAACTTAATGGTTATTTTTCAGGCATATCAGCTGAACAGCTTAAAGAAAAGCTCGGCAGAAAAGATAATATGGTATTACTCGATGTCCGCAACCCTAATGAGTATGAACAAATGCGCCTGGGCATAGGCGAAAAGGTAATTCCATTAGGACAACTGCGCAAACGCATGGAAGAATTGCCACAGGATAAAAACATAGAAATAATTACCTGGTGTAAAATTTCATTACGGGGTTATGAAGCCGCCCTGATCCTTCAAGCCAATGGGTACAAAAATGTGAAAGTACTTGAGGGCGGATTGATGGCATGGCCTTATGAAAGAGAAAAATAAAATTATGACTGATCTTTTTAAAATAATAGAAAAGGATGTCCGCTATATTGAGGGGTTAAAAGCCTGCATAAATTGCGGTACCTGCTCTGCCATTTGTCCGGCAGCAAGTGTTTGTGATTACGACCCTCGTATAGTTATGGATACTGTCCAGGAACATAATGAATATTCATTAATCAAACTTTTAAAATCAAATACAATTTGGTATTGTGGTGAGTGCCTTTCGTGCAAGACCCGTTGCCCGCGGGGTAATACTCCTGGTTACGTAATCCAAGCTTTACGTGCACTTTCTATTGAAACTGGTATGTTTATCGAAAGCAAACAGGGACAAAAACAACTGGCTGTGAAGCGTACTGTTGGCGAACACATGCTAAAATATGGATATTGCATTTATATCGATGAAGTTAATACCGATATGTACCCTGAACAAGGCCCTGTATGGGACTGGCTTAAGAAAAACCGGAAACAAATCTTAGAAAGGCTTGGAACAAGCTATCAGAAAGAACAAAGTGGTACATTACGACAAATTCCTGAAGAATCGATCAACGATCTTAAAAAAATTTTCGATGAAACAGGTGCAACGGCCAGGTTTGAAAAACTTGAAACCCTATCAGCCATAAAGGCAAAAGAATTGGGGATGGATTCAATTACATATTTCAATTATTTATATAGCAATAATGATAAAGAACTATAATTATAATTCTCATCATGTCTAAGAATATTGACAGTATAATTAAGTATCCCATCAGACCATT
>Ga0105103_10001942_pt1 | contig 10953 bp, 10 predicted proteins | sample PPLLaktember2015_2_FD_79107 | JGI IMG/M metagenome (GOLD analysis project Ga0105103, IMG submission 79107) | Freshwater sediment microbial communities from Prairie Pothole Lake near Jamestown, North Dakota, USA - PPLs Lake P7 Core (6) Depth... | ecosystem: Environmental > Aquatic > Freshwater >...
GATTGGTATCCGCGATCCGGTGTCCGTACCAATGCATGCCGGGAGGGAACAACCGGAACCAGAACGCCGGCTGTCCCCGTACCAGGCCCCGGATACGCCCCTCATTCCCCATGAGAAACCTTCCCATCCGGTTCCTGCGGATGCTCCTCTGCGTACCTGGAATGACTGTGGTGTTGTTGCGGGAGATATCCAGAGCCGGGAACGCCGGGTGAATCCCCTTTACCGGCATCAGGAAGATTTGCGCCATGCTCTCGGGCAGTTAATGGTAAAAGAGGACGATCTGCTGTGGAATATTGAGGTACTGTCCCGCGATTTGCGGCCGTTCAACCCAGGGGTACAGGGATCAGATTCTTCCGACACGCTCTTTCTCCACATGATTATGGATGCCCGCGAGGGGATCATCGCCTATGACACGGATCTCCGGTGCATCCTCTGGAACACCTTCATGGAGCAACTGACAGGAATACCTGCAGCAGATGTTCTGGGCAGACGGGAGTTTGAAATGGTTCCCGCCCTCCGCGATGCAGCTGCGAATCTCCTCCTTGTGCAGGCTCTGTCAGGAAAAACCGTGGAATCCTCTGATATCTCCTGTCATATCCCGGTTTCAGGAAAGCAGGCCTGGGTGCGGCTTATCCTTTCGGCCCTGCGCGACAGCAAAGAAAGCGTCATTGGCGTTATCTGCATCGTCCAGGATACCACGGCGCGAAAAGTGATGGAATATGCACTGCAGACCACGATCCTGCAGCTCATGGAAAGCGAGGAGAAATACCGCAGTGTTTTTAATGCGAAAAATGATCCCCTCATCCTCATTGACACCGCAGGCAGGACCATCCTGGATCTGAATAATGCAACATCAGACCTGTACGGGTATACCCGTGAAGAGTTTTTTTCCCTGCCTCTTACCAGCCTGTTCACCGAACCGGAAAAATATTACGCCCTCCTTGACCGGCAGGCACCCGGCATACGCCTGTTCCGGCAGCGGAAGAAAGACGGCACGATCTTTCCGGCAGATATTTCGTATGCTTATTTTGAACTGAAAAGCCGCCTGGTTCTTATCCTGTCGATCCGTGACCTTTCAGCAGCATACCAGACCGCCGATGCGCTCCGGCTTGCAAATACCAAGCTCAATCTCCTGATTGGGGTAACACGCCATGATGTGATCAATAACCTGACGGTTCTCATGGGATATAACGACCTGATGCAGCACACGGTGAAGGATTCCAAGTCCCTTGAAATGCTCAAAAAAGTGGAGAGTGCCCTGCAGGCCGTTCACCGCCAGATTGAATTCACGCGGGAATATTACAATCTCGGGGTAAAATCCCCGGTCTGGCAGAATATCTGCGAAACCTCGACCCGGGCGTATTCCCAGTTCATCACCACCATCGCTTTTACCTGCGATACCCAGGATCTGGAGATCTATGCAGACCCCCTTCTGGAAAAAGTGTTTTACAACCTCTTCGATAATGCAATACGGCATGGCGAGAGCATTACCCGGATCAACATTTATTGCGTCAGGGAGGGGCCTGACCTGCTGCTGATCTTCGGCGATGACGGCGAGGGTATTCTGCCCGAGAACAAGGAACGGATCTTCACCAGGGGATTTGGCAAGCATACCGGTCTCGGCCTGTTCCTGACCCGGGAGATCCTGGCCATCACCCGGGTCGAGATAACCGAGACGGGAGAATTCGAGAAAGGTGCACGCTTCGAGCTGAGGATCCCGGCTGGGTTATACCGGTTTGTGGATTCCGGCAATCTCCTGAAAATGTCCGGATCGGAAACGATGAACCTCCGTGCCTGATTAGTTTCCTGCATCGTATTGCCGGAAGAAAGCCCCCGTTTTTTTTAAATCACCGGTTCTTTCTGCACAGCCCGACAAAATGCCGGAACATCCCGGTGCTTGCCACCGGGTGCAGGTGCGTGTAGCTCCCCAGCGTATTGTGAACAAGCGCCCCGTCAAGGTTATTACGGATACCAACACCCCGGGAGAGCCGGTAGGCAAACCGTGTGGTATGGTCAAGTGCCACATCGGAGTAATGGAATTCGTGGCCACGGAACGTGGCTCTGCCCACAGGTGACCCGGCATCCGACGAGCCTTCCACATAACTGACCACGCGGCGCGCCGGCATCCGGGTCTCCCCGGCAAATACCCCGCACATTGCCGAGGACTGGTCAGCAGCGGCCCCCTGCCAGCCTTTTTTTAAGGTCATGTTCTCCGTGAGATACATCAGGCCGCCGCACTCCGCATAGATCGGGATACCGTTCCGGGACACTTCCCGCAGAGCCTCCCGCATGCGGTCGTTTGCTTCCAGTTCGCGGACAAAGAGTTCCGGATAGCCGCCGCCGATGATATACCCGTCCGCATCCGGGAGCCGGTCATGGACCGGGCTGAAAGGAATATAGTCAGCACCAAGGGAGTGCAGGATGTCGAAGAGGTCGGCATAGTAAAAATTGAATGCCTCATCCAGGGCAACCCCGATCTTCACGTCCCGCACGGGTGCCGGGTCAAAGGCCGGGGACTTCATTCGGCGCATGCCGCGTTCTTCCATGAGCGACACAAACCGGTCACGGTCAACATACTGCCCGATTAACTCCGTGATCGTCTCAATGCGGGTATCAAAATCTCCCCGCCCGGACCCTTCGCGGTAGGGTACGAGGCCGAGGTGGCGCATGGCAAGCTGCATCTCCTCCATGCGGGGGATTGCGCCGATCACCGGCACGCCGCAGTAATGCTCGATCGCTGTCGTTGCCTTGGCCTTGTGCGACCCGCCTTTGATATTGTTGAGGATGACACCGGCGATCCGGATTTCCGGGTCAAAGGACTGGAACCCTTTGACAATCGCCGCGGCACTCCGGGTGATGCTCTGTGCCGACACCACGAGGACTACGGGCAGGTCGAGGCTCTTTGCAATCGCCGCGGTGCTGCCCGTATCGTTCAGCGCCTCCGCCCCTTCGTAGAGCCCGCGGACACCCTCGACAATGGCCATGCCGGCCCCGCGGCACCCGAAGCGGAAGATATCCCGGATCTGCGCATTTGACAGCGTGTAACTGTCAAGGTTCCGGCAGGGGCGGCCGGAGACTGCCGACAGGTAGGAGGGATCGATGTAGTCCATCCCCACCTTGAAGGTCTGGACCTTGTGCTCTTTTGCGAGCAGGGCTGCAAGGGCGAGCGTGATGCTGGTCTTGCCGCTGCCGCTTCGATCGCCGGTGATGAGGATCTGCCTCATGCCATGCTCCGGAGCACAGCCCCGAACTCGCTCTCTACGATATTCCTGACCCCGAGCGTTTTCGGGTGCAGGTCGATCTCCACCAGCACGTGCTCATGGCCGAGCGCATGGAGCGGTGCTACCTGCCGGGGACCGTTCGTGATGGAGAAGCACTCAATCCCTTTCGTGTATTCCTCCGGGATAGCGTGCGGCACACCGGCGATAAGGGCAAACGCGGGGGCGATCTCATTGAGACGTTTCCCGAGATTGTCGCCATTTGCCCCATACTCGTCCAGCGCCCCGAGCAGTTCCGGTTTTACACCTTTTGCCGTCATTTCCCCCAGGATAATCTCTGCATCCGTGCGCGTCTTGGGGAGCCCGCGCCCGTCAAGGTTGGCTATATACGTGATATCAGCATCCGGGCAGACATCATGCAGCGCGATCAGTTCATCGGCAAACATGTACGCGGTCTCTTTCTTTGCATTCAGGATTGCCACGCCCCGCTTCCCGCTTCCTGCAAGCTCCAGCAGGCGTACGGCTGCCTTGTGCTTGAGGTCACCCCGCGATGGTTCAATATAGGACTGGCAGGCAGCACCCCGCAGGCGCTCCACCTCGGTCGCCTTGCCCATCATGAACCGCTGGCGCTCGAGTTCCGCAAGCGTGATCCAGCCGGCCTGCTCAGCGGCTTCCAGCGTGGAGAGCACACCGGCGATATTCTCGATATACCCGGCATGAATATCGACCGCAATCGTCGGGGTAGTGATCCCGGCACTGTCAATGGCTGACTGGAGGTCCTCGCCGATGATCATCGCAACGCACGTACCGATCACTGCCATGCGGTGCGGTGAGAACCTGTTCTCGGCATACCGCAGCACGTCTTCGAGCGGCTTCTGGCCCCCGAAAATGAACTCGTTGTCGGCAAGCGAGGTCGTGAGTACCCGCATCCCGTCCTCCTCTAAGAGCCGGGCATGCTTGAAGGAGCAGCCGGACGGGCCGTGGAGGATGGCAACATCAACGTTCAGATCGCGGGCGGTATAGAGCGCGGCGACAATCGAACTGGGGCGCGGGTGCATGTATCTCATGATGATCAGTTATCTCCAGGTTTTTACGGACAGGACAACCGGACCTTCCTGCGTTATCCGGATTGCAGTATCCCGCCCTTCCTCGAGCGTGGTGCAGACTGCATCTACCTTTCCTTTGAGGCTTTCATGCGGACCGGTTCCCGGGTCAGGGTACCTGCCAACCCAGACAACAAGGGTGGGCCGGGCCTTGTCTATCGCACTCGCAATCTGGTCGTACGAAAACCCTTCGCAGACTGCTCCGTCTCCTTCCACCTGCCCGATAACGAGCGTCAGGTCGCCTGCCCGGGCGCAGTGCCGGGCATACCGGGCCGCGCACAGGGTTGTCTCTTCATTTGTCCCGCTGTTGGCATTATCGATAATGATGAGATCGTCGACCCTGCTAAGGGACATGCGGCCGGGCAGTGTGGTGAAATGGTCCAGCGGGGCCGGATTGACGTGCAGGATCATTGCAGCAGCGGCAGCAAGCATAAGCGGAGTGCGGTAGGGCGGGATGAGAAACAGGGGATTTTTCAGGACATAGTGCAGTCCTTCCCACTCAACCGTGCAGTTCATACCCTCGCACCGGGCAATATCACTCACCCGGACAACCGTATCCCGGTCGCAGGACACCCCGTCTGCCACCAGCACGCTCTTCGCACGGGTTACCGACGCGATTTTCGCATCGATGGCGTGTTTCTTCCCGCGGGCAACCCGGTAGTCTTCCGGAGACGTGATGATGGCAAGGTCACCGGCTCCCGTGACGCCGAGCGAGAGTTCTGCAATCAGCCAGCCGGCCCTCTCCCGGGCATACCGGACCGCGGCAATCACGGATGCCGGGGTGATGCTCTTTTTCCCGAGCACGTCCCGTTCCGGGCAGCCAAAGGTACCCGAAGAGGTATGCAGGACACCCCTTCCCGGGAGGACATGAGCAAGCGCGTGTGCGGTGGTGGTCTTTCCCCGGGCTCCGGTGATCTCGATCATCGGCCGGGGGAGGTGCTCATCCAGCAGCCGGCGAACCGCCTCATGATGGGTGATGACCGGTTCCGTACGGCGGGCGAGCAGCGGGTGGTCCGGGTCCAGGTGGACCGGTGCTGCCACGAGATCGTACTGCCGGTTGTGTGCCGTAAGCATCTCATCCGGCGTGGTACCGCAATAGACATCCACGACATCAGCGGTATGGCCGGCCTCAATATAGGCCGCGCCGATATCTTTTCCGCCGTGAATCGAATCCAGTACCAGGACATGCATAGAGAAAAATTTCAGAGGAGTGAAAGCACTTTGTTCGCGTTCTTGACCATCAGTTCGGCAAGGAGCGGATCGCTCCCGATCGGGTCAGCGTACAGAAGCGGTACGGACTTCCCGTTCAGGACAAACGTGCCTTTCTTGACTCCTTCCGCAAGGCCGATCTCCCCGGGAATGTCTTTTTCAATGTGGACGCCTTTTGCAAGGAACAGGGGCACGACCACGAGCGCATCGATCGGCTCCTGCCGGAATGCCTCCAGCGATTCCTTGATGGTCGGCTTGTTCATGTTCATGAACCCGCATTTCACGATATAGCCGGCATTTTTTGCCTTGATAAATTCGGCAGTCTTCTCCACGAGTTCCTGGTTGTAGGGCATGGTGCTCCCATGTCCGACAAGTAACATTCCCTTTGCCATGTAATTAACCTCAATAAGCTGTTGAAACGGTTTTTATAAGGTTCGGAAATTCCGTCACTTATTGTTCCACGCTGTATGAAAAATAGGTACTCTTCGTAATAATTTTTATCGGAATGTTTCCCGGTTTTGTGTTACTCCCGGGGCAGAGGGGCTTTATGCAAAGAAAAGAGGTTTTCTCCAGAACAGATATTCTCTTTCACTATTCCCCCTCTTGCTCCACCAGTCCCCCGTTGGGGGGACGGGGCGCAATGGGATACAACGATTCAGATTTACGTTGAAATTGTGCGATTTCTCGTACAGGTAATACGTCAATATCCCCTGATGGGGATGCCACAGCGGCGGGGCATGCCTGCATGCCAGAAAGAGCGTCAGAGAATCTGAATGTTTTCTCCAGAGCAAAAAAAAACAGGAAAAATCGAAGAAGGGCAGGAACGGGCGCGAGCTACCAACGGGACCATTCAATAATTATCGGCAGATGATCCGAAAGCACGGGAGATATTTTGAAATATTAAATCAATTGAAACTAAAAACCAGATAAAATTTTTTAAAATTCAACCAGAAAGATTAAATCAAAAGATAGTTTATTTTATTTACGGCGATAAATAATGGAACCCCAAAAAAAAGTTTTTTTTGTCGAGGACAATAAGCAGATTGCCCTTCTTTTAAGCATTCAGCTGGCAAAACTCGGGTATCAACTGTGCGGCGTTGCAGATAATGGCCCTGATGCCGTGGCCGGTATCTGGATGAGCAAACCTGACATTGTTCTGGTAGATATCGAACTTAACGGAAAACCTGAAGGATTAGAGGTCGGTAATTTCCTGGATTCGAAAACGGACATTCCATTTATTTACGTAACCGGTCATGATAACCCGAAAATCCTTGAGAATGCAGGGAAGACAGCCGCGAAAGGCTATCTCACGAAACCGTTCAGCCATCACGATCTCAAGACCGTTCTTGATATGGCACAAAGGAATGGTGAAGTATAACGGGAATAACATTTTTTTTGCGCCGACCTGGATGCAGCACCCCCGGGAGCGTCAGACGCAATAATCAATGGCATTCACCAGAGCAGGTTTTTTTAACCGGGCATCACACCACTAACCAATGAGTGATTTCGAGCGGGAGATCGTCTGCTGCCTGAACCGTTTTTTCAAAACCCACCATATCCAGGGGTTCGCCTACCGCAAAAAGCAGCACACGTTCACCAGCCGGTACGGGGACGTGCTCGCTGACTCCCTCAATCCATCCTGTTCCCTTTTGATCGAGTGCAAGTCCATTATCGATAAGAAACTCTACTTCTCCCAGCACTTCCACGCTGACAAGATGGGGGTCCACCCGGTGAGTGCGATCTCGGATTTCCTTGCAAAGACCGGGCGTGCCGGCTTCCTTGCCGTGGAATTCCGGCAGGGCGTGGGAAAGGCACGCGAAGCGTTCCTGATCCCGTGGCCGGTGGTTGTTACCCATTTTAAGGAAAACAAGGGGATTACCATTGACGATGCCCGGTCCTGCATTGTCCTTGGTACGTCAAAGGATGGCTACCTGCTCGAATCGCTGAATGCAAAGTAATTTGATGCACTACAATCCATGTATATGAACTCATGATGCATGCGTTTGAGCGCTTCGGGCTCCTGATTAACGACCGGATCGTCAGGACACCGGTGGGCATTGCATCCATGGCCGGGATTGTTGATGCCGCCTATGTGCTCGAGCGTGCTGCCCATATCGGTTTTGCCTTCATCGGAGGCTATTCCATCGACGCACCGACCATGGCCGCAGCAAAAGCCATCGCTGCGGGCGGGAACCGGAAAGAGTTCCTGTACGAAGATCCGGTGCAGGAACTAAGAGCCCAGATCGCCCTCTTTGAGAAGAGCGATGTTGTCCCCGGGATTAACCTCCGCGGGAGTTTGCCGGACTCCTTTTCTTCCCTTGCAAAAGCCCTCGGCGATTCGGTTATTTATGAGATTGATGCCCACTGCCGGCAGCCGGCCATGGTAAACGCCGGGTGCGGGGAATACTACCTCAACAACCCGGATAAGCTGGTTGCTGTCGTCCGGGCGCTGAAGGGGGAAGGGGTCACCGTTTCTGTCAAGATGCGGGTCGGCGTTGCCGACGATGACCGGGCACTTGCGGCAGCCCTCTGGAAAGCCGGCGCCGATATCCTGCATATCGATCTCATGGACGCGGGGTCTGCAAAACTCCGGCAAATCCGGAACAGTTGTCCCCTGCTCATCATCGCCAACAATTCCATAACCGGTTTCGACCGCATGAAGGAGATGCTCCAGCATGGGGCCGACCTGGTATCGCTTGCCCGGCACTCCGATGAGCGGACCCTTGCCGGGCTGGATGCAGCAATCACCCGCTATGCTGATGAGGAAGGATGGTACAACGCCCCCAAGCAGATTTGCCGGGGTGGTGATATCCGGGGGCTTGCATTCTGCTGTATGCCGGTCAAGGAATGCCCCCTTATCCCGACCCTTTCGCGTATCGGCCTGCCACGCGAGGACTATATCCGGCTGAAACTGGATGCCGTCCGCGGGACACCCCTCGAGCACGGGAGCCAGACCTGTTTTGGCAGTCTTGCGTTCTGCTGCAAGAACTCCTCGCCCTGCATGTTCCGGAACATGACCTTAAAGCAGCATAATATCAGCCCGAAAGAATACATGCGCCTGAAGCGCGATCTCTCTGAAACGATCATGAGCCGTGTTTTCCCATGACATCCCTTCGTATGAGCGTTGTTGAGCGGGCGCAGATGGCGATGATGCTGGAGGTGACTGCCTACCCGAAACCGGGGAACGTGGACCGCTGCCATGACTATCCCGAGACCCGGCTCGAACATTTCCTCGCTTCCACGATCTTTGCCCGGCAGGCTCTTGAGGAGGCCGCACGGGGTGAGGGCCGGATTGGCGAGATCATCCGGCATGCTGTCCGCGATACCAGCCGCCACAAGGGGGGCAATACCCATTTCGGGGCGTTCATCCTGCTCATCCCGCTCGTGTATGGTAACACCATCCCGGGCGCGATCGCGGCGGTAGAAAAGACGGACACATCCGATGCGGTCGCGTTTTACAAGGCATTTGCCATTACGTCCGTGAAAATGAATGCAACCGACGACCTGGATGTGAACGACCCGCAAACCCTTACCCTTATCCGCGACCGGGAGATGACGCTCCTTGACATCATGCACCATTCAGCAGCGAAGGACATGGTCGCCCGCGAATGGGTGACAGGATTTTCGCTCGTGCGCCGGGGCGCCGATCTCTTACAGCAGCTCGGGCCGGGTCGCACCTCCATTACGGACGCGTTTTTAACTCTCCTCGCAACCGAGCCGGACACCTTTATTGCCAAAAAGCACGGGCCTGACGTGGCACGGGAGACGATGCTCCGTGCCCGCGACGTTCTTGACAAGAATCTGTCGGTTCAGCAGTTCGATGAGGACTGCATCCAGCGGGATATCAACCCGGGCTCGATCGCAGACATCCTGATTGCGTCCATCTATATCGCGCTCGGGGAGGGCTGGTCATGGGAATCCTGAGGGGCGGCATCAACGAGGTTATAGCCACCACCACGTTCAACGCGGCCCCCATCGGCATCCATTACCGGGAGAAGAACTACCGGGTTGTCCTGTATCTGGGCAGCCACACTGCGGAGAACACAGCCCGTGACGGCTGGATTGTTGCCAATTTCATTCATGACCCGGTCATATATGTCAGGACCGCATTTACGGACCTGCCAAGGGATCAGTTTATTGAGGAACCGGTCAACGGCAGGATTATGCACCGCCTTGCCGGCGCCGATGCATGGGCCGCATTCAGCGCAACCGTCGAGCACCGGACTGCCGAGACCATGACGGTCTCGTTAACCCTGGAAAAGGAACTGATTGAGGAGGTTGCGGTGTACCCGGTCAACCGGGGCTTCAACAGTCTCATCGATGCGACCGTGCATGCAACGCGGTACAACGTCACCCGCGATGCGGATCTGAAGAGACATATCGAATATCACGCGGGTCTTGTCCGGAAGTGCGGCGGGAAGAGGGAACTCGAGGCGCTGGCGATGCTGGAAGGGTATATCGCGTAATATTCCGTTAGCGCCGGTTTTTTTACATTACGGCCGGATGATGACAACCCGGCCACAATCTTAATCCTGCCAGCGATCCAGCGATGGATTGTATGTGCTCAGGACCGTACTGTAAAAATACCTGCCGCACGGTCACCCGAAGCGGCACCCCCCGACGCCAGCACATGGTGAGGGCGTACATCCGGGTCTGTGATGAACGGCGCCATATGCATAGGGTGCCGGTTGGCTGGTAGTGCCCGGTATGTCATGCGTTTTCTGACGATATGCAGCAGCGATGGCCATTCGGCATATCCGCGGGCCACAGACCGGTTCCCTGCAACCGGAGACTGCCGGTTATGGTACGCGAAACAGACAGGGGATTGACCCGATGCAGAAAAGAACGTGTTTTTTTAACGTGGAGGCGCAAGAGGGTAGCTTCATGTCACAAGGTTTTCCTATGAAAACAGACATGATGCCTGCGGCCACAGGCACACAGGATGAAAAAGTGACCCCATTTCCGTATTAAATTACATTTAGCAAATGTGGTCAAAAAATTGTTCATAACCTCTCAATTAATTGTGATGACCGCCGCCGCCCCCGAAGGGACGCCCCCGCGGCGGATCAACAACCGGGAGCATTTTTAAAAACACAGACTGCCCCGCCGTGCCCCGGAGGGGCCCTGAGGCGGGGAGCCATCATATCTGCGATTTTCATGGTTCGGGTGTGACCTCTTCGTTCATGCCCGTTTCTACCGGTATTTTTCAGGTAATACTGAGGCATCACAAGCTTCCCTGGAATCGAAGAATGTTTCGCCTTCTTTCCTGTTTCGGATCTTTTACCATCGGCACTCCCGCAGCAGTGTCGAATCTCATCCGGGATGAGACCCGGGAAGAATCCGGAGGATTCTGTGGGTCAGGGCCACTGCACGGGGGCACTAATCTGAAAAAAAGCCTTCTCAAGAGTAAAAAATGAATATCA
>Ga0105103_10001943_pt1 | contig 10952 bp, 6 predicted proteins | sample PPLLaktember2015_2_FD_79107 | JGI IMG/M metagenome (GOLD analysis project Ga0105103, IMG submission 79107) | Freshwater sediment microbial communities from Prairie Pothole Lake near Jamestown, North Dakota, USA - PPLs Lake P7 Core (6) Depth... | ecosystem: Environmental > Aquatic > Freshwater >...
GACCTATAAAGTAATTGGTTTAAACCCATCAACAATATATTCATTTTCAGTAAAAGCAATAGATAGTGAAGGGAGTTTGTCAGAACCTAGTGATGAATTATCTGTTAGGACCCTCGATGACACTGAAGATCCTTCAGCCCCTACGGAACTTGCTTCAAGTGACCTTACTAGCTCAACCGTTCACCTTTCCTGGTCCAAATCAACTGATAATGTTGAAGTAACAGGTTATATTATTTACCGCGATTCCGATTCAATTAAAACTGTAACAACACTTTCATATGATTTTACAGGATTAACCCCACAAACAACCTACTCATTCACAATAAAAGCGATAGATGCAGCAGGCAATAAATCAGCACCTAGCAATAGCGTTGAAGTAATTACCCTGGCAGCACCGGATACTGAAGCCCCAACAGCTCCATTAAATCTTGCTTCGGGTAATATTACCGGTACAAGTGTGCGCCTAACCTGGACTGCCTCAACCGATAATGTTGGGGTCACAGGATATATTGTATATCGTGGTTCTGATTCAATTGCAACTGTAACAGCACCCTTATATGATGCCACAGGATTAACCTCAGCAACAACCTATTCATTTACAATTAAGGCAAAAGATGCAGCTGGTAATAAGTCAGAACCTAGTAATGCAAAAAGTGTTACTACTTTAGATATTTCGGCTCCTTCAGTTCCTACGTCTCTTACTATAAGTGATGTCACAAGCACCAGTCTTAAGTTATCCTGGGCTGCATCAACCGATAATGTAGGTGTAACAGCTTATGTTATATATCGAAGTAATGATTCCATTGCTACTTCAACAATAACTTCGTTTGATTTAACAGGATTAACCCCACAAACGACCTATTCATTTACAATAAAAGCAAAAGACGCGGCTGGTAATATTTCAGGTGCAACTACTTCCAAAAGCACTACTACACTTGCAGATACTGAAAGCCCTACTGCTCCTGCAAGCTTAAGTTCAAGTAATATCACAACCACTGGTGTTCGCCTTACATGGGTAGCATCAACCGATAATGTTAAAGTAACGGGATATAATGTTTATCGTGGATCAACATTAGTAATAACTGTTACTACCCTTACATATGATGTAACAGGTTTAACCCCTTCAACAACATACTCATTTACAATAAAAGCTAAAGATGCAGCAGGTAATTTATCTGCCGCCAGCCCTGCCAAGAGTGTTACTACACTTTCTGATACTGAAAGCCCTTCTGCTCCGAAGAACCTTAGCTCAAGCAATATTACTGATACTGGGGTGCGTCTGACCTGGACAGGCTCAACAGACAATATTGGTGTAACAGGTTATAATATTTATAAGGGGGCAACCTTATTAACAACTGTTACGGCCCTTACTTATGATGTTACAGGTTTAACTTCAGCAACCGCCTATACATTTACAGTGAAAGCAAAAGATGCTGCCGGGAACTTATCTACAGCAAGTAATGAGGTTAGCATTACTACAACTGATCTCACTGCACCTACAGCTCCATCCAATCTCAAATCAAGCATTTTAACAGCAACCAGTGTTACCTTAACCTGGACAGGTTCAACTGATAATGTTGGAGTAACGGGTTATAATGTATATCAGGGTACTATTTTAGTTACTACCGTCACAACCCTTACTTATAATGTAACAGGTTTATCTTCGGCCACTGCTTATTCATTTAATGTAAAAGCAAAAGATGCTGCAGGAAATCTTTCACTTGCAAGCAACGCTATTAACGTTAATACTCCAGATAATATTTCCCCAACATCCCCTGCAAATCTTAAAACAGGTAAGGTTACCAGTAACAGTATTCTCCTAAATTGGACAGCTTCAACAGATAATGTTGGAATCACAGACTATATTGTATACCGTGGTTCTGATTCAATTGCAACTGTTACAGGACTTTCATACGATGTGCCAGGTTTAAACTCAGCTACTACATACTCATTTACAGTAAAGGCGAAAGATGCAGCTGGCAATAAATCAACTGCAAGTAATATACTAAATGCTATGACACTTGATATTACTGCTCCTACTGCTCCTACCAATTTGAAATCCAGCGACGTTACTATTACTACTGTAAAATTAGCATGGACAGCATCCACTGATAATATAGGCGTTAAAGGGTACAATATTTATCAGGGAACCGATTCGGTTACCACAGCTACTGCCACCGAATTTACAGTTACAGGCTTAACACCTTCGAAACAATATTCATTTACGGTAAAGGCGAAAGATGCAGCCGGCAATATTTCGGCTTCAAGCAATATTGTTACATTTACAACACCTGGAGAACCAGACATTAAATGTCCAACAACTCCGGAAAATTTGCAAGCACATGATACCGGAACCTCATCAGTACGTTTAACATGGAATGCCTCAACTGATAATATTGAGGTTACCGGTTATAAGGTTTATTTAGATAATGAAATTATTAGTAATACTCAATCCTTAGAATATGTTATTGCCGGATTAGAAGAGGTAACAAAATATTCATTTTATGTAATGGCTTACGATGCAGCAGATAATTTATCAGATACCAGCAACGCAATAACAATTACAACCCTGAAAAGCCCGGACCTGATAGCTCCAACAAAACCTGAAGATATTTCGCTATGCAGTTTTTCAACTGAAATGCTAAGTTTTAAATGGACAGCATCTACTGATAATGAAGAACTAGAAGGATATCAGATTTATGTTAATGATCAATTAATTACTACTATTAAATCGACCGAATTTTCATTAATTGGTTTATTCCCAAATGTGACTTACGTTTTTTATATAGTAGCAATTGATAAATCCGGAAACCTATCAGAAACATCAGAAAAAATTTCTGCTTCATCCAATGGAATTCTGCAATCAGGCATCCACAATAATCAAATCATTGAATCGCAAGTAATTTGCCTGGAGTTGGGAATGAAACGAATATTTATGAATATGGCCAAAAATAATGAAGCTATTGAACTGGCTGAAATTTATGATATTAATGGAAAGCTTATTTCAAGTTCAACCTCAATAATAAATGAGCAGACTATCAGTTTCGAAGATCTGATCCTAAATAAGGGAATATATATCCTGGTAGTGTCAAATAAAGGAATACGTCAGGCAACCAGGTTTTTGATACAATAAGTTGTTTTTATATATCGTAAACAGGTTCAATATTCACTAACAATTCTGCCGGTTTACCATAATATGGGCATGAAGTAACAAGCATATCAACTCCTGTATCAGCATATTCGAGTATATTTTCTTCATAAATATCTCCAGAAGCCCTTAAAAAAAGTTTTGGATTAATATCCCTAAGTTCTTTAACTAGCTTTTTTAATTCTTTGGGAAGTATTTTATCGAGTTGCAATGCCTCAATTTCACACTTTGCTATTAATCTGGCATTTTCAGAAGTTTTTACTTCAACAGTAATACTTTTACCAGGTGTCCGTTTCCTTATTTCAGGAATTTTCTGAATAAAATTCTCAAAACCTCCAATGAACTTTATATGATTATTAAAAATAAGGATTGTATCTGAAAGTCCCAAACGATGAACATGTCCGCCACCTACGCGAATAGCTTTAACAGCAAGTTTCTTTGTAAAAGGGATCGAACGGCGCGTAGTTACTATAGGCAAACCTGGGGAAATTTCATTAACTGCATCAACCAATTGCCGTGTACGAGTGGCAATACCCGATGAAAACTCTAATAAATTGGCAACAGTACGCCAAATGGCATGAATATCGTTTGCTAATCCTTCACCTTCAAGAAATTTATACCCAGCTTCAATTTGCTCTCCTGATATTGAAACAAGAGTAGGTGTTATCCTGAATTTTTCAAAAATTTTTAGTGCTTCTTCAGTACCACAAATCACTGTATTATTCTTTGTAATAAAGGATATTCTTGCTATTTTGCTACCGAACTTTACCGATAAGGAAGTTATATCGAAATATGGAAGGTCTTCGCTAATAAGCTGGTCAATTTCGGCATCGGTAAAGTAAATCATAGTATTGGAAACATTAAGAATATTATGTACTCAATATACAAAAGAATTTTTATTACAATAATAATCTGATTCTTTACCAGAATACAGTATACAATACAACCAGAATGATCATAATAACATAGGCACTAATATTGAATGATTGTCCGGTTAAAAAAGTTTCTTTTAGAAGAGGTATTGCTTTTGGATTATCATCACCCTGTCCATCGGTCAAGCTTACACCTATTATTATAGTTAGTGTAATAATGAAAGTATAGAACATTTGATCGAGGAAAGGCATCTGTATTGGCAGGAATTTAAGCAATAATGCTACCGGAATTGAAGCCAAGACACCAATAATAGCACCTTTAGTACTTGTTTTCTTCCAGAATAAACCCATCATAAATACAGCAAGTATACCTGGACTAACCAAACCGGTATATTCCTGGATATATTGAAACATTTGTCCGATTGAGCCAAGAGTAGGGGCAACAAGACAAGCAATTACCAATGCCACCAAAACAGTAATACGACCTGTAGTAACTAAACTTTTATCAGTTGCATTTTTAGCAATATATGGTTTATAAATATCCATAGTGAAAATAGTAGCTGTTGAATTTAACATTGAGGCTAATGAAGAAACAATAGCAGCTGCAAGGGCTGCAACGACAAGCCCTTTTAAACCTACAGGTACAAATGTACTTATCAACCAAGGATATGCTTTATCAAAATTAGTACCTCCATCAGCTTTTGTAAAAGATTCAGTGACCCCGTTTATTACCGTTGTCCCTTCAGGTTGTGTAAACATTACAAAAGCTATTATGCCAGGAATAACAACGATTAAAGGTATAATTAGTTTCAGAAATCCTGCAAATGCAAGTCCACGTTGTGCTTCACGCAACGATTTAGCAGCCAGCGCCCTTTGAATAATATATTGGTTAAAACCCCAATAGTATAAATTGGCAATCCACATGCCTCCAATAAGAACGGCAATACCAGGGAGGTTTGCAAACTGAGGGTTATCCTTATTTAATATCATATGAAACTTATCGCCGGCAACAGAATAAATATGAGATAAACCTTTACCTATGCCACCATCGGGGGTTACATTGTTCAAAGCAATAATTGTTGTAATTAAACCGCCAATTACTAATAAAACAACTTGAATAACATCGGTCCATGCTACTGCTGATAAGCCCCCCCATATAGAATAAGCAGCAGCAAAAAATGCTAATCCAACAATAAAGATAAACAGCATTTTACCAGACCCATCACCCATTATAGTATCCAGAGCTTTTGCCCCGAGAAAAAGCACAGAAGTAAGGTTAACGAAAATAAAAAGGGCGATCCAGAATATCGCTAATATAGTTTTCAGATTTGTATTAAAACGTTTTTCAACGAATTGGGGAATAGTATATATTCCTTGCTTGATGAATACAGGAAGGAAGTATTTCGCAACAATGATCAATGTTATTGCTGCCATCCATTCATACGAAGCAATGGCTAACCCGATGGCAAATCCTGAACCCGACATACCGATTATTTGCTCAGCTGAAATATTAGCCGCTATGAGTGATGCCCCTATAGCCCACCAGGGTAATGACTTTCCTGCCAGAAAGTAATCTTCTGTAGTTTTTTCGGTACCTTTTTTTGTGCGTGAAACCCATAAACCTACAGAAAGGATGAGGACCGCATATATTCCAAAAATAAGGTAATCAAGAAATTGAAATTGAGTCATAATACAATTAGTTAGGATTGTTTTTATAATGTATTTCAGTTAGTTCATGTAATCGTGCTGCACTCTGTTCTGCAGTAATGTCGCGTTGTGGATTAGCCAGCATTTCATAACCTACCATAAATTTCTTAACTATAGCGGAACGTAAAAGTGGTGGATAAAAATGAAGATGTAAATGCCATTCAGGATGGTTGTTCCCATCAGTAGGCGCCTGATGGATACCCATCGAATAAGGGAATGAAATATTAAACAGATTATCGTATCTTATGGTAAGTCGTTTATATATATCAGCCAGATCGTCTTTTTCCTGATTGTTTAAATCTGAAAGACATGAAACAGCCCTTCTGCTTATAATCATTGTTTCAAATGGCCAAACAGCCCAAAAAGGGACAAGAGCAACAAAACTATTGTTTGAACATACAACCCTTTCTTTTTTCTCAACTTCAGCTTTAAGATAATCGGAAAGTATAGTACGGTTATTTTTTTTATAGTAATTTTGTTGTTGCTTTTGTTCTTTAACTATTTCAACAGGAAGGCTTTGCTGTGCCCATATTTGGCAATGAGGATGAGGGTTACTGCACCCCATCATACTTCCTTTATTTTCAAATATCTGAACGTTGTTTATTAATTCATCTTTAGCAAGTTCTTCATATTCGTGCACCCAAACATCAATTACCATACGTATTTTTTCAACAGTCATCTGTGGAACGGTTAAATCATGACGGTGTGAAAAACAGATTACCTTACATACGCCCTGTTCAGCTTTAGCGACAAAAAGTCCGGATTCATCAATTTCACCTTCAGGGGTATCAATTAGTAAACTGCTGAAATCATTAGTAAAAACATAAGTGTCGCGATATGCAGGATTTACCTTCCCTCCTGCCCTTTTGTTTCCAGGACATAAGTAACAATCGGGGTCGAATTCAGGAAGTACTGATTCATCTGACTTTTCGACTTGCCCCTGCCAAGGCCTTTTCGCCCTGTGGGGTGATACTAATACCCATTCGCCTGTAAGCGGATTATATCTTCTGTGTGGATGGTCACCTAAATTAAAACCGTTCATTTCCAATTAATTTATGAGAAATTAACTTTACCAGCCCCATCTGCAATAGTTAACCTGTATATTTCAGTATGTAAACCAGTCTTTTTTGGATATTCCTCAATTACGTTATTAATAAATTTTTCTGAACATCCTTTTTTAACCAGATTAATGGTGCAACCACCAAATCCACCGCCCATCATGCGTGCACCTAATACATCAGGATTCTGGCGTGCAATTTCAATCAATACATTGAGTTCATCGCAACTAACCTTATACTCATTATTAAGTCCATCGTGTGTTTGGTACATCAGTTTGCCTAAAGTTGTAAAGTCGTGATTTTCCAATGCTTTACAAGCCTCTTCAACACGTATGATTTCATTAACCACATAATGACAACGCTGATAAACAAACATAGTCATCTGCGATTTAAATTCTTCAAGCATCGCCGGGCTAACATCGCGAAGTGAATCAACATGAGGGTATTTCTCTTTTATCATTTCAACCCCTACCTCACATTCTTCGCGACGAATATTATATTCAGATGAAGCGAGAGAGTGTTTAACTTTAGTATCGCACAGAATAATATCTACTACATCGTTTGTAAGCGGATGATATTCGTAATCAAGACTACGGCAGTCAAGTCGTACAACATGTCCACTTTTACCAAACACACTGGCAAACTGGTCCATAATCCCACATTTGACACCTGCAAATTCATGCTCAGCTTTTTGTGCCATGAGTATTAATTGCTTTTTATCGATATTAAATTGATATATATCATTTATACAAACAGCAAAACCACACTCAAGGGCTGCAGAGGATGATAATCCTGCGCCTAAAGGTATGTCTCCTGCAAATACACAATCAAGCCCATCAAATGACATTTTATTCTTTTGAAACTGTACAGCAACTCCAATTAGATAATTTGCCCAAACGACATCGGTCTTTTTAAGATTATCTATTTTAATCTCATAACCTTGATTGTAATCAATTGAGAAGAGACGTAATTTATTTAAACCATTTTTTGAAACAGCAAAATATATTGCTTTATCAATAGCAGCTGGCAAAACAAAACCATTATTATAATCAGTATGTTCACCAATAAGATTTATTCTTCCAGGTGCACAATAAAATGAAGGATCAGTGCTATACAATTCAGCAAATTTATTGCTAATAGTTTTCAAAATGTTTTTATTCATTTTTTTGAAGTCAATATCGATTAATAAAACTTTTATTTGTTGAAATGATATAAAAACGTAATAATCCCTTCGAATGCAAATTTTTTATTGTCTTTAATTTCCAATTTTACTTTCATCTGGGCCCTTGTTATACCGCGTAAATCAGTAAGGTCAATAAGTTTAACCCGAACACGTACTTCATTATTTACAACAACAGGTTGATTAAACCTGAATTTCTCAATGCCATAATTAACAAGCAATTTTACATTTTTAAATTCAACAATCTGATCCCATAAATGAGGTAATAACGATAAAGTAAGATATCCATGGGCAATAGTATCTCCATAAGGCGATTCTTTCTTTGCCCGTTCTTTATCCAAATGTATCCATTGGTGGTCGAGAGTGGCATCTGCAAAAAGGTTGATCATCTCCTGCTTGACAAGCAACCACTCAGAAATACCTAACTCATGACCAATGTATTGTTGAAATTCCTGTACACTATTGATAGTCAATTTACTCATTGGAAAATTTGTTTTAGTAAGTTCTTGTTTATATTAATCGATCGACAATATTATAACTTTTTCTTTATTGCATCAAATTAATCGTTTGATGTTAATTCTACTTCTTTGATACATTAAATAATTGTTGTTAATTTTGAAAAAAGAAATTATTTATGGCAAAAGACTGGAAAGAAAGATTAGGGGTTGTTTATTCAACAAACTCTGGATTTAACTATAAAACCAATCAGGAGCCTGCGCAAGTAACTTTGCCGCCAGAGAAACAGAACATCAGAGTAAATATTGAACGAAAGCATCGCGGAGGTAAAACAGTAACCCTTATTCAAGGGTTTATTGGTATTGAGGAGGATTTAAAGGATTTGGCAAAACTCTTGAAAAATAAGTGTGGTGTAGGCGGTTCAGCAAAAGATGGAGAAATCATTATCCAGGGAGAATTAGTTGATAAAGTAAAATCAATATTACTGAAAGAAGGATTTAGGGTAAAATAAGATTTATACTCAAAATATTTATAAATAAAAGTCCATTATAAATAGTATCACGATTCGATATTTTTATTAATTTCGGACACTTCCAAGCGCGTAAATATTTTATTATTCATGTAATATTATTCTGATGTATAAACAGATTTATTATTTCATTGTATTTCTATTGCTATTTTCCAACCAATTAAACTTAAAGTCGCAAGATATTAACACCGTAATTATTAACGGTATTAATGAAGATATTTTGCTAAAAGACTATTTGGAGAAAGTAAACAAGCAATCAGAAATCAGATTTTTTTTCGACGATAAATTATTTGATAATTTATATCTTAAAAAAACAGATAATGGCAAGCTGCTTATCTCTTATATGAATAATGAACTTTCGCAAAAGGGGATTTCGTTTATCTCTTATAAAAACAAGAATTTTATTTTTATTGATAGGACAGTGTTATCCAAGACACAACAAGGGAGTGGTTCAGATAAATATCAGGCCGACAATAATTCAGTTATAATCGTTGGCGATCCGATGTTAGCAGGAAAGTATCGCAGAGCAAAAGTAAAAGGAGTTGTTCGAAGCGGTGAGACTGACGAACCCTTACCTGGCGCTATAATTAATGTTGAAGATCAAAACATCAGTATTGTTACAGATAATAATGGTAACTATTCTTTTGATGTACCTGTTGGAAAACATAAATTAAACCTGTCATATATTGGCTATGAAAGCAGTGAATTTGTTGTCAATGTTTTATCGCCTGGGGTTTTTGATGCTGAGATTTTTGAAAGTACTATTTCAATAAACCAGGTAAATGTTTCCGGGCAAAGTGAGAAAAATGTTTCAAGTAATGAAATGAGTATTATACGGCTTGACAGTAAATCTTTAAAAACTATACCGGTTCTAATGGGTGAACCAGATTTATTAAGATCGTTAACCTTAATGCCAGGCGTTCAATCTTCGGGCGATATGGCTTCAGGTTTGAATATCAGGGGAGGAAACAGTGATCAAAATTTACTTCTGATTGACGATGCCCCAATGTATAATTCGTCCCACCTTTTAGGAATGTTCTCCATGGTTGATACCCGGACTATTAATAATCTTGAGCTATATAAAAGTGGAGCCCCTGCACAATTCGGGGGAAGAGCTTCGTCAGCTATGGATATTTCACTTAAAGAAGGTAATTATAATAAAGTTGAAGGTGATGCATCTGTTGGGCTTTTTAGCAGTAAGCTAACCCTCCAGGGGCCTCTTGTTAAGGATAAGGTTTCAATTTTGGTTGGAGGAAGGACAACTTATTCCGACTGGATTTTAAAAAGAATACCTGATGTTGATATCCGTAAAAGCAGTGCAAACTTTTATGATCTGAATGCCAAGTTAAGTATTGTCATGAACCGTAATGACAGAATTAATTTAACTGCATACCTCAGCAATGATAATTTAGATCTTGGAGGCAAAAATGAATATCAATACGGTAACAAAATGGCATCGTTGAAATGGGGACATATCTTTAACAATAAGCTAACAGCTTCTGTGACTGCATTTTTGACTGATTTTCAGACCAACACAATTGATAAAGAAAATGAAACAGATGCTTATAAAATTTCAACAGGAATTCAGCAGGTTGGTGGTAAATTTAGATTTTTATACATACTTGGATCTAAACAAACTATTGAAGCTGGAGCTGAAGGCAGCCAGTACACTTTTATTTCTGGCGAACAGACTCGCTTTGGTACTGTATCGACAAGTGATGAAAAAGAACTGGAAAATGAACATGCTTTAGAATATGCCGGATATATTCAGGACAAAATCGATTTTACCGGCCAATTATCTGTAATGTTGGGATTGCGATATACCTATTACGTTTTACAAGGCCCGTCTGAAATTAATATATATAACGAAGGTGAATACCCTACACTTAGCTCTTTAATTGGCACTAAAGAATATAATAAGGGTGAAAAAGTAGCTGATTTTAGTGGTTTGGAGCCAAGGCTTAATATTAAATACAATATTAATACATCATCAGCTATTAAA
>Ga0105103_10001944_pt1 | contig 10952 bp, 11 predicted proteins | sample PPLLaktember2015_2_FD_79107 | JGI IMG/M metagenome (GOLD analysis project Ga0105103, IMG submission 79107) | Freshwater sediment microbial communities from Prairie Pothole Lake near Jamestown, North Dakota, USA - PPLs Lake P7 Core (6) Depth... | ecosystem: Environmental > Aquatic > Freshwater >...
AGTACCCGGGCTATGGTGTGTCGGGCGAGGCCACGCCGGCCAACGGCCCCACCGGCGGCTGGATGGCGTGGTGGTCGGGCCGCGCCGCGCAGGTGATCCCGCCGGTGCCGGCCAACGGCATCGCCTGGTTCTACGGTAGCGGCGCCATCCAGTACTTCTATGCGCGGGATCCGAACTTCGACGTGCGCAAGACCGACCCCAACGCGATGAAGGCGCGCGTGCTGGAGGTGTCCGCGCTGATGGATTCCACCAACCCGGACCTGAGCGCCTTCCACGCCCGCGGCGGCAAGCTGATCGTGCTGGAGAACATGGCCGACTACGCGCAGTCGCCCTATGCCGGCATCGCCTATGTCGACAGTGTGGTGCAGCGCATGGGCGCGGCGCGCACCAGCGAGTTCCTGCGCCTGTATGTCGCGCCGGGTGTCGACCACGTGGGCAGCGGCGCGCCGGGCAACGTGGACATGCTGACGGCTCTGTCCGACTGGGTGGAGCGTGGCCGCTCGCCCAGTGGCCTGCAGCTGGTGGAGCAGGAAACCAAGGCGCCGTTTGCGGTCAAACGCGCACGGCCGCTGTGCGAGTGGCCCAAGTACACCCAGTACAAGGGCGGCGACGTCAACGCGGCGTCCAGCTTCGAATGCAAGGTGGATTGACCATGGCCCTGCTCAAACCCTACCTCGACGTGCCTGGCACGACCATCTTCGACGCGGACCAGTCGCGCAAGGGCTATCACCTGAACCAGTTCTGCATGTCGCTGATGAAGGCCGAGAACCGGGCGCGCTTCAAGGCGAACGAGCGCGCCTACCTGGACGAGTGGCCGATGAGCGAGGAGCAGAAGCGGGCCGTGCTCGCACGCGACCTGAACCGCTGCATCGCGCTGGGCGGCAACATCTACTTCCTGGCCAAGATCGGCGCCACCGACGGCAAGAGCTTCCAGCAGATGGCCGGCAGCATGACCGGCATGACCGAGCAGGAGTACCGCGACATGATGATCCACGGTGGCCGCTCGATCGAAGGCAATCGCGTGGTCGGCGAGGACGGCGACGCGCAGGCGCACCGCCAGCCGCAGGGCGCAGCGGGGCGAAGGGGCTGACCATGGCACGCATCACCGCATCCGTCTACACCAGCCACGTGCCGGCCATCGGCGCGGCCATCGACCAGGGCAAGACGGCAGAGTCCTACTGGGTGCCGCTGTTCAAGGGCTACGAATACTCCAAGCAGTGGATGCAGGAGAACAAGCCCGACGTGATCTTCCTGGTCTACAACGACCATGCCACGGCCTTCAGTCTGGAGATGATCCCCACCTTCGCCATCGGTACCGCGGCCGAGTTCACGCCGGCCGATGAGGGCTATGGCCCGCGCCCGGTGCCCAAGGTCATCGGGCATCCTGAACTGGCCTCGCACATCGCGCAGAGCGTGATCCAGGACGACTTCGACCTGACCATCGTCAACAAGATGGACGTGGACCACGGCCTGACCGTGCCGCTGTCGTTGATGTGCGGCCAGCCTGATCCGGTCAAAGGTGCCTGGCCCTGCCCGGTGATCCCCTTCGCCGTCAACGTGGTGCAGTACCCGGTGCCTTCGGGCCGGCGCTGCTTCATGCTCGGCCAGGCCATCCGCCGTGCCATCGAGTCCTACGACGAACCGCTCAAGGTGCAGATCTGGGGCACCGGCGGCATGAGCCACCAGCTGCAGGGCCCGCGCGCCGGGCTGATCAATGCCGCGTGGGACAACCGTTTCCTCGACCGCCTCATTGCCGACCCGGCGGCTCTATCGCAGGTGCCGCATATCGAATACGTGCGCGAGGCCGGCAGCGAAGGCATCGAGCTGGTGATGTGGTTGATCGCGCGCGGCGCGATGGCCGACGTCGCCGGGGGCAAGCCGCCGGTGGTCAAGCACCGCTTCTTCCACGTGCCCGCCAGCAACACCGCGGTGGGCCACCTGATCCTGGAGAACCCGCAATGAGCAAGACGGTCAAGGTGGCTCTCGCCGGTGCCGGCGCCTTCGGCATCAAGCACCTCGATGCCATCAAGCTGATCGACGGTGTCGAGGTGGTGTCGCTGGTCAGCCGCGAACTCGCCAAGACCCAGGAGGTCGCCGACAAGTACGGCATCAAGCATGTCACCACCGACCTGGCCGACAGCCTGGCCCTGAAGGAAGTCGACGCGGTCATCCTGTGCACGCCGACGCAAATGCATGCCGAGCAGTCGATCGCCTGCATGACCGCCGGCAAGCATGTGCAGGTGGAGATCCCGCTGGCCGATTCGCTGGCCGGCGCCGAAGCCGTGGTGGCGCTGCAAAGGAAGACCGGCCTGGTGGCGATGTGCGGCCACACCCGGCGCTTCAACCCCAGCCACCAGTACGTGCACCAGCGCATCGCGGAGGATGCCTTCCACATCCAGCAGATGGACGTGCAGACCTACTTCTTCCGCCGCACCAACATGAACGCCCTGGGCCAGCCGCGCAGCTGGACTGACCATCTGCTGTGGCACCACGCCGCGCACACAGTCGACCTGTTCGCCTACCAGTGCGGCAGCCCCATCGTCCAGGCCAATGCCCTGCAGGGGCCGATCCACCCGAACCTGGGCATCGCCATGGACATGAGCATCCAGCTGAAGGCGGCCAGCGGCGCGATCTGCACGCTGTCCTTGAGCTTCAACAACGACGGCCCGCTCGGCACGTTCTTCCGCTACATCGGCGACACCGCCACCTACATCGCGCGTTACGACGACCTGTACGACGGGAAGGACCAGAAGATCGACGTGTCCAAGGTCGCGGTGTCGATGAACGGCATCGAACTTCAGGACCGTGAATTCTTTGCGGCCATCCGCGAAGGTCGCGAACCCAACGCCAGCGTCGCCCAGGTGTTGCCGTGCTACCAGGTCCTGCACGGGCTCGAGCAGCAGTTGCTCGGCCGATAATCGTTCCACCCCTCAACCTTCGGAGACACGCCATGAAGAAGATCAAGTCCTGCCTGTTGGGCATCGGCCTGCTGTCACTCACCGCGCTGCAAGGCGCCTCGGCGCAGACCACCACGCTGCGCTTTCACCAGATGCTGCCGCCGCAGGCCACCATTCCGGCCGCGGCCATCAAGCCCTGGGCCGAGAAGGTCGAGAAGGAAAGCGGCGGCAAGATCAAGGTGCAGCTGTTCCCGAGCATGCAGCTCGGCGGCCGGCCGCCCGAACTGTTCGATCAGGCCAAGGACGGCGTGGTCGACATCGTCTGGACGGTGCTGGGCTACACGCCGGGGCGCTTCCCCAAGACCGAGGCCTTCGAGCTGCCCTTCAGCAGCGGCAAGGCCGAGCCGGCCTCCCGCGCCTTCCAGGAGTTCGTCGAGAAGTTCGCGATGGACGAGTTCAAGGACGTCAAGCTGATCGGCGTGCACGTGCACGGCCCCGGCCTGATCCACAGCCTGCAGCCAGTGACCAGGCTCGAGGACATGAAGGGCCTGAAGGTGCGTGGCGGCTCGCGCATCATCAACATCATGCTCGAGCAGTTGGGTGCCACGCCGGTGGGCATGCCGGTGCCGCAGGTGGGCGAGGCGCTGTCCAAGGGCGTGATCTCCGCCACCACCATCCCCTGGGAAGTGGTGCCGGCGCTGAAGGTCGAGCAGATCGCACGCAACACCACCGGCTTCGCAGGCGACAAGGGCCTGTACACCCAGACCTTCGCGGTGGCGATGAACAAGGCCAAGTACGATGCGCTGCCGGCTGACCTGAAGAAGGTCATCGACGCCAACTCCGGCATGGCCGCGGCCACGATGTTCGGCCGTGCGATGGACGAGGGCGACAAGGCGGGCCTGGCCATCGCGCAAAAGGCCGGCAACAAGATCGTCACGCTCGACGCGGCCGAGACGCAGCGCTGGCAGCGCGCGGCCAATGGCGTGCGTGCCGTGTGGTTCAAGGAAGTCGAGAGCAAGGGCATTAATGGACCGAAGCTGGCGCAGGAAGCCGAGGCCCTGATCGCCAAGCACTCCAAGTAGGCGCCGCTCGCGGCCTTCACCCCGCCACGGCGTCTGCGCGCCGCCGTGGCTGCAAGACACTCCATGAACAAACTCATCTATGGCCTGAGCCGGTCGATGGCCTGGTTCGGCTCGCTGGTGCTGGTGCTCATCGCCCTGATGAGCGTGGCCAGCATTGTTGGCCGCGCACTCGCGGGCTTCGGCCTCGGGCCGGTGCCGGGCGACTTCGAGCTGGTCGAAGCCGGCACCGCGCTGGCGGTGTTCTGCTTCCTTCCCTGGGCCCACTTGAAGCGCGGCCATGCGGTGGTGGACATGCTGTGGGGCAGCTTTCCCGCACCCATGCGGCGTGTGCTCGACATCGTGGCCGATGGCCTGATGCTGGCGGTGTGGCTGCTGCTGGTGTGGCGCATGTCGATCGCCATGGCCGAGTACCGCCACAACAACGAGGTCAGCTTCATCCTGCAGATGCCGGTGTGGTGGGGCTATGCCGCCTCGATGCTGCCGGCGCTGGTGGGCCTGGTGGCCTACGCGTGGCGCCTGCTCGAAAGCCTGGGCCTGGCCTCGCCGCCGCCGGGCTTCGCGACGGCCGCAGGGGGACACTGATGGACCCGATTTGGCTGGCCACGGCCTCCTTCCCCGTCCTGCTGGTCCTGATCTTCCTGCGCGTGCCCATCGGGCTGTCGATGCTGGTCGTCGGGCTGTTCGGATCGTGGCAGGTCTACGGCAGCACGGCGCCGCTGCTCAACCAGATGAAGAACCTGGCCTACAGCCAGTTCTCGTCACATTCGCTGTCGATCGTGCCGTTGTTCCTGCTGATGGGGCAGTTCGCCACCTTGGGCGGCATGTCGCAGGCGCTGTTCAAGGCGGCGGAAGCCTTCATCGGCCACCGCAAGGGCGGCGTGGGCATGGCCGCCATCGGCGCCTGCGCCGGCTTCGGCGCGATCTGCGGCTCGTCGCTCGCCACCGCGGCGACGATGGGCCAGGTGGCGCTGCCGGAGCTCAAGCGCGCCGGTTATGCCGGCAGCCTGGCGTCCGGCGCGCTGGCCGCCGGCGGCACGCTGGGCATCCTGATCCCGCCGTCGATCGTGCTCGTCATCTACGCCATCCTGGCCGAGCAGAACATTGCCAAGCTGTTTGCCGCGGCCTTCATCCCGGGCATCCTGGCGGCGCTGGGCTACATGCTGGTCATCAACATCGTCGTGCGCATCAACCCCAAGCTGGCCGGCAGCGTGCCGCCGATGCCCTGGCCCGAGCGCTGGCAGGCGGTGGGCGCGGTGTGGCCGGTGCTGTTGATCTTCGTGGTCGTCGTCGGCGGCATCTACACCGGGCTGTTCACGCCCACCGAAGGCGCGGCCGTTGGCGCGGTGTCCACCGGGCTGCTGGCCTGGCTGCGCGGCGGGCTGACGCGCAAGAAGCTGCAGGAGGCCTTCGAGTCCACGGCAGGCGGCACGGCCATGGTCTTCATGATCGTTCTCGGAGCGGCCGCCTACAACACCTTCCTGGCGCTGTCGCAACTGCCGCAGGAACTGGCCGGCTGGGTGGGCGCACAGGGCTTCAGCCCGTACATGGTGCTGTGGGCGATCCTGGTCTTCTACCTGATCTTCGGCTGCGTGATGGACTCGCTGTCGATGATCCTGCTGACCATCCCGATCTTTTTCCCGATGGTCTCGGGGCTGGACTTCGGCCTCACGCCGGAAGAAACCGCCATCTGGTTCGGCATCCTGGTGCTGATCGTCGTCGAGGTCGGGCTGATCACGCCACCGGTGGGCATGAACCTGTTCGTCATCCAGTCGATGGCGCCGGACATCAGCATCCGCGACACCTATCGCGGCGTCTGGCCGTTCGTGCTGAGCGACCTGATCCGGGTGACGCTGCTGGTCATCTTCCCGGCGATCACGCTGGTGGCACTGCGGCTGTAATGCGATGAACACCCGCCGCATCGGCCCCTTCGCGGTCTCGGCCGTCAGCCTGGGCTGCATGAACCTGAGCCATGCCTACGGCGCACCGCCGCCGCCGCAGGTGGCCGAAGCGCTGCTGCTGCGCGCGCTGGACCTGGGCGTGACGATGTTCGACACCGCCGCGCTCTACGGCTTCGGCGCCAACGAGACGCTGGTTGGCCGGGTGCTCAAACCGCATCGTTCGCGCATCACACTGGCCAGCAAGGGCGGCATGGCCGGCTTGAGCTTCGACGACGGCGTCAAGCGCGTCATCGATGGCAGCCCGGCGGCCATCCGCCGCAACTGCGAGGACAGCCTCAAGCGCCTGGGCACCGAGGTCATCGACCTGTATTACCTGCACCGCTGGGACAAGCGCGTGCCGATCGAGGACTCGGTCGGCGCTATGGCCGAGCTGGTACGCGAAGGCAAGGTGCGCGCGCTCGGCCTGTCGGAGGTGTCGGCGGCCACCTTGAGGCGCGCCCATGCAGTGCACCCGATCGTGGCTGTGCAGTCCGAATATTCGCTGTGGAGCCGCAATGTCGAGATCGGCGTGCTGCAGGCCTGCCGCGAGATCGGCGCCGCGCTGGTGGCCTTCAGCCCGACGGCGCGGGCCTTCCTGACCGGCGCACTGCGCGACGTGTCCACGCTCGATGCCAAGGACATCCGCCGCGGCATGCCGCGCTTCTACCCGGACAATTACGCGCAGAACCTGATGCTGCTGGACGCTTATGCCGCCATCGTACGGGACGCCGGCTGCAGCATGGCCCAGCTGTCGCTGGCCTGGGTGCTATCGCGCGGCGAGCATGTCATCGCGCTGCCCGGCACTACCAACCTGGCGCACATGGAAGAGAACCTCGGCGCCGACACGGTGGCGCTGCTTCCGCCCACGCTGCAGCGCCTGGACGCGCTGATCAACCGCCAGACGGTCAGCGGTGCGCGCTACAACCCGGCCACGCAGGCCGAGGTGGACACCGAGGAATTCTCCTGACCTGTCAGGCCGGGGCCTTCTTGTCCTTGAATTTGTCGGGGTGGAAGGCGTCGTAGCGCTGCTGGTTGCTGCGCAGCGACAGCACACCGTAGAACACCAGGCCGATCATCGCCAGGATCAGCGCGCCCACCAGCGCCTTCTCGACCGGGAAGTTGCCCATGCGGTTGGCGGTGTACGAGCCGACGATCAGCGCCAGGATGCCCAGGTTCACCGCTACGTTGGCCGCCTTCGACAGCACGAAGTGCAGCGTGCCGTAGCCGGCCAGCTGGTACAGCATGAAAGGCAGGATCGCAGCAGCCGGGATCAGCTCCGAAAAGCCCAGCGCCACGTCGACGGACTGCACCGTCGGGGCGTGCAGCAGCTTGCTGTTGGCCAGCTCGTGGAACAGGCTGGGCACGGCGGTGAGCAGCGGCACCACCGCAAGCAGCTCCAGCACCAGGCAGCCACTCCACACGCCGGTGCGCGACGCGCTGTCAGCGCCGGCGCCCTCGGAGCCGGAACCCATGAAGATCACCGCCACCACCGCCGACATGCTGGCCAGCATCAGCAGCTCCACGCTGATGCCGAAGCCGGTGGGCTCGCCCACCTTCAGCAGCAGCAGCGCCAGGAAGCCCGGCGTGTAGAACATGATGCGGCAGGCGCGCGCCCAGACTCGCGCGTCGCGCTCGGGCGGCAGGGTGGGCAACGGCTGGCCGTCGGTGCCGACAGTGGCTCGATCCTTGGACATGGCTTCTCCTCTTGGCGGGACTGGTGTTCGGCTGAAGCCGAAACGCTATCACAGCGCCGCGCGCCGCCGCTTTGCAGATCTGGCCAGTTCAGCAGGTTGGGGCCGGCACCGCGTGCACCGGCACCTCGGCCGCCTTGCCCTTGAAGGCCACCGGCCCCAGGGAAACCAAGTTCAGGCTGCCGGCCAGCGCGTCGCAGGTGGCCTGGTCGATCAGGATCGGCTGGCCTGCCAGCTTGGTATGCGCCTCCATGCGCGCCGCCAGGTTGACCGTGTCGCCGATGCAGGTGTAGGTGGCGCGATGCTGCGTGCCGGTGTAGCCGGCGATGACCTCGCCGGTGGCGATGCCCACGCCGATGCGCAGTGCCGGCTTGCCGCCGGCCTCGCGCTCCACGTTCAGCAGCTGCATCATCTCGATCATGTCCAGCGCCGCCAGCACCGCGCTGCGCGGGCCGTCGGCCAGCGGCAGCGGTGCGCCGAACAGCGCCATCAGCCCGTCGCCGATCATCTGGTTGACCACTCCGCCGCGGCCGCTGATGGCGTCGAACATCAGCGTGTACCAGGTGTTCAGCAGCTCGATGGTCTCCTCGGGCGACTGCTGCTCGACGATCGAGGTGAAGCCGCGGATGTCGCTGAACATCACCGTGGCGACGAGGCGCTTTCCACCCAGTGCAAAGCCCGACTGCTGCAGGTCCTGCGCCACCTCGCTGGTGGCAAAACGCTTGACCAGCGCCTGCTGCTGGTCGCGCAGGCGCTTCTTCTCCAGGCTGGAGCTGATGCGCGCCTTCAGCAGCACCGGGTTCACCGGCTTGGGCAGGTAGTCGTCGGCGCCCAGCTCGATGCAGCGCGCCACATGGGCCACGCCCTCCAGCGAACTGGTGACGATGACCGGCAGGTCGCGCAGGTGCGCATCGGCCACCATCTGCTCCAGCACCTGGAAGCCGTCCATCTCGGGCATTTCCATGTCCAGCAGCAGCAGGTCGAAGGCCTCGCGCCGCAGCATCTCCAGCGCCACGCGGCCGTTCTCGGCCATCGCCACGCGGTGGCCCAGCTGCTCCAGGCTGCGCCCGAGCAGCAGCCGGTTGACCTTGTTGTCGTCGGCGACGAGCAGTCGCGAGCCCGATTCAGCCACGGGAAAGCTCCCGCAGCGCGGCAGCCACGCGTTCGTACTCGGCCTGCAGCGTCTCGAGGGGTGCCGTGTCGGCCACCAGGCCGCCCAACTCCAGCTCGCGCGCCATCTCGCCCAGGCGCAGCGCGCCGAAGGTGTTGGCATTGGACTTGATGGAATGCGCCGCGCGGCGGAACGCATCCGCCGACGCAGCGGTCTGCGCGGCGCGCAACTCGGCCAGCATCTGCGGGGCTTCCTCGAAGAAGGTGCCGATCAGTTCGCCCACGAACTCGGCACCCGCGGCTTCCTGCAGCTCGGCAAAGGTGGCGGCGTCGATCACCGTGTCGGCCATGTCAAAACCCCCCGTGTGTCGTGCGTGGTGGCCTGCAGTCTACAGACCCTTGACTCGGTGCAATTGCCAGCCGGGAACAGGAGACGAAGTGGAACAACAACGGGCGCAAAGTCTGACCCAGGCGGCCACAAGACGCAGGCGCGGGCAGCGTCAGGCCCGCATCCCTGTGTTCATAGGCAAGTCGCGTGCGCTCTTGCCACGCAAGGCCACCACCTTGGCCGACAGTTCGCTGCCCAGGGCCTGGTGGAACTCGGCGCGCAAGTCCTCATGGTCGTGCAGCAGGCGGCTCAATTCGGCGCTGGCGATCTCGAACACCCGTGCCGGATGCGTCACAGTGACCGTGGCACTGGCGGTGTCGCCCGTCAGCAGGCTCATCTCGCCGACGATGCCTGCGGCGCGGATCGTCGCCACCTGCATGCCGTCGACGACCACGCTGGCCATGCCGCCGACCAGCACCCGAAGGTGCGTGACCGGCTGGTGTTGCACGGTCAGCACCGCGCCGGACGCCAGGGTCTGTCAGCGTCCGGCCTTCATCAGGCGGCGGAAGGACAGCAGGCTCAGCGCAGCGAACGTGTGGCTCTTCAGGAAGCGCTCGTCGCCCTGCAGCGTCAACGACTGCAGCTCGCGCAGCAGGCGCGTCAACTGCACCGCATTGATGGCCAGGAACACCATCGACCAGCCGATGGCCACCCACAGCGATGATGACCCAACGACGTAGAAGTACACGGCCTCGGTCGCCAGACCCAGGATGGCCAGCATGCGCAGCCACAGCATGCTGGTCACCATGTAAGACGCGGCGATCAGCAAATAGCTGCCATTGCCGAGCCAGTCGTGCCACGTCATTCGGTTCTCCGCTCAGCCGCGTCGTGGTCATGGTCTCGCACCCGACACATGCTGCTGCATCCTACATGCGCTGGCGCGCCGCCACCTGCAGCAACGCCTGCACCAGCGCCTCCACCCGGATCGGCTTGGTGACGTAGTCGTCCATGCCGGCGGCCAGGCATTCTTCGCGGTCGCCCTGCATCGCGTTGGCGGTCATCGCCACGACGCGTGGGCGCTGGGCGGGGGAGGGCCAGCGCGCCACGATGCGGCGCGTGGCCTCAAGCCCGTCCATCTCGGGCATCTGCACGTCCATCAGCACCACGTCGTAGGGCTGGCGCGCCACGCACTCGACGGCCTCGATGCCGTTGCTGGCCAAGTCGGCCCGGTAGCCCATCTGCTGCAGCAGCCGCAAGGCCAGCTTCTGGTTGACCACGTTGTCCTCGGCCAGCAGGATACGCAAGGGGTGGCGTTCGGCCATCTGGGCATCCATGCGCGGCTTGGCCGCCGTGGGCGCCGCCTTCGGGTTGTCCTCGTGCGCCAGCAGCGAGACCAGCGTGTCGAACAGCTGGCTCTGCCGCAGCGGCTTGGCCAGCGTGGCGGCGAACAGGCTGTCGCCGGCTTCCTTGCGCCCCAGGCTGCTGAACAGCACCAGCGGCAGCGAATGGCCTGCCGCGCGGAGCTTTTGCGCCAGCGTGGCGCCGTCCATGCCCGGCATGTGCATGTCCAGGATGGCCAGGTCGTAGGGCTGGCCCTTGAGCATTTCCAAGGCCAGTTCGGGGAACTCGGTGTCCTGCACAACCATGCCCCACTTGGCCGTCTGCAGCGCCAGGATGCGCCGGTTGGTGGCGTTGTCGTCCACCACCAGGATGCGCTTGCCCACCAAGGCGGGCTGCTGGCCCAGGAAGTCGCGCCGTTGGCCCTGCGGCAGCTGCGCCGGCACGCAGCGCATGGTGAAGTGGAAGGTCGAGCCCAGGCCCGGGCCGGCGCTTTCGGCCCACATCGTGCCGCCCATCAGCTCGGCCAGCAGCTTGCTGATCGCCAGCCCGAGACCCGTGCCGCCGTA
>Ga0105103_10001945_pt1 | contig 10933 bp, 8 predicted proteins | sample PPLLaktember2015_2_FD_79107 | JGI IMG/M metagenome (GOLD analysis project Ga0105103, IMG submission 79107) | Freshwater sediment microbial communities from Prairie Pothole Lake near Jamestown, North Dakota, USA - PPLs Lake P7 Core (6) Depth... | ecosystem: Environmental > Aquatic > Freshwater >...
GCCCAAGGCGCTGGGCGACGCGACCGCCGACCTGACCTACACGCCGATCAATCCCTGCCGGATCCTCGACACCCGCAGCACCGTCGCAGGACCCCTGGCGCCGAACGTCGCCCGCACCTTCGAAGGGTACGCGGCCAACTTCGCCAACCAGGGCGGTACGGGATCGGGCTGCGGCATCCCGAACGGCGTCGCCGCCTTGGCGATGAACGTCTACGCGGTGAATCCGACCAACTTGGGCTTCATCAAGGTATGGCCGGCAAACGCCGCCGAGCCGGACGTGTCGACGGTCAACTACCAGGTCGGCATCACCGCCATCGCGACCGGGGCGCTGGTGCCCGTGGACACGGCGAGCGCCAACCGATTCGTCGCCAAGAGCCCCGCGACAGTCGACTTCATCGCAGATGTAGTCGGCTACTTCAAGCCACCAGGGGATGCGACCAGCCTCGACATCAAGGTCGGCGGCGTTCGCGTCGTACGGTTCGAGCGCGACATCAACAGTCCAAACATGATCGGAGGTAACGCCAGCAACACGACCCATCCAGCCTTCTATGGGCAAACGATTGGCGGTGGCGGCACGTTCGGCAACAATTGCTGGGAGCCTTCCACTTACACCGCAACACGCAGTTGCGCGAACCATGTTTCCGGTTGGTTTGCGACGGTCGGGGGAGGCGTAAGCAATGTGTCAGGGACCGACCCCGTGCTGCTCAGCTATGGAGCATCTACCGTTAGCGGGGGACGCGGCAACTCCGCGATCTTTGATGCCGCGACTGTCGGCGGGGGCGCTTACAACGCAGCGCTTAACTCGGAGACGACCGTTGCGGGAGGAGCTAACAACAGAGTTGCTGGCATGGCGGCCACCGTGGGTGGCGGGTCACACAACCAAGCGAATGGCTTTCTGGCGACTATATCCGGTGGTGGAAGCAACGTAGCCAGCGGGGCCAACTCCATCGTGCCCGGGGGCGAGAACAACCTGGCCAGCGGCTGGGGCAGCCTGGCTGCTGGTGGTGCTGCGCGCACTCAGTCGGCGGACCCTATCCCCGTCGTCCATGATGGAGCCTTCGTCTGGGCAGACCAATCAAATCTCGGCGCGCCACCACCTTTCCATTCGGCTACAAACAACGAATTTGCCGCCCGATCCACGGGCGGCGTCCGCTTTGTAACCGCCATCGACATAAACGGGCTTCCCATCTGGAGCTGCGGCGTCAGCGGCGGTGCGGGCGGCTCCTGGGGCTGCACATCCGACCGCAACGCCAAGACCGACCTGATTCCGCTCGACGGCATCGGTACGCTTGAGCGACTCGCTGCGCTACCCGTCTACCAATGGGTTGCGAAGGATGACCCGCGCCGGACTCCGCACGCCGGCCCCACGGCACAGGACTTCATGGCCGCGTTCGGCTTGGGCGACAACGACAAGATGATCGGCTTCGCGGACGCGCAGGGGGTGGCGTTCGCGGCGATTCAGGGGCTGAACGCGAAGCTGGAAGCGAGGCTCGCCGCGAAGGATCAGGAGATCGCCGATCTCAAACGGGCGGTCGAGACGCTGCTGTCGCATGCCTTGCGGGCAGGCGGAGCGGACCCCGTGAAGTGAGCGAGCGACGGCATGGTCGGCACGGCCCCTCCTGATTGCAGCTCCGCGTGTGCGCCATGCTCCCACGTGCTTTCGCGGCATCCGTGGCCCGGCGAACGCGGGGCAACGAACTGAAAGGACCTCACCGATGCTAAGGGACGCAAGACCGATCGTGGCGCTGGGGACTCTCTTGGCGTGCGCACTGTTTTCTGCAAGCGGAGCCGCGGATACGACCCCGGACCCCTTCTCGTTCCCCCAGCGCGCGAGCGTCGGGCCGTGGGAGTCGACGAGCGCGCAAGCGACGATCACCGGCATCGACGAGCCGGCCCTTGTGCGCCTTGTGGCCTCGGACTCCCCCCGTCCCGGATTCTCGATCGACTGCGACAAGCCGTTCGGATCGTCGCCCTTCGCAGGCTTTCCCTACTACGTGAACGCGCCGGTCACGATCCGCAACGGTCAGGTCCTGTGCATCTTTCACGACGCCCGCCCCTGCTGGGGCTGCTCCACCTACACGGAAGTCGAGGTCGGGGGCGTTCGGGCGCGATTCGAATCGACGACCTCGCTTGATCGCGAGCCCGACGCAATCGTGCCAGCAGCCAAACTGCTCACGGCTCCGGGCTCGATCGTGAATTTCGACCCGGTGACGATCACTGGGATCGACACCCCCGTGGAGGTCCGCATCCTCTCGCTGCTCCGATTCCCGCCCGGGGGCGGGCCGGCCGACTCGAGCTTTTCGATCGGCTGCACGGGGACGTACACCTACGGTCCATCGCTGATTCAGCCCGGGGATACGCTCTGCGTCCGGCAAACTGCCGCGGTGCTGCCGGATACGGTCACCTCGACCTACCTGGGCATAGGCGCCGCATCCGCGGCGAAAGGCGCTGCCTACATCGTGCCCTTCACGGCCTCGACCGGAAGCACGATCGACGCAACTCCCGATAGGCTCGTCTCGACTTCGTGGGTCGGCGTCCGGAGAGCGCGGGAAGTGTTGGGGTGGCCCGGGTACAGTGGACTGAACGCGCCGGCGCGCGTCTCCGTGATCGGCGGCTGGACCAGCGAGTCGGTAGTTCCATCTGAACGCCAGTTTCGTGTTGGCCACTTCTCGGCGCCCGATTTCGATACGACAACGACCACCACGGTCGACGTTGGAGGCACACAGGCGACATTGACGTCGCGAACGACCCGACGCAGTGCGTTGACGAGCGGGACGTTGCACGACTTTAACGGCGATGCGCGCGAAGACCTGCTTTGGCGAAACGACTCTAACGGAGAGGTCGCCGTGTGGTTGCTGTGGGGCATACCGTTCGATCCGGCCAACCCGTTCGTGGTTGGCCGGACGCTTCTCGCTGGGCGCCCGGAATGGTCGCCGGCGCACGTCGGGGACTTCGACGGCGACACCGTGTCCGACATCATCTGGCGCAACAGTGCGACCGGGGAGACGGCGATATGGCTGATGTCGGACGGCCAGCTTCGCGAAGGCGCCATCGTGATGGACGATGCGGCGTGGACCGCCACGCACTTCGGCGACTTCGACGGCGACGGCACTACGGACATCGTGTGGACGAACGCGCCGACCGGAGCGACCGCGGTCTGGCTGATGCAGGGCCTCGCCTTCCGCGCAGGCGGCGTGCTGCTCGTCCATCCCGACTGGCGCGTTCAGCATGTCGCCGATCTCGACGGCGACGGCAAGGCGGACATCCTCTGGCGCAACGCATTGACCGGCGCGACGGCCGCGTGGCTCATGGACGGGCTCGCGATGCGGTCCGGCGCAGTGCTCGTCACGCTCGCCGACTGGTCCGTTCGCGCAGTGGGCGACTTCGACGGCGATGGCGCAATGGATCTCGCGTGGTACAACGCAGCGCTCGATCAGACGGCGATATGGCTCATGCAGGGCACGGCAATGAAGGCAGGAGCCATCCTGCCGCAGGTATTCCGCCCACCCAGCTGGCCGGTGGCCGCCGCCGACTTCGACGCCGACGGAAAGTCGGACCTGGTCGTCGACGTGAGCAGCCTCGGTCTCACCGGAATCTACAAGATGGATGGCATACAGCTGGTCACGTCGCCCAGCCTGTTGCTTCAGTTCCACCCCGACAGGGCGCTCCAGAGGACGATGGATTTCGAGGGCAGGGGAATCGTGGAGCTGATCAGCCGCTCTGCGTCGGGCGTCCCGGCCGGCTACTTCGTCGGGTACTCTTCGGAACCGATGCTTCCCGATCCGAACTGGAGGCCATTCTGACCACAGTCCCATAGCGAGAGCGCGCCGGACTGACTGCGTCAAGTACTGGGACACGCGCCGAGATTCGGGCCGGAGCTTCGCCGACGCGAAGGGGTCGCGTTTGCGGTGACTCCGATGGGCGATGATGGCCGCACTGAGTGGTTCAACTCTGGCCCAGGAGTGCTCCGCCTAGCGCCGGGGTTGACTTCAGTCAACGCCGGGGCCGAGCCGGCGGCGCGTAATCACCGAATCGAAGCCCGCGGCGCGGTTGCCGACGTCGGGCAACGCGGAAGGGACGGAGGCGGCTGCGAGCCGATCGGGCGCACCTCGCAGGAGGTTCCATGTCCGGACTCGTCCTTGCGCCACTCGCCGTGGCGTTGTCTGCGCTCCTTCTGGCTCCCCAGGCAATAGCCGACACGACGTCGCCGCTGTTCGTCGTCGAGCAGCAGCGCTCGGCGCTGGTGACGCGGCTAGCGAAGCAATGGTCGGATGCCTTCGCCGTACTCCCCAAGGAGCGGCGGCTCACCCACGAGCAATTGTCGAGTGGGCTTTTCGCCCTTCGTGCCGACCGGCTGTTCGCCGTCACCCTCGCCGGTGACGTAGAAGCGGTCGAGGCGGTGCTTGCGGACGCGAAGCGGGACGCCGCCAAGCCCCGTGCGGCTGCGAAGGCGCTCGGCGACGCGACCGCCGATCTCACGTATACGCCGATCAACCCATGCCGCATCCTGGACACCCGCGCTACCGTAGCCGGGCCGCTCGCGGCGAACGTCGCCCGAACTTTCGACGGCTACTCGACCAATTTCTCGACGCAGGGCGGCACGCCATCGGGCTGCGGCATCCCGAACGGCATCGCTGCGCTGGCGATGAACGTCTACGCCGTCAACCCAACGAATCTCGGTTTCATCAAAGTCTGGCCGGCCAACGCCAGCGAGCCGGCGGTATCGACGGTGAACTACCAGGTCGGCATCACCGCGATCGCCACCGGGACGCTCGTCCCGGTCGATCAGGCGAGCAGCAATCGGTTCAAGCAGCAATCGGTTCACCGCGAAGTCTCCGGTAACCGTGGACTTCATCGCCGACGTAGTGGGCTTCTTCAAGCCGCCGGGCGACGCAACCGGCCTCGACATCAAGGTCGCGGGAAATCGCGTGATGCGGTACAGCAGCTACGACAATCCCGAATATAGTCCGAACGTGATCGGAGGGTACTACCAGAACAACGTCATCGGCTCGGCCTCGGGTGCCACGATCGCTGGGGGGGGCGCGAACTTGGGCCGCGAGAACCTAGCTTCGACCTTCGCCACGGTCGGCGGGGGTAGGGAGAATGTGGCTCTGGGCAGTTATAGCACCATTGCCGGTGGAAGCATGAACGAGGCAAATGGCGGCGGCAGCGCTATCGCCGGCAGTAGCGTCAACTTGGCAACCGGCGACAATGCCGCAGTATCTGGCGGATTGCGCAACATGGCGAGCGGCTCCCGTAGCACAGTTGGCGGCGGCAACCAGAACGAAGCTCGCGGCGTCGACAGCGCCGTCGTGGGGGGCACGAACAATGTCGCCAGCGGGATTCAAAGCACAGTCGTGGGTGGCGCCTACAACCTCGCAAGCGGCGCGGGAAGCCTTGCTGCTGGCTGGGCGTCGCACACACAGACAGCAGGCACGTCTCCCGTCGTCCATGACGGAGCCTTCGTCTGGGCCGACAGATTGCTGGCTTTGGCAGCAGGGTTTCATTCGATTGCAAGCAATGAATTTGCGGCCCGCGCCACCGGCGGTGTTCGCTTCGTCACCGCGGTCGATGGAACCGGACTGCCCACCTGGACCTGCGGTGTCAGCGGCGGTGCAGGTGGCTCATGGGGTTGCTCGTCCGATCGCAACCTCAAGACCGATCTTGTACCGCTCGACGGTGCGTCGATACTCGCGCGCGTGGCTTCGCTCCCCGTATATCAATGGGTCGCCAAGGATGACCCGCGCCGGACGCCGCACGCTGGCCCGACCGCGCAGGACTTCATGGCCGCGTTTGGGTTGGGCGACAACGACAAGATGATCGGTTTCGCAGATGCGCAGGGCGTGGCGTTCGCGGCTATCCAAGGGCTGAACGCAAAGTTTGAACAGGTCGTTCAGGCGAAGGACGCGGCGATTGCAACGCTCAAATCGGAGTCTGATGCACAGAAGCAGGAAATTGCTGAACTCCGCCAGGCAGTAGAGGTTCTGCTGGCCCGGACATCACCCGCCGGCCGTATGGCCGAGCGACGTTAGGTCCGTTTACTGCGGACTGCCCGGATGTTGGGGCAATAGGCGTGCAGCCGCCGACGGCGATCCACAGGGCTGTGCAGCACCTATTGCCGCGTCTCGGCTCCGGCCAAGGCATTGACGACCGCGGCAAGTAGCGCATGAACGTCGGGTGCCCCGGCGAACGAGTCACGCAACACGATTGTAGTTGCTACGGCTTCGTCGGCCTCCGACTCATCGATCGCGGCCTCGGGCGGCATCAGCGGCAATTCCACGGCGATGCGCCGATGGCGTTCCCAGTCGGCAAGATGCTCAAGCCATGACATGAGGCCGGGCGACGGGGCGCCCTCGGTATACGTTCCAGCGGCCAACGCAGCGAGATCGTCATCCGTCTGGGCAGCGAAGGCAGCGGTGAGTGGGCGGCGCGAAGGCTTCGAGGTCGGTCGCAAGCATGTGACGACGCTGATGCGCAAGATGGGCATCGAGGCGCTTTACCGCAAGCCGAGGACGAGCGGCCGGGATCGCGAGCATCCGGTGTTTCCATACCTCCTGTTTTCCTTGGATCGCCGGACGGCGACGAACAGGAACCGATTGGTGAATCCTTTGGCGCAGTCGGTCGCCGTCAACTCGGCCCGTCTGTCGGGCATGGCGCGCCCGCCGCACGACCGCACGCACATGGCGGCAACGGAGGTTGCCAAATCCTGCGCCGCCATGTTCTCCACGCCCAGTGCGCCTTGTCCCAGGAGCGTGCCACGGGGCCTAGCCTTGCGCATGGCCAGTGTCGCGCAGGAAAGCGACGCGCGCGTCGGCATCGAGGTCGGCAGCCACTAGGCGGACGAATTCCTCCCGGCTGACCGCTTGGTGAGCCGCCTTGCGGGCGACGATTCGCGCGATCGGGCCGATGTGCAGCGCAAGGCTGCGTGTCACCCGGTCGATGAAGGCGTCGTCGAGTGGTTGAAGCACGACCGACTTGAGCCTGCTGTCCCCCGGCGGCGTGTGCGTGACGCGCGTCGCGCGGGTCGTGCCGCGCGCCGCGTTCGAACCCCCAGCGGAGCTTCGCACGCCGCCGGTTGTCTTGTTGAAGACTTCGACGAACTTCCTCCGCGTATCTGGATCGTCGATACACTCGGAAAGCATCAGGCACAGATCCGCACGGTCGCGCGACACCGCCACCGCCCTGTGCACCATCACCTTCGCCATCGGGCCGAGGAAGCGGGCAAGCTCGTGTTCCACGGAATCCATCGTCGCGCCGTCGAGAATCGGAGCAGGGCGCTTGAGCATGACGGTGCCGATGTCCACGACGGTCGTTCCTTGTCCGTGGTCCACCTCGACGCCAAGCTTGGCAACGTCCTGCAGCGCGTCGCGGAACGCGCCTGCGGTCGGGAAGCGCGCCTCGGGCTTCTTGGCGAGCGCCCGGGCGAGGAGCTGGTCGACAGCTGGAGGCAACTTGAACGCTGCATGCAGCGAGGGCGGTGCCGGCTCCTCGTTGCAGATCCTATGTGCAACGGTCTCGGCAGGGCCAAGAAACGGCCTATGGCCCGTCACGAGCTCGTAGAGTACGACGCCGGCGCTGAAGAGGTCGGACCTGGCATCGGTCTCGTTGCCCCGGCATTGCTCGGGGGACATGTACGATGGCGTGCCGATCACCGTGCCGAAGCTCGTGAGGTTGCTGCGATCGATCCTGGCGATGCCAAAGTCGGCCACCTTGAGGACGCCCGCGCTGGTGACGAGGAGGTTCGACGGCTTGATGTCGCGATGCACGATGCGGCGCTCGTGCGCGTACTCCAGTGCATCCAGGAGCTGCGTTACCAGCGCGACCAGCTGGCCGAACGTGAAGCCGCTCTGCGAGAGCAGGAAGTCGCGAAGCCCCGCGCCGTCCACGTACTCCATCACGATGTACGTCACGAGCGAATCCTCGCCGAACTCGTAGACGCCGACGATGTTCGGGTGATGCAGCCGCCCGGCGGCGCGCGCTTCATTGTGGAACCTTGCCATGAACTCGGTGGCGAGGTCGGCGTCGATCAAGTCTTTGCGGATCGTCTTGATCGCGACATCCCGCTCGATGTCCGGGTCGAAGCCGAGATAGACGGTTCCCCAGCCGCCACTTCCGAGGACGCGCCGGACCTCGTACTTGCCGAGACGGTCGAGCCTGGACACGGCGATCCCCCCGTCAGCCGTCGAGCATCTTCATGGCGTGCACGAGGCTGGCCTTCATCCTGCCCATCGCCTCCGTGAGCACACCGATTTCGTCGTTGCTGCCGGTGCGGAACTCGCCCACATCCAGATTGCCGAGGCTGACCTGGTCGGCAATGCTGGCAAGGCGCGTGATGCGGCGAATCACGATCGTGTAGAGCAAGGCGTTCAACAGCACGAAGATCACCAGAAATACCACGGCCAGTGAGCCCATGAATGCCTTGAACGTCTGGTTGGCGCGCTCGATCGGCACCGACATTGGCACGGACACGATTTGCGCCCCGATCACTTCCTCCATCTTCCAACCGAATCCGTTCGCGCTGCCGTACAGGTCCACCATCGTCTTCGGCGCGACATCGACGGTGCTGTGGCAGACGAGGCAGCTCGGGCTCTTGACCTGGATCGGTCGAGCGAGATAAAGCGAGCGCCCAAGCGGCGTCTCGCGTTCGCCGATCACTTCCGACGTCGCCTCTGTCTGTCGGAAGATGTTGACCACGTCGGCCTCCCAGTCGGAGGCGCGGTTCCGAGGGTTCGACGGATTGAGCGTCGCTTCCTTGTACGCGTAGTCAGGGTGCTTCTTGCGCAGCTCGCCGAACTGTTCGGACGCCGCGTAAGCCGGAACCGACTGCGGCAGGAACGCGTACTTCATCTGCGTGGCCAGCAGTGGCGAGACCTGGGTCGTCGTGTAGTTGCGCGCGGACAGCGCCGCTTCCATCATCAGGCGCGCGTGCTGCAGGATCTCCTCGCGGGCGTTCTTCTGCAAAGCGGTGTACGAGATGTAGCCGGCGATGAGGAACCCGAGCACGAAGATCCCGACGAGGACAAGGTTGAACTTCCAGATCAGCTTCATGGCAGGTCCTCCTCGCGGGGCCGCGGCTGCGATGTGCGGCTCACGGCGATGTAGGCGGTTTGGTGTTCACTGGCGGCGCATACCTTTCTGGATGCAGGCGGCGATTCCAGCTCGGATAGCGGGCGACATCGGGTTCGACCGCCTGGCGGAAGGCGGGGTCAGCCAGACGGCTGGCGAAGCGCCGCTCGAACACCGGCCGGTCGCGTCCCGCGAGCCAGGGTTGCGCCTCCGGATAGCTGACCTCGCCGTCGGCCGCAAGCCGGGGGCGCGACACGTACTTGCTCGCGAAGCTCGGCAAGGGATCTGCGAAGTGTCGCGGCATCGCGTCGACGAACGTCTTCGGCGGGCGCGCCGAAGGCACGAACGCGCCGGACGCCGACTTGGACCAGTACTCGTCCTGCTTCGCATCGTGCGCTCCCTGGGGTGCACCCGACGGGGCAAGCGTCGTGAAGCGGACACTGCCTGATTCGACGAACGTTTCCAGGCGCGTCCCGTCGGTTTGCACGACCGCCGTGCCGGCAGCAATCCCGACTTCGGCCGAGGCCGCGCGGAACCTGACACCCGGCGCCTTCGCGACCACCTTGACCCAGCCACGCGGAATCACGAGCGTCATCGCGCGGGAAGTCGCCTTGGGTGTGGTGGGCATGATGTACAGCGTGCCCCCCACGAGGTTCACGATGCTTCCGCCGGCGAGCTCGACCTGAACCTGCTCGCGCTCGCGCATCTCGACGATGTCGGCCTCCTGCAACCGCGCGCCGGGCACGAGCTTGTACCAGGTCGTCGCGCGCAACAGGCGAGGTGTCCCGTCGACCAGCGTGACCACACCGGTCTCGTCTCCCCTTGCCGTTCCTGCGAACAAGGCGAGCGCCAAGAGCAGCCACGGAAGCATGGGCCCGATCGAATGGACGCGACTGCGCAACTATGCAGAGAGCGCAGGACCGCGAAAGGTGCAGCGACAAATCCTAGGTCGCGCGTGCAGGTGCGTCAAGGCACATCGCGGTGACAGACCGGGCAGCCATGTTTCCCCACCCATTCAAGTAGGTGTTCACGGTAGTTCGCGGTGTTGTCGCCGGCTCCGAAACGTCTGGCATCCCTTCTCGCGCCAGTAGGGTCCGCCACGCTGCACGCGTGGCTCGCTGCGGCAAGCGATCCTCGACGCCAATGCAGATACGACCGACTGCTCGACCAGAACGCGCTGTGCCGTCGCGAGGATCAGCACGACGAATGTCGGCGTCGGCAGAATCCGGGGTAACTGAAACGGCGTCGAACTCCGGACCAACACATTCGGCTGGGGCATCGGCGACCGTGACTGAAGCAGCGGTGGACCTGCGTCGCCAACGCCCGTATTCCGGAACGTGATCTCAGGAATCTTGGGCAGGGGGGTCAGTACAATTGTCGTCCCGGCCCGGTTCGCCAACGACGCGACCTCAGGCAACGTCGATGCCCGCCGGCGGCCAGCCCGCGAAACGCGCGTTTGGTGTGGCCCTTGGGGTCCGCACGGCATCCGCGCCGCCTGTCCCGACACTCTCGGGTGGGCTGCCGCGATCCGGTCCGCGATGAGCGCCAAAGCTACGCAGCACGTGTCGCGCGCAGATGTCCTCGGGACACCGATTTGTTTCCCCTCGGTGCGCCATGTAACCGGCGTGTTTCAATTGTTGCCGGGGGGAAACCGTGACACACCGCGTCCCCGGTGTCGTCTAGACTCGCGGGCATGACGACTGGCCTCCGCCCTGCCCGGCTGCGCGAGCTCGCCCGTGCCGGCGACGCCTACCGCTTCCTGCTTGCCGAAGACGATCTCGGCGTCCTCGTCGTCGCCGATGCCATCGAGGACTGCAATGAAGCGGCCTGCCGACTGTTCGGGCGCTCGCGCGAAGCGCTGATCGGC
>Ga0105103_10001947_pt1 | contig 10925 bp, 11 predicted proteins | sample PPLLaktember2015_2_FD_79107 | JGI IMG/M metagenome (GOLD analysis project Ga0105103, IMG submission 79107) | Freshwater sediment microbial communities from Prairie Pothole Lake near Jamestown, North Dakota, USA - PPLs Lake P7 Core (6) Depth... | ecosystem: Environmental > Aquatic > Freshwater >...
AGTGCGATCGATTGTTCCCAGTCCACGGCCTGCAGGTATGCCTCGCCCAGCGCGTCGAATGAGACGAGGAAGCCCGGCGTCGCGGCAGGCGTCCACAGGCACTTGAGCAACAGGTGGTTAAGGCAGAACGCAATGTCGAACGCGGGATCACCCCACCACGCGCACTCGGCGTCGAGGAAGACCGGCCCGTTCGCTCCGATCAGGATGTTCTTCGGACTGACGTCGCCGTGGACGAGCGCCACACGGTGCGAACGCGTGATGTCGACGAGATGCTCGAGCCGGGAGGCGAGATCCGGATGCTTCCACCCTGTGGCGAGCAGGTACGGCTCGAGGCGGATGTCGAAGAAGATCCTGTCGGTGTCGAACTCCGCCGCGAGCTCCGGACGGCGCGCCGAGTAACGGTGGATCCTGCCGAGCACACGCCCGACCTCGGCGGCGTCTGCCGGGTCGGCATGTCCATCGCGCAGTCTGTGCTTCCAGAGCCCGTACTCGGCGGGCGGCAGGTAGTCCATGACAAGGACGCCGAGCGCCGGATGCTGGCCCAGCACGCGCGGTGCACACCCGGAGTGTGCAGCGCTCGCAATGCGCATCCAGCGCGCTTCATATCGGTTTCGCTCGATCGGCGCCCGCCAGTCGGCCGCCACACGGAGTTTCGCCAGCGCGCGCTTGGCGCAAACGGGCCCCTGCGGGGTCTGGATGAGCCAGATGTCGGACGACACACCGCCGGTCAGCGGAGCGCCGACGATGGTATCGGCGCCCGCGAGACCGAGTTCACGCAAGGCCTGCGCAAACTCGGCCGGAACTTCAGTCTCACCCGCGGCGCTCATATCCGGCCTCGACGAGCTTGACCAGCGCGGCGAGCGTCTGGTTGATAGGAACGGCCACTCCCAGTTCGCGGCCGCGGCGAGCGATGAAGCCGTTCAGATGGTCGATCTCCGAAGGCTTTTTGCGCGCCACGTCCTGCGCGGTCGAGGAGAGCTGCGCGGGCATCGCCGTCGCGATCCGCTCCATCGCCTGCAGCGACGGCTCGAACTGCAACCGGATGCCCTCGGCCTGCGCGAGCGCGACCACTTCGCGCACGATCGCGGACTGGATCTCGCGTATCTCCGGCTGCGCCGCGAGCCTGGCGTACGGCGCCTGCGCGAGCGCGGAAATTGCGTTGTAGGCGCAGTTCACCAGCAACTTCGTCCACAGCTCGGCCATGACATCGTCGGAAATCGTCACCTTCACGCCCGCGTCGCCGAACAGCGTGACCAGGTCCTGCAGCACGCCGGCGAAAGCGGGATCGCGCCCCGCCCCGGCGTTCAATGCGCCGATGACGAGATCCCCGCGGCCATGGTGTTTGACGGCGCCCGGACCGACCATCGCGGTGGCGACGTAGACAACCGCGGGCACCACGGTCTGGCGCACGTGGCGCGCGATGGTTGCGGCGTTTTCCACGCCGTTCTGCAGGCTGAGCACGACGGCGTGCGGCTCGAGCAAGGGCGCCAGTTCGCCTGCAACCTGGTCGGTATCGGTCGACTTGACGCAGAAGAGGACCAGATCTGCGCCCTGCACGGCGGCCAACTCGACGCTGGCCTCCGCGTGATGCGCGTTGACCTCGCCCGCCATGTCGAGCTTGATCCCATCGCGCTGGACGGCCTCCACGTGTTGCGCGCGACCGATCAGGACGATGCGTTGACCCGTGCGTGCAAGCATGGCGCCATAGAAGCTGCCGACCGCCCCGGCGCCCACGACAGCAATCTTGTGGAATCGGGTTGCCATGGCAAACGATGCTAGCAGGCACGATGGCGAGCACTGGCCGGAACCCGCGAGCCGCACTAGCCGAGAGTCCACCGCAGCTGGCTCAGAGCAGGAGTGACTAAGGTAGCGGTCCGATGCGCGAGACAATGGACCGCCGCTTGCGAGCGGCGCTGAGAATCGCGTCTATCCCGAGCCCGCCGATGACCGCGGCGAGAGCGAGCGTGCCGAATGAAAGATCGGCGGCCAACAAGCCGACGATCGCAATGGCGATGCCCACGAACAGGAGGCCGACTATCGCTGTCACCCAGCGTTCAGCGTTTGTTGGTGCTTCCGTGGGCATGCCCATTGGCTTGGTTACGTTCCGCTCCGGGGCTATTCTCTCGCAGGACTGCGATGCGTCGCCAGAGATGGCGCTTAACAGTTGCGCGCCGACAGTGCGCAACCACCTTAATGGATGATGTGCAAGCTGCGGGCGAGACATTGAAATTCTGGCGATCGGCTCTCCGCGCTACTCACAAAAATGGGATCCACCCGAAAGAACCCTCACGCCGCGCGCGCGACCCTGAGATTGCCACCGTCAACCCGGGATGGTAGTCCGGGCCACCGCAGCGCGAAGGCTCATGTCGCGGAAGCGCCCTCCGCGCCGATCAGGCGTCCCCAGACCCTGACCCACGGCCTGCAGGATCTCCTGGTTCGTTCACTGTGGCCAATGGTCGAGGACGCATTCAAAGGTGCCGACGAGGACGCCGAGGCGTGCTTCTACCGGCTGGGTGACCTGCAGATCGTCATCTCCCGTGCGTCCGCTCGGGAGGCCAAGCATCACGAAGTCGGAAAGAGAGTGACACTCGAGCTGTGGCCAGCCGCCGGACCGCGCGTGCTGGTCGTCGAGTGGATCGGCCGCCGGCCGCACATCGTGCATCGCCGGTCCGGCCCTTGGCTGCAACTCCTCGTTCGGATTGCACATCAGTCCAAGCGGCCGCAGAAGATCTGAAGCAGCGCGCTTCCCTGCGAGTGCTGATGCCTCGCGCGGTCTGTCCCGCGCACCGCCACGCCTCGCCCCATGTTTGAGTGAGCAGCTCCCGCAAGCACGCGAGTGTGCTGTGGACTTGCCTCAGGATTCGCCGTACAAGATCGAAGCGCGCCGGGCAGCTTTTGTTGGTCCATGACGTTGATGTACGTCGCACCTTACCAAGGGAGGCGTACGCGTTCCACCGCCGTTCGGCACTCTTCGACTGAAGCCCAGGAGGAACCTCATGCCGCGAAGGAGCACCTCCAGATCCGCCGCCCCGGCCCGGACGGCCCGCCGCGCGAACGCACGGCCGACCGAGCTCAGCGACGTCCCGATCGCTCGCCGCTACGTCACCTACAAGTACAGGTGGCGGCTGATCGACATCCGCAGACTGATCGGCTCGCGCCGATGCAGCGGGCTGTCGGTGGAACACCAACAGCAGACCCAGTGGTGCTGGGCCGCGGTGTCGAACAGCGTGTCCCACTTCTACGATGCCGGCTCGACCTGGACACAATGCGCGATCGTCAACGCCGAGCTCGGGCAGACCACCTGCTGCACCAATGGCTCCTCGTCCGCCTGCAATCAGCCCTGGTACCTCGACCGGGCGCTGACGAGGGTCGGCTGCCTGCTCTCCTGGGCCTCGGGCACCCTTACCTTCGCCACGGTGAAGTCGCTCATCAACAGCACGCGTCCCCCGTGCGCACGGCAGGGCTGGAGCGGCGGTGGTGGTCACTTCATGGCGATCGTCTGCTACTTCGAAGGGCTGCTCGGTCTGCTTGCCGGTGCCGGCAGCACGGCGAAGCGGCTGCGGATTTCCGACCCGTGGTACGGCGATTCCGTCGTCGACTACGATGTCTTCGTCTCCGGCTACCAGGGCACTGGCAGCTGGACGCATTCCTACCGTACGCAACCGTAGGAGGATGACGTCATGCCGTTGTTGACTGAAACCCCTCCGAAGGGCATCGAGAAGGTGCTCAACGCCACAGTGTCCGAACTGGTGGGCCACGGCGCGATTGCGCTGGGCACGCGCTCCCGCGCCGAAGTGTCCATGCCGATCAGGGTGCATAACCTCGGGGCGGATGCCATCGCCGCGGGCAAGGGTCTGGGCGCCGCGCAGCCGACTGGCTGGTTCTCGACACTGACCACCGACGGCGAAGTGCGCGGGACGATCGAACTCGTTCCGCTCAAGCCCGCGCGCAAGGGCGTGGCCGCGCCGGACGGCGTGCGCTTCGGCGGTTTCACGACCGGCCCGCTGCAACGCGCACTGGCGCGAACGATCGAAGCGGCGACGAAGTCCACGGCAAGTTCCAAGGTCCAGATTGCGGTGCTGCGGGTGCCGGCGCTATATCTCCTCGCGCTGTGGCTGCACGACGAAGGCGGCGACCGTCTTGTCCCGGTGCCGCCGAGCCCGCCGCCACTGAAGGCAGGCGAGTCGTATCCAGCCGAACGTGCGCTTGCGTCACTGGCGGAGGCCGCGAAGGCTGTCCTTCAAGGCGACGAAGCCCGGAACTGACGCCCCTTGCCGCCGGCACCGGGGCCGGTGCATCGGTCCGCTTCCGCGGACGTACTGGTATTCTCTACAGTAACGTCAGTGGTCCGTCGGCTTCCACTCCTCCACTCCGCCGAGACGCTGAACGCGGGAGCGAAGCGCAATGGCGGCCCAGCCGGACCTGGCATTTCTCGAAAAGCTCAATCCCGAGCAGCGCCGTGCCGTCGAGCATGGCAGGGACGGTGAAGATTCCCCGCTGCTCGTGATCGCCGGCGCCGGATCGGGCAAGACCAACACGCTGGCTCATCGTGTCGCCTGGCTGATCGTCAATGGTGTCGATCCGCGCCGCATCCTGCTGCTGACTTTTGCAAGGCGCGCGGCGCAGGAGATGACGCGGCGCGCCGAATCGATCATCGCCCGCGCGGGCGGTCACCGCGCGGCGCCCGGCAGCATCGTCTGGTCCGGGACATTCCACAGCATCGGCGCACGCCTGCTGCGCGAATACGCGGAACGGATCGGCCTGAACCCCGGCTTCACGATCCACGATCGCGAGGACTCGGCCGACCTGATGAGTCTGGTGCGGACCGACCACGGGCTGCACGACAGTGCCAGGCGTTTTCCGCAGAAGCACGCCTGTCTTGCGATCTACTCGCGGGTGGTCAATACCCGGCAAACGCTTGCACAGGTGCTGGCCGACGCTTTCCCGTGGTGCTCATCGTTCGAAAGCGAATTGCGCAAGCTCTTCGCGGGCTACGTCGAGGCCAAGCAGCGCCAGAACGTGCTCGACTTCGACGATCTGCTGCTGGGCTGGTCGACGATGCTGGAAGATGCCGACCTCGCGGCCGAGGTCGGCGCGCGCTTCTCCCACATCCTCGTCGACGAATACCAGGACACCAATGGGCTGCAGGCCGCCATCGTCAAGGCGCTCCGGCCGGATGGACGCGGCGTCACCGTCGTCGGGGACGACGCCCAGGCGATCTTCGCGTTTCGTGGCGCCACGGTGCGAAACATCCTCGACTTCCCGCAGCAGTACCTGCCGCCCGCGCGCGTGGTGACCCTGGAACGCAACTACCGCTCTACGCCGACGATACTGGCAGCGTCCAATGCCGTGATGAGCCGCGCCACCGAGCGCTACACCAAGGACCTCTGGACCGAAAGGAGCGGCGACGAGCGACCCGTCATCCTCAGCGTTCCGGACGAAGTCGATCAGGCCATCTACGTCGCGGAGCAGGTACTGGAGCGGCGCGAGGCCGGCATCGCGCTGAAGAGCCAGGCGGTCCTGTTCCGGGCGAGCCACCACAGCGCGCCGCTCGAACTGGAGCTTGCCCGCCGCAACATTCCGTTCGTGAAGTTCGGCGGCCTCAAGTTCCTCGAGGCGGCGCACATCAGGGATGTCGTCGCCCTGCTCCGCTGGGCTGACAATCCGCGCGACCGCATCGCCGGGCTGCGCAGCCTGCAGCTTCTGGCCGGAGTCGGTCCCAGGATTGCTGCGCGCGCCCTTGATGAGGTTGCGGCAGCCGACGACCCGGCGCACGCGCTGGCGCACCACGCGGTGCCGGGCGCCGTGGCAGCGGACTGGCGCGAGCTGGCGGAACTCTTCGCGCAGCTTGCCAACCGGACTTCACCCTGGCCGTCCGAACTGTCGGCCGTGCACCGCTGGTACCAGCCGCACCTCGAGCGTCGCCATGACAATGCCGAAGTCCGGTGGGCGGACCTGCTGCAGCTCGAGAGCCTGGCCGCCGGGTATGCGTCGCGCGAACGGTTTCTGACCGAGTTGACGCTCGGCCCCCCGGAGGCCACGAGCGATCAGGCAGGAATGCCGCTGCTTGATGAGGACTACCTCATCCTTTCGACGATCCATTCAGCCAAGGGCCAGGAGTGGAACGCCGTCTATCTGCTGAATGCCGTTGATGGGTGCATTCCTTCGGACCTCGCCACCGGGTCGAGCAACGAACTCGAGGAGGAACGCCGCCTGCTCTACGTGGCGATGACGCGCGCCAGGGATCACCTGACCATCGTGGTTCCCCAGCGCTTCTACGTCAACGGCCAGGGCCGCGGCGGTGACCGCCACGTCTACGCCTCGCGCACCCGGTTCATTCCGGACGCGTTCGCACGGCACTTCGAGGCGAGAGCGTGGCCGGTCGCGACCGGGCCTGCAAATGCCGGATTGATCAAAGGGCCGGCAATTGATATCGCTGCTCGCATGCGCCAGGCATGGAGTTGAATGCTGCGACGGCTGGGAACTCCGCCTGACCCGGTGCAGTCGTGCTCGCACGGTGCGTGCGCACCTCACGGTTGCAACCCGAAGCTGGGCAAGCCGAATGCCTCGCTGGTGCGGGCGGCGCTGGCTGCGTACCTGGCCTTGCAAGACGGTGACTGACGACCGCGGCGGGCGGCCATAATCGGAAATTCGTTGTCGGAACCACAATCTGCGGCAAGGCGATCGTTCTGGACGAGTCCAAGAGGTCAACCGTTGAAGGTCAATCGGTACTCCGAAGCGGGCGCATTCCTCCAGGCGACGGAGTCGTGGCTGGCAGCCGCCGAGGTCGAGAACAGCGTCATCCTGAACATTGCGCGCTCTATTGCCGACGGAAGCCGGAACCTCAGGGAACCGCCGTACTTCGCTGCGGCCATCGATGGCGACGAAATCGTCTGCTGTGCGGCAAGAACGCCACCCCACGTATTGCTGATCACCGATGGCAGTTCGAGAGGCTTGGCCGCGCTCGCGGGCGATGTCTTCGACGCAATGGGTAGCCTGCCAGGCGTAGTCGGACCTCATTCCGGCCCGGCCGCCTTTGCCGCCGCCTGGCTGCCACGGGCGGGCGGCCGCGGCTCGGTCCGCATGCGACAACGCCTTTACAAGATCGAACGCGTCGACGCCGGCTTGGCGAAGATGGATGGACGGCTACGCGAGGGGACCCCTCGCGACCGGGACCTGGCGCTGCGATGGTGCACGGCGTTTGCGCGGGAAGCGGTCCCGAACCACCCCAGCGATGTGGAAGACACGGTAGACCGTCACCTGAAGTACAGAACCCTGTACTTCTGGGACGACGGCCGCCCGGTCACGATGTGCGCAAGCCCCGCCGGCAGCGCGCGCATCAACCTCGTTTACACGCCGCCCGACCTGCGACGGCGAGGCTATGCAACTGCCGCCGTAGCCGCCCTCTCTCGTCAGCTGCTGGAGAGCGGCGGACGGTACTGCTGTCTCTATGCGGACCTCGCAAACCCGATCTCGAACAGCATCTACCGGCGCATCGGCTATCGACCCGTCTGTGACTTCGAAGAGTATGAATTCGCAGCGCGGTGATGGCTGCGTCTCAGTCCGACCAAGAAGAGCCTGCTGAATATCGACAGAACTCCTCTGCTTGCAGATCCATGCAGGTTGCGATCGGCCTCACCTCAGCGCCGGCTGACAGGCGCCGTGATGAACCGCCGCTGCTCTTCGGCCCGGTCTGGAGGCCGTGGCGTCGCGACCTGCGATCCAACTGATCGCCACCGTGATCACTGCGCCAACACGGAAGCGTTGACGGCCGGACTGCCAGCGGAAGGCTGGGCAGCAGAGGATGAACCCGGGGACGGCTTGGTGATCGACACCGGTGCGGGCGACTTTGGCGGCTGGGATTTGGGAGGCGACGGCTCCGGTGCGCCCATGCGTTTCCATCGCTCGCCATAGCAAGGCATCGCCGAGTACGTGACCCGACCCTCGTTGTTGATGCACTTGTAGATCGGATTGGATTTCACCGGCCACGCCACCAGAACAAGGACGGCCAGAAGCAGCGCACGGATCGCCATGGCAAGGACTCCCCCTCTTTGCCGTCACTATCCTCGTCTACGTGCCCGATTAAAGCGCGGAGATGGCGTATCAAGCCGTCGCAGATCGAACCCGCGCCCGCAAGGGCGGACGGCCAGCCCAAGCGTTGGGCCGGCAGAGCATTTGTTGAACGCACTTGCCGCCACCTCCGCAAGAGATCATGGTGACGGACGCGAGGCACAGTGATCCCGGTCGACGGGAGCAGTGATGTGTAGCCGTGGGACGGAAGAACGGCCTTCGACGCCGATCTGTCGACGGCGTCATCGTTGGCACCTCGGGGGCGCCCTGCTATCGATCAGGCCGGGCGCGCAGGGGCTCCAGTAGCGCGAGCGTGATGGGCAGAACCAGCGTTTCGTTATCGTGGCGGATCGCCACTTCGGCGCTGGGCAGGCACGCGAAGACCTGGACTATGCGGCCCTGAGCTCCAGCCGGTAGTTCGCGCCCTTGCGCGAAAACCGGCCGCGTCAACTTCACTGTGTCGCCCGCACCCATCACCGACGCATTTCCCTCTATGTGACGCTGTTGATTCGGCCCCATCAGGCTAAAGCATGGCGCAATCGGCGCCAGTGTGCTTCTACTCCAAGGCTCGCGTACCCTGTATGTGCGACGCGCGTGCGCGTTTACGCGTTGTTCGTGCGCAATCCGGACCGAGAGAACTCGGGTGGCGCGGCCACCGTTCACCTGCCGCATCGAGTTGGCGACCACCTTCGGCGCTGCGTTTGATCCGGCTGGCGGCTCTCACAAGGTGTCCGAAGGCCGATCGGGACGGCTACAGCTGTCACGGTTGGTTCGGCGGGCATCTCCTGCTAGCACGGTGACTTGGTCAAACAGAGTCCGTCGGAGTCGGCACCTCCAGCTCCTTGACTCACCTAGGCGTCCTTGCCGAATCAAAGTCCGTCGGACTCACTCGCTCGGCAGAAGTCGACCCGTTGCTGCCATCGCGCCCGCCGAAAAGCAGACGCGTTCTCAGACCCCGAAAGCGGCCGTGTAATCGAATAGCTGTTTTCGGGAGTCGCCTATCGGCAGGTCATGTCCCACAGAGGCGTAAACCCAAGGTCCGCTGACCACCGTTGCGCCGACACTGGAGCAGCTTGGCACGACTGTTCCGCTGGGTCGGGAAGGAACGGTCGCCAAGGCAGGCTATTGTCGACTGTCGTCACGGGCAGATCGACGGTCGGAGAGCCTGCCGTTGATGATGAGAGCGAGCGCGATCAACGCGGGAACAGCAGCGTCACCATCAAGCGCAGCCCCCAGCCATGCGGACCGCCTTCCGGTCCGTCGGCCCAGTAACGCACGCCTGCACCGAAGCTCACCAACTGGTCGCCGAGCTTCGTCACCTTGGACACGACCGCGTTGATTGGAACGGCCCACTGTTCGTGTTCCCAGTCGTAGGTGCTTTCCGTGGTGAGCGTGAACGACCACGCGGTCGGCGTCGTGTAGCTGACGAAGGGCTGCACGAAGGTCGCGTTCACGTCCTGCTTGCCGCTTCCGGCGAACGACCAGATGTGATTGGCGAGCAGCCCGTAGGTCCACGGACCATCCTGCTTGAGCGCCACACCCGTCGGTCCCGCGCCCCACTTCTTGACCGACAGCAGATCGTCCGACCCGGTCGGCAGCAGGAACACCGGCCCCGCACCCCAGATCCAGCCGCCGGCCGTCGGCGCCTTCGGCGAGAAGAACACGCTCTGCACGATGTCGCCGATGCCCGACTGGCTGCCCGCGCCCGGATAGATCTCGTCCTGCCAGACAACAGGCAGGATCGTGCGCGAGATCAGGTTCCACTCCGGGTTGAGATCGACCGGCAGCACCGGCTGGATGTTGAGCTGCCAGCGGTCGCCGCCGCGCGCCGCGCCGATGTCGTGGTCGTAATTGAGCTGGAACGGCACGCTTATCAACGCCGCCACCGGGTTGGCGAGCTTCTTGGCGAGTTCCTCGTCGCTCATCGCAGCGGCGCCACGCGTCCCGGTGACGGTGTCCTGCGCGAGCGCCGGGACAGCAAGCACCGCACCGGGTATCGCAACTGCAGCGCGCAGCTTCGTCTTCAGCTCGAAAGTCATCATGTTTCCTTCGCTGTCGACTACTCGAAGCGTTCGATAGGTGGTGCCTGCCAACGGCCATCGATGGCTTCTTCCTTTGGCCAGTACAGCCGCATGATCACCGAGAACGGGCCTTTCGGAGCGGGGATGCGCCGGCTCGTCATTCCGACACGCAATAGGGCTGCACCAGGAGAAGAGGGCCGCGCGGCCCTTCGCGGCCACAGTTGACCACATCAATACGGCGGATTGATCACCACGTACTGCGGTCCCTGCGCCTGATACCACGTGCTGCCGCACTGCTGATAGATCATGCCGCCATAGTTGACCGGGACGCACCCGGGCGGCGGAGCATTCACGATCGAGCCGACGATGGCAGAAGTCACCGCGACCGTGGCCGTCACCACTGCAGCCGTGGCGATCGGGTGATAGTCGTTGTCCCAGCCGTTGTGGCAGCAGCCACCGCGGTTGTTGTCGACGTTGACATTGACGTTCCTGTTGACGTTGACTTTGTTGTTGACGTTGTTGACGCTGGTGTTGCGCACGTTGTTCGTCCGCACGTCCTTTTTGCTGTTGTTGACATGCGCTTTCGGCTTGGCACCACCGCCGCCACCACCGGCGCGAGCACCGCCACCCCCGCCGCCACCACCGGCGTGAGCACCGCCGCCGCCTTTCTTGCCGGCGGCCTCAGCCAACGGGGCAAGGGCAACACTGCCGAGGACAAGAACGGCCAAGGGGGCCAGGAACAGTCTGCTGAATGAGTTCTTCATTGTTGGCGCTCCCCTATTTCGTCTTCACCGGAACGATCTCGACCTTCGTCGCACCCTTGGGCGGCGTGAA
>Ga0105103_10001949_pt1 | contig 10915 bp, 9 predicted proteins | sample PPLLaktember2015_2_FD_79107 | JGI IMG/M metagenome (GOLD analysis project Ga0105103, IMG submission 79107) | Freshwater sediment microbial communities from Prairie Pothole Lake near Jamestown, North Dakota, USA - PPLs Lake P7 Core (6) Depth... | ecosystem: Environmental > Aquatic > Freshwater >...
GAATTCCCGATCGACCCATTCTCGAAATTCTGCCTTCTGAACGGCGTCGATGAACTCGAATACTTGCGCAAGTTCGAGGCCACAATCGGAGCATTCGAAACTGCGCACACCAGGCAACATTCAACGACAGGGATATGAATATGGAAGCAACGATCGCTGTGCTCCCGGGAGACGGGATCGGACCGGAGGTCACAGACGCCGCCATCCGCGTGCTCGACGCCGTGACGCAGATGTACGGACATCGCGTGACGTATACGAGACATCTGATCGGCGGTTGTTCGATCGAGGCGCATACGACGGCGCTGACGGATGAAGCGCTTGAAGCCTGCGCGCGGGCAGACGCCGTCCTGCTTGGCGCCGTTGGCGGACCGAAATGGGACGACCCGAATGCCTCGGTCCGACCGGAGCAAGGACTGCTGGCACTCCGGAAGGGATTGGGTGTGTTCGGAAACCTCCGGCCCGTCAAGCCCTATCCCGCGCTCATGAATGCATCGCCGCTGAGACCTGAGCTTCTGCGCGGCGTCGATCTGATCGTGGTGCGCGAACTGACGGGAGGGCTCTATTTTGGCCAGCCAAAGGGCCGCTTCGTGGAAGGGGGGAGGACGCGCGCGGTTGACACGCTTGAATACCATGAAGATGAGATCGAGCGGATCATGACGCTTGCGTTTCGTCTCGCCGAAGGACGAAGGAAGAAGGTGACCTCGGTCGACAAAGCGAATGTGCTCGAAAGCTCCCGCCTCTGGCGATCGATCGCAACGGAGACGGCGAAGAAGCATCCGGAGGTCACGCTGCACCATATACTCGTCGATACGGCGTCCATGCGTCTCATCACCTCGCCCGCAGATTTCGATGTCGTCGTGACCGAGAACATGTTCGGCGACATCCTGACCGATGAAGCGTCAGTGCTTGCCGGCTCGATGGGCATGCTTCCCTCGGCATCGCTCGGCGCGGGAACGGTCGGGCTGTATGAGCCGATCCATGGTTCCGCGCCCGACATCGCCGGCAAGGGGATCGCCAATCCCATCGGGACGATCTTGAGCGTGGCGATGATGCTTCGCTATTCATTCCAGCTTGAGCGGGAGGCGCGTGCGATCGAAACGGCCGTGCACCGTGCGATCCTTGATGGATGCCGGACGAAGGATCTGGGCGGCCGAATGGGGACACAGGAGATGACGACAGAGATCATATCACGGTTGATCATGGTGAGAGGAATACAGTATGGCGATGAAGTCGCAGTTCGTATGGATGAATGGCGCGCTGGTGCCCTTTGAGCAGGCCACGGTCCACTTTCTCACGCCGGCGCTGCATTACGGCCTCGGGGTGTTCGAAGGGATTCGCAGCTATGCGACGGATCACGGCCCGGCGGTCTTTCGACTGAAGGAGCACGCGAAACGGCTTGTGGAATCCGCGCACATTGTCGGATTCCGTTCACTCCCGTACTCCGCGGAACACCTTGCTGATGCGGTGAAAGAAGTGGTCCGTGCAAATGAGTTAGCGGAGTGCTATATTCGTCCGCTCATTTTTCTGGCTGACGGCGGGTGGAACCTGAATGTCGACGGCGGCAAGCCGGCGGTGGGGATCGCCGCGTGGGAGTGGACGAACTACCTCGGCAAGGAAGCGCTGGAACACGGTGTTCGGGCGAATATCGCGTCCTTCACGCGCCATCATCCGAACGTGATGATGACGAAGGCAAAGATCTCAGGGAACTACGTCAACAGCTTTTTAGCAAAAACGGAATCGGTCCGGCTGGGGTTCGAGGAAGCGATCCTGCTCGATCCCGAGGGCTATGTCGCAGAGTGCACAGGGGAGAACCTGTTCATCGTCAAGCATGGCGTCATCTACACGCCGGACCTCGCGCCCATCCTTGAGGGGATCACGAGATCTTCGCTCGTCGCCATTGCGCGCGACTGCGGATTCGAAGTCCAGGAAAGGCCCATCTCGCGCGATCAGCTGTACACCGCCGATGAGGTGTTTGTCTGTGGAACTGCCGCGGAATGCATCGGGCTTCGCGAGATCGATTTTCGAACGATCGGGAACGGTTCCACCGGACCAGTAACGCGGAAGCTTCAGAAGGAATTCCATGCGGCCATTCACGGGCGGCATAAGTTCTCGAACGAATGGCTCGATTATGTTGTGGAACCATCGGCATACCGGCGCACGGGCTCTGCTTGATACGCGCAACGAATACGATGAACCCATGAATAACAGGAGATGACAGAACTATGGCGAAGATCACATTTGGCGGTGTTGCAGAAGAGGTCGTCACGCGCGAAGAATTCCCTCTCTCGAAAGCGAAAAACGTCCTCAAGGATGAAGTGGTAGCGATCATTGGGTACGGACCGCAAGGCTACGGACAGTCGCTCAACCTGCGCGACAACGGCATCAACGTCATTGTAGGACAGCGGAAAGGGGGAAGCGGATGGAGTGATGCCATCCGGGATGGTTGGGTCGAGGGGAAGAACCTCTTCCCGAGCATCGAGGAAGCCATCAGGAGGGCAACCGTTGTGCAGTACCTCCTTTCAGATGCAGGACAGAAAGAAATGTGGTCGACGGTGAAGGCGTCTCTGCGAAAAGGCCAGGCCCTCTACTTCTCCCACGGCTTCGCGGTGGTCTTCAAGGACCAAACCGGTGTCGTGCCTCCGGCGGATGTCGATGTTGTCCTCGTGGCGCCGAAAGGGTCGGGCCGGACCGTCCGTACCAACTACCTTGCGGGAAGCGGAATCAACGCAAGTTATGCCATCTATCAGGATGCGACCGGCCGGGCCAAGGAACGGACGTTGGCGTTGGGCATCGCTATTGGGTCGGGCTATCTCTTCGAAACGACTTTTGAACGCGAAGTGTTGAGCGATCTGACCGGAGAACGAGGCGTGCTCATGGGAGCGATCGCCGGTCTCATGAAAGCACAATACGATGTCCTGCGATCGATGGGGCATTCCCCGAGTGAGGCGTTCAACGAGACGGTGGAAGAGGCGACGCAAAGCTTGTATCCGCTCATCGGCAAGCACGGCATGGACTGGATGTTCGGTGCGTGCAGCACTACCGCGCAACGCGGGGCACTCGATTGGGCAAAGCGCTTTGAGACGGCGACCCGGCCCCTCTTCGAACTCCTCTATCGGGACGTTCAGCAGGGTGTGGAGACGCGACGCGTGCTCGACACGTGCAGTGCCGCTGACTATCGTCAGAAGCTCCAGGCGGAGCTGGACGAATGGAAGAGCTCCGAGATGTGGCAGACGGGAACTGTGGTCCGCTCCCTTCGCCCGGAGAATGAACCGAAGCGCTCGTAGCGTTTCATAATAACCATTGCGCGCTCTGCTTCCTCTGCGCTCTTCGCGTGATGCTCTTCTAAACTAAGGCAGCGAATTTCTGTATGATCATCGTCATGAAAGACGGGGCAACGAAGCCCCAGATCGAACACGTTCTGGACAAGGTCCGGCAACTCGGCTATCAGACCCACCCCATCTACGGCGAACGTCGGACGGTCGTCGCGTGTGTCGGTGATGAACGGGGGAAATCTCGGCTCCAGGCGCTCGATTCTGTCGAAGGTGTTGAGAGCGTCGTTCCAATCCTGAAGCCATTCAAACTCGCTGGACGCGAATGGAAGTCGGCTCGTTCCTCGATAGTCCTCCCTGCGGTCGCGAACGCTCCGGAGACGGTCATCGGCAACGGACATTTCACCGTCATGGCGGGACCCTGTTCCGTCGAAAGCCGAGAACAGATCCTGTTGAGCGCAAGATTGGTGCGGGAGGCGGGGGCAACGGTTCTTCGCGGAGGGGCCTTCAAACCGCGCACCTCCCCGTACAGTTTCCAGGGACTCGAAGAAGAGGGACTGAAGCTGCTCGCCGAGGCGCGCGAACAGACCGGACTGCACGTTGTGACCGAAGTGATCACGCCGACAGACGTCCCGCTGGTTGCGGAGTACGCGGATATCCTGCAGATCGGCGCGCGGAATATGCAGAACTATGCGTTGTTGACGGAAGTCGGGAAGATTCGAAAGCCCGTGCTTCTCAAGCGCGGCATGTCGAGCACGCTGAGGGAACTCCTGATGTCAGCCGAATATGTGATGAGTCAAGGGAATTACGAGGTCATCCTGTGCGAACGGGGCATACGCACCTTTGAGGACTACACGCGCAACACGTGCGATCTATCGGCTGTCCCAGCTTTGAAAGAACTGAGTCACCTTCCCGTCATCGTCGACCCGAGCCACGGGACCGGAATGCGAAGTCTGGTGACGCCCATCTCCAAAGCGGCCGTGGCCGTTGGCGCTGACGGATTGATCGTTGAAGTTCATCCGAACCCTGAGGAGGCGTTTTCTGACGGTGCGCAGTCGCTTCTTCCTTCGCAATTCTCCGATCTGATGGAGTGGGTGCGCAAGCTGGCTGCATTGGAAGAGAAGGGGTGCCAATAATCCGACATTCTCGAGGATTTCGCTGCCCAGCCTCGATCAGAAAGGCTTTACACTGACCTTCGCAGGGCGTACATTGTCGATGAATCCTGTACACACGATAAAGGAGCACGACATGAAACGACCCTCCATCATCGCAATTGCACTTCTAGCCCTTTCTCTTCCTATCTCTGCTCAACTCTACGTGCAGGCCGGACTCGGATACGCGATGAGCTTGGGGGGAGTGCAGCTCGATCGTGATCGCATCGAATCAACCACTGGCGTCGAGTCATTCGCGTACAAATACGGATCATATGGTCAGGGATTTGAACTGGCCGGTGTGGTGGGATACACGGTGACGCCGAGCATTGCGCTCGAACTGGGCATCTGCTATAATCTCGGTCCGAGCTACGAAGCAAAGGAAGTTCGCCAGAACCCGGCACAGAATCGTGAGCGAACGCACACTGGGGCTATGTTCGCGTTTATCCCCTCTCTCGTTGCACAGGGGAACGCCTGGGGAGTGAGTCCCTACGTGCGCTTCGGCTTGATTGTGGGATTCCCGTCTGCAAAGATGGAGGAAGTACGCCCCAATGAAGTGATCACGACCACCTATTCCGGGAACCAATTCTTCGGTTTCCACGGCGCTTGCGGCGTCGCGCTACCGATGTCGAAAGACATGTCATTCTTCGGTGAGCTGACGATGCAAGGCGGATCATGGTCGCCGACCAAACTTGAGGAGCGTGTGGGCGCGACCATAACGACGATCACGTTGAAAGACGAATTCACGGACGCAGAGCCATTCGTCGCGGAACAACCATCGTTGCCCTACGGTTCAGTTGGTGTGCGTGCGGGAGTGAGACTCGCGCTGTGACGTTCCTGCGGCAGGGATATGACGCGTTCAAGTCGTTCGTGCTCCCCAGGCATCTGGACGACGATGAGCTTCTCGAAGCCGCGAATGTCACTCTGGTGGTGACGCTCGCGACGTTCTTCGCGCTCGTGCTCGTCGCGGTCCAGCGCATGCTTATCGCGCAGTTCCGCTTGGCCCCGCTCTTCTCGATGGCGGCAGCCGCATCGCTCCTCCCGCTGCTCTTTCTCAAGCGAGGCAGGATTCGGGAAGCGGCTGGCGCACTCCTCGTCATTCTGCTCGGACTGCTGAACTGGCTTCTCGTTCAGAACGATGGCATCCATGATACGGCCATCCTTGCCTACCCGGGCGTCCTCATCATTGCGGGACTGACCCTGAGGCGAAACGGATTTCTCGCCATTCTCGCCCTTACCCTCGCCTCGCTTGCGACGATCGGGTATATCCAATCGATAGGCATCATTAAGCCCGAATTCAAGATCGCAAATCAGCTGGCAGACTCCGTCGACATTGTGATCGTCGTCGCGGTGATCGGCATGACGGTGCGGCTTCTTTCTGCAAACATGAGCCGCAATCTGAGACGGGCCCGGGAGCGGGAAAAGGAACTCGAGGCGCAGACGCGCGCGTTGGCCGCATCCGAGTCCCGCTATCGTGCGCTGTTCGATGGCGCGAATGATGCGATTCTCATCATGAGCGGAGACCGTTTCGTTGACTGCAATGCGATGGCTCTGACGATGTTCGGATGCGCGGAGAAATCGCAGATTCTTGGCCACTCGCCATGGGAATTCAGCCCTCCCGTTCAGCCCGATGGGAAAGACTCGCGATCAAAGGCCCGCGATCTCATCAATGTGGCCGAAGGAGGCGAATCGCAGCGCTTTGCGTGGAAGCATCTGCGCAAAGGGGGCATCCCGTTTGATGCGGAGGTCTCACTGAATGTCGCGCAGATCGGTGCAGATCGGTTTGTTCAGGCGTTGGTGCGGGATGTGACCGAACGCGCCGAGGCGGAGCGCCGTCGTCAACAACTCGAAATGCAGTTGGTGCGCTCGCAGAAACTCGAATCGATCGGAACACTCGCCGCGGGGATCGCTCACGATTTCAACAACATCCTGAACATCATCATGGGAAATGCCGGTTTGCTCGCTGCACAGCCGGATGACAAGGAGAAGTTGTTGCGCCGAGTCGACTCGATCGCGAAAGCCTCGGACAGGGGAGCGGAACTCGTCAAACAGTTGTTGACCTTTGCCCGCAAAGCGACGCTCGAGCGCCGCGCGCTCCCGGTGAACGATGTGATTCAGGAGACCGCCCGGTTGTTGGAGGGAACCTTCCCGAAGACGGTCGAAATCGTCCTTGAGCTTGCCCCCGATCTTCCGCCGGTATTGGCGGATTCGAATCAGATCCATCAGGTGTTGTTGAACCTGAGCGTGAATGCCCGCGATGCCATGCCGGCGGGCGGACGGCTTCGCATTTCGTCTGCGCACGTGAACGCCGCCACCCTCAAGTCTCCTCCTTCATCTCACATTGGTCGCGACCACATCCTCATCAGCGTTGCGGATACCGGGACGGGCATAGATGATGAGACAAGAGCGCGCATCTTCGATCCGTTCTTCACGACGAAAGAGCTGGGGAAGGGGACGGGCTTAGGATTGGCGGTCGTCCTGGGGATCATCGAGAATCATGGGGGCTATGTCGACCTCGAGAGCCATGTAGGCATGGGGACAGAGTTCCGCATCTATCTTCCGGTGATGGATCAGTCATCGAGCGAAGGATCGGCGAACGAGGCGGTCCGCGAGAGCATTCCCGGCGGGACGGAAACTGTGTTGTATGTGGAGGATGAACGATTAGCGCGCGATGTTGTTGCGGAAAGCCTTGCGCTCAAGGGGTATCACGTGTTGCTGGCGGCGGACGGTGAGGAGGGCGTGGCGGTGTACAAGGCGCACGCGGGGAAGATCGCGCTGGTCATTTCCGACCTGGGATTGCCGAAACTCGATGGGATCGAGATGTGCCGACGAATCCGGGAGATGGACGGCAAGATTCCGTTCGTCCTGGCGAGCGGGTTTTTCGACCCCGAGCGGCGAGCCATGATGGATCAACTCGCGATCGCGGAAGTTCTCCAGAAGCCGCTGAAGATCGCGGTGCTCCTTTCGACGATCCGGCGGGTGATCGATCGGCACACGACGAGCATGGCGGAGAATCAATAGCGGGCAATTGTTGCTGCCAGGTCTTCATGGTTAACCCCGGGTTGGAACCCGGGTTGGAACCCGGGTCAGATTCCGGGCTATGAAAAGCCGCGAACGGCCTGCAAAGACCTTGCAGGGCGTTCGCGCTTCCCCGGCCAGTAAGGACTCCCAAGGAAGATAGACTCACCCCGGATAAAACCCCGGATAAAACCTTAGTAACTGTCCTTCGTCAACACCGTCTTTCCTCGGAATACCCGGTACAGGATCACCTTGTACAAGATCGCAAGCGGCATTCCCGCCAGGGCAATGTACAGCATGATCGTCAGCGTGTACTGAGTCGACGAATGCGCGAAGGCTGTCAGATCATAGGATGGGTTGATCGTGGAGGGGACGAGCCTCGGGAACAACCCCACCGCACCCAACGCAATCATGCTGGCAACGAGCACTGACGACGACACGAACGCATGAACAATCCTCTTCCGGCCGACGAGTACGGGAATGAGCGCTAACGAGCCGAGCGACAGGACGAGGAAGAGATACCAGAGTGGCTTCTGGATCTCAGGATACGCATACGTGAACAGATGCGGGGCGTCAAAGAACGTGAAGATCGCCGCGACAACGTAGAGCGTTGTGAACATGACCCAGGAAAAATGCGCCGCTTTCACCATCCGGGCCATCTGCTCCCCCTCGGTCTTCAGCACAAGGTACAGCGCTCCATGCATAACAAAGAGCACGACCGTCAGCAGACCGACGACGATGGCGTAGGGATTGAGCAGCGTGAAGAATGTCCCCGCATACCAGCCGTTCGCGTCGATGGGGATGCCGCGGAGGATGTTCCCGAATGCGACGCCAAGCAACAGCGCAATCAGAAGCGATCCGACGCCGAAGCTGAGATCCAACAAGCGCTTCGTGCGGAGGCTTTCGGACTTTGCACGAAAATCGAATGCAACCGCGCGTCCGATGAGGGCCACCAGAAGCAACATGAGCGCAAGATAGAAGCCGCTCCAAATGGCCGCATACACAGGTGCGAATGCCGCGAAGAGCGCTCCTCCCCCGGCGATCAGCCATACCTCGTTTCCATCCCACACTGGTCCCACCGAATTCAGATTGATCCGCCGCTCGGTCTCATCCTTGGCGAAGAGGTGAAGGATCCCGACCCCCAGATCAAACCCGTCAAGGATGGCGTAGCCGATCAGGAGAACCGCTGTAAGCACAAACCACAATGTCTGTAGAGTGATGAGTTCCATGGATGGTCTCCTTATGCGTCCACCGGCAACGGACCCTTCTTCACGGTCCGCACGACGAGTCGAATGTAGGCGATACCCATCACAGCATACACGAGGAAGAACAGAATGATCGCGAAGATCACCAGTTCTGCGGATACCGTGACGGAAACGGACTGACTGGTACGAAGGAGTCGGTACACCGCCCACGGCTGCCGACCGACCTCGGCGGCGATCCAGCCCAGTTGACTGGCGATGACCGGCAGTGGGAGCGACCAGATGAGCGCTCGGAGCACAAGTCTGTTGTTCCAGAGTGTCTTGCGATACCAAAGGAACGCCGCCATGGCGAGGATGAAGACGAACCAGATTCCGAGGATGACCATGTTATGGTACGAAACGAACGTGGTGAACAACGGCGGCCAGTCTTCCTGCGGGATCTCTGCGAGTCCCTGCACCGTCGCGTTCACGTCGCCGAAGGCGAGCCAGCTCAGGACCCCGGGGATCTCGATGGGCACTTTCAGCTCCGGTGGGCGCTGCGTTGGAACGGCGAACAGGACGATCGGGGCCGAGCTTTGGCTTTCATAGATGCCCATAATGGCGGCAAACTTCTCGGGTTGCGTCTTCGCCATCTGCTGACCATGCTCGTGTCCGATTGGAAAGATCTGCAGTAAGGAAGCAACGAGTCCGAAGACGATGGCATACTTCACGGCAAGTCTGCCGAATTCGTCAGAGGAATTCTTTCGTACGTAGTATGCACCGATGCCTCCGACAAAGAACGCCCCGGAGATCAGACAGGCGAAGACCGTATGGAAGTATCGCGGGAGGGTGGAGGGATTGAATACCGCTGCCATGAAGTCGACCAGAACGGCCCGTGCGTTCGCGAGGTCGAAGGCAGACGGATTCGCGAGATACTCGGCCTGCGAAATGATGCGTCCGTCCGCCAACGCGAGGGCGAATCCGGCTGGGGTCTGCTGCCAGCTGTTTGCGACGATGATCCAGAATGCTGAGATGGTCGCACCGAGGGCGACCATGAAGATCGAGAAGACGTGTGCACCGCGGGAGATCCGCTCACGGCCGAAGAGATAGAGGCCCAGAAAGGTTGATTCCATGAAGAATGCGAACACGGCCTCGGCGGCGAGGGGTGCACCGAAGATGTCGCCGACGAACCGCGAATACTGGCTCCAGTTCGTCCCGAATTGGAACACCATGACCAGTCCGGTCGCCACGCCGATGGCGAACGTAAACCCGAACAGCTTGCCGAAAAAGCGCCCGAGTTGTTCATAGACCGGCTTCCGTGTCTTCCATCCTGCGGTTTCGAACGCGACGAGCAGCCAGGCAAGACCGATCGTGATGGTCGGGAAAACGAAGTGAAAAGCGACCGTCATCCAGAATTTCAGACGGGCGAGGAGAACGACATCGATATCCATGAGTATCCTCCTAATGGTGACGATGAACCTCTGCGAAAATCCCCCAAAGTATAGGGTTCATTTCCCTTGAGTGCAAGAAGGGCTTGACATTCCTCGGGGAATCGGGTATATTCATTATGAGCATATGCTCATAATGAACGGACGTTGATATGGCCCGACCCTGCAAGCAGCGATTCATCTCCGCCGTCCCCGTCGTCTCGGGATTCCGCCCCAACGATACCACCGTCCGCCGACAGCTCTCGGCCACATTGATGTCGGACGAGCTTGAGACGCTCCGACTCGCGGACATCGAAGGCCTCTCCCAGGAGGAGGGAGCCGCGCGGATGAATGTGTCACGGGCTACATTCGGCCGCATCCTGGAGCGTGCACACCGGACCGTTGCCGACGCTCTGGTGAACGGACGACCATTGCAGATCGGCGGCGGCGATGTCGTGCAGGCGCGACACGTTCTGCGACACTGTCGCCGGTGCCAGCGCGATTGGAATATTCCACGTACCACTGTATCCGAATTTCGTTGTCCCCGGTGCCATTGAAAGAATGGGAAGTGCAATGTCAGAACTGTTTCTCGAAATCCTCGCAGAATCAAGTCAGATCGTCGTCCTCGTCTTTGTGATGATGGTCATCGTCGATCTCTTCAATCTTTGGACGAAGGGTCGATTGGGAATATTCCTTTCCGGCGGGGGAACATGGCGTCAGTACGTGCTGGTCCCTCTCGTCGCCGCAATGCCGGGCTGTCTTGGCGCCTTCACCGCTGTCTCGCTCTATCTGCACGGTATGATCAGCTTCGGCGTCCTCGCAGGAGCGATGATCGCTTCTTCGGGCGACGAAGCATTCGTGATGCTGGC
>Ga0105103_10001953_pt1 | contig 10909 bp, 7 predicted proteins | sample PPLLaktember2015_2_FD_79107 | JGI IMG/M metagenome (GOLD analysis project Ga0105103, IMG submission 79107) | Freshwater sediment microbial communities from Prairie Pothole Lake near Jamestown, North Dakota, USA - PPLs Lake P7 Core (6) Depth... | ecosystem: Environmental > Aquatic > Freshwater >...
AGGTTTACCCTTAAGAGGTTTTTCTCTGGAATTCTATTGGGATATTTATTCTTCCCCATATCAATAACGGCACAGCCATCTGGCGGACCGTATGGCCCAATTCCACAAACCTACAATCTACCTGAAGTAAAAGGCAAACTAATATTTGTTGCCCCTGATGGTAAAACGGATGTTGCAGGCGAAAAACCCGACAACCCAGCAACAATAGAATCAGCTATTAAAAGAGCAAGAACAGGTGATGCAATTATTTTACGAGGCGGAAACTATCGTTCCGGAAACCTTGAGTTTAACCAGGGCATAACCATTCAGCCATATTCTGATGAAAGACCTGTTTTAAAAGGCACTAAAATAGCTGCCGAATGGAAGCAAATATCTCATAATTTATGGGCTACCGACTGGAATACATTTTTCCCTTCGGCGCCTGCCGAATGGTGGCATCGCGACCATAACAGTCAAATTACACCTTTACACCGCTTTAATAACGATATGGTTTTTATCGATGGTAAGTTTCTTCAATCTGCCGGATGGGAAGGTGGCGTTGATGAAAATTCATATTATATTGATTATGAAAGGAAAAAAGTATTCATAGGCATTAATCCTACAAACCATTTAGTTGAAATAACAGCTTTCGATGTAGCATTGCACAGAGTTACTACGGAGGTTAATGGTACATTGTCCGACAAGAAAGGACCAATAATTAAGGGATTAACTATTACTCAATATGCATATCGTGCCATTGAAGTTGAAGGTATCGAACCAGAAGGTATTTCTTCTGAATCGGCACATGGCAAAGAAGTAATTGGAACGACACTCGAAAACTGTGTAATTTCGTTCTGTTCACGTGTAGCTGCATATTTAAGAGGTGATAAACTGATCATCAGAAATTGTAAAATAACCGACACTAGTACTGAAGGTATTTATGTTATTGCTTCTTCTGATGTTTTATTGGAGAAAAACATTTTTTCGCATAACAATATCGAAAACATAACCGGTTATTTCCCTGCAGCAGTTAAAATATTTAATCAGAGTTACCGTGTAACCTGCAATGATAATCTTATTATTGATCACCCTAATTCAAATGGGGTATGGTATGATGTGGGCAATATTGACGGCAGGTTTATTAATAACCTTGTTGTTAATATAGGAAAGAAAGAAAACATGCCCCGGCATGATCGACTATGGCCAAGCGAAAATGGCTTTTTCTTTGAAATATCAAAAGGGGCTATATGCGCTGGAAATGTTTTCATTAATTGCGACCACGGATTATTGGTACTAAACAGCTCAGATGTTCAAATGTATCAGAATACATTTATTAACAGTTCTGCCTGTATCGCACGTGATGGAAGAAGCGCCGTGAGCGATCATTTTGGTTGGCACCCTAGCTCAGGACCTGATGTTGATGAGCGTATAGGCCATATTTTTGTAAACAACCTTCTTTATGCTGACGATAATTTTCAAAGGCCTCTATTATTTGTATGGCAGAACAAGGATATTTGCAATAAAATAACTGATCAGCAATTAAAACAAGTTGACTATAATAATTTCTGCAACAATTCGGATCAAAATAATATTCCAATTATATTGTGGGGACCGGCAACAAACGATTCTTGCCTGTTAGGATTTAAAACCCTTGCAGACTTTCAGAAAACATACCCGGCATTTTCAACCAAAAGTAAATCGATAAATAATAATGAAATATTATTTAAAAACCCCGAATTTAAAGACTACAAATTGGCACAACCTATCAAAGGGGCTAATGGAGCAAGTCGATTGCCTGATGAGGTTATTAAATTATTAAAACTTTCAAAAAATTATAAGCCATTTTTTGGGGCTTATCCTTATTAAGATGCTTATAAAGCTCCAAAGGAGCGATGATATTTAGCTCAGGACGAAGTCCTGAGGTTACGAATTAATTTCGAACCAAGCCCTAAAAGGGCGAAATAAATCATATCATGCCTCAGTCATTAGTTAAGAATTTCATTCATATTACATTTAGTACAAAACATAGATACCCATTTATTGATAAGAGTATTAGAAGTGAACTTTATGCCTACCTGGGTGGAATTTGTGTAAACCTTGAATCAAACCCAATAATAATCGGAGGACATAAAGACCATATTCACATCCTATGTCTTCTTTCGAGAAAAATCGCGTTGATGAAATTAGTTGAAGAATTAAAATCTCATTCTTCAAAATGGATTAAAACCAAAGGAACAAATTTCCAAAAGTTTTATTGGCAAAACGGATATGCCGGATTTTCAGTAAATCAAGATAAAATTGATTCATTAATAGACTATATTAATAATCAGGAAGAACATCATAAACAAATGACCTTCCAGGAAGAATACAAATCATTTCTTTTAAAGAATAATATTGAATTTGATGAAAGATATGTTTGGGATTAGCTTTATTTCGCCCCTTTGGGGCTGCAAGTAAGGCAGCTATTAAGCATAGGGTTAAGCCCTATGCTTAATGATTATGCCCCTTTGGGGCTCAAATTATTTTATGTTTAATTATTCCTATTTATTTCTTAAAGATTTAAGCCTTTCTTCAAGAGCCACAATTTTCCTTTCTGAATCTGATTTTTTCTTTTGTTCAATTTCAAGAACTTTAACCGGGGCGTTAGCCACAAATCGTTCGTTATTTAGCTTCTTTAGTACAGAATCTAAAAAACCATGATTATATTTTAACTCTTCTTCAATCTTTAATTTTTCAGCTTCCACATCTATTTCCTTCAGGAGCGGAATGTCATACTCAGCGAAGTTATTAATAAACCCCCTAGAGATAGAAGCAAACTTTTTTGCCTCACCAAATTCTATTTCAAGATTACCAAGTTTTTTAATTATTGGATCAAATACTGCATTATAGTTATTGGATTTAATATATAGGTATAGTGGGATAGTATTCTTAATTTCTTCTTCAATTCTTAACTTTCTTACTTCAGTTACCACTTCTTTAGTATTCTCATACCAATTTAATTCCTCCAAATTATATCCTTCAGATTTTGGCATGGTTGAAATCATAACACTTTCACCATCTCTTCTTTTTTTCAAAAGTTGCCAAATCTCTTCAGTAATAAAAGGAATAAAAGGGTGTAAAATTTTTAAAAGATCTTCAAAGAAATCAATTGCCTCTGAGTATGTCCTACTATCAATTGGTTTCTGGTACGATGGCTTTATAGCTTCCAAATATAATCCTGAGAAATCATCCCAGAATAAAGTATATACAGCCATCAAAGCTTCATTTATCCTAAATTTTGTGAAATGATCATCTATTTGTTCAATAGTTTGATTAAGTTTCATTCTAAAGCCTAAATAGGCAGATTGAGAAGCTTCAGGTTGTGGAATTGAGGCATCAATCTCCCAACTTTTGACCAACCTGAAAGCGTTCCAAATTTTATTGCTGAAATTACGACCTTGTTCAGTCAATGCTTCATCGAAAAGCAAATCGTTGCCAGCCGGTGAACATAATAACATACCCACCCTGACACCATCTGCTCCATATGTCTTAATAAGTTCAAGCGGTTCAGGGGAATTACCAAGAGATTTTGACATCTTGCGGTGTAATTTATCCCTTACTATACCTGTCAGGTAAATATTTTTAAATGGCATCCTCTGATCTACAGGTTTCATTGTAGCATATTCATACCCGGCAATAATCATACGGGCTACCCAGAAGAACAGGATCTCGGGAGCAGTTACAAGGTCGTTGGTTGGATAATAATAATTTATATCTGGGTTTTCGGGCTTTCTAATGCCATCAAATACCGAAAGAGGCCATAACCACGATGAAAACCAAGTATCGAGAACATCTTCATCCTGGTGCAGATCATTTTTAGTAAGATTATTATTTCCCGATTTTTCAATTGCCAATTGAAGCGCCTGATCGTCGTTTTCAGCAACAACATAAGTACCATCGGCAAGATAATAAGCAGGTATACGATGTCCCCACCACAATTGGCGCGAAATACACCAATCCTTAACATTCTCCATCCAATGGCGATAAGTATTTTTGAACTTCGAAGGCACTAAGGCAATTGTATCATTCATTACATTTTCTAATGCCGGTCCCGAAAATTCTTTCATTTTAAGGAACCACTGAACAGATAAACGAGGCTCAATAACTGCATTGGTACGTTCTGAAAGACCAACTTTATTATTATAATCTTCTTCCTTTTCAAGTAAGCCTTCGTCTTGTAACTTTTTTACTGTCAGGTCGCGCGCATCAAAACGATCGACGCCGACAAACAACTGTGCTTTTTCATTCAGCGTTCCGTCCTCATTAAATATATCTATTACCTCAAGATTATGTTTTAAACCAATTTCATAGTCGGCAAGGTCGTGCGCAGGTGTAATTTTTAAAGCCCCTGTGCCAAATTCCTGGTCAACATATTCATCAAAAATAACAGGGACCTCCCTGTTAACCAAAGGCACTAATACCTTCTTACCCTTAAATTTTTTGTAGCGTTCATCGTTGGGGTTAACACAAACTGCGGTATCGCCAAGTATTGTTTCAGGACGAGTTGTAGCAATTTGTAGAAATCCGTTCTCGCCAACTAACTTATATTTAACATAATAAAGTTTTGATTTAACTTCGGTATAGTTGACTTCTTCGTCAGACACAGCTGTTTTTGCCTGCGGGTCCCAGTTAACCATTCGTACACCTCTATAGATATACCCTTTTTTATATAAGTCGATAAAAACCTTAATAACACTTTCAGAACGCTCATTGTCCATTGTAAAGCAGGTGCGTTCCCAATCGCATGATGCTCCTAGCTTCTTTAATTGTTCCAATATAATCCCACCATGTTTATGTGTCCATTCCCATGCATGTTTCAGAAATTCCTCGCGTGTTAAATCATTTTTTTTAATTCCTTCCGATGCTAGTTTATTTACCACACGCGCTTCAGTAGCAATTGAAGCATGATCTGTACCAGGAACCCAACATGCATTCTTACCAAGCATACGGGCGCGACGCACAAGAATATCCTGTATAGTGTTATTCAGCATATGCCCCATATGGAGCACCCCCGTAACATTTGGAGGCGGGATTACAATAGTATAAGGTTCGCGGTTATCAGGAACCGACCTGAAAAATTTGTTCTCCATCCAATAGGCATACCACTTATCTTCAGCACTCTGGGGATTATATTTACTGGGAATTTCCATACTATAATGAATAGCTTATTTTAATCTGAAAAATTGCGTAAAAATAAACATTAACCTGAAAAATTGGGTACAATAGGTAAAATAACTCTGAGTTAAAGAAATAAAATGAATACTTAACTTTTTTTTTCAAATTATCGTTTATAAGAAAATAATAATTTTAAGTTTTGCATAATTGTTGATTATATATATAAAATAAAATCCATTGTATTAAAATATCATTAAATTTGCAACCAGTAACACATACAGACATGAAAAAATTTTTTACAAGTGCGTTGTTAATTATAGCAACTTTTTCATTGAGTTGCTGTCAAACTCTTTCTAGTGAAAAACAAGAATCAGTATTAGGCCCGGGACTTGAATTTGATGTTACCGAACATCAGTTTGGAATTATTGAGAAAGGTGGAAATGGTACATTTGAGTTTACTTTTACCAATACAGGAACTGAGCCATTAATTTTATCAAATGTTCGCAGTTCTTGCGGTTGTACTGTTCCTTCGTGGCCACACGAGCCAATACCAGCTGGCGGTAAAGAAACAATTAAAGTAAAATACGATACAAACCGGTTAGGTCAATTTAGTAAAACCATTTCGGTTTACTCAAATGCAAAAGAAGAACCTATCATTCTGAAGATTGCAGGTGAAGTAAAAGAAGCAGCTACCGCCGCGACAAAGTAAAAACTGAAAATATAAGATAATCGTGACTCACAGATACGTTTATCTGTGGGTTTTTTTAGTGTTAATTTTTTAATATTTAAAACAATGCCAAGGATTTCAAAAAGAGGAACATTAATGCCCAATTCTCCTATCAGGAAATTGGTCCCCCTGGCTGAAGAAGCTCAAAGAAGGGGCAAAACAGTAATTCGAATGAATATCGGTCAGCCTGATATTCCAACCTCTGATAAGGCCTTGGCGGCGATACGAAATCTTAAAGCCAATATTATTGAATATAGTCATAGCGCCGGCATGGAATCTCTCCGCCGTAAAATGGTTGAATACTATTCGCGTCACAGAATATATGTCGACTACGAAGATATTCTTATCACTGTCGGAGGATCGGAGGCAATAACCATTACATTACTTACTTGTTTAAATGCCGGTGATGAAATAATTGTGCCCGAACCATTCTATGCTAATTATTTTAGCTTTGCTACATCAGCCGACGTTAAAGTAGTTGCAATTCCATCGAGTATCGATAATGGTTTCGCACTGCCTCCAATTGAAGAATTTGAAAAGAAAATAACTAATCGTACAAAAGGAATTATTATATGCAACCCAAATAATCCGACAGGCCATGTATATAGTCGTAAAGAACTGGAGAAAATCCGTGATTTAGTTTTAAAATACGATCTTTTCCTGCTTTCCGATGAAGTTTACAGGGAATTTGTTTATGATGGCGAAGAGTTCACTTCAGCAATGGAATTAGAAGGAATGGAAAATCATGCTATATTAATTGATTCATTATCTAAAAGATATAGCGCAACTGGGTTACGGACAGGGGCTCTTGTTACCAAAAATAAACAACTGCGCGATACAGCCCTTAAATTCTGCCAGGCCCGGTTAAGCCCACCTTATGTCGGACAAATTGCAGGTGAGGCAGCTATCGATTCATCAGATGAATATATGAACGGAGTTTTTGAAGAGTATTTATCACGTCGAAATTTTTTAGTCGATTCGCTCCAGAAAATTCAAGGTGTGTTTTGCACTAAACCAAAAGGTGCTTTTTATTTAATGGTGAAACTTCCAGTTGACGATGCAGAAAAATTTGCAATATGGATGCTTTCTGAATTCGATTATAATGGTTATACTGTAATGTTTGCACCAGGAGCCGGATTCTATACTGAAAGTAACATGGGCCGTCAGGAGGTTCGTATGGCCTACGTAATCAATAAGGAACAAATTGCTATTGCCATGGAATGTCTTGCAGAAGGGCTAAAAAAGTATCCTGGCCGTATCGAAAGCAAGTCTACAAATAAACCATTGACAGTCAGCAATCTATAACTCATTCAAAATCGGGGTAAAGCAAATACTTTGCCCTGATTTTTTTAAATTCACTAATTTCTGGTTTCCAAGACTCCCTAATTTCATCTTCGCTCTTATTAGCAATAATCATTTTGCGTAACTTATCAGTACCAGCGAGTTGATCAAAAAAAGGCATAAAAAAACGCTCCCCAAGGTTCAGGTCAGCATAAAAATCTAAAAGAAATGATAATTCTAATTGTTTCATTTTCTTAAGTGAGTCCAACGGTATATCTCTTAAATCCAATCCATAACATTTTTTCCCATTAAGCTTCGGACTTAAACTGGCGCCTGGTTTGGGCGTAGGTGTAAAACTAAAATTCTGTGAGGAATAATCGGGATGACCTGCAACAACAAAAGGAAAATCAGTCCCTCTTCCTTCCGAAACTACTGTACCTTCAAAAAATGCAATGGATGGATATAAATAAATTGCCCTCATATCCCCTAAATTAGGCGATGGTTTTACAGTTATGTCATAAAAGGAATTATGAGTATAATTTTTACATTTTATTATAGTAATGTTACATTTTGTTGAATTTTTAAGCCATTTTTCTCCGTTTATCATTAAAGCATATTCTCCAATTGTCATACCATAAACAATTGGTACCGGGTGCATACCTACAAATGATCTGTATTTGTGCTCCAAAACTGGGCCATCAATATAAAATCCATTCGGATTTGGCCTATCGAGAATCATAAGTGGAATATTTTCTTCAGCGCAAGCTTCCATCAAATAATGAAGGGTACTGATATAAGTGTAAAACCTTACTCCTACATCCTGAAGGTCGAAAATCATAACATCGATATCACTTAAAGTCGCAGGTAAAGGCTTTTTCGACTTTCCATACAACGAAATTATTGGAATCTTTTTATCGCTATACGATTGGTCGGATACCATGCCCCCTGCTTCAACCTTGCCCATAAAACCATGCTCTGGGGCAAATATTTTAGTAATATTAATACCTGATCCCATTAAAGTATCAATAAGATTAGTATTCTCAATAACAGAAGCAAGATTGGCAACTATGCCCACCTTTTTACTTTGTATTTTTTTTAAATACTCTTCAAAATTATAAATTCCCGGGGTTATCTTTGATTGTTCATTAATTTGTGTATTATTGCCTGAATTAGAACAGGAAATAAAAATAATAAGACAAATAAAAGAATATTTGATAGTATGTTTCATTATCGGATCCTTGGTTTTAACAAAGCTAAATTACTATTTTTATAAACTGTAAAAAGTATAAAATATTTGAATACAGCATATTTCATAGCAAAAAGGTTCACATTTGATAAGGAGGGCAAAAAAGCAATATCACGATCAATCGTGAGTATCTCTGTTATTGCAATCTCTCTGAGCCTGGCAGTTATGCTGATTACTCTTTCGGTTGTAATCGGTTTTAAAAAAGAAATTAGAAATAAAGTAATTGGGTTCGGTAGCCATATTCAAATTATTAATTTCGATTCGAACAACTCATTTGAATCAGAGCCAATTTCAACTAAACAAAATTTTTTGCCCGCTCTTAAACAAATGCCCGGGATAAAACACGTACAGGTATTTGCAACAAAACCAGCTATTATACGCTCCCAAACAGAAATTCAAGGTGTTTTTGTTAAAGGTGTTGGGAAGGACTTCGACTGGAATTTCTTCAATGAGAATATGGTTGAAGGCAAGCCATTTTCAGTTAATGATTCAACAAAGACAAACGATGTTGTCATTTCAAAGAAACTGGCAGCTATGCTTAATCTAAAGCTAAGTGATGATTTTGCCATTTTTTTTATCGATGAACGACCACGGATCCGAAAATTTCGAATTTGTGGTTTATTTGAAACCAGTCTTGAAGAATTCGACAAACAATTTATTCTTGCTGATATCGGCCATATTCAAAAATTATACGATTGGGATGCTGATCAGGTAAGTGGTTTCGAGATACTTATCAACGATTATGATCAGATCAATTACATAACTGAACAAGTTAGAGGAATTGCCGGATATCAACTTCTTGAAGACGGATCTCGACTAAGGGTTATCAACATTATTGAAAAATACCCCCAGATATTTTCCTGGCTCGGCTTACTCGATATGAATGTAATTGTAATACTTGTTTTAATGACCATAGTCGCTGTTATTAATATGATTTCAGGTTTGATTATATTAATCCTCGACCGTACCAATACGATAGGGCTTTTAAAGGCTCTTGGGGGCAATAATTATGTGATAAAGAAGATATTTATCTATCAATCCTTCTTTCTTATATTAAAAGGAATGATTATTGGGAATATTATCGCTGGCATTATTTGCTTTCTTCAGGATAAATTCCAGATTATTAAGCTCAATCAGGCTTCGTATTTTATTGATTTTGTTCCAATACATTTTTCGGCAGGTATCTTTCTTATTACTAATATCGTTTGTTTTGCTTTTATCCTTGTTTCGATGTATCTGCCTACAATTCTCATATCACGTATCGACCCTGCAAAAACATTACATTACGAATAGATGAACGTTAACTTCTATGAACAGCTAAAAATTGCTTTTTCAAACCCGCTGCCAGGTAAAAGCGCTCATATAAAAATGATTCATGAAGGCCAAAAATTAGTCGATCCTCACGGAATATTCAAAAATGCAGCTATTGTCGTACTAATTTATCAAACAAAAACTGAAAAAGAAATAGTTTTTATTAAGCGCAATGAATATGACGGTCATCACAGCGGACAAATTGGTTTCCCTGGAGGTAAGGAAGACGAGGATGATGAGAGCCTTTTAAACACGGCCATCAGGGAATGTTACGAAGAAATTGGCGTTAAACTCACTGAAAAAGAACTTATTGGAATACTCTCCCCGGTATATGTAATGATAAGTGAATTTATGATCTATCCTTACGTGTTTTATTTATCGTCCGAACCCGTCTTTTCAATTGATAAATCAGAAGTTCAATACCTGATTCAATTTCCACTTAATAAACTGGTCAGCAATTTATTAAGACAAGAAAAGAATATGACTTTTCAGGGAGAAAACCAAATTATTCCTTATTATGCCATTAAAGACGAAATAGTATGGGGTGCAACAGCAATGATTTTATCTGAGTTTATTGAAATTGTCAAAAAAGTACATTAAAAAACCCGGAATAAATCCCGGGTTTTTTAATGTCTGGTAAAATTTTATCTCTGTATCAAGTTTTTATAGTGTTCATATCTTTGCATTACCTCTGCTACATACCTGAATGTTTCAGTACCTTTGCAATATCCGTGCTTTACAACTGGGTCAGTATAATATAAAGGATCTGATTTGCTCAAAAGGAAATCTACTACATTATCCTCCCAAATGTCAGGGTTCTTGCCGTTTTTCTGAGCGAGAGCACGAGCATCCATAACATGGCCTAAACCAACATTATAAGAAGCAAGAATAAATTTTTGCCTTTCAACAGGGTCTTTAATAAAAGATAGTTTTTTATTCAACCATCCCATAAATTTGATCCCTGCTTTTATATGATTTACTGGTGAAGATGCAGGATTTACCCCAAAACGTTCTGCTGTTTTAGGCATTAATTGCATCAAACCATATGCTCCAGCCCATGACTTTGCATTTGGGTTAAACCTAGATTCCTGGTATATAACTGAAGCAACAAACCTCCAATCCCATCCTGCTTCTTCGCTACATTCTTTAATAATAGCATCATATGGGGATATTTTACCTGAAACCGACGCAAAGTAATCTTTATCAATAAA
>Ga0105103_10001955_pt1 | contig 10906 bp, 13 predicted proteins | sample PPLLaktember2015_2_FD_79107 | JGI IMG/M metagenome (GOLD analysis project Ga0105103, IMG submission 79107) | Freshwater sediment microbial communities from Prairie Pothole Lake near Jamestown, North Dakota, USA - PPLs Lake P7 Core (6) Depth... | ecosystem: Environmental > Aquatic > Freshwater >...
GCTCCAGATCTTCCTCTTCCGGCTGCCCGCTCTCCATGTCGTCCAGGCATGATATGAGCCTATCCACTTCCTGAATCATCTCACCCAGAGTATCGCAGATCTTCTGGTCCCGGTCATCAGATAAAAGGAAATACCTATCCATCTCCGCCGCTAGCTCTTGATCATCCATATCCAGCAACTGGCATATCCTTCTCTCCACGTCCTTGGAATGGGGCATAAAGGAATCAGGCATAAACCGATATTTAGCCCGGAGATATTTGAGACTTTGCCAGGAAGCCCGCAGGCCGGCCTTCAGCGGTCAGATATATCTATTCGAAGAGATCTTCCTGAGACAGAAGAGGTCTACTGAATGATCAAGCGTTGCCCTCAACACGGATTTTTCAGGGGAGAGCTTTGCCAGTGCGGCTCTGCCGGTCAGTTGGTTTTGGATGAGACCAAGACGGAGCAGCTCGGCCGGCTGGTGGCAGGCGGTCTGAGACACTTCCCGGCTGACTTGGGCCTGGAGATGGACTGTCATGGGTGGGTCGATCTGGCAAAGCTGGGAGAGGTAGTTTTGTCCAGGCATCGCTGGGCAAGCCTGGATCTGGTGGTTGCCATGATCCAATCCGACTCCAAGCAAAGATACGAAATCCGCGGTGATAGGGTTCGGGCCAGGTACGGCCATTCGGTAGAAGTCGATCTGGATCACCCCGAGAATAGGCGCCCTCTGCTCTATTACGGAGCCAGCGAGGAGGAAGCAGATAGGATACTGGAGATAGGCATAAAGCCGGCATCGCAGAGGTATGTTCACCTCTCCGGAACGGCGGAGAAGGCCTGGCATGTGGCTACGTTTCGCACCGGCAATCCCAAGGTGATTCAGGTGGATGCTGCGGCAGCCCAGAAGGCTGGGGTGAAGATGATGACCGTCAACGACGACATAGTCATCTCAGAAACCATCCCCTACATCTATCTAAGCCTCCTTGCCACCAGGGATATGGCCTGGCGGGAGAAAACCTGAAAGGCGAGCTGGCCCGTCTACACTGCTCTAGCGTCCAAAGCGCCTCTGTCTCTTCTGGCAGTCCCGGATGGCCCGCAGAAAATCGATCTTTCTCATGGCCTGCCAGTTGACATCGGTGAAATAGAGCTCTGAATAGGCTGCCTGCCAGATCATAAAGTCGCTCAGCCTTTTTCCGCCGGCTCTGATCACCAGATCCGGCTTCTGGCAGAACCTCAGATGGGATTCTATGGTCTTCTCATCAATCTGATCGCCCTCTATGCTGCCCTCCTCCACGCCTCTGAGGATGCTCCTGAAAGCCTCAACCACCTCCTTCTTTCCTCCATAGCCCAGGGAGATATCCACATTGAGAGGGCCTCCGGTTCCCGTCCGGACCACATCCTCTGTCGTGTGCAGATTGATCTGGGCGGGATAGGAGGCCAGAAATCCATCCGGGAGGCGGCAGAGGCCGGGCTGGTCATCGCTGACATAGAGGATGAGCGCTGAAAGGCCAATGGACCGGCTCCAATCCAGAAGCTGACAGAGGCGGCTTAATCCTTTGCCCGAGAGATCGGCGCTGCCCAGGACCACAGCCACGCAGCCGGGGAGATTTGATTTTTCAATGCGGGATTGCAGCAGGTGCTCATAGATGCGGCGTATCATAATCGGGTCCCAGGTCTGTATCCCATAGGCAAAGTATTTTTGTGATCAATATAGTCCAGTATGTTCATGCAGCGAGAAGATGTAGCCAGGCTGGCCATTGGACTGATGGTCCTGCTTCTTCCCAGCATGGGGGCTTATACCGTCCTTCCTCTGGCTGCGATATTCCTCCTGGATAGGGGATCTCGTCTTCTCTCGGCCTCTTTAGCCATGCTCTTGATTATGAGGCCGCTGCTCTCCCTGACCGACACCAATCTTCCCCAATACGTCATAGCCATATCTTTTGTGGCAGCCGCCTTCTCACCCCTTGCCTTCCGCAAGTTCGATTCCCTGGCAGGTAGCATCATCTATCTCTTCATCAACATCGGCCTGGGCTACCCTGTCGCAAGCCTGATCTCGGGGGGGTCTATCTCCTCCGAGAGAATACTGTTTCTGGTGATACTGGGAGGTCTGTCCGGAGCCTTTCTGCATCATGCCTCCAGAGAGCGCGACTTCACAGTGCCCTTCGGCACGGCCATGGTCATGTGGCTCTTTTCCTTCGACTACCCCCTTCCCGAGTTGCAGAGGATACTGCTCATCTGCATCTTCGCTCTGGTTCTGGGAATCGGAGCCTACTGGGCTAAGGCTGCGGACTCGGATGCAGTGCTCAGCGAGACCATAGTATGCTTGCTGGTGATCCTGTTCGCCGGCCTCTCCTGGTTCATACTGCTCCTGGCCTTTTATCTTTTGGGGGGCGCATTCACCCGTTATGGCTATTCCCAGAAACACAAGCTGGGAATAGCCCAGTCCCACTGCGGCCGGCGAGGCTATAAAAACGTCTACAGCAACAGCCTGGCAGCCTTGGCCCTGGCTATACTCTATGGGGTTTACGGCCATGATATATTCATGTATGCCTTTATTGCATCTGTGGCCACAGCCAATGGAGACACCCTGGCCAGCGAGATCGGCGAGACCAGCCGCTCCCGTCCCCGCCTGATCACCAACCTTAAAGAGACTGAACCGGGTGTGGACGGAGGGGTGACGCCTTTAGGAGAGGCAGCCTCCCTGGCCGGTTCATTGATCATAGGCTTGCTGGCCACGGGAATGGGCATGGTGGGCGTCTCCGGGATCATTGTCGCCGCAGTGGGAGGATTCTTGGGTACCAACTTCGACAGCCTTATGGGAGCCACATTGCAGAACCGGGGCCTATTGAGCAACAACGGGGTGAACCTAACAGCCACGGTCTTCGGCGCCCTGGTTGGAGCAGGGCTCTGGTTTATGCTGCAATTTATCTGGGGAGAAGGAGCATCTGTTTTTCCATGAAGATCTTTGGCATCTTTGGAGATCCAATTGAGCACAGCCTCTCGCCTGCTATGCAAAATGCGGCTTTTAAGGCCCTGGGAGATGAAGCCTGCTACCATGCCTTCAGGGTGAGGGAGATGCGGCTGAAGGATGCCCTTCTTGGTGCCCAGGCCATGGGATTCGCCGGCCTGAACCTGACCGTTCCCCTAAAAGAGAAGGCTCTATTGATCGGAGTCCTCCAGCCTGACCCACTGGCCAGGGCCATAGGAGCTGTGAATACGGTGCATTTCTCGGCCCAGGGGATACTGGGCTATAATACCGATGGTTGGGGGGCGAGCCTGGCACTGCAGGAGTCGAGGATCTCGGTCCGGGGAAGGTCGGTGCTCATAATCGGTGCGGGAGGTGCGGCGCGGGCCATTGCCTACACCCTGAAGCAGGAGGGGGCTGAGATCCTCATCGCCAACCGCAGTGCCCAGAGGGCTGAGGAGCTGGCAGCGCAGATAGGGGCTAGAGGATACGACTTATGCCAGTTGAAGAGCCTGGCGGCCCGCTCAGACATAATAATCAACTGCACATCTGTGGGCATGAAAGAGGGCGACCCCAGGCTCTTGCAGCCTGATGCATTGCATGAGGGACAGGCGGTATTTGATATCGTCTATAACCGGGAGACGGAGCTGCTGCAAGACGCCCGGGCGGCAGGAGCTGTATCCCTGGACGGGGTGATGATGCTGGTGCACCAGGGAGCAAAGGCTCTTGAGATCTGGACCGGCAGGAAAGCCCCCGCGGATGTCATGGAGAGGGCGGTTCGGGAAGCTCTGGCTGCCAGACGAAAGCAGAAGCCCATAGGGATGAAAGAGGCGGACAGGGATGCTATCTGAAATGCTTTTATCGATGAGAAGAGAAGGGACACAGGAATAGAAGGGCACAGGGCAGCGATAGATCGAGGGGGCAAAATGAAACGCGTGCTGATTCTGGGTGGGACGGGGGAGACTGGCTCCTGGTTTGCCCGCTACTTCAAAGATAAGGGCTATGATGTGGCGGTCTGGGGGCCTAGCGGAAAGGTGGATGTGGCAGAGAGGCTGGGAGTGCGCTTTGCCCATGATCTGATGGCCGAGGCGAAGAGTAGCGATATCGTCCTGGTCAGCGTGACCATAGAGAAGACTGTAGAGGTCATCAGGCAGGTTGCGCCATTGATGCGCCCAGGCAGCCTGATCATGGATGTGACCTCCATCAAGTCCGAGCCGGTCCAGGCCATGAAGAGCTATGCCCCCGTGGGGGTGGAGGCGCTGGGAACTCATCCCATGTTCGGGCCAACCATGCCCTCCATGCGTGGCCAGACCATCATCCTGACACCGGTGGAGGAGAAGACGGGGCGGTGGCTGGCGGAGATCAGCTCGCTGTTCCAGTCGGACGGAGCCAATGTGGAGGTACTGGATGCCGAGGAGCATGACCGGATCATGGCTGTGGTCCAGGCGCTGACACATTTCGCCTACATCGGCATAGGGGCGACATTAAAAGCCCTGCAGTTCGATGTGAGCAACTCCCGACGGTTCATGTCTCCGGTATATGAGATAATGATCGACTTCGTGGGCCGCATCCTGGACCAGAATCCTGAGCTTTATGCCTCCATACAGAAGAACCCACAGGCCGCCGCCGTGCGCCAGACCTTTTTGTCCCAGTGCATGAGGCTGTGCGAAAAAGCCGACTCCAACGACCTGGAGGGCTTTAAGCAGATGATGAGGCAGGCAGCAGAGCACTACGGAGAGACTCATAAAGCCTTGCAGAGGTCGGACCGGGTGATCAATGCCAGGATAAGGGAGAGGGAGGGCAGGGATTAAGATCTTTGATTTCTTTTTCGCTCCTGTCATCACCGATAAACTATATAATCTTTAGATATGTAATATCCTGTATCTATTGTGGAGGAATGCTATGAAAGCTCTCACTGCCTTTGTTTTGTTTATAATTCTCCTGGGAATTATAGGGCCGCAAAATGCGGCAGCCAACTGTGCTGACGAATATGCAGGCGATTACCATTCGCTATACCTTGCTGACATCGATCATCCCTGCCCGAATTCATATACATATGCAGAATATAATTTATATGGTGAGGGCGACGGCGACTTCGATCTATATGTCCTGGATTCATGGAATGATACCTGGTATTCATCGAAAACCGCGGGCAGTAACGAAAATCTGAAGGTCCCCATTCATTGCGGCTATTCCCATAAAGCTTATGTGTGGAACTATGAAGGACGCGGAAGCTGGAGCGTATGTTCGCCCCAGGTCACCTTCGGGGAGGGATTCCGGCAGGTCGCCGATTCGGATAAGGCTCCCGATGCCGCCGCAACAACGACCACTACAACCACCACCGATTCGATAAATTCAGAGCTTGTGGGCAGATGGGCCCTCACATATGACTGGGATTGTGATGGAAATCCTGGGGAAGACGAAGTGATATTCAACTCCGACGGCAACTTTGGAGATGATGACAATCGCAATAAAGGAGAATGGAGCAGAGATGGTCAATCAATTCGCTGGGAGCATGATGAAGATCCCAGGCCGCTATATCGTGGTTCTGTATCTGGCCTTTATATGAGCGGAACCATGTCCACCACGGATGGCAGTACCGGCTGCTGGACGGCAAGAAAGGCCAGCTAGGCCTTGGAGATAAAAGAGGCTCCCTCAGAACGGATGAACTCGGGATTGATCCTTGAGATAGGGGCATTCCCCTGCATCCGTCTCTATCCTTCAGTTTATGGAAATCAGCATTCTCCCGTCTGGCATTATCTATTTAAAGATCAAACTAAATTGCGCTTTCGGGGTGATAGATTGAAAAAGATGGTTTTATTGATTTCTGCATTATGCTTCTTGGCTATCATGGGACCCGGCCTGGCTCAGAGCAATGAGAATAGCGGTGGCCAGAACATGACCGAGCTAAAGCAGGACAGCACCACAAATGCCTCTGAAAATGTTCAGCTTTATTCTGCCGGACAGGACTGGGGATTGAACAGCTTCTTCTTTGGCGAAGCCGTAAAGTTCACTGCACCAGAGGCTGGCTGGAAATTAAAGCAAATAAAGGTACTGGGCTGGAACTACTACAATGAGAGCAGCATGGCTGTGCCATCGCCCAGCAACTTCCTCGTTGAGATAAGAGATGAAGAATTGAACCTGCTCTACCGACTTGCTGACACACAGAATGCTTATTTTACCGAGAAAGTGCCAGTTCTAAGGGCAATCAATATCCCTCCTCTTGCTATGCCGGAGGTGTTTTATGTCATCTTCTATGATAGAAGCATAATGAAGATAGGCGTGGAAGTGGAGAACGGAAGCGGAAACTCATATGTCTACAACAGCCTAAACGACGAGATGATCCCTGCCGAATTCCGAATTGATGAGTCCAATGCCACCAAGGTCAATTGGATCATCAGAGCTGCAGGGGAATAAAAACAAATCTGCTTGGAGATGAGCTATATGCCAGAGCGTCTGGTCGGGGTGATCCGGCATCCCTCCGGCCATCATTTCCAAGTAAAAAACGCCATGGGTCAACGATAACATATTCTTCACTCCATAAACCATTCTCGCTCCTGCCTCCCGGATCAGAAGCATGCGATCCATCATACTGTGATGCATCAGAATCTATTTAAGGCCTAGATTCATTTTGCACTTGGTGATCAAGTGAAGAAGATCCTTTTATCTATGGCTATGTCCGGTTTGCTGGCTCTATCTTTCATCGCCATATCCGTTTCCGCTGATTCCCAAACTTCAGATGTCCAGGTATTATATTCTTATGAAGGAAATCTATCCCAAAAGAAGGTTGTACCTGTATCTGTGCTCCCTATTTACGGCCCGCCCGGATTTTTCATTGCTGAAGCAGTAAAATTCCAGGCCCCCAAAGACAACTGGAAGATCAGCGCGGTGCAGCTTTATGGTTTTGACGGCTATAACGGAAGCCAGGAGTCTGCTCCCGAAGAAAGAATCATCGCCCTGGAGATCAGGGATAAGGACAAAAATCTGCTGTATAAATTCGCGGACTCCCAGATACCCTATTCCAACTATGCCCGCAATGCCACCCTCCTATACCCTCTTACTATTGAGATTCCACAGATCGCTGTCAGCGATGAGTTTTATGTTTGCTTCTATGATCGAGGAGCTGTTGCCGTGGGCAGCGAACTCATCAATGAGACAAGCAAGAACTCCTTTATTTATGTAGAAAGCGAATTGTTGCCTGCCACGATTCCTGAAAGTGAGAACGTAAGCACTCCATTGAACTGGCTCATGGCAGTCAGCGGAAGGTAGAATCGCCTGCCACATAGGGATGTCACAGGAGGAGGCGCGATCGGGAAAAAACTCTTCCCGTCTTTTTTAAAAATCTTGATTTCAATCTCCGGCAGGTCTTTGGGAGATTCGGCTAATTCATTTATCATCAGCTTTGTTGTATTAGTTCAATATTGTTTTTATCAGAATCTTTATATACATTATTGTCAGTTGATAGACCTGGGGTGATCATTTGAATAAGAGTATGCTGTTATTCTCAGGCCTGTGCTGTGCGGCATTATGCATCTGCGCCAGCGGGGCGGACTCGGCACAAGAGCAAATCAAGGCGCTTACAGGAAGCGAATTGAATTTTTCGGAGACCAATTTCACCTTATTCTCTTCATTCGAAGTATTTGGCTCATTCGGCATAGGAGAAGCAGTCAAATTTACAGCACCTTCCTCCGGCTTCAAACTTCAAAAGGTGCGCATCCTGGCCTGGAGCGGATTCAATAATACAACCAAGACCTATCCGGCAGAGAGAGACATAATGCTTGAGATAAGGGATAAGGATCTCAATCTGCTCTATAAGTTCGCCGATGGTCAGAACAATTATTTCCTATCCTCAGAAGGGCCCACCTTTGGAGAGATAGAGATACCGGAGATGAAGATGACAGGAGACTTCTATGTGGTCTTCTATGATCGCGGCGCTGCTCCCATCGGTGCTGTAGAGGTCGCTGATTCTGGCAATTCCTACCTGTTCAATGGTGCCGAGACCTTCCCGGCGGAATTCGTTGACCAGGATACCAATGAGACCATTGGATATAACTGGGTGATCCAAACCTTGGGTAAGTAGGAGAAATCCTAAACCCTAAGAAAGCTAAGTCTGACTTCATTCAGGCAGTGGATGGGTTGGCGAAAGAGTGTTATAGCAGCAGGCCAACCCCTTCCTGATGTTCGAGTCCCGCTTTATCTGCATTTGCGGCCTGCCGGGGATCGGAAGCGTGGGAAAGGTAGCTGCGGACTTCCTGGCAACATCTCTGGAGTGCAGCCGCATAGAGGATTTTTTTTCTTCCAGCTTTCCTCCTCAGGTCATGGTATCTGAGGGGCTGGCGGAGCTTATGCACAGCGAGCTGATGCGCCCCAGGGACAAGGAGAAGCTGCTGATCCTCTCCGGCGATGCCCAGCCCCTGGATGTTGTGGGCATGCATGAGCTGGCGGGAGAGATCCTCGAGGCCCTAAAAGAGCAGGGAGTCACAGATGTGATCACCCTGGCCGCCTATGTAGGGGAGACTGAGGAGGATGTGCTCGGTGCCGCTAGCGATCCGGAGGGCGCTGCACAGCTCGTTGAGAAAAATATCCCCCTTCTTAAGAGCGGTGCCATTGGGGGATTGAACGGCCTTTTAGCCGGTCTGGCCCCCATTTATGGCCTGCGCGGCATCTGTCTTCTTGCCACCACCTCAGGATCGGAGCCGGTGGACATAGCCGCAGCCGGAAAACTGCTGGCTGCGATCAATGAGCTGCTGAACCTCGACCTGGATCTAACCATGCTGTCTCCCTTTGCAGAGGAGCAGGAGATAGAGGCTTCTTCAGATATAGATATGAATTACAGATAAACAGGAAAAGAAATCAAGCCCAGCCATTTTCATGATTTGATGCAAGCCGATCAGACCGGCTTGGCCACCAGGCTTCCCCTGGGAGCGCCCACGGCTGTCGCTACTGGTTCGCATTTAGCCCTCATGATATAGATCAGCCTGCCGGCGAGCATCTTCTCGTATTCGGTGATGGTTTCAAAATTGCCCATGCCCTTGGATAAAATCAGCCAGCCGGGATCGAGGAGCAGGGATCGGGCCTCATCCGCCAAAAACTCCAAAGCCGTTCCCACCACATCCCCGGTTGGGATTACCTGGACATTGCTCATGGCCTTGAACTCCGATACGGTGACATCATTGAGCACCGGCTCGGACTTGGATCCAACCACGATCCGCTTGCTCATCTCCTCCAGCCTGGCAATGACAAAGAGGTCAAATACCACCTCACCATTGTTGTCGGTGAGATAAAAGATATTGCTGAAGCTTTTCAGCCGCTCCTTTATGTCCTTTATATCTCCATAGAGCTTCTCGTTGAGCGTATCCGAGAAAACACCGGCAAAGGTTTTATTATCGAAGTCATGGCCTTTGACCCCGAACTCCATGGAGTTTGCTGCCGCTGCAATACGGATCAGAGCCTCGATTTTGTCATCTGCCTTTTCGTAGAACTCCTCGGCCACAGGAAGAAGATCCCTTGCTACCTGGTTGCTCTCATCCTTGAATTTTCTATATGGATCGGGATTATTGCTGCGCCTCTTGATTATCCTCTCCCTCTCCGTGCCAACCAGTGCCGATACGCCTCCCTTGTGGCGGGCCATATAGTCCAGCAGCTCTTCCACTGCCGCTCTCTTCTCCTCCTCTTCGGAAAAGACCATATCGCACTCGAACTTGGCCCGGTCCAGGATGCAAGGATAGCAATTGGAGGCCATCTTCATGCCCCGCTCCTCCCTGCCAGAACGGCTATCACATCAGGTATGACCCGCTCCGCTACATGGACACAGGAGCCGCCGCTGAGGACATAGACCAGTCCCTTCTCCCCTACCGCATCCAGGATCATGCGAGCCATCTTGGGGTAGGCATCAAAGCTGAGATCAAAACCTCCGTAGTCATCTTGATGGGAGTCGTGGCCAAATATGACAAAGGCCATCTGGAAATCGAAGTCCCGAGCCAGATCCAGGGCGCTCTTGAGGGCAGAGAGAAATCGCTCGTCTTTGGCCCCGAAGGACAGGCCAATGTCATAGTTGTTTTTCTCTGGATCATGAACCTCATCCTTTCCACTGTGCATATTGATGTGGAAGACATCTGGATCTTCTCCAAAGAAGTCCCTTGTGCCGTCTCCGAAATGGGGATCGACATCCACGATCAGAAATCGCTGCAGGCCCATCGCCCTCAGATGGCCAATGGTTATGGCCACATCATTGAAGTAGCAAAAACCCCAGCAGCTTCCCCTTGAGGCATGGTGTCCCGCAGTTCCGGTGTAGGCGAAGGCCCTTCTGGCCTCGCCTTTTGCCACCATCTCTGCTGCCATCATCACGCTTCCGGCAGAGAGCATGGCCACATCACGGTAGGGATCATCTTTCATATTCATCATGTGCGCCGCCGTATGGCAGCTCTCCACCAGCTCCAGCGGAGCGGGCCTGGCCCGGAAGACCTGCACCTCTTTTCCGTCCACCAGTCTTGAGCGCATCAGCTTCTCGAATGAGGGCCGGATCCTCTCCTTGAGCACTGAAAAGCCCCGGGCTCCAAAATCCTCATGATAGGTGATGGCAACCAGAGTCATTTCCACCTCTCTAGAGCTCGGTTATGCGCGGGTATCTCTCCAGGAGCATCCCCTCTACCACAATGGGCATCTGCCTCTTGGCATCTTTGACTGCGCTCTCCAGCTCCCAGTCGGAGCTGGAACAGATGGATATGAGGGGTTCGCCCTTCTTCACCCTCTCGCCCATCTTCTTGTGGATGGTGACCCCGGCCTTCTTATCCGCCGGCGCTCCTGCTATGCGGGCCAGCTCCACCAGCCGCTTATTGAAGAAGGCCACTATGTAGCCACCCGCCGGGGCCAGGATATCCTCGCAGTTCTCGCCGGTGACTATATCCTCGCTCTTGACCTTTGGGTCGCCGCCCTGTATCTCTATGATCTGCTTCAGCTTTTCCA
>Ga0105103_10001958_pt1 | contig 10894 bp, 10 predicted proteins | sample PPLLaktember2015_2_FD_79107 | JGI IMG/M metagenome (GOLD analysis project Ga0105103, IMG submission 79107) | Freshwater sediment microbial communities from Prairie Pothole Lake near Jamestown, North Dakota, USA - PPLs Lake P7 Core (6) Depth... | ecosystem: Environmental > Aquatic > Freshwater >...
AGGCTTATTGCTGAAGGAAAGAATAATGGAGTTTCGGCAGCAATACGCCGATTTGCCGTTTGACCATCAATTGCGACGGCGATTTGCCGAAACGGAACTGCTGCTGAATGAGAGTGAATCAGCGCTGAAAAACAATAATTACCTGCGCGCCTCCACTCTGATTCAAGAGTCCGAGTCAAAGCTGGGTGTGGTTGATCAACAGGTGACTGCTTATTTGGACGCCTATCTGAGGCAGCTTCCCCAGTGGCGGCGATGGGCAGAAGAAACCATCACTTGGTCGAGAGAAAACTCTGCTTGTGTTTTGATTGTCAATAAATTGGAACGCAAGCTTTATGTTTATGAAAGCGGAAAACCAAGCAGTGAATTTTCAGTTGAATTTGGTCCCAATTGGATCGGTCCCAAAAAGCAGCGCGGTGACGGCAGAACACCTGAGGGTCAATATCATATCCGTAAAAAGAAAGAACATCAGCAGACTGCTTATTATCTGGCTTTGGAAATTGACTATCCCAATGAAGACGATCAAAAAGAATTCGAGCGAGCGCAGGGGAGAGGGGAGATCAGCAGCAATGCGCATATTGGCGGGTTGATTGAAATACATGGTGAAGGCGGGAGAGGACTGAATTGGACTGAGGGCTGCGTTGCCCTCAAAAATGGCGATATGGAGAAATTATTCATGTTTGTTCAAGTAGGAACTCCTGTCACGATTGTGGGTTCTTTAAATGGTCAAAAGAAAAATACTTTTCGCGCCAAAAAATGAGTGATTTATAGTGAACATTGATTCGCAACAAGAAAGGGTGGGCAATCTGCCGGAAGAAGAAACAATATCGATACCCGGGCAAAAATCGCCATCGACCAGAAAACCTTCCATCTTTATTAGTTTATTGGCAGGGACAGTCGCGATTATTGTTATTACGGTCTTGCTTACTGTCATTGCTGATCGGTTTCGCGATCTTTTTATTGCCCTTCTGCCGGTCAAGTCGGCGCCCGCGATGACGATGACTGAAAAACAATATGCCAAAGAATTACAGAATCAAAAGCGGCTCATCGATTCCCAGAAAAAGAAATTAAAAGGATTCACTCCCGTACAAAATTATCTCATCATCAACAGTTCCGAAAACAAGATCATATTGATGAAGGGGAATAAGGTCCTCCATGAAGGATTGTGCTCTACCGGTAGTTATACCGTTTTAAAAACTTCTGACGGCAAGGAAAAATGGGTTTTTCAAACACCGCGCGGTATGTTGCGGGTGCAGAATAAATTGGTGGACCCGGTATGGAGAATGCCGGATTGGGCATTCATCGAAGAGGGGTTGCCAGTACCGCCGCCTTTTGCGGCTGAGCGATATGAATACAATGTGTTGGGCGACTATGCACTAGATCTCGGACGTGGTTATCTCATTCATGGGACTCTGTACAAACGTTTCCTGGGTATGCCGGTCACTCATGGTTGTGTGCGGTTGGGAGACCAAGAGTTGAAAATTGTTTATGATAGTCTCTCGATCGGTTCCAGAGTTTTCATTTATTAAGGAAACGTTCTATGTGTTGTATTTTAAATGGGGAGGATGAATGAAACCTGAGGCTCATAACACAGGGAAAAAGCATGCCGGACGAATTACGTTGTTGAGTGTTTTAATGGTGACGGTTCTGCTGATCTCATTCATCATTATCCTGCCTGTTGTCGTTTATATGAGAGAAAACAAGCTCCTTGAAAAACAGAAAAGTCAAATTGACAGTTTGACAACCGTTTCCGCGGCTGAATCAATGCGTGATGCTGCTGAGACACTTCATGCGTTACGGTTTGAGGATGCACGATTGAAAGCCCAGATTCAGCTGACTCGTCTGGATTCAATTTATCTGTTCATCAATCTGGTAGACAGCTTTGTCGCCATTCAAATTCGAGGCGTCACTCTGCGCGAGAGCAAATTATCCGAGTTTTATGTCTCTTCAATCTTTGAACATAAAAGACAGAGTGCGGACATTTACGAGTGGATGGCGACCCCCTTTGTGGCGCACCATTCGTGGAGCAGCTTTGTCAAGCACCCGTTCAAATTAAAAAATGCGCCCAAGGATACCCTGGAAGCGCTGCAGATGAAACAGGATATCATGCAGCCGGAACCCATTGACGGCTACTGCCGTATTTTATTTGACCGGTCGATTCTGGTGAAAATGAATCAAATTGAAAAGCCTTCTTTCGATGGGCGTCTGTTAAAGCTCAAATACGATTTTGCTTTTTTTTACGATATGACGAAAGAGCTGTTGAACGCGCTCATTCATCTCGAATCGCCTCCACTGCGGCTGACGATTGATCTCCATCTACCTCAGAATGATATCATCTCCATGTATCGTGCTTTACCCTATAATTGTTCGATGACGCTCGTTTTTTAGTGGCCTCGACCCGGACTTGGTCATTCAGAAATGTTTTGTTATTCAACATGAAATTGGCGATATTTCGGCAAGTGTTTATGCTGAACAGTCATGAAGCGAGGGTTTATGAAATTTCGTGCTTTGGGGAAAACGGATTTTTCTGTTTCAGAAATTGGATTTGGCGCTTGGGCGATCGGAGAGAGTTGGTGGGGAGAACAGCCGGAAAACGAATCGATCCGCGCCCTTCATCGCGCCATTGATTTGGGCATCAATTTTATCGACACCGCTGCAGGCTATGGCAACGGCAGGAGTGAAAAGCTGATTGCCCGTGTTTTGGCGGATAGAAGCGAAAAGGTGATGGTGGCGACCAAAACTCCACCATTGCCGGGTCCTTGGCCTCCCAGTCCTTATTGTCACGTCGAAGATCGCTATCCCGAGAGCTATCTTCGCAAAAATATCGAAGAACGGTTGCGAAACCTGAATACTGACTGCATTGATGTGTTGCAGCTTCATACATGGACTCGCGCCTGGAATAAAAATCCTCGTCCTTTCGAAATACTCCGAAAGATGCAGCAGGAGGGCAAGATTCGTTTTGTAGGTGTCTCGACTCCGGAGCATGATCAGAATGGCGTCATTGATTTGATGAGAAATGGATATGTAGACACGGTTCAAGTGATTTACAACATCTTTGAACAGGAACCCGCTGCCGAGTTGCTGCCGGCGGCGCTGGAGCATGAGGTCGGGATCATTGTTCGAGTTGTCTTTGATGAGGGGATATTAACAGGCAAGTACGATAAAAATACGCATTTCCCGGAAAATGACTTTCGCACGCGTTATTTTGCCGGCGATCGGTTATTGCGCGCGGTTGAGCGGGTGGAGAAAATTCGTGCGGACATCAAAGATACCTCACTGACGCTGCCGCAAACGGCGATTAAATTTGCTCTCATGCATCCTGCAGTGAGTACAGTTATTCCGGGCATACGAAACGTAACCCAGGCTGAGGAGAATGCCGGTGTCAGTGAACTGGATGATTTGACTCCAGAATTGATGAATCGCCTGCGCGGTCATTACTGGCTGCGCGCTTTTTGGTATGGTGGGAAATAGTGAAAGTGAGTTAGAAATATATGGCCCAGGATACACCGATCACCAATATTGCTTTTCAAGGCATGAAATTTTCCTACAAGGCCCGAGATCTGCTCAAGCCGAGGCAAATTCTGCTGAGTGAAGTGCCCATCAAGCCGGCGGATTATGTGTTGGATTATGGTTGCGGTACGGGAAGTTATTCATTTATTATTTCCAAGATCGTGGGGGATGCCGGTCGTGTTTATGCTCTCGATATTCACCCGTTGGCGATCAAACATGTTGAGAATCTGGTGCGCAATCGCGGGATCACCAACATGATTACGATATTGTCTGATTGTGATACGGGGCTCGCGGAGAATAGTGTGGATGTCATTTTATTATTCGATATTTTTCATATGTTCAGTGATCCTAACCGAAATCTTGCGGAATTGGCGAGAATTCTAAAGGATGACGGCATTTTATCTTTTTCGGATGTGCATATGAATGAAAAGGCTATTATTGATGGAATGACGGCAGGGAATCTGTTTCGATTTATGGGGAGAGGCGAATATGTTTTCAGTTTCGGCAAGGCGGCAGATCGAAATATCTCTTGATTTGCAGTCGGAATATGGTTAAATTTTAGCGTTATTTTGAAATTTGTGCTCGTCGACCATTGTTAAATCATATCCTGATTTTGATCAAAAGCGCCCTTTCAATTGAATAACGCAGAACAGGTGATTAAGGTGATCCCAAGTGCCTCATAATGTACGAAAGGAAGTCTCAGAAGCTGATATTCTATTCATGAAACGCGCATTGGCGCTTGCGGAAAAAGGACGTGGTGCGGTGTCGCCCAATCCAATGGTAGGGGCAGTGATTGTTAAGGATCAGAAGGTTGTTGGTGAAGGATATCATCGGGCATATGGTCAAGCTCATGCCGAAGTGAATGCAATAAATGCAGCCGGCGACGCCGCTGTCGGTGGAACACTTTATGTAACACTTGAACCCTGTCATCATACAGGCAAAACAGGTCCGTGCACACGGCTTATCTTTGAATCCGGCATTGCCCGGGTGGTGGTTGCAATGGTGGATCCCAATCCGATTGTCATGGGCCAGGGGATCAATTTTTTACGCTCGAAAGGCATTCCGGTAACCGAAAATGTTCTCGAGGAAAAGGCACGCGAGCTTAATCGCGGTTATATCAAGCATGTAACCACCGGGAAACCATTCATTCTCCTCAAAGTTGCTCAAACCCTGGATGGGAGAATCGCTACCAGCACCGGTCATTCGCGTTGGGTAACCGGTGAGGACGCGCGAATATATGTTCATCGTATGAGATCAGAAAATGACGCTGTGCTCGTCGGCATCGGAACGGTGCTCGCTGATGATCCTCATCTCACGGTACGCAAGGTCAAAGGACCTTCCCCCAAACGTATCCTGCTCGACAGCCAATTACGCGTGCCTTTGGATGCCAATATTTTGGCCGACGACTATCCACAAAAGACGGTGATTTTCACAACGCCGTTGGCATCTAAAGAAAAAATAAGTCGAATTTCCGAACGGGGTTGTACTGTTATAAGTCTCGATGCTGATGAAAGGGGCTGGATCACTCAAGAGCTGATCTGGAAAACGCTCGGGTCTCTCGGATTTACCAGCGTTTTGGTTGAAGGCGGAAGCAGGGTGCATACAGAATGTATAAAATCGGGATTTGTCGATGAGATTGTTTTTTTCATTGCCCCCAAGCTGATGGGCGCCGGACTCGATTCAATTGGTGATTTGGAAATCCGCAACGTGAATTCCGCCTTGGAACTGGAGGATGTGAAGATTCGCCGATTTGAAAAAGATATCATGATCAATGCCAAGTTAAAAAAAGGCAGCGGAGTTTAGTGATCCCATGTTTACCGGGTTGGTTGAAGAGGTCGGCAGTATTGCCTCGATCCGACAACAGGAAACGGGGCGGATTTTTCGAATACAGGCGGATACAGTCTTGCGAGATGTTCACATCGGCGACAGTATTCTCGTCGATGGAGTTTGTTTGACCGTGGTGACATTCTCTGCTGCGGCATTCGATGTTGAGGCCGTGGAGGAAACCCTGCATCGATCTACATTGTCCGCGAAAAAGGCTGGAGATCGCGTCAATTTAGAGCGGGCTATGGCCGCGAATGGCCGCTTTGGCGGTCATTTTGTTCAAGGCCATATTGACGGCAAGGGAGAGGTGGTGAGCTTGGAAAATCGTTCTCCCGGATTTTGGATCACGATACAATTACCGAATTCTCTGTTGCATTATGTGGTTGAAAAAGGATCGATTGCCGTTGACGGAATCAGCCTGACCGTTGCACAAGTGAAGAGTGATCAAGTCTCCATTGCCGTCATCCCGCACACGTGGCGAAGCACGACCCTGTGTGAGAAAAAACAGGGTGAATCATTAAATATTGAGACGGATGTTATTGCAAAATATATCTTTAAATTAATTGAACCGGCACGTTTTTCACCAGGCGTGACGTGGAACAAGTTGTACAGCTCGGGATTTACAGAAATAGACAATGAAAACGTTTAATACCATTCCAGAAGCCGTTGAGGATTTAAAAAACGGACGTGTTGTCATCGTCGCGGATGACGAAGACCGGGAGAACGAAGGTGATTTTATACTTTTGGCGGAAAAAACGACTCCTGAAAACATAAACTTTATGGCAAAATATGGTCGAGGCCTTGTGTGCGTCGGCATGACTGAAGAACGCTTATCCGCGTTGGAAATCTACTCAATGGTGCAATGTAATACTGCATTAATGGGTACTAAATTCACCGTCTCAGTTGATGCTAAAAACGGCATCAGCACCGGCATCTCCGCCGCTGATCGTGCAAAAACCATACTCGATTTGGTCGATTCCAAAGCCAAACCTTATGATTTTGCCCGCCCTGGCCATGTGTTTCCGATCACTGCAGCCAAAGGAGGAGTTTTGAAGCGGGCAGGACACACGGAAGCCGCTGTCGATCTGGCTATTTTGGCCGGCGCCCAGCCCGCCGGGGTCTTGTGTGAAATTCTGAATGATGACGGCTCAATGGCACGATTGCCGCAACTTTATGAACTGGCCCAAAAATTCGATCTCAAACTCATCACTGTTAAAGATTTGATCGCCTATCGCCATCGCACAGAGGTGTTGATTGAAAATGTCGCCTCTTCATCTTTCCCAACCAAATATGGCGATTTTCAGTTACGGGTTTTTCAAAGCAAGTTGGATGGTAAAGAACATCTTGCCATCTGCAAAGGAACGTGGAGACCCGAAGATGCCGTGCTCGTTCGTGTACATTCCGAATGTATCACCGGTGATTTGTTCGGTTCACTGCGATGCGACTGCGGAGATCAGCTGGTTCAAGCATTAAGAACGATAGAAAGAGAAGGCCGGGGAGTGGTCCTTTATATGAGGCAGGAAGGGCGGGGAATAGGCTTATCCAATAAAATTCGTGCTTATCATCTTCAGGACGGAGGGAAAGACACGGTTGAAGCGAATGAAGAACTCGGCTTTGCCGCAGATCTGCGCGATTACGGCATTGGGGCGCAGATTCTCTCTGAATTGGGAATTCATAACATTTGCCTGCTCACCAACAATCCTAAAAAGATCGTCGGACTTGAGGGATATGGTCTTAAAGTGGTCCAACGTTTACCGATTGAAATCCAGCCCAATTCGGTTAATGAACAATATTTAAAAACAAAACGGGATAAACTCGGACATATGATACTTTTAGATGAAACCTACGGGATTAATCAAGGTTAAAAAATTAGATAGGATAAAGATATGCCGACTGTTTACGAAGGACAATTTACTGCGCAGGGCAAAAAATTCGGCATTGTTGTCAGCCGATTCAATGAATTTATCTGCCGAAAATTGCTCGAAGGCGCCCTTGACTGCCTGGCTCGACATGGCGCGAATATGGATTCCATTGATATTGTTTGGGTGCCGGGATCATTCGAAATTCCAGTAGCCGCTAAAAAACTGGCGGTCGGCGGGAAATATGATGCCCTGATCTGTTTAGGCGCCGTCATTCGCGGAGCCACTCCCCATTTTGAGTACATATCCGCAGAGGTCACCAAGGGTACGGCGCAGGTTGCCCTCGAATTCGGTCTGCCGGTAAGCTATGGTATTATCACGCCTGATACTCTCGAACAGGCGATTGAACGAGCGGGAACGAAAGCTGGAAATAAAGGGTGGGATGCCGCGCTGGGCGCCATCGAAATGGCTGATCTTTTTAAAAAACTATGAGAATCTCTGGGCAATTTGAATGAACAAACTGAGCATGCTGTTCTTTTTGATATTGACGACCCTCCTTTATTCAGCAGGCGGTTGGAAGACATTGACCAACACATCCGAAGTACGCGATTTTATCATCGCTGATTCAACACTTTGGGCGGCCACAAACGGCGGATTACTGAAGCTTGATACGGGTGATCTCGATTATATGGTGTTCACCAATACTGAAGGGTTGGCTCAAATTGATGTCTCGGCGGTGGCGTATGATAAAAGGGGATATATCTGGGTGGCATTACCCAATGGTCTGCTGCAGATTTATCACATAGCGGATCAGAAATGGAGCTCTTATAATGAATTTGAAAACCGGTTGACGGTCAAGAGCATTTTTTGTTATGATGATTTTGTGCTCATTGCTTCAGAAACCGGAATCGCTGAGCTGCGTTTGGACGATCGTGGGCGTTGGGAACGGACATGGAAGGCAGAAATTGGGCTTGTTCAGGCGATTACTATTGCCTATGAAGCTATTTGGGTTGCGCAAACCGATGGTGTGCGCAGAATCGCACTCGATTTTCCCAATAAACAAATCCCCAGTGCCTGGACTCATTGGTCGGCGCCCGATGGGTTACCCTCAAATCAAGTCCATGCCATTTATCCCTATAACGATACGATCGTCGCTGGAACTGAGTCTGGATTAGCCTTCTTTGACGGTACAGCTTGGGGAAATGTACAGCTCGCTGATAAAATCATTCGTCGATTTTGTTTGTGGCAGGGGAGTTTGTGCCTTGCTTCAAGCAGCGGGATTTATGCACTCATTGGGGAATCCTGGCAGGTCATCGGAAATGCAGGAACACGGGTCACTGCCGTCGGCGCCAACGAAAGTAACCAGTTATGGGCGGCTACCGATAATGACGGATTTCTCTATTACGATGGCAGTAACGGCGGATGGAAGCCTTTTACAGCCAATGGACCAGGAGCAAACACGTTCAGCGATCTGTTGGTGGACCGCGACGGCCATTTGTGGGCGACATCTTCAAAAAACCCGACCGGTGGAGTCTATTTTTTTAACGGCAGCAAATGGCTCAATTTCCGTCGCGCGGATGGTTTAGCGCATTATGATTATCGTACCATCGAAGAAGATTCATATGGTCGCATCTGGGCGGGGAGTTGGGGCGGCGGTGTGACGATTTTTGAAAAGACAGATGATGATTCGATCCGGTTCACCAATCTCTATGCGATGGATGGGAACCTTTATGGAGTGGATGTGAATCCCAATTATGTTGTCATCACGAAAATCGTCCAGGATGAACAGGGCAATTTGTGGTTCCTCAACCATAGCGCAGCCAATAAACAAGTCGTGACTGTCTTTGATCTCGATAATTCCTGGGAACATTGGACGACAACAGAGGGGATCCGCAGTGATAAGGTGATTTCAGTAGCGATTGATCATTTTGGCAGAAAATGGATCGGCACAGACGGCAATGGACTTTCTGTTTTGGATGATAATCAAACGAGTTACGACAAAACCGATGATGATCTCGAGGGATTCCTTGACACCAGCGATGGTCTAGAAAGCAATACCGTCACTGCTTTAGTACAAGATTTAGATGGCACGATTTGGATCGGAACTACCGGCGGCTTGAATTATTGGTTTGCCTCCCAGGTGGGCGCCCGCTATAATGTCATCAACGATAATATACTATCGTTATTTGTGGATCCCCGGAACAACAAATGGATCGGGACTGTTGGTGGGCTCAGTATTTTGGATGCGGATAATTTTTCCTGGACCCACTATACCACCTCAAACAGTGCGCTGGTTTCGGATGTGGTGACCTGCTTTGCGCTGAATGAAAAAACCGGTGAAATGTATATAGGCACCACCAATGGTTTGTCTCGTTTTGAAACTCCTTTTACCAAACCGGCTGACAACTTGAACTCGGTCATCGGATATCCAAATCCTTATATTATTGATCAGGAGGGTTCCAGATTTTACATCGATCGTTTAGCGTTAAATTCAAGCGTGCGTATTTTTACTGCGGACGGCTTTTTGGTCAAAACGATTCCGCAAAGTCAGGTTTTGGGGGCGCGCGTCAGTTGGGACGGCACGAATGATCAAGGCGCACAGGTTGCCGACGGTATATATGTCTATTTGGTGACCACCAAAGAAGGGGAGTCCAAAGCAGGGAAGATTGCTCTTCTTCGGCATTAGCCGTTGAGAGGACAAAAACTTTCGCGTCTTAAATACTGGAAATTGAAAAATCTTTTGTCTAAATGGGATGAAGAGGGGATGATGGGATGTTTAAAAACAACGGCAGCGGGTTTCGCCTGTGCATAAATCACAATAATTCACTGATTATATAACTACCCTGATGCTGAAGACGCTTTACATCAAAAATTACATCCTCATTGACGAGATCCGCATTGAATTCCAGGATGGACTCAATGTCATCACCGGCGAAACCGGCGCGGGGAAATCGATCCTTGTCGACGCACTGGCCGCAATCCTCGGCGATTCGCTTTCCAAAGACAGTATACGCCGCGGTGAGAGCAAGGCGATTTTCGAAGCCTGTTTTCATATTGCAGCCCGAGATGAGATGTCGGCGCTGTTGTTGGAAAATGATATTGAGGTGATCGATTCAGAATTGATCATTCGTCGTGAGCTCAATGACAGCGGACGGAGCCGTAGTTTCGTGAATGATACGCCCGTCCCATTGACTGTACTCCAGCAGCTCGGCGATCTATTGGTCGACCTGCATGGTCAACATGAACATCAGCTCCTGCTTCAACCGGCGCGTCACATTGACTATCTTGATGCGTTTGCCGATCTTGACAACCTGCCTGATCAGACCAAAACGGCCTACTTGATTTTAAAGGAACGGTTAAAAGCGTTTCAAACGCTCATGGCCAGGAAGAATGAGTCGGACAAGGCACGAGAGTTGCAACAATTTCAATATCAAGAAATTGCCGCTGTTGATCCTCAAGAGGATGAGGAAGTGAAACTGAATCAGGAAGAAAGTATTTTGAGGCATGCTGAAAAGCTGCAATACGCAGGCAATCGATGGTTTGCGATGCTTTACGAACAGGATGGCTCTGTCACCGAAATCCTCAGTCTGGCGCAAAAAGAGCTTGCAGATTTGGCGTCTATTGATCCCGCTTTTAGCGAAATCGCGCAAGAGTGTGAGGGCGCCCGTTTATCAATAGAGGATATTTCTTCAAAATTGCAGAAA